>ERZ761607.801-NODE-801-length-46204-cov-106.785672_pt1 | contig 46204 bp, 36 predicted proteins | sample MGYA00511164_ERZ761607 | MGnify/ENA primary metagenome ERZ761607 (study PRJEB28899, sample SAMN02445080) | bioreactor sludge metagenome | biome: EBPR sludge | place: Australia: Brisbane, Thorneside Wastewater Treatment Plant | collected 2011-06-22 ...
TTTGCGCCTTTGCGTGAAACAAAATCGGGCAAGGTTTTTTAGGAAAGCACAAAGCACAATTTTTCACTCTTCACATTTCAATCTTCACTTTTTGCGCCTTTGCGCCTTTGCGTGAAACAAAATCGGGATGGTAATTCGCAATTCCTAATTTTTCACTTTTCACTTTACGTTTTTCACTTTTAACTCCTAACTCACAAAACCAACCATACAGTTACAGAAAATTATTACCTTTGCCCCTTAAAACCCGCAAAGCCACACGCAAGCATGATAGCTTACATAAAAGGGCAGCTAACCCACAAAACACCGGCATTTGTATGGATAGAAACAAGCAATGGGGTAGGCTACCATATAAACATCAGCCTATACACCTACACCCAAATTCAGGCAACCGATACGGTTAGGCTGTTTGTTCACCTACACATAAAAGAAGATGCTCACACCCTCTACGGTTTTGCCAATGAAGGAGAAAAAGAGTTGTTCATTCAACTTATTTCGGTATCGGGCATAGGCCCTGCAACCGCGCAGCTCATGTTATCGTCATTAAACCCTGCCGAGTTGCAAGAAGCCATCATTACCGAAAATGAACTGCTCATCAGAAGTATGAAAGGCGTAGGACCCAAAACCGCCAAAAGAATCATACTGGAACTTAAAGACAAACTCATTAAAATGCCCGCAGCGCAAACCCTTGCCGAGGCCGCCCTGCCTGCCGCACCGGCATTTAAAGACGAAGCCCTGAATGCCCTGCTTACACTGGGCATAGCCAAACCCATTGCCCAAAAAGCCATTGCGCGGGTACTGCGCGAAAACCCCGATGTTACCACCGTTGAAGTATTACTAAAACAGGCATTAAAGGCGCTTTAAAAAAAGATAGTAAAACAATCATTTCGGCAAAAAGTTTTCATCGGGCAAACATTATTCACACATTTTCATACTTTTATCCTGTTTTATTGCGTTAAGCACATTATTTTGTTTCAACACACCCTGCCACTCCTACAAACCTGCTTTACCCCACTTGTCTGCCTCTTTTACTACGGCATTTTAATACAACCCGCCTCATTCATTATTCAACCTCTTTGTTCAAACCTACCACTCAATAACGGCATACCGGCAAAACACAGCCTTAGCATCCTAATTTCTGCTGTTTCGTTTTGTTTGCCTTTGTCTATATTGACCGAAGTTTTAAACCACTCTACGCGTGCATAGGACAAAATACCTCATTCCCGGATTTGTTGCCCTGTTTTTGGTTACTACTTTTGCTGCCGTTACCGGCGGCACGCGGGGCAGTATCATACCCCCCATTCCTGTTGCCACAACACTTCCGCCCCTACCGCTTACCCTGCCCTCCGACTCGCCCAAACCCGATGAGCCGGCGCTCATTTACCCCATTCCGGAGCGGGAAGGTGATTTTATAACCAATCCGTCAAGCAACCCTTTTGATTTGGGCACCCCCGCTGCTATTCAGCAAAATGTAGAATACGACCCCACTACTAATACTTACATAGTTACCGAAACCTATGCCAACGGGCAGCACTTTCGCCCGCCCACCTACCTCACCTTTGAGGAGTTTTGGAAATACCGCCAGTCAGAAATGCAAAGCGGCTACTGGCTCACTAAATCACAAGCCTCCACACCCCTGCAAGGCAAGGGGTTAATACCCCCACTCTACAAAGGCGGCGAGCTGTTCGACAGGCTGTTTGGTCCGGGCGGCATTGATATAAGACCCACCGGAAGCATTGATATGGAATTTGGTTTCCAAAGCCAAATCATAGACAACCCCGCCCTGTTATCTACCGTAAGAAGACAAGGACCCAACTTCTTTTTTGATATGAATATCAATATGGGGGTAGTGGGTAAAATAGGCGACAAACTAAAAATTAACACCAACTACAACACCCGCGCCATATTTGATTTTGAAAACCAAATCAAATTAGAGTACGTAGGCGACGAAGACGAAATAGTACAAGAACTACGCGCCGGAAACGTTAATTTTCCGTTGCCGGTAACACTTATTCCGGGCTCGCAAAACCTGTTTGGCATTCAAAGCAAGCTGCGTTTTGGTCGTTTAACCATGAACACCGTACTATCGCAGCAGCGCTCAAAAGCCCGAAACATAACCATACAAAACGGCGCACAACAACAACAATTCCGCATTGCTGCCGATGAGTACGACGAAGACCGCCACTTTTTCCTTGCGCAGTACTTCAAAAACAACTACGAAAAAGCCCTTTCCGGTTTGCCCTACATTAACTCAGAGGTTATCATTAACCGGGTGGACGTTTACATCAGCGATAACCGCGGCACCCCAAACGATACACAGCGCGATATAGTAGCCTTTTCCGATTTGGGCGAAAGCCAACCCTATAACACCGCCACCATTCCGGTGCCCGGGCAAAGTTTTCCCGATAACAATACCAACGACCTTTACAAAAAATTAGTAGGCAACCCCCTGCTCCGACAGTTGGTAGATGTAGCGCCCATTTTAGAAAGCTCGGCAGGTAACCTAAACCTAAAAGATGTGGTGGACTTTAAAAAAATGACCGTGCGAAAACTGGCGCCCACCGAGTTTACCTTCGACCCCCAATTGGGTTATGTTTCGTTAAACTCCCGATTGCCCGATAACGCCGTACTTGCCGTAGCCTATGAATTTACCACCATTTACGGCGGCAGATACCAAGTAGGTGAACTTGCCGAAGAACGCCAACCGGCAGATGTAGAAAACAATCCTACCGTTTTATTCCTCAAAATGCTTCGCAGCATCAGGCACGAGCCCCTCCACCCCAACTGGGAACTGATGATGAAAAACGTGTACGCCTTAGGCGCTTACCAAATACAACCCCAAGATTTTAGGTTAGACGTTTACTACGAAGTGCCCGGAAAAGGCGATATTCGCTACATTCCCGAAGGAGACGGTATTAAAGGCATTCCGCTCATTGCCCTCATGAACTTAGACCAAGTAAATGCCAGCAATGAGCCCTATATGAACTGTATTTTTGACTTTATAGAGGCTAAACCCGGCTTTGGCGCTGCGCCCCCCATTCAGCAAGCCGCCGCCGGCAACCAGCCCGGCATGGGCATGGGTATGGGGCAACAACAACAAATGGGCGGGCAAAACGCTATGGCTAACAACGCCCTACGGTTTGGCACCATCAATACCCGAACCGGTAAAGTGTATTTTCCGGTTTTAGAGCCCTTTGGCGATAACCTTCAAAAACAATTTGATGAAGCCAACGTAAACCCCGAAATAGCCAAACGCTACGTTTTTAATGCCCTTTACGACTCTACCCGCATACTTGCCACCATGTTTCCGGAGCTAAACCGCTACTTCATAAAAGGTACTTACAAATCATCGTCCTCCTCCGAAATTGCCTTAGGCGCATTCAATATCCCACAAGGTTCGGTGCGCGTTACCGCCGGTGGGCAAATACTGCGCGAAGGGGTGGACTATGAGGTAAACTACAACCTTGGCAGGCTTACCATCATCAATGATGCCATTGTAAACTCGGGCGCGCCGGTAAACATTTCTTTTGAAGACAACGGCACCTTTGGCTTGCAACAACGCACCTTCATAGGCACAAGGCTCGACTATAAAGTGAATCGGGATTTTAACATAGGCGGCACCTTTGTGAGGCTTTCAGAGCGCCCATTCACGCCAAAGGTAAACTACGGCGATGACCCCATAGCCAACTCCATGGTGGGTTTAGATGCCAATTATTTTGCCCCCGCCCCATGGCTAACCAAAGCATTAGATAAACTGCCCCTTTACAGTACCAAAGAGCCATCGTCGGTTTCGTTTGTGGCAGAGGGAGCCGGATTTTTACCCGGTCATGCCCGCGGTATCAACGTGGACAGAAACGGCACCGTTTACATAGATGACTTTGAAGGTAGCCGAACCCAGTACGACCTTAAATTTCCTTACACCGCCTGGACACTGGCAAGCGCCCCCCGCAACTCGCCCGATGCAAGTGGCATCGTTCAGTTTCCCGAAGCCAACTTTAACAACGACCTTTCCTATGGCTTTAATCGGGCTAAATTAGCATGGTATCAAATAGACAACGTTTTTGGCAGAGGCGGCGCTAACAGCATTGACCAAGAGTTTGACTACTACACCTATCCGGTTTTAGAAACCGATATTTTCCCCAATACCCAAAGTTTTACCGGGCAAGTAGTTATGCGACCGCTCGATATTGCTTTTTTCCCCGATGAGCGCGGTCCTTACAACTACGAAACTACCGGCCGACCCGGCATTTCGGCAGGCATAGGCCCCGATGGTAAACTCTTAGCCCCCAAAACCCGCTGGGGCGGTATTATGCGCGACAGCCCCTTTAAAAACTTTGAGCGCGCCAACGTAGAGTTTTTGGAGTTCTGGATGCTCGACCCCTTCATTAACGACCCCGAAAACAGCGGCGAGATGTACATTCACTTGGGTAACGTATCGGAAGACGTTTTAAGAGACGGCAGACAGTTTTATGAAAATGCCCTCCTGCCTACGGTAAATTTCGACGAATCGGTTTGGGGTTCTATTTCCAAAACACGACCCGTAACCTTTGCCTTTGACAATAACCCCACCATTAGGCTAACCCAAGACGTAGGTTTTGACGGGTTAAACGATACTACCGAACAAGAAAAGTTCAGCGCTTTCTTAGATGAAGCCCAAGCCCTTTTAACCCCCGAGGCTTATGCAAAATTAGTAGCCGACCCCAGTAGCGACAATTTCAGGCATTTTAGAGACGAATTTTACAATGCCAACCCACCCAATACCATTGTAGAAAGGTATATAAATTTTAATGGACCCGAAGGCAACTCACCTGCACAGGCTAATAATAACGGTTTTACCGACTCAGGCACCAACTTCCCCGAAATGGAAGACCTTAACCGCGATTATACCCTGAACGACTCAGAAGCCTACTTTCAGTACCGCATTAAACTAAAACCCGCCGACCAAATGCAAATAGGCGAGGATTATTTAGTACAATACATTGATACCAGACTAAGAGATATTCCCGACCTGCCCTCCGATGCCACTGCCCGTTGGTACTATTTCCGTATTCCCATTACAGAATACACCGAAAAAGTGGGCAGTGTAAACCTCCGAAACATAGAGTTTGTGCGCATGTTCCTTACCGGTTTTGAGCGACCTGTTGTATGTAGGCTTGCCCGATTTAACATGGTGCGCAATACTTGGCGCCGCTATGAACCCCTTATTGTAGAAGAAAGCGAATACTTAGCAAACGACTTAAACCCGTCCAGTTTCTTTAACCTCACCTCTGCCAGCATTGAAGAAAACTCGGCACAGCAGCCCATACCCTACCGCATTCCGCCTTGTATTAACAGAGAAATTACGGTGGGCACCGCAGTAGCCAACCTACTCCAAAACGAACAATCTACCGTAGTTCAAGTGGGCGACTTGCAAGACGGTTATGCCCGCGGCATTTTCCGAAACATAGACATGGATTTTAGGCAGTTCCGACAACTCAAAATGTTTGTTCATGCCGAATCGCTCTCTACCTTTGGAGCCTGCGACCCCATCAACGATGGCGATGTGAGCGCCTTTATCAGATTGGGCGATGACTTCCAAAACAACTACTATGAATACGAAATACCCCTGCAAATAACCTCTACCGAAACCCGCGAACTCTACAACTCACTCTATCCGGCTACTACCGAGTGCGGCGGCTCCGACCGCTACTGGGTATGGCCCGAAGATAACGAAATGATTATCAATCTTCAAGACCTTATTGAAGCAAAAATAGAACGCAATTTTACCCCCAATACCCGTACCGATAAACCTTGGGTAAAACAAATACCAATAGTGTGGAAAGCTACCGGCGAAACCGTTATTGCCAAAATTACCGTTGTGGGTTCGCCCGATTTGAGCAGGGTAAAACAGGTAATGCTGGGCGTTAAAAACCCCAAACGAACCATTTTAAACCAAGACAATGACGATGGCTTGCCCAAGTGTGCCGAAGTATGGTTTAACGAGCTTCGCCTTGCCGATTTTGACCGCAGCGCCGGTTGGGCTGCCCTTGCCCGAATGGACGTAAAACTTGCCGACCTTGGCAATATCACCGTATCGGGCAATATGCACACCCCTAATTTTGGCACGCTGGAACAGGGCGCTAATGAGCGTTTTCGGGATTTATTGCTACAGTACGACGCTTCGGCTAATTTAGAATTGGGTAAACTCCTGCCCAAAAATGCCGCTATCAGACTACCCGTTTATGCCAATATCTCTAATTCCATCAGTACCCCACAGTACGACTCCTACGACTCAGACATTTTAACCAAGCGCAACCTGCAAGAAATTGAAAACCGCTTTGGCGCCGATAGCTCACGGGTAGCACGTGAGTTTAGGCAAACCGCCACCTCCATTAAAAGCATAAACGTTACCAATGTGCGCAAAGAACGCACCAACAGCGCCCGCACCCCCATGCCGTATGACATAGAAAACTTTTCGGCTACATACGCTTTTACCGAAACCGAAATGCGCGACCCTGTTATAGAAAGCCAAACCGATTTGCGGCATCGGGGTAGCCTTAGTTATGTTTACAATGCCCGACCGGTTTATTGGACTCCCTTTAAGAGCCTGTTCAAGTCTAAAAACAAATACCTCCAACCAATTAAAGACTTTAACTTTAACCTCATTCCCAACAACGTTACGTTCCGCAACGACCTTAACCGACAAACCAATATCTTACAACTGCGCCCGGTAATAGGCGAAACCATGCTGCTGCCCGCTTGTTACGACAAACTATTTACCTGGGACCGCATTTATGGCGTTACCTACAACCCTACCCGCTCTATAACTGCCGATTTTACCGCCAACAACTCGGCTGTTATTGACGAACCCCAAATGGGTAAAACCCCGCGCGATACCCTCTGGGCTAATTTCCGCCGGTTAGGGCGTACCCGTACCTACAACCAAGCTGCCAACCTTAGCTACAACGTGCCCTTAGATAAAATTCCGCTCCTAAACTGGACACAGCTTAGAACCCGATACGGCAGTACTTACTACTGGCAGGCTTCGCCCATTGCCATGGCTGATACGTTGGGTAATGTATTCGGAAATGGCAGAAATATCCAAATAAACGGTGAGCTTAACTTTGTTAAACTCTACTCCTCTCTGCCATTTATTAAAGATATTAACGCCACCCGAAGCAATACCAAAAAACCACCGCCAAAACCAAAAGATAAAAAGAAAGATAAAGATAAGGACAAAGACAAGCCGGAGGAAACGCAAAAAAAACCCCCAAAAACGCCTAACTCCGGTAATTCCATCAGTCCGGCTGCTAAGGCAATTTTACGACCGCTGCTCATGCTGCGGCGCGCCTCCATTACCTACAGCGAACGGAACGAAACCGTGGTGCCCGGTTTTAACCGCACACCCGAAAACTTAGGCTTAAACTGGGAGAATGGCCCAAGACCCGGCTGGGATTTTGTTTTTGGGCATCAACCCGACCTCAAAAACTGGTTAGAATGGGCTGCCGATGACAGCATATTGGTTGCCAACAGGTTTATTAACGACCAAGTTAGGCAATCGGCTAATAAAACACTCAACATAAAAGCCAACTTAGAGCCTTTCCCCGATTTTAGGATTGACGTTAACTTAGACCTCACCCACAACAGGCAGCTATCGCAGTTCTATAAATTAGACCAAAGTGGCGACCAGTTTCAGCACTTAGCCAAAATTTATACCGGCAGTTATTCTATTTCGTTCTTCACCTTGCCCACTGCCTTTGATAAAATCAGGAAAAGTGATAGCATAGCTGTTTCTACCACCTTCCTTAATTTTGAGCAGTATCGGGAAATTTTCTCCCAAAGGTTTAAAGACAAATTTGAAGAAATTAACCCGGGCGTTACCTTGGGCGTTTACCAAGATGTGCTGAACAACACCACCCGCGACAACTATGCCGAAGGGTACGGTCCTTACTCGCAAGATGTATTGCTGCCCGCTTTTATTGCAGCTTTTTCGGGCAGAGACCCGGGTAAATCTAACCTAAACGCATTTAACCTGTTGCCACTGCCCAACTGGCGGCTTACCTATAACGGATTGAGCAAACTGCCCGCCGTTAAAAACGTATTCTCTGCCTTTAACCTTACACACGGATACAGCTCAAACCTGAGTATCAACAACTACCAAAACAACCTGTTGTTTGACGACCGCTATTATTCCGATGCTTCTTTGTTGCCTAATGACCAAATGGTGGTTGATTATTTGGTACAGGAACGCCTCAGAGTAGCAGGTTTGAGCGACTTAGATACGCTTACCGGTAACTTCTTCTCTTATTACCGGATTCCACAGGTAATGGTTTCCGAGCAGTTTTCGCCACTCATCGGGGTTGATGCTACTTGGATAAACGGTCTATCTACCCGATTTGACTACAAACGCTCCCGCATGTTGGGCATGAGTTTTCAAGATTACCAACTCAGCGAGCAACGTACCGAAGAATTTACCGTAGGATTGGGCTACCGGCTGAAAGGGTTAAAACTCAAATTCCTCAAATTTGGCGGTAAACCCCTCAATTTAGAAAACGACTTAGTATTTAATACCGATGTTTCGTACCGAAACAACGTAACCATGAACTACCGCTTAGACCAAAACGTAGGCGAGCCAACCAGTGGTATGAAAACCATACGCATAGCGCCCTCCATAGACTATGTAGTAAGCAACCGACTGCGCATTACCCTCTTTTACGACCGCACCCGAAACATACCGGCTACCTCAGCATCGTTCCCCATTACCAATACAAGGGGCGGTATCAGAATCAACTTTAACTTAGGTCAGTAAAAACTTTCATTACCGGCTAATTGTTGCAAGTTTGCCCAATATCGGGAAAACAGTTAGCCGGCAATTTACCCTAAACCTTGAACTATGTGGCACGAAGAAAATAACGAATTAGTTAAGGAATATCAGTTTCAGGATTTTTTACAAGCCTTTGGCTTTTTAACACAAGTAGCCATGCTTAGCGAAAAACACAACCACCACCCGCATATAACCAACGTGTATAACAAGGTTACACTTAGGTTAAGCACTCACGATGCAGGCAACGTGGTAACCCCAAAAGACCACCAATTAGCTGCCGATATAGATAAACTTGCCTTTGTGGTATATATGATATAGCTCAAACCCAAAATCCTTGTGCAAAAGATAGTCAATTTTGCTCTTGTCATATTGGTTATTACGATATTGTTGTTTACCTGCAATACCGTAAAACACCCATCCTACCTGTATCCCAATTATTCCGACACCTCAGATTTGGGTTTAAATGGCGAGCAAACCTTCCTCGCCAAAGGCGAAAACCTAACCCTCAGCGCTACCCGATGGATACACAACGGCGAAGTGTATTACCGCAAAATATCCGTTTTATCCAACTCAGATACCATTTTCAGAGATTCTACCACCGCTTATTATACCAATTACGGATTATTGCCCATATTGCGCCTGTTGCCCAATGGTAACACCGAAGTACTGATTGGTTTTGTATCGGACAAGCAATTCAATATAGATATGCTCAGGTACGTATTTTCGCACGAGGCATTGCTCCTTACCGATACCCTCCCCATGTTTGAAGGCAACCATTTAGACTATGACCAAGACGGACAAGTAGAGTTTTCGGGTTTTAAAGGTCAGTTTCCTACCTATTGTTTTGATTGTGATTCCGACTACTATCGCCCTAAATTATTCTACGAAATGACCCCCGAGGGTATGTTGTTTGACAGCACGGCAACCAAATTGTGGATAGAGCGCACTTACGGCGTTTTTATGGGTTTTACGCCCGATTCAACCAAAGTTATACCCATACAATCAACCAAGCCGGCAAATTAACCACCTTTAAATTGCCGGTATTTTTTTTACTGCTAACTTATTTCCATGTTTTGGACTAATTACCACCAGCACTGTTATTTTTGCGATGGCACAGATGAGCCTTCTTTGTATGTAGAATCGGCAATTGAAAAAGGGGTAAAATCATTTGGCTTTTCGAGCCATGCGCCCATGAGTTTACCCGTTCCATGGGCAGTAAAAGCAGAGCGTTTTAACGAGTACCTGCAAACCATAACCGGGTTAAAAGAGCGCTATAAAAACCAACTTCCCATTTATGTAGGATTAGAAATAGACTACATACCCGGCATTACCTCGCCGGCAAGAGAAGACTTCAAAGTGTTGGATTACAATATAGGCTCGGTTCACTATGGTCATAAACACCCCGATGAAGGTTGGTACTGGGAAATAGACGGCACCCAACAGGCTTATGACCGCGGCATTGCCGAAATTTACGGGGGCGATGTTAAAAAAGCAGTTGGCAGTTATTTTGCCTTACAGCAAGAAATGCTAACCCTTGCCCCGCCGCAGGTGTTAGGGCACATGGATAAGGTAAAAATGAACAACCAAAACCGGCATTTTACCGAAGACGAATCTTGGTACAAACAATTAGTTTTTGATACCCTTGAAGTAGCTGCCGCATCGGGGGTAATTATAGAGGTAAATACCCGCGGCGTATATAAAAAGAAAACGCAGTACCCCTACCCCAGCCCCTTTGTTTTGCAACGCATTAAGGAGTTAAATATACCCATAGTGTTAAACTCCGATGCTCACCACCCCCGCGAAATAACCGCATATTTTACCGAAGCTGCGCAAATGCTGCAAGAACTTGGTTTTAAAGAGCTGCAAATTCTTACCCCCCAAGGCTGGCAACCCCGCCCCTTTACCGCTGAGGGCATTATAGAACAGTAACAGATAAATAGCCGCCGGCGCATTAATCGCCAAAGTATTCTACATAGATATTTTCTGTTTCAACCAATTTTATGCAATGGAGTTTACACCCCGTAAGGTGCGGTTCTAACTGCTGCCAAATGGCTTTGGCTACATTTTCGGTAGAGGTAAACATACCTTGTAAAAAAGGCACATCAAGATTTAGATTTCTATGGTCTAAATGGTCAACCACGTGCTCCTTTATGATATCGCTAAGGTCTTTTACGTTAATAATAAAGCCTGTTTGCGGGTCGGGCTCACCTTTTACCGTAACAAAAAGCTCATAATTATGCCCATGCCAATTGGCATTGGCACATTTACCAAAAACCAAATCGTTCTGCTCGTTGGTAAAATGGGGGTTATATAACTTATGGGCAGCGTTAAAACGCTCCCGCCGCGTAAGATACATCATTGTTTCGGGTTTTAAGAAACCGCAAAGGTAAGCAGTTTAGGGCTTAGTTGCAACCTTTTCGGCATTTGCCCAACATAACCTTGCTGCAAAACACTTTATTGTCCTTTTTTCTCCTATCGGGCACGCCCGCCGCCACCCGATACTAAGTAGCGAAACAAAAATAAACCGCCACCAAAGAAGACAGCTCCTAATATAACAGGCGCTAATACACCCCACGGATTACCATCTGTATTGATGCTGCCCATAATAGCAAGACAGGCGTAAATTAACAGTAACATGCCGGCAACGGTAAGGATAGAGGCAAATACTTTTACTATGTTCATGGTAGTTGGTTGGCTTATATGCTGATGACGAATTTGTTTTCGGGGGCAAAGATAGGAATTTAACATCTTCGCACCACATTTTTTGTGCTAAAAGGTAAAAGCCTTACCTTTGCTCACCTTGTTTTAGGTTGCTAACCTAATCGGGTGTTGCCTAAGTTGTTTCAACCCGATTTAACCTAACCATCTGCCTGTTTTATCATTAAGCGCTTCCCCCAAATTCATGAGTACAACTGCCAATGTAAGGCTGCAATTGTTTACCGTTTTTGTAGGTATTGTATTGCTGCTTATTAAATTTTATGCTTTTAAAACAACCGGGTCAAATGCTATTTTAACCGATGCCTTAGAGTCTATTATTAACGTAGTAGCCGGTGTGGTGGCATTATACAGTTTAATAATAGCCGGTACGCCCAAAGACCGCAACCACCCTTACGGGCATGGTAAAGTAGAATTTTTATCGGCAGGTTTTGAGGGCAGCCTAATTATGCTGGCGGGGTTAATTATTTGCGTAAAATCTGTTTACAACTTTTTTATACCGCACGAACTGAGCAGCCTCGACCTTGGCTTGGTTCTAACGGCGCTTGCCGGAGGGGTAAATTATGGGTTAGGCTGGTTATTAGAGCGCAGAGGCAGAAAAACCGATAGCTTAACCATGATAGCCGATGGTAAACACCTAAAATCTGATGCTTATTCCAGCGCCGGATTAGTGGCAGGACTGTTAATTATATGGCTCACCGATATTATTTGGTTAGATAATGTGGTTGCTCTGCTTTTTGGAGGGCTGATAGCCTATACCGGTTTTACCGTAACCCGACACTCGCTTGCCGGCATTATGGACGAAGCAGACGAAGCCCTGAACGAGCGGGTAATTAAAATACTAAACAATGCCCGAACCGAAAACTGGATTGATGTGCATAACCTGCGCATCATAAAATATGGTTCGCAATTACATATAGACTGCCATCTTACCATACCCTGGTATTTTAGAGTGCGAGAAGGGCATGATGAGGTAGATACATTAGAAGCTGTTTTGCAGGCTGCTTTTACCAACGATGTGGAGTGTTTTGTGCATTTAGACCCTTGTATTCCCCAAGCGTGCCGGTTTTGCCCCAAACAAAACTGCCCCGAAAGGCAACAGGATTTTGAAAAAACCATTGAATGGCTGCCCGAAAATGTACTGCTCAACCAAAAACACGGCTACCAGTACAATGCTTAACTCAATTTGAGGTATAACCACTACCCTATTTAATCGTTTATCACTACCTTTTGGGAATAGGTAGCGCCCCTATCGGTTGTTACTTTTACCAGCATATTTTTTTGGCGTATGCCTCCCATAAGATACCTAAACTGATGCTTACCGGCTGTAAGGTTGGGATAATCTTTTTCAAACAATACCTCGCCATCTAACCCAAGAATGGAAAGATGCACTGAGGTGGGCTCTGCAAGGGTAAAATGCACATAAAAGTCACCCTCGGCGGGATTGGGAAACAACTGCAAACCCAAACCGTTTGACGATTGCACAATAGGAATATGCAGCGGCAAATCCACATCGGGTTTTGATTTTACCAAATAAACCTGCATCAACCTGCCGGTGGCAATGCTTAAATCGCCCTCATTGTTCCAAAAGATATTGGGCAGCGTACTTTCAATGCCGCCATATATATAACCCAACAAAACAGTATCATTGGCAAACCGGTGCAGTTTTAGGGTTTGGTTGGGGTAAACAGGCAGCATCGGGTTTTTAATGAGCTCAGCGCCGGCGCCCAGCAGCACGGGCATTTCTACGGGCAGTTTGTATTCCTGCATTTTACCATCGGCAAATCGGGTAATACGGGCAAGAGTTGGCACAAAAGGCACATCGGCATCTTGCAGCAAAGCGCCGTTTTGGTCGGCAGTATATTGGGCTATTCCGCCAAAAAACAAGCTGTGCATTTGGTTGGTTAGGCTGTCGTATAGGGCAATGGTAGCGCAGTGATAATGGTTTAGGTACTGCGAAAAACGGTTGTTTACCACATATCCCGATGAATCAATATCGGTACTGTTCAGAAACGGTATGTCTTGATTATGCTGAAAAACACCCGAAAAAGCGGTTAAACCCTGTCTGCCATCGGGAAAAATCTGCGGCAGAAGGTTGTAATCGCGGCGATGCAGGTTTTGCTCATCGGTAAACGGCGGCAGGTGCAAAACGGTTAATTTTCCATCGGTTTCGGCAAGGGTAAAACGCCGTACCTGATTGGTATAAATTTGCTCAAAACTGGGTCCGTTTCTTGGGTTATAGCGTCCGTCAAACCACTGTCCGCCAACCAAATAATAGGTTTGGTGCAGTTTATCTAATCTGCCGCCACATACGGCAAATTGTGGGTCGGAGATTTGGGTAAAATAACCGGCAATGGGCTCTTTGTTTACAATGGCGTTCATTAGTTCACTAACCATAACCCGCGTAAGGTACGCAAAAGTGGTATGGTCGCCATACGAAGGGCTGTGTCCGTAGCCACCTATGAGGTAAAGAGCGTTTCCGTTTTGGTAGAACTGCATATTTGTAGCAGACAATTGTTCTTGCAAGGGCTGCGGCAGCGTTTCTAAACCCGACCACCACCATTGCTGCGTTTCGGGGTCAATAACGTATATACGGCGGTTGTGTCCTTCTTGGTCAAATGTAGCCCAGGGTTGCCTGCGGTGAAGCCCGTCTAACCTGCCGCCTATCAGCAGCCATTTTCCGCCATGCTGTGCGTAAGCATAACTCTGTAAACCCGGAAACATGGCGTCTTTTTGAGTTACAGGTTTTAGCATGATGTGGAAGGGGGCATCTTGCGCATGTATTACCGGAAGCAGTAAGGCAACTAAAAGCAGCAACAGAATAGTACGCAACAATGGCATGGTAAGCTAAGTTTTAGGGTTAGTAGTAGGCGTAAGAAAGTGCTGATTGGCTTGGTTTACTCCTGCACAAAAACCTGTCTGTTTTTATTTACCAAAGGCAAGGCAACCATAGCCATAAACCCGCCAATAATAACCAACAATGTTTGCGACCCCCAAACTAACCAGCTAAAAGCGTAACCCAATGAGTACTCTACGCCATACAGCACCAATACGCCTGCCACAATAATTTGATAAGCGCCAATACCTCCCTGGGTAGCTATAATGCCAAAAGAGCCCATTACCATTACGGCAAGTCCGGCTTGTGGTCCTAAATTGGCGGTGCCCGTAGTGGCAAAAAAGCAAATATAAACCATGGCAAAGTACATAAACCATATAAAAACGCTATGCACTATGAGTAAAGGTAAATTTTCTACCTTTTTAACCGATAAAACACCTTCGGCAACCCCTTTTCCTAAGGAGATAATTTTTTGATATACTACCGTTTGTCTAAAACTTCGCAACAGCCACCATAAAACGGCAGCCACCATACCGGCTGCCAATAGGTAGAAGAGGTAGGTTAATCCATTTGCGCTGCTTACAAAACCCGAAAACTTAACCATGAGCGGAACGCCTACTTTTTCGCTAAAATAAGCGCCTATAACCTTATACTGCGTAACTACTACCGCAAAGGTAAGCAGCAAAAGCGACAGCACATCAATAATGCGCTCTGTTATAACCGTTCCAAAAGCTTTTTCGGGCGGCACAGGTTCATAACGGCTTATAATGCCGCAGCGGGTTATTTCGCCCATGCGCGGAAATGCTAAATTGGCTAAGTAACTAACCGATACCGCCAAAAGTGAGTTAATGAGCCTTGGCTTTGGCGCTACACAAGCCATGAGCATTTGCCAACGCATAGCCCTGCTGATATGGCTCATCATGGCAAAAGTCATAGATGCCACTATCCACCAATAATTGGCTTCTTTAATAGAAGATAGAATTTGTTCCTTATCCGATGTATCAAAACCGCTCAAAGACCACCAAACCAACAACAGCCCGATGCCCAAAAACAACAGCGGTTTGAGAACATTAGCTATACGCCGCTTCAAGGGTAGGTTGTTTAATGATTCGGTTTTGGTTATCCACAAACACAGTAGCGCCGCCTTTGTATTGTTTGGCTTCTTCAAAATCCATATAGCCGTAGCCAATAATGATAACAATATCGCCCACCTGTACTTTTCGGGCAGCAGCGCCGTTAAGGCAAATCATGCCTGAGTTGCGCTCACCTTTAATAATATAGGTTTCAAACCGTTCGCCATTATTGCAGTTTACAATTTGTACGCGCTCGTTTGCAATAAAATTAGCGGCTTCTAAAAGCGCCTCGTCAATGGTAATGCTGCCTATGTAGTTTAAGTCGGCTTGCGTTACTGTGGCACGGTGAATTTTAGATTTAAAAACCTGAATTTGCATTTATTAAGTGATTTTTTTTAACAATTTTGAGCTAACCAAAAGAAAAGAAAGTAACCTTACAACAATTAGACTATCAAAAACCTTAGTTGTAACTAAATACCTCACAATAAACAAATAAAGTACGGCATATAGTTCATTTAAAAAATTTGCTAAACATGACCTTTATTCATAGGCAGGTTGTCTATTAACCGCACATTGCCCAGCCACAAAGCTACACAAATAACCAATGGCGTATTTACCGGTACTGAATCGGGTTTTTGAAGGGTATAGGCGTTGACTATTTCAAGGTATTCTATCACTGCTTGGGGCAGATGTTGGGTTAAGTATTGGAGGGCAGTTTGTTGAGCTTTTGCAGGAGTTTGGTTAGCGCTGAGGCTTAGTGCAGCTATAAGCAGAGCTTGGTAAATATGAAAAGCCTGCTCTCGGTTATGGGGGGTAAGCCGCACATTTCTTGAACTCATTGCCAGCCCATCGGGCTCGCGCAGTGTTGGGCACATTACCAACTGCACCAAGCTGTTGGTTTGCTTTAACAGGCTATCTATTATTTTAACCTGCTGATAATCCTTTTGCCCCATAAACAGCGCATTGGGTTGTACTATTTGAAGCAGTCTGTTTACCACCTGTGCCACCCCGTTAAAATGCCCCGGTCTGTGGCTTCCTTCCATAACTTTATCTAATAACCCAAAATCATAAACGGGCTCCGGGGCAGCGCCAAGAGGGTAAATCTCGGTTACATCGGGTAAAAAAAGTACATGGCAGCCGTGTTGTTCCAACAGCAGTATATCAGCTTCAATGGTTCGGGGATATTTTTCAAAATCCTCCTTTACATTAAACTGGGTAGGATTCACAAATATACTGCATACACTTACCTCGGTTTGCTCGCCACAGTAACCAAGCAGCGAAATATGCCCCTGATGCAGCGCTCCCATAGTAGGCACAAACCCTATGCGTTTACCCGATTCTTTTTGTTGGGTTACAAATTGCTGCAAAGGGGTAATGGTTCTAAATATATACACTTTGGTCGCAGGTTTAAGTTAAATTGTTTAAGAAACGGCAAAGTTCAGTCTTTTTAATCACTTAGCCTATAAAAAATCGGAGATGTACATTATATTTTTAGTTCCCCTTGCCTTTTTTTATACTTTGCGCAGCCAATTTTTGGGTAGCAGCAGTATCCAACCCAAATTAGTTTCTGGCAAAGGTGCAAAGAAAAAAGTTGAAGATACTTATGAAGTACAAATTGTTAGTTTTAGCAGGTAGTTGTTAGTACCAATTACCATATTTACGCCCTTGCGAGATTTATCATTCATTTTAGGCACTATAATTTACAACGCACAGTATATGTTAGCAAAAATTGGTTTTGATTAGTGCACAAATTTAGTTTGTAGGATTATACTCAAAATAGCCGGTTTTTTTTATTATCTTTGCACCGGAATTTGAATATTGCAAAATATAAGGTGCAATTTAACTTACTAACACTCGCTAACGCATAAATGCGGATAACAGCAACTCAAAATAGGAAATTTTCTTTACCAAAGACCACTTCACATGACTAACAAAACGAAAGTGCTTCTTGTAACCCAAGAAATGAACCCTTATGTTGTACTCAGCAGCATGGGTGAAATAACCCGACAACTTCCGCAGTTTTTACATGACCAAGGCATGGAACTCAGAATTTTGATGCCCCGCTTTGGCATGATAAATGAAAGAAGACACCGGCTGCATGAAGTAGTACGCCTATCGGGCATTAACATCATTATTGACGAAGACGATTTTCCGCTTGTCATAAAAGTAGCTTCGCTTCCGGGTAGCCGACTTCAGGTTTACTTTTTAGATAACGACGATTTTTACAAACGCAAAAACATTGACCGAGACGAAAACGGCAACTTTTTTCACGACAACGCCGAAAGAATGGTGTTTTTCTGCAAAGGTGTATTAGAAACAGTGAAAAAGTTTGGCTGGCAACCCGATATCATCCATTGTCATGGGTGGATGACCAGCGTTATGCCACTTTATGTAAAAAAAGCCTATAACAGCGACCCGATTTTTGAAAACGCAAAAGTGATTTTTTCTGTTTATGAAAATGCTTTTCAAGAGGAATTGGGCGAAAATTTTGAAGATAAAGTGATTACCGGAAATATAGCAGCCGAAGATTTAGAGCCATTTAAAGGTTTATCTAACACCGATTTATATAGGGGCGCTGTTCATTACTCCGATGCGGTGATTAAAGCCGATGAAAAGGTTGCCGAGGAAATTGCCGATTTACTTAGCGCTGTTGATAAACCGGTACTGGATTATATGAGCAGAGAAAACGGTTATTTACACGAGTACAAAAAACTGTACAGTGAGGTTATCAGTAATAATGTGGAAAATACGGCGTTATAGGCTTTTGCATACTACATGCCTGCACAACTGAATCCTCCTTTAAACCCTTTACCTATTAGCGCTTGCCAATGCCACCCAAAAAGACAGGTTACTTACGGCTGTCCCGTTTTGGTTGCCCCTTTTGGGCAGAGCCCATTTGTTCTGTCCTACACACTATTTTTCTGAAAAAAAACAGGCATTATCACCCTAAAAATGCACCCCAAAACCTTGAAAAACGGACAATATAAACTCCCCCCTTCTTTGAGGGGGACGGAGGTGGAGAACAAATCGGCTCTGCCTTTTGGGTGGCATTGATGGTTTTTGTGCATTTTTTTTACCCTTATCACTACATGAAAAAACGCTTTGCCTCTTTCATAATTTGCCTGATGGTTTTGGCTGCCGGCTGTACCGAAACTACGGATATTGGCAGTAATTTAATTAATGAATCAGACTTTCCGGATACGCAGGTTTTTGATACCATTACCATGCAGGTAAACACCATAAGAGTGGATAGTATCCAAACTGCACCCCCGCTTACCGGTATTCCCTACATGCTTGGCAAACTAAACGACCCCGTTACCGGCAGCACTGCTATGGGCATTTTTACCCAGTTTGTACTGCCTACTAATAACATTAACTTAGGCGACTCTCTCAGACTCGATTCTATTGTGCTTACCCTGCGTTATGGCAGCCAAACTGTTTATGGGCAAAAAGACCTTCCGGTTTCGCTTACAGTGTATGAACTTACGCAGGAAATGTTGCCCGGAATTACTTACTACTCAAATAAAAGTTTTGCCTACAACCCCAACCCGATAGGGTATAAAAACAACTTCTTTTTTAGCCCTACCGATAGCGTAAAACTGTTTAACAAAAAACTCAAAGATGTAACTGGAAATGACTCATTGGTGTACATAACAACCGAACCGCACCTGCGTATAAGGTTAGCCAACGAATTGGGCAACCGGCTGCTGTCGCAATCGGGTACTTTTACCTTTACCGATAAAAACAGTTTTCAACAGTTTTTTAAAGGTGTTTACATCAGCGCTTCTACGAATGGAAATGCGGTGGCATTTTTTGATTTGCTTGCAGCCCGCTCACGCATGTCGGTGTATTTTAGCAGGGGAACTTTAGCCCCTAACTTGGTAATTGATTTTCCTATTGGCACGCTATCGGCAACTAATAACTATTTTGTACACGACTACGCCGGTTCTTCGGTGGCTGATGTGATTGCTGCCCCTTCGCCAAACTCCCAAACAACCGCTTACGTAAAGGGCGCTGCCGGATTAGGGTTTAGTCTTAGGTTTCCGTATTTTGATGCCTTTAAAGATTATGCCATCAATAAAGCCGAGTTAGAATTTACCGCCCTGCCCAATACTTTTGAATTATACAAACTGCCCTCTTCGCTAAATTTGGTTTCGTATGATACCATCAATGAGCAAATTACCAGGTTAATCACCTCTACTAATGTTCAGGAAACCGACGGACCGAATGGCGAAAAGCTAAACCGCTATAAATTGGTTTTTAGCTTTTATGCACAGCAAAAACTGAACGGCTTAGTGCCCGATGCCATTGAAAAAGTACTGGTTGACCTGCAACGCACAAATCCGAATATAGCCGTTATAGGCGGACCGGAACACCCTGATTACCCGATGAAGTTCAGAATTTACGGCACTAAACTACAGTAAGGAGTAGGCAATTTACCGCTTACCTGTTATGTGCATTTGCTGCTCGCCTAATTTAGCGCCGGTTTGGGGGTGGGTAAGTTGTAAAATATAGTTACCTGTAACTAAGTTATCGGTATTTATAAAGGTGGCGGCAGTATGTGGCGCTATGTTAGTTTGCAACACCGGTTTACCCTCCATATTGATGAGTTGCAACTGTAAACTATAGGCAACCGGTTTGGTTAGCGCTATGGTAACTCCGCCCGATGCAGGGTTGGGAAAGGCAACAAATGCCTTATCCCTAATAGTTTCAGCCAACAGTTGGTTGGGCAAACCCACTGTAATACAATCGGGCAAAAAGGTAGTAAGAGTATCTGTTCGGGCGGGGTCAATAATGCCCAGTGCATATTCGCCAAATTGAAGATTGTTTACCCTTATTGAGCCTCGTTTATCGGTATTGCTCGCACCCGGCAATAAGGTAGCGCCCGATACAATTTGCCAATCAGCGCCTGAGTTGGGGCGAAATAACATACGCAAATTGTTTTCAGCCACACTAATTAAATTGTTATCCAAATATCCGCCGTTGGTGCTGGCAGCGCCATTGTAGGTAAACTCTGCCGAAGCATTAAAAATGCCGTTAGCAAACCCATCTACTGTCCAGTATCGGTTGGGGTGTAAAATGATGTTTGTTATCGGGGTTTCTAACCTATCGGGCATAACCATATTATTGGTTACCCGCACAAAAGCCGGAGCAGTAAGCGCAGCAACGTTCAGGCTAACGCCGGCATCAGCAAAATCGGCAACACCTATATTTTCCAAAATTTCATACCGGTCTATGGTGGCATCGCAGAGTTTTTCTTCTAAATCAACAAGGGTAAGAACCGGATAAAACGGAAGGGTGAAGGTTTGGGCAGCACACGAACCGGTAACAGGTATGGTGTACGTGTGTGGGTTTAACTCAAAATCTAAAAAGGTAATTTGGAGCGGAACCTGCCTAAAAAAATCGGGAGCATTGTATAAACGCTGCCTTATGTAAACAGTAGATTGATAGTTTCCTTGTTCATCAACAGCCACTGTGGTAGAATCGACCGAAAAATGGGTGAACCCGGGATTAAATACCCAATCATTAAAAAAGTAAGACAAATCTATACCCGAACAGTTGCTGAGGTAATCGCTCATTTGGTAACTGTTCAGGTTTCTGAAAGCAAAATCGGTTAAGAGGTTTTGGGTGCAATGAAAAAACAGCGAGTCGCCCATATAACCCCTAAGCGTATGCGCCACGCTTGCTCCTTTGCTGTAAACATGGCTGCCATAGGTAGCCTCAAACGGCACGCCCGATACCGGTAAAAAAGCGCCGTCTCTGATGTGGGCATACAGCAATACATCGCGGTGGTTGGTGCGAATATCGGTTTTGTAGCGTTCTTTTCCGTAAACGTACTCTGAAAAGAGGCTTTCGTTAAAACTTGCCCAGCCTTCGTTTATCCACATATCGGAGGCGGTTTGGCAGGTTACTAAGTTGCCCCACCAGTTATGTGCCAATTCATGAGCCATAAGCGATTCCCACTGCAAGTTGCCATTTACCGCAAAAAGTGGATAGGCTATATTGGTGGCGTGTTCCATAGCGCCGCCGTTAAAAGGCACTACCACAAACCCAACTCGGCTAAACTGAAGTGGTCCCCAAGCATGCTCAAAAGCGCTGATGGCGTTGGGTAAATGAATAAATGAGTTTTTAAGATTTACAGTATCGGAGGCTCTTGCACCTAATTCTACCGGTATTTGGCGCTCCTGCCCGGTATGCTGATAGGCAACAGTGGCATAATCGCTCACGGCTACCGATGCCAAATAGGTAGGAATGGTTTGGGAGAGTTCCCAGTGCCAGGTGCGCGTGCCATCGGGGTTATTGGTAACGCTTTGCAACATGCCGCCACAAAAAGCCTTGTGGTTGGCAGCAGTAGTTATGTTAAAAGAATAGGTAGAACGCTCTACAAAGTTATCTACGCACGGAAACCAAGCTCTGCCAAAATTGGGCGGATCTACGCCTATGCCTACGCCCATATTGTAGGCATAGGTGGCGGTAAAATAAAATCCGCCAAATGTGGCGGTAGGCGGCGTGCCACTGTAAAATACTTTTACTGATAGGGTATCATTGGTGGTAACCGGCTGCGGCAGACTGATGCGCAACAGCGGCGAGGTGTAGGTATAGGTGGTGGGCAGCTCATTTATGGTAACGTTGCTTACCGCCATATTCTGAAGGTCTAACAAGGCTTCGGTTATGCCCGATATTTTAGGTTTAAACGTTACTACAGTATAACCGCTGATAGTTTGCGAAGCAAAATTGGCTATGGTAAGGTGTATATCGTAATGCAGCACATCTAAGGTATCGCTTCGGCTGTTGGCTGCTTTCATGCGGAAGGTTTCGCCATTTTTAAAGCAAGGCGCTCCCTGTGCCGACCGGCTGCACCGATGTTCATGTTTTGCCGATTGTGCATAAGTCAAAGAAACCTGTACGAATAACAGTAAAAATATAACCGTGCGCATAAGTCATTTTTTATTGGTAAAGATACGCAAAAATAAGCAGCCTTACCTACTCTTGCGGTAAACAAACGGTAAAAACTACTTAACAAGAGCAGCATTGAACGAGTAGCATTAAGTATCAAAAATAAATTTGACCCTACATAAATAACAGCAGATAACCAGTTAAAGCAAAATTTAGCCCCCAATTTAGGTTGGGGGCTTTAAATGTTTATGTAATATATGCAATTTCACAACAGCTAAACAAATCTGACATACCGGCGTTTTCACACCCAGAAAGCATCTTCCCAATTATCGGGCTTAGGGTTTTCCAATAATTTCTCGTTATCGAGCCATTGCAACTGTTGAGGGGTGGCTTTTTCTTGTATTTTGTTAAACAAAACCCGCTCCTCAAACCGGATATGGTTATTTAACTCCGATTCAATCAGCGCAAGGGTATGAGCCGGGTTATCATCGGGTTGCTCAAATAAGTTTTTCAGCCTTTGGTGTTGGGCAAGAGCCTGAATCACTAACTCGTCATTGGCAGGCAGGAGGGTAAAAACATGGTTTTCTTCTGCTTCAAAATGCGGCAGCAAATGTTCTTGCCAATACCATAGGGCATATTGTTTTATTCTTACGGGTTCAATGTTGCGTTTAAAACCTTCGCGAATTTTCCAGCACAGCAGCAATCCGCCATGGTGCTCTCTGCTCAATGGCTGCAATGCTTTATGGCGTTTTATGGGGTTAGGCATGGCAAAGATGGTTTTCTAATTCGATGGCTTTGGGGAAAAGGACATTGTTTTCTAAGTGTATATGCCGGTGTAAGTCTTCTTCAAACTCCTTTAATAAGGCAAAAGTAACCCTAAAAGTATTGCAGGCATATTCGGGCGGGTTGTAATCGTTGGTTAGTTGGCTTATTTGCCTAAACCGTTCACCTTCGTCGTTGTGTTCGTGGTGCATCATAGCAATAGGATTTTGCACCGACCCAAAGAAAGGCTCGACAAAATCAGAGCCGGTATCTATGGCATTGGTCATAGTTCTGATGTAGGGAAAGAGCACGTTTTCCTCTTTCATCATGTGTTCGGTAAGATTGTGGGCGGTTTGCAGAAACAGTTCGCGTATAATAGGTAAGTTTGGGTGGGTTTCGGCATGCACACTTGCCACTTTGGTGAGGTAGGGAATAATTTCCTGAATTTTGGCTCTTACATATCGGTGATGCTTTTTTTCTATGTAGTCTATCAGTAAATCGGGCGGCCATGAATTGAAGTTTGCATTATCAACATTGGCAGCCGAAGTTTGGAATACATTGGTCAGTTCTTTAATGAGGAGCGGGGCATCAATTCCAGTTTTGTTACAAACTTCTGCTATGGTGCGGTTGCCTTTGCAACAAAAATCAATCTTAAAAGCCTTAAAAACGGCGGCGGTGCGGTAGTCTTGTGCTACCAATTCGCCTACAACATGATTTTGTGTAATTTGCATACGGGTAAAAAATTGGGTTATGAAATGTTGCCCCAGTTCTTAATTTCCACGTCTGTCCAAGCCGAAGGGAAAAATTTGCGTTGCTGAAACTGAGGGTGTAGGTATTTTTTCCACTCGCTGCCGCCGGTAGCGGCTTGGTTTTCACCTTTGCTATCGAGGTAGTGGCGGGCGGTTTGCAGGTGTACTAATGGCCAGCGCACATTATATAAGTGGTCGAACTGACGCAGGGTTTGCAGCAACTCGGCTGAGGGGTTGGTCATAGCCAGAATCTGTTCTTCAATGGTTATGCCTTTTACCCTATTGGCAAGAGCAATAAAAGAGGGCAGGTATTGCTGCTCAAACTGTAAAAGTGTATAAGTTTTTTTACCGGTTTTGCGGTCTAAACCGGCATCTTTCCAGTAAATATGTTCAAAATACTCTTCGGTAGTGGGTTGGTTGCTCAGCCGGGTTTTACCTTTTTCGTTCACCAAATTTTCTAATCGGGTGCAGTATATTTCTATGTACCTGAATTGAGCGCTCTGAAAACCGCTTGCCGGCGCTAAGGTTGTTCTGAAAGTATTATATGCTTCATAATCCATACCGTATTGCATTACATCAAAAGAGGTAATGAGCATATCGGTATAGCGGATTAATCGGGTTAGCTTATTTATCCAAACCTGTTCGGGCTGATTTGTAAAAACGAGTTGCTTTATTTCGTGCAACATCATTTTTAATACCAATTCTGTTACCTGATGATACATGATAAAAACGGTTTCATCGGCAAAGTTGGTTCGGGGTTTTTGGAGGGTTAATAGGGTATCCACTTCAATATAATCCCAATAATTGATGGGTTTGGCTTGCAGCAGTCCTTTCAGGTAGGTTTCGGGATTTTCGCCTAATTGGAGGTACTTTTCTGTTAAATCATTGAGAAGTTGCTTGTTTTCCATGTTGTAAATTGGTGCAAGAGGTAAATGGTGTAAGATGAAAGAATGGGTAAAACTGTCTGATGTGCTTTTACCTTATAAGGGTAAATTTTCCTGATAATTGCCCGGTTGCTAACTCGTATAATGTGGTGGTTTCCAGTGTTTGGCGGAGTTGGTTTCTTATTTTTATCATTTTATCATGTACCGGACAGGGGTGCAGTTGGCTACATTCTGATAAACCCAAAACGCACCCCTCGTATGAGGAGCTGCCATCTATTGCCAGTACAATTTCGCTCAACTTGATGGTGTGCATTTTTGCTGGGTCAATTTCAAAACCGCCATTAGGACCGGTGTGCGACAATAAAATGCCATGTTTGGTTAATGCGCCCAATATCTTGCCGGTAAATGCTTCGGGCGAGCCGGTTTGCCTAACAATATCGGGTATCTTCACCCTTTTCTTTTCAAGGGTTTGCGCGGCTATGTATATCATGGCTTTTATGCCGTATTCACATGCTTTTGAAAACATGGTTCAGTAGCTTTGCACAAAGATAAGGCAATTTTTTATTTCCGACAAATTTATCGGGAATTATTTTACAGGAAAGATTTGTATGGAGAAAATGTTTTTAGCCTACTTACTTTCGGATTATTTTTGCCATGTAAAAACCGTCGAACCCGAACTGGGAGGGCGAAACATGTTGCTCATCTAATAGTTCAAAACTGCCTTTGTGTTGGGCTAAGAACTGCTCTACCTGTTGTTGGTTTTCGGAAGGCAAGATGCTGCAAGTAGCATAAACAGCAACAGCGCCGGGTTTAAGCATGGGCAGGTAGAGCGTTAACAGGTTGTGCTGCGTGGTTTGGAGGTTGGTAATATGGGTGGGGGTGAGTTTCCATTTAAGGTCGGGGTGGCGTTTTAGTGTGCCTAATCCGGTGCAGGGCACATCTAACAACATACGGTCGGCATTAGAAAAGGCTTTTTTCAGTAGTGAGGGCAAGGTATTTGCCGGTAGGGTATTGATACAGGTAGCGCCGTTTCGGCGGGCGCGGAGTTTTAGTTGTTCTAATTTGGTTTTATCGGTATCGTAAGCTATGATGTTGGCTTTGTTTTGGAGCAATGAGGCAAGGTGCAAGGATTTACCTCCTGCACCGGCACAAACATCAACTATTTTCATGCCTTTTTGTGCATCTAAGAAGGGAGCTACCAATTGCGATGCGGCATCTTGTATTTCTACCCACCCATTGAGGTAAATGGGCAATTTTACCACCTGCTTGGGCATGGTGAGCGCCAGCGCATCGGGAGCATGGGGAAGGGTTTGCACGGATATTTGCAATTGCTCTAATGCTTGCAATACCTTTTGGAGGTTGGTTTTAATATGGTTTACCCGCAAAACAGGGGGAGCCGGCCGGTTAAGGGCGGCAATTTCGGTTTCCCATAGGTGGTTTAGCTGTGCATAAATGAATTGGTCTAACCAATCGGGCATGGAGTAGCGCACGGCGCGTGGCAGTTGGCTTACCTCTTCAAATTGCTGCAAAACATGGGCAGGGTTTATTAGGGTAAACTCTTCAAAAGGCGGCAAGGGCAGTTGGTGCATACTGTGCCAAACGCCCAGCAGTTGCCAAACTTGAGCAAGTGTGGGGTTGGTAAGCAGGGGTTTACCGGCGCAATGGCAAATGAGCCGCCAGTGCCGCACCATTTCGTAAATGGTAAAAGCAAGGGCATGGCGGTCTTTGCTGCCCCATTTAGCATTGCCGGCAAGCAGGGCAGGCACCACTTTATCGGCAAATTTGTTTTGAGCAAAAATTTCGTGAAGGGATTTTACCGCTGCCTCTGCTAAGTTTCGGTGTTTAAGGGCGGGTATGGTGGAGTGGCTCATGTTTTTTGGAAGGTAATTTGGCAAACCTGCGTTGTTTTGGCAGTAATTTTGAAGCGTTCATCGGGTCGGTAGCCGGCTATCCATACTATTCGCTCGCGGTCATCGGTTAACACCCAAACGGCTTCTTTTTGGGCAAGGCTGAGTTTGAGGTCTATAAAAAAGCGTTTCAGTTTTTTCTTTTTCATATTCATGCCCAAGGGGTAGAAGTAATCGCCTGTTTTCCAGCGGCGCAGCATGAGCGGAAACACTATTTTACCGGCATCAAGGGCGGCTATATTGGCATCGGGGTTTATTTGGTAACCTTCGGCGGGTTGGTAGGTAAACAAAAAGGCGGCATCGGGTTTTTCTATTTTGGCTTCATCGGGCTGAATTAGTGTGTAGGATACGTCTTTTTCGTTTTTTTCGGATATAATCAAAAACCGGCGGTCTTTTAAAACCCGATGCGTGTGCGAATAAAAAATCTTGCCCGACTCGTGCGGCAGAGCATCTATAATTTGCGCTACCTGTGCAGCATTAAACCCATAGGGCTTAAACAACTCGTACAAAACGGTTTGCAGGGGTTTAATTTTGAGCAGTTTCCCTATTGCAATAAGTCGCTCTTTTTCAGTGCCCTCCAACAGTTTTTTCTGATATGTTCTGATGCCTGCGGCATAAATTTGCTCGGTTTCTCTAAAACGGAGGGCATTTTGGTAAAATGTTTCTTCCAAACTTGGGTTGAGCTCTTTTAGCGCCGGAATAACCAAATGCCGTATTTTGTTGCGCTGATATTTGGTTTCGGCATTGCTTGCATCGGTACGGAAGGGCAGGTTATGAGCTTGGGCATATTGCTCAATGGTTTCTTTTGAAGCAAACAACAACGGACGAATTACCTTGCCCGATTTGGGTAAAATGCCGTGCAAACCGGCAAGTCCGGTGCCTTTGGTAAGGTTGAGCAGCATGGTTTCGGCATTGTCGTTTTGGTGGTGGGCGGTGGCAATAAAGGTATATTGGTGTTGTTGCCTGATGTTTTCTAACCACGTGTAACGAAGCGCGCGGGCTGCCATTTGTATAGAAACTTTTTCTTCCTGTGCAAATTGAAGCGTATTGAATTGGGTGGTATAAAACGGCGCTTGGTATTGGTTTGCCAAATCTGCCACAAACTGCTCATCGGCATCGGACTCGGTGCCGCGCAGCCCAAAATTGCAATGTGCCACGCCAAAGGTATAACCCGAAAGGTGCGCTAAGTGGCACATAACTACCGAATCTATGCCGCCGCTTACTGCCAATAAGAGTGTATTGGTGGGCAGCGCCTTGCATTGTTGCCTGATGAATGGGGTAAACTGCTCTAACATAGAGATAGAACGGATAGGTATGTTAAGCAAATGGATAATGCCCTAAAACCGAAACCCCCTGCTCAATAACACTATGGTACCGAGAGGGGGTTAGGGGGAATTGGGGGGAGGTCGGAACCGGAATCGAACCGGTGTACGAGGTTTTGCAGACCTCTGCCTAGCCGCTCGGCCATCCGACCATCTCTAAAAGCAGGTGCAAAGATATGGTTGCTACTTGGTTTTACCAAATATTTAGGCAGTTTTTTTTACTTCGGCATAAGTTTGTGCTACTTGTATGCCCTGTACGGGTACACCGGCTTTGGTTACGCGGGCAGTAACCTCTGTAATATGGCTGTTTAGCTCCCAAACTTGGTTGGCAATGGTAAGGGCAAGATGCTCTAAGGTTTTGGCGGGTTGGTTCATTATGCTGTTGCAGATGGCAAACACCTTTTGATAGTCCACTGTACCGTTTAACTCATCTTGTTGGGCGGCTTCCAGCACATTTGCATGGATATACACATCAACCCTAAAAATTGTGCCGATGATTTGCTCTTGGGGGTAAAAACCGTGCAAGGCGTAAAACTGCAAATTCTCTATGCCTATGGTAAACCGGTACATTAGGTGTGTTTTTGCTGAAACTTTATTCTTATGGCGGCAATAATGGCGGGTAAAATGGTAACGCCAATAATGGCTAATACTACTAAGGTAAAGTTTTCTTTAACAAAGGGTATGTTGCCAAACCAAAATCCGGCAAGGGTAAAGGGTATAACCCATAATACAGCGCCCAGCAGGTTGTAAAAGGTAAATTTACCCGCTTCCATCATGCCTATACCTGCCACAAACGGAACAAAGGTGCGGAAAATGGGTAAAAACCTGCCTATTACCACCGCTTTTGCGCCGTGTTTTACATAAAAATCTTGCGTTTTGGTAAGGTACTCGCGTTTTATAAACCGCAGTTTTCCTTGTGTGAGGATGCGGGCGCTCATTTGCCTGCCTATGTAGTAGTTTACCATATTGCCGGTAAAAGCTGCAATAAGTACCAATACTATAAACAACCACACATTTAAAGCGCCCTGCGCCGCAAGTGCGCCTACGGCAAATAAGAGCGAATCGCCGGGTAAAAAGGGCGTTACCACAAAACCGGTTTCGGCAAAAATTATGAGAAACAAAATGGCGTAAGTAAGGGTGCCGTATTGCGCTATAATTTCGGTTAGGTGTTTGTCTATGTGCAGAACAAAATCAATGATTTGTTGCAGAAACTCCATTAGGTAGAGCAGGTTTACAGGTTGAAAACAATGCCTTGAGCAAGGGGTAAATCGGAGCCGTAATTGATGGTATTGGTTTGACGGCGCATGTAGGCTTTCCATGAATCGGAGCCCGATTCGCGTCCGCCGCCGGTTTCTTTTTCGCCCCCAAATGCTCCGCCTATTTCTGCCCCCGATGTACCTATGTTTACATTGGCTATGCCACAATCGGAGCCTTCGTGTGAGAGGAACAGTTCGGCTTCGCGCAGGTTGGTGGTCATAATGGCAGACGATAACCCTTGGGGCACATCGTTTTGCAAAGCAATGGCTTCTTCTAATGTGCTGTATTTGAGTAGGTATAAAATGGGTGCAAAGGTTTCGCGTTTTACCACTGCATATTGCTCTTGGGCTTCAATAATGCAGGGTTTTACATAACAGCCCGATTGGAAACCTTCGCCCTGCAATACGCCGCCCTCTACTACCATTTTTGCGCCCGATTGTTTGGCTTCGTCTATGGCGCGGAGGTACATGTTTACCGCATCTTGGTCAATGAGCGGACCTACGTGGTTGCCGGCATCAAGCGGATTGCCTATTTTAAGTTGTCCGTATGCCTCAGCTAAACGTTGTTTTACGGTTTCGTAAATGCTCTCGTGTATGATGAGGCGGCGGGTGGTGGTGCAGCGCTGTCCGCAAGTGCCTACTGCGCCAAAAACAGCGCCTATAACAGTGAGTTTTAAATCGGCATTGGGGGTTACAATAATGGCATTGTTTCCGCCAAGTTCCAGCAACGACCTACCCAATCGGGCAGCTACGGTTTGACCTACTATTTTACCCATTCGGGTAGAACCGGTTGCCGATACCAAGGGTACGCGCTCATCGGTAGAGAGGAACTCCCCTACGCGGTAATTGCCCACTACTAAGCAAGAGATGCCTTCGGGCAGGTTGTTTTCGCGCAGTACTTCGGCAAAAATTTGCTGGCAGGCTACGGCAGATAAGGGGGTTTTTTCGGAGGGTTTCCATACGCATACGTTGCCGCAAACCCAAGCTATGGCAGTGTTCCATGACCAAACGGCTACCGGAAAATTGAACGAGGTAATGATGCCCACTATGCCCAGCGGATGCCACTGCTCATACATGCGGTGGCGGGCGCGCTCTGAGTGTATGGTAAGCCCGTATAACTGACGCGATAAACCTACGGCAAAATCGCAGATGTCTATCATTTCTTGTACTTCGCCTAAGCCTTCTTGCAGGCTTTTACCCATTTCGTAAGATACCAACTTGCCCAAATCAGCTTTGTATTGGCGCAGTTTTTCGCCAAATTGCCGTACAATTTCGCCGCGTTTGGGAGCAGGCATTACGCGCCAAACCTTAAAGGCTTGGGCTGCTGTTTCCATTACCGCATCGTAATCGGCACGGGTGGCAGTTTTTACGCTGCCTATCAGTTTACCATCGGCGGGCGAGTAGGAGTGTATTAGCTCTCCACCACCCTCTTGCCATTGTAAACCGGTTGATACGCCGGCGTTTACCGGCTTTAAGCCAAGGGCTTGTAAAAAGGAGGCGTTTGCTTGCCCGGGGGTAGAACTTTCGGGAAATGAAGACATATAAATGCAGATTTTTATCGGGGTTAAAAACTGCCGCAAAGGTAGCTGTTTATCGGCTATTTTTGTAGGGTATGGCGGCTTTACCCGTAAAACAGGACGTTAAAATTGGTTAAGCCGTATCCGTTTGGCTAAGTACAGGTAGCTCTAATCTCCTATGAGATGGTGGGTTAGGTGATATTTGGGGGGGTGTTGTTATTTTGTTGTTCTTTAACCCGGTTGTGCGGCAGCAATTGTTCTAATTGGTTGTTATTGAGTGTTCTTATATCATTACTTTTTTTCAGAATTTACGAAATAATTTTTATGTTCCCAAGTTTTTCTTTCCTTGCATAGCCTACTGACGGAAAAGCATTTGTGCAGGGCGGGATTAAATAGCACTTCCCTTGCCCTACGCACAAAGTTTATAGAAAGCACAAAAGCCTAAATTTCGCACATCAGCCCGCCTTTTCGCAAACATAATGTTGTGGGCTGTGCTTATTCATCTTCGGCTATGTACTCTTCTCTCGGTTCTTCCACAATGAACAAAGTCGGTGTATCCAAAATTCGCTGAACTCGTTGTTTAGTAATTTCGCAATATTCGTGGCTTATGTCAATGCCTATATATTTTCGTCCCATTTCACACGCAACTCTTGGGGTCGTGCCACTTCCACACATTGGGTCAAAAACCAAATCGCCTTGATTTGTCCAAGATTTTATATGGTCTCGTACAAGTTCGCAAGGAAAAGGTGCGGGGTGTCCTTTGGCTTCTTGGTCTTCTTGTTTTTTCCCAACTACATACTCCCAAATATTACCTTTTATTTTTTTGTCTTTTACGGGTTTAGCCAATTTTTCACGCACCTGCTCGTTTTTTGAAAAGTTTTTGTAAGTTGTTCCGTTCAACTCCAAACCTGCGTGCAAACAGTCCACCATTATTGGGTTATGCGTTTTTACAGTTCCCTTACTGAAAACAAACATATACTCAAATTCATTATTATATCGTTTGCGGTAGATTTGAGGAATAGGGTTTGTCTTACGAAAAATCATTGTATCGTGAAGATTAAAACCTACTTGCTGAAAATATAATGCTTGTTTGAAACTTGTTCCTGTTTCATTTCCATCAATGGTAGCATCATTTACAACCCAAACAACTACTCCGCCTTGTTTAGTAATTCTAAATAACTCTTTGGAAATGTCTTCAAATGGAAAAACAAAACCTTTGTAATTTCTCAAATCATCATAAGGCGGTGAAGTAACTGTAAGGTCAATTACATTATCGTCAAACTGTCGCATTACTTCCACGCAGTTGCCTTCAACGATTTGATTTATATATTTTTCTATGTTCATTATCGTTATTTTAGTGTGAATAGTCCGTTATCAGAAATTGTATTGATTGTTTTTATCCTACTTTCAATTTTGTGAACTTTGATAAGTTCTTTCAATGCTTCTTTATGGCTCATTCGCATAATTTTTTCTCTTTCTTGTGCCAAAAATGTTAATGCTTCGTCTTTTGCAACCGCAATGCTTTCTGTTGCCACACCTTTTTCAATGTCCCAAAGAGATTGGATTTTCTTTGAAAAAGTAAGCATAGTCTTGTTGATAGCTAACCAATAATCAGAAGCATTTTTAGAAGGGTTGAGGGCTTGGATTGTGTCAAATATTTTTTTCAAAAGTTGCTGTGCTTTGGCTTGTCCTTCAACTTCGGAATAAGATAAAAGTAACGCTAAATGTGAGTAAGTGAAAATACAGACGTTTTGCGTAGTTGCTTGTTGATAAATTTGACTTGAAGAAGTTGGAAGTTGATAAATTGGACAAACCACCATAGCATAAGGTTTCCCACGTTTCCAACCGTGCATTGCTTGTACTTTAAAGTCTTTCTGATTTTTTGCGGTTCTGCTTAGTCTAAATGCTTTTGCATCTGCCACAAAGCTGTAATCTTTCGCAAATGCTTCAACATCTGCGGCACCTGCTCTTTCTTTTAGCACCAAACTTTTAAGCCCTAAGGCTGTGTAAGTCAAGGAAAGTAAACAGTCGGTTTATTTTGAGTATAGCTTTTCTTCGCTTGTATCGTGTCCGTAACTTTCAGGAATATTACCACAAAGCCTTAAATGGTCAATAAGTGAAGAAACTCCATTTTTCTTTACTTCGGCTTCTAATTCTTTTTCTAATTTTTCAGTGTCGCTACCAAAATCTCCGCTAAGTTTTCGGATTTCTTCAACCCAATACTCACGTCTTTCAATAGCCTTATCTGATATTATTTTACTCATTCGTTTTTCGGTAATTTTTAAGGTACAAAGGTACTCAATTTTTCAATAGGGTTTGACAAAGTTTTGTTTCATACTTGGTGACTTTTTGTAATTTGTGTCGTTCTTAGCATAGCCCACATCTAAATCCTACACGCCCCTTTTGTTCGTATATCCACCTAATTTGGTTGCTTTTACGCACTTTTTACCTGCAAACATACAAAACAATTAAACATCTTGCATCGCCCCCCCCAAAAAAAATAATAAGCTGTATATTGCTATCCCAAAATAGCGGAGGTAGGGGTTAGCCGGCTATGTGCCTACGTTTGCCTATACTACCGAAAACCTGTAACGCCATGAGGCGGGTAAGTATCATTTAGTTTTTAGTGATAGGATGCCTGCTATATTTTGAAAGGGTAATGATTTTACTTGTCACTCGCCATTATGCCCAGCCGCTGTTGTGCGTTTGAAGTTCTTCTTATTTGTAAGCTGCGGCTTGTTTGTGGGTTTGTAAAGCTTTGGCAATGTGCTTGCGCCTGTGTGTTGGCTATTTCTTGCGTGTTCTGTTATGGGTTTATTGGCGGTTGTTTACCCTGCGACCAAAGTGTATCAAATATAAATTCCTTGTATCTCCTTTGGAAGTCGGGTTCTTGAAATTTTTTAAAAATTTCTGTATGTGTAAAAAGATACTTTCTGATAAGCTCCTCCAACTTTCTGTCCGATGAAATTTTTGCGTTCTGTCTGTCGGGTGAGGTTACAATGGCATCCATCACTTTTGAGTCTGCTTTCATGTCGGCTGGAATTTGCTCTGTAAGAATTCGGTTTACCTTGTCTTTGTCTGTCCAGTCAATGTCGCCAAAGCGTTGATTGAAAACCTGTAAGATGTTCTCCAAAGTGTCTAGCTCGGGTTCCCCTTTTCCGCCACCTGCATCAACCGGAATGGGTTCTACAAGTCCCGGATTGTCGTCTGGGTTAATTTTACGTGTGCCTTGTTTGCTTGGTCGGTAGCTGTCCATATCAATGGTTTCAATGATACCTGCTGCAAGGTCTTCATCGTCTTCAATTATCAGTTTTGGAACCAGTAATTTCAGAAACCACCACAACTGCTCGTAATACTGGTTTTTGAAATCAATAATTTTTGTCAGGTAGCTGTAAACCCGCAAGAACGATTTTGCCTTTGCTTTAAAATCAATTTTCTTGTCAATGTCTAATTGGTTGTTGAACACAAAAGCACATGAATCTAAAATCGGGTCAAGTTTGGTGCGTTCTTCTCCGTTTACATATTTTTCAAAAAACTCGCTTACCTGATGCTCATAAAACACTTCTACCTTTTCCATTTTGTCAACCAACTCGTTTAGCTTGTTCGGGTCGGTTTCTTCGCTCAGCAGGGTTGAGGTGTAGTAGGGGTCAAATGCTTCTTTTATTTCTTCGGCAGAATTGTAAAAATCTAATACAAAGGTGTCTTTTTTGTGCGGTTTATAGGCACGGTTTAGGCGTGAAAGGGTTTGTACTGCCGAAACGCCAAACAAACTTTTGTCCACATACATGGTATGCAGTAGCGGTTGGTCAAAACCGGTTTGGAATTTGTTGGCAACTATCAAAAAGCGGTATTCTTTTTTCTTAAAATGCTTTGGAATGTCGTTTTTATGTGTGGCAAAATTGTTCATATCGGTTTCGGTGTATTCTACGTCCTTGTATTTTTTTTTGCCCGAAAACGCTACAATGGCTTTAAATGGCGATTTTATTTCTTTCAGATAATCGTCAAAAGCCTGTTTGTATTTAATGGCTGCCACAATGCTTTTTGTTACTATCATGGCTTTGGCTTCACCATTGATTAAGTGCTTCACCTCTTGGTTGAAGTGGTCAATCATTATTTTGGCTTTCTCTGCAATGGCAAATTCATGCCCCTCAACATAAGCCCTTAATTTTTGTTGTGCCCGTTTGGTGTCAAATTCGGGATTGTCTTCTGTGGCTTTCACCAATTTGTAATAAGAATTGTAGGTGGTGTAATGGCTCAACACATCTAAAATAAACTCTTCCTCTATGGCTTGTTTCATGCTGTATAAATGAAAAGCCACATGAGGGATTTTGATATTTCCGTTTTCGTCTGTTACAGGCGGCAGTGGAATGCCAAATGTTTCAAGCGTTTTGTTTTTGGGTGTGGCGGTAAAGGCAAAGTAAGAACCGTTTTTAATCATTCGCCTGCGTTCAATTAACTCATTTATTTTATCTTCCAGCGTGGGTTCTTCTTCGTCTTCTTGTTCTTCGTCTGTTTTGTTTGCCAATACTGCATTCATTTTGGCGCTGGTTTCACCGCTTTGGCTGCTGTGTGCTTCGTCTATGATGATGCCGAATTTTAGGTTGCCCATGTCCTGCATTTCGTCTAACAAATGCGGAAAGGTTTGCACGGTGCAAATGATGATTTTTTTTCGGTTAGTAATGGCATCTCTTAATTGATTGGTTTTGCTTGTGCCTTCGCCCGTAATGGCTTCTACAATGCCTTTGGTTTGGGCAAATTGTTTGATGTTGTCCCGAAGTTGTTTGTCTAAAACGGTTCGGTCGGTAATTACCACTACCGAATCAAAGATATTTTGCTCGCCTGTGGCATCATGCAGCCCGATGAGCTGATGTGCCAACCATGCAATGGAATTGGATTTGCCCGAACCTGCCGAATGTTGTATCAGATATTTTTGCCCGATGCCGTACTGTTTGGCATGTGCCAAAATTTGCCGAACTGCCGTAAGTTGATGATAGCGTGGAAAAATCATTTTCTTTTTGATTTTTCCTGTGTCCTCATCTTCCTCCTCCACTACTTGGGCATATTTGTCAATGATGTTTGATAATGAATCTTTGCTCAATACTTCTTCCCACAAATAATGTGTTTTTAGTCCGTTTGGATTTACCGGGTTTCCTTTTCCAAAGGGCGGATTTGGTTTGCCGTCATTCAGTCCTTTGTTGAAGGGTAAAAAGTTGGTTTTCTTTCCTTGCAGGTGGGCGCTCATAAACACCAGTTCGGTGTCGGCTGCAAAGTGCACCATGCAACGGGCAAATGAAAAGATTTTTTCTTTCGGGTCTCGGTCGTCTTGATATTGTTTGATGCCTTTATGAACGGTTTGCCCGCTCAACGGATTTTTTAGTTCGGTGGTAATGATGGGAATGCCATTGAGGAAAATGGTTAAGTCTAAACGGTTTTCGTGGTCTAAGCTGTATTTCAGTTCTTCGGTTACGCTGAATATATTGGCGTTGTAGTTGGCAAGGTCTTTGGCGTTATAGTTGCTGCTGGGTTTGCGGTAAAACAGTTGAATGGTTTTGTCTAAATGTTTTACCCCTTTGCGAAGCACTTCTATTACGCCTTCGGTTTTTAGTTTTTCATCTAAGCGGACTAAAAATGCCCTTTCGCCTTTTTTCTGAATAAACTCGTATGCTTCTTTTTGGGTGGCTTCTATAAATGCCAATACTTGCTTAATGTTGAGGCAAAACTCGCGGTCAAATTCCTGCGGTGTGCTTACCACATACTTGTGTTTATTTACCAAGTAGTTGGCAATGAATGTTTGAAAACCTCTTTCTGATGTATCGGTAAATGCCATTTGTCTGAACTATGATTAGAATTATTTTTTTGATTGACTTTGATTTTTTCCGCTTGGCTTCATCACTCGTTTAAACTGCAAACTGGTGTTGCCAAAATTGATGAGTAAACCAATTTCCATTTTGTATGCTTCAAGATAGTTGATGGCTTGTGCCAAATGCACGTCTTCTAATTGCACAACGGCTTTTATTTCTAACATTATTTTTCCTTCCACAAAAAAATCTACTCGCCTTTTGCCTATGTCTTCGCCTTTGTAAAACAAGGGCATTTCAAATTCTCGCGCAAACAATATGCCTTGTAAACCCATTTCAACGGCTAATGCCCGTTGATAAACAACTTCTTGAAAACCATTGCCTAAATACTTATGAACCTCCATAGCACAGCCAATAATTTTGCCTGTAAGTTCGCTTTCGGGATACTTGTCTTGAACTATGATTTTTTTTTGATTATTTGAGTGACTCTGATTTTCCATAGCCTATACTTTTGAGGTTGAAACATGATTTATGTGCCAAAATAGTTTTCATCATTGCGGTTTTTATTTTTCATCATTGCGGTTTTTATTTTTCATCATTGCGGTTTTCATCATTGCGGTTTTCATCATTGCGGTTTTCATCATTGCGGTTTTCATCATTGCGGTTTTCATTATTGCGGTTTTCATTATTGCGGTTTTCATTATTGCGGTTTTCATCATTGCGGTTTTCATCATAGTGTTCATTCAATCATTTAAAAATCATAGTTCAGACGTATTCTCCCTGTTACTGCATTGGTTATTAGTGCCTCTCGGTATTCTTTGATGGCTTCTATTTCGCGGCGGGCTTTGGAAATAATACTATCAGCCATTTTAATTTCTTCAAATAGTAAAACAACAATTTGGTTTTGAACTTCAATTGGCGGAACAATACATTTAACTTTTACCAATTTTTCTCTTGTCAAATGTCCAATGCTAACTTGATTTACTATTGATTTGAAAAAGCCACTTTTGCCGAGTATGTATAGATAATAAAGAAAGTAATACGGGTTGTGATTTGGCTTCAATGTTATTTTGTGTACGGAATTTTGGATATAGCATTCTTCTAATTCTTCATTCCAAATACAGGTTTTGCCAACTTCACCACCTTCACTTACTAACAAATCATTTCTCTGAATGCGGTAAATTTCCAACTCAGATTTTGAGAACCACATTTGGTCGACTTCATCCACAATTACATTTTCCCAGCCAATATTTTTTGATTTGAGATAGGGTTTTAAGCTGTAATTGCCTTTATTTTCATTACAAAGCATCTTGCCTAAGACAACATTTGAAATATGATTGAGATTTTTTATTTCCCAATTTTCAGGTATTAAGCCAACACAATCAATATTTGATTCTTTGATGTTTACAAGATTCTTTCCAGTTATACTTTCCCAAAACTTTTTATCTCTATTTTCAATAGCCAACTCAATCAACCTTTCCTTATTTCGGATAAACTTATCAATAGCTGCCGTTTTGCGGTCTAAGTAGGCGGCAATTGCTTTCTGTTCTTCAATTGGTGGCAATGGAAGTAACTCTCCTTTAAAAGTCGGATAATCAATGTTCTGTCCGTCCCGAATTCCTTTTACACATAATTGCATTAAGGAAATGAATGGTTTGGACTTGAAAAGATGTTTAAAATATGATTTATCAATCTCTCTTGTTTCTTTTAAAATTGTATAAGCAGGACTGATAATTCCTCTTTGATGTGCTAATTCAATACCACCTTGAAAACTTCTTAAACTAATAACAAAGTTGCCTTTCTCAACCAATTTTAACAAATGAAAGTCTTTTGTTGCTTCCATTGTTCGCTTTCCATAATCGTCTTTTGAAACTACACCATGTTCTTGTGAGGCAACTAATAACGGCTCATTCGGAAATCCCTTTATGGTACTTTCCTTAAATAAATGTCGGACTTTTACCATTTCCCAATGTGTGGGTACTTTGGGAAGCCAAACAGCATTAGTTTGTTTAAGATTCTTGTAAGGTTGCAGTGTTGCCATCAGTCATTTACTATTTCGTTTAAAATGCCTTCGGTTTCTTTTTCTAAGGCTAAAATTTCGGCGGTTATTTCTTGCAAGCTGCGTGGGGGTATGTAGTTGTAAAAATATCGGGTAAAGGAGATTTCGTAGCCTTTTACGGTTTTGGTTTCGTCTATCCAAGCGTCGGGTATATGTTGCAAAACTTCCCGCTCAAAGTATTGGTGTATGTTTTGGTTGAGGGGCACATTTTCGGTGTCGCGCAGTTCGGTATCGGCTACGTAATGCACGGTGCCGTCTTTGTCGGTTTTGTCTATTACCTTTTCGGCGTCTTCGTTTCGGAAGCTTATGCTGTCTAAAATGGTTTTAATGGCTTTGGCATCTAAATCCAGTTTCAGCTCTTTTACCGTTTTATTCAGCAATGGCACAAAGGTGTTGTAGTCGTCAAATTGTTTATTGCCAAAATGATTGGCTAATTTTTGGGCTGCTTGCATCAGTTGCAGTTGTGTGTTCCAATGCTCTTGGCTCAATAGTTTTGTTTTGTTGGCAGGCGAAAGTTTAATTTCGTTGTTGGCAAGGTGTTTTTCTATTTTGTCTTTGTGTTTTTTGATTTCGGAGTAAACACTTTCGCCAAGGTGGGTGTAAGCCCATTCCATTTCATTGCTAATGGCTTTATCGTAGCGTAGGCTTTGTAGTGCATGGGGGGTAAATTGGCAAGAAAGCCGCAGGGGTCGTTCAACGGTTATTTTGTGGTAGCCAAAATACTCGTTGGGGAAAATTTTAGAAATATCGGTTTCTTTAAAGTCAATATACAGTTGGGTAAGTTGGTCAATGTGGTGGGCGGTCATTTCGCAATTTTTTTGCCCAAGGTTTTTGCGAAGTTTTTCGTAAAGCTCCAAGGCGTTTATCAATTGCACTTTGCCTTTTCGGTGGGGGGCTTTTTTGTTGCTTACAATCCAGATATAGGTAGGAATGCCGGTGTTGTAAAAAATGTTTTTGGGTAGGGCTATGATGCACTCTAACCAATCGTTTTCAATGAGGTATTTGCGTATTTCGCTTTCGCCCCCGCCGGCATCACCGGTAAACAAGGCAGAACCATTGTGAACAGTGGCAATACGGCTGCCCAGTTCGGTGTTGTGTTTCATTTTGCTCACCATGTTCATGAGGAACAAAAGTTGTCCGTCTGAAATGGTGGGTAATCCTATCTGAAAGCGTTTGTCTTTGATTACTTCTTTACCTTTTTTGCCCCGCTCGTCCACAATAGCATCAACATCAAGTTTCCATGTTTTGCCATAAGGCGGATTAGAAAGCATAAAATCGAAATGCAAATGCGGAAAACCGTCTTTGCTCAAAGTAGAACCATATTTGATGTTGTTGGCGTTTTCGCCTTTTATCAGCATATCGCTGGTGCAAATGGCGTAGGTTTCGGGGTTTACTTCTTGTCCGTAGAGTTGAAATCTATCGGGGTCGCCGTCTGTAATTTCTAAGGCAAAATGTTCTGCTTCGGTAAGCATACCGCCACTGCCGCAGGCGGGGTCATAAATAAGGTAAGTGCCTTTTTTAATTTTGTCTTTAACGGGCAAAAACAAAATGTGGGTCATCAGTTTAATAATTTCGCGGGGGGTAAAGTGTTCTCCCGCTTCTTCGTTGTTTTCTTCGTTAAACTTGCGTATAAGTTCTTCAAATACGTAGCCCATTCCTAAATTGGTAAGGGGTGGCAGGGTTTCGCCACGGCTGTTTTTTGTTTCGTTTGGGCTTAGGTTTATTTCTTTGTTGCAGAACTTGTCTATGAGCAGGTAAGTAATACCGGCTTCTTTCATGGTTTCTAACTGGTTGCGCAGTTTAAACTTGCTTATAATTTCTTGCACGTTGGGGCTGTAACCGTCTAAGTAAGTTTCTAAGTTGCTGTCTATGTTATCGGCATCATTGAGCAGGGTTTCAAAGGTAAATTTGGAAGTGTTCCAAAATGGGTAACCTGTTATACTCTGCAATGCCGATTTGTTGTCGATATTTTCTTGCTGCATAAATGCGTCTGCCTCTAATACTTTGTTTTTGGTAGGCACAAGCAAAACATCTAAACGCCTGAGTACGGTAAAGGGCAAAATAATATCGCGGTATTTACCTCTCACAAAAACATCGCGCAGCACATCGTCTGCTATGCCCCAAATAAAACTTACTATTTGGTTGTGTACTTTTTGGTTCATGGGTGGCTGTTATTTATTGAAATTTTCAAGTTCGTGAATATCTAAAATTCAGTCCGCACATTAGCAAAAAAACAGCTCTTTTGGTTTTTCAGCGTTGGGCTGTGTAATAGTAAAAACCAAACGTGCCATTTGCGGGTAAACTGTTGTTTTACACTAACCCACACCCAAGTCTTACACGCTCCTGTTATTCGCTTTTTTACCTATACCCGCAAATTTACTCCCATTTTCTATAATCTTTTCATGTAAAAGCCTAAAAATTATTGTTTACACTGCCTATACCCTATTCTGAACATGAAAAAGCATGTTTAAAGGTTCATTATTTAACCTATCAGGTTAAAGACTTAACGCATCGGGTTAAACGTTTAACGCTTCAGGTTAAACGTTTAACGCATTAGGTTAAACGTTTAACGCATTGGGTTAAAGACTTAACACATCAGGTTAAAGGCTTAACGCATCGGGTTAAACGTTTAACGCATCGGGTTAAAGACTTAACACATTAGGTTAAACCCTTAACGCATCGGGTTAAAGACTTAACGCATCGGGTTAAACGTTTAACGCATCGGGTTAAATACTTAACACATCGGGTTAAAAGTTTAACGTATTGGGTTAAACGCTTAACGCATCGGGTTAAACGTTTAATGCATCGGGTTAAACTTTTAGGCTGTAAACTTGTTTTTTAAAGGTGTAAAGTAGTGGCAGCTTGTTTTGGGAGGGGCGCTTAGGCGTTTTTGCCGGCATTTTTTACTATTGGGGTATTAGTGTGGGGTACCGGGGCGGGGTGTTAAAACTGTGGGCAGGGGTTAGTAGGGGGTAATAAGGGCGCAAGGAGTAGTAAGTAGCTTTTTAATTTTTCATTAAATAATCATTAAATTGTAGGTTATGCCATACGCCAATTTAAAAATAGCGTTTTCAGAAGCCGATTACTTGCAGGTACGTGAAGACATCATAGAGCTTAAAAATAAGTTCCCTTTTGCGGTTAATCTTACGCCCAAAGAAAAAAGCCGGTATTTGCGCTTGGGCAATAAAACGCTGATGTTTATGCAAAAATCGTTGCAGTGTTATACCGAAACGCCTGAGTTACAAACGGGTTTTTTGCAGGTAGCTGCATGGCGCAACGATTGGGAAACAATGCAGCGCTTAGAAAAACTGCTGGCACAGGTAAATACGGTGCAAGAGATATTGCAAGATACGGTTACGGCGCTGCGCATGGAAAATACTACGGCGGCGCTTACTTTTTACAATATTTTGAAAAGCGCCGCTCAACAAAATGTGCCGGGTACTACTGAAATACTTGCCGAACTGAAAACGATGCTGCCGGGCAATTTTAAGCAAAAGAAAAAACCGGCTGCCGATGCGCCTGCCAATACAGCCGAATAGGCGTTTTAAAGCGCCGGGGCAATAAAAAAGCCCGCCGTAGGTGCGGCGGGCTTTTGGTTTGGTTATTGGGTTATACTATTCGGTAGGGGTTGGGGTGTCGGTATCTTGTTCGGGGCGGGGAGGCAGGTCAAAAAACGAGTTAAGGTCTTCAAAAATATTGGTGCTGCCGGGTACATCTTGTTCGGCGGCAAATTTAACGTTGTTGTAAAAAGTGCGGCAAAATTGCAATACTTCGGAGCCTACTGCCATGTTGGTATCGTTGAGTTTTTCGGTAATGGCGGTAAAACGTTGCAGCATTTGCAGGGTGGTAAGGTAGTAGGCATAATCGGCTTGTGCAGCGGTTAGGTTGGCAAATGAAGGCACTAAGTGCGGGTTGTCTTGGGCGTACATCATGGCTCGTTGGGCAAAACTGGCTCTGGCATTGCGCATTTTGTACAGTCTTTGTCGTTCATCGGGGGTAAGGTTAATGACTTTACCGGTCAAAATGGTGTTAATGGTGGCAATGGCGTCGGTAAGGTCGGTCAGTTCTTGCTCGGTAAACGAGGCGGTCAAATTAGCGTAGGGCATGATTTGGGGGTTTAAAAAGTTAAGAAATGAGTTTTTATGGTGTTATAAACGAACATAGCAGTAAAATAGTTGCTTTGGTTTGTAAAAAAACGTGTTTTTGTTTACTTTTATTTTGCGTTAATGCCGGTAAGTTTTAGGGTGGTTTGCTTTGGGGTTTCCTTGCTATTTTTACAGGTATAGCATTTGCGCCAAAAACCCATTATCTTAGCCCCTTTATTACCAAATACATACCATACCATGCCTTATAAAATGTTTACTATGGCGGCGCTTTTTGCTGCCTTGTATTGTACTGTTGTTTATGCCCAACCTAAGGGGGCTGCTGCTGCCGGCAGTGAGTATAACCAAAAATTATACAGTTCCCTACAGTGGCGCAGCATAGGTCCTGCCCGGGGCGGACGCAGCGCGGCAGTTACCGGCGTGCCGGGCAAACCCGCCCTGTACTATTTTGGCGCTACCGGCGGCGGGGTATGGCGCACCAAAGACGGCGGCAATAACTGGCAAAACCTATCTGATGGATACTTTGGCGGCTCTATAGGCGCGGTTGCCGTTAGCGAGGCAGACCCCAATGTGCTGTATGTGGGCGGGGGCGAAAAAACCATCAGGGGCAATGTATCATCGGGTTACGGCATCTGGAAATCAGAAGATGCCGGCGCATCGTGGAAACAATCGGGCTTAACCCAATCACGGCATATCAGCCGTATCCGCATTCACCCCAAAAACCCCGATTTGGCGTATGCCGCCGTTATGGGCGATGCCTACAAGAGCCACCCTGAGCGGGGTGTTTTTCGGACCAAAGACGGGGGTAAAACCTGGCAGCCCATATTGCAGGTAAACGCCGATGTGGGGGCGGTTGATTTAATTTTAGACCCCGCTAACCCGCGCATTTTATATGCCACCACTTGGCGTTTTAGGCGCACACCGCATAGTTTTTTGAGCGGTGGCGAGGGTTCGGGCATTTGGAAAAGTACCGATGGGGGCGATACATGGAAAAACCTGTCGGAAAACGAGGGGTTTCCCAAAGCGCCCCTTGGCATTATAGGCGTTGCCGTTTCGCCTGCCAACCCGCAGCGCGTATGGGCTATGACCGAAGCAAAGGAGGGCGGCTTGTTTAGAAGCGATGACGGGGGTAAAACGTGGAAAAAAATAAACGACGACCGCAGCCTCCGCCAGCGTGCATGGTACTACACCCGCGTGTATGCCCACCCTAAAAACCCCGATGTGGTGTATGTGCTCAATGTGGGTTTTCACAAATCGCAAGACGGGGGTAAAACTTTTACCGCTATTGACACCCCACATGGCGACCACCACGACCTGTGGATTGCCCCCGATGACCCCGACCGCATGATTATAGCCGATGACGGCGGCGCACAAGTTAGCTTTGACGGCGGTATAAAATGGAGTACCTACCTAAACCAACCCACCGCCCAGTTTTACCGTGTTACTACCGATACCCATTTTCCGTACCGCATTTACGCCGCACAGCAAGATAACTCCACCATACGCATTCCGCACCGCACTGCCGGCTGGTTTATTACAGACCGCGATTGGGAAGAAACCGCCGGCGGCGAAAGCGCCCATATTGCCCCCGACCCGCTTAACCCCGATGTGGTGTATGCCGGCAGTTACGATGGTTACCTTACCCGACTTGACCACCAAACCCGACAGGAGCGCGCCATTAACGTATGGCCCGATAACCCTATGGGGCACGGCGCCGAGGGCATGAAATACCGGTTTCAGTGGAATTTTCCCATCTTTTTTTCGCCACACAACCCCAAAAAACTCTACACCTGCTCTAATCACCTGCACGTAACCTACAACGAAGGGCAAAGCTGGGAAATCATCAGTCCCGACCTTACCCGAAACGACCCCGCTAAACTGGGTGCATCGGGCGGTCCTATTACCAAAGACAACACCTCGGTAGAGTACTATTGCACCATTTTTGCCGCTGCCGAGTCGCCCATTGAAAAAGACCTTATCTGGACAGGCTCCGATGACGGTTTGGTGCACCTTACCCAAAACGGCGGTAAAGACTGGCAAAATGTAACGCCTAAAAACCTGCCCGAGTGGACAATGATTAACAGCATAGAGCCCGACCCGCACCAAAAAGGCAGCATGTACTTTGCCGCTACCCGATACAAAATGGGCGACTACGCGCCGTATTTGTTTAAAACGAAGGACTATGGTAAAACATGGACTAAGATAACAAAAGGCATTGCCGATGAACATTTTACCCGAGTACTCCGAGCCGACCCCGCCCGACCCGGTTTGCTGTACTGCGGCACCGAAACCGGTATGTATATTTCTTTTGACGACGGCGCTAACTGGCAGCCTTTTCAGCTAAACCTGCCCATAGTACCCATTACCGACCTTGCCGTGCGCGATAACAACCTTATTGCCGCCACACAAGGCAGAAGCCTCTGGATTATAGACGACCTTACACCCCTGCACCAACTGAGCAAGGAGGTAGCCAATGCCGATTTTTACCTATACCAACCCATGCCCACCTATAGGTTTACCGGCGTAGGCGCCGGCGAGGGCAATTACAGCGGCGAAAACCGCCAAAACGGCGTAATGATTCACTACTACCTAAAAAACAAGCCCGATTCTGCCGCCAACATCTCCCTCGAAATTTTGGAGAACGACACCCTTGTTATTCGCAAATTCTCTAACAAAGCCAAAGAAAACCGCGACAAAATTAACCCCAAAGACAGCGCCAACCTCTTTATCTGGAACATGAAATACCCCAATGCCAAGGGTTTTGACGGCATGATTCTATGGTGGGCAAACCTAAGCGGACCCACCGCCCTGCCCGGCAAATACAAAGTAAGGCTAACGGTAAACGACAAAGCGCAAACACAAGATTTTGTGATACTGAAAGACCCCCGCTCCACCGCCTCGCCTAATGATATGCAACAACAATTTACCTTTGTAAAGGAAGTTTGCGACAAGCTCACTCAAGTACACCAAACCATTGCTACCATACGCGATGTGCGCAAACAACTATCGGATTACAAAGAACGCATAAAAGCCGATGACAAACTAAAAGACCTGCTCACCCAAGCCAACACCATTGACTCGCTGATGACCACCGTAGAAGAAACCCTCTACCAAACCAAAAACCGAAGCGGTCAAGACCCGCTCAACTTCCCCATTCGGCTCAACAACAAACTTGCCCACCTAAACGCCCTCATCTATGCCGATTACCCCCCTACCAACCAAGCCATAGCGGTTAAAAACGAACTCACCCAAGCCATAGATGCCCAACTTGCCATAGCTAAAACCATTTTTGAACAGCAAATTCCGCAGTTTAACCAAATGATTAGAGATAAGGCGGTAGATGTAATTTTGCTCAAACAAGAAGAAAAAAAGTAGCCCGATGGGTAAACTTGCCTCCACTGAGTAACGTGCGGTTTGAGTTATGAGTTTGCTCAAAGGTTTACCGTAAAAGGCTTGCAGACAGGTGAGGTGGTATATTTCGGTGCGCTGCACCTTGTTAATAGGGCAATTAACTTGGTGGCTACCT
>ERZ761607.803-NODE-803-length-46002-cov-12.917035_pt1 | contig 46002 bp, 54 predicted proteins | sample MGYA00511164_ERZ761607 | MGnify/ENA primary metagenome ERZ761607 (study PRJEB28899, sample SAMN02445080) | bioreactor sludge metagenome | biome: EBPR sludge | place: Australia: Brisbane, Thorneside Wastewater Treatment Plant | collected 2011-06-22 ...
ACTATTGACAGATTGTCACCTTCAGTATAACTAATGCTTATTGTATAATCAACGCTACGAAGCCCTAAAACGTAAAAAGCACAATGCTGAACAAACTCTTGCAAATAGTCGCTCCTCACCACTGTTATGAATGCACTAAAATCGGGTATGTTTTATGTGTCAATTGTAAATACGACATCATTGATGAGGCCCAAAACGCATGTATTGTCTGCGATGCGCCGGCCTTGGATGGCATATGCGATGCATGCCGCACGACGTATAGCAAAGCCTGGTGTGTCGGTGACCGCCGCGGTCCGCTTATGGCAGTGATTGACGGTTTGAAGTTCGACCACGTAAAGGCAGCGGCCGACACGCTAGCCGAACTTTTAGACAATCGCTTACCTATTCTGCCGCCAGATACTGTTATCGTGCCCGTCCCCACGGTTGCTTCACATATACGCCAGCGCGGCTACGACCATACGCTTTTAATCGCAAAATCGTTTGCTAAGCGACGAAGCCTACCATTAAAGCAGTCACTCGTGCGTTCAAATCGCAGTGTGCAGCGCGGCAAGTCAAAGAAAGAACGGTTAGAGCAGGCGCGTACAGCGTTCTCCTGCCCCGCTAAGCTGGACGACACGCCAGCATACCTGCTGATTGATGACGTCGTAACAACCAATGCCACGCTTCGGTACGCCGCAGAAGTGCTAATGGCGGCGGGGGCTAAAACGGTATGGGTTGGCGTCGCGGCACGGCAGCCGCTCGACAAGTAGCCTCTACATCTGTTAAAATACCTCGAGTATTCACCTGGAGAGGTGACCGAGTGGTTTAAGGTACTTGTCTTGAAAACAAGCGTGGGGCAACTCACCGCGAGTTCGAATCTCGCCCTCTCCGCCAAGCAAAATGCAGACCGACGGTCTGCATTTTGCTTGATAAACGGTTTATACCACCGGATGACCGTCTGCGTGAGGCGGCCATCCGGTGGGATTGATAGTAGGGGCACTTGGCCGGCCGTACGTCTAACTTCTTACGCACAGGGGACCGAAGCGGGCCTTCCACCAACCTAAGTCCCCTCTTCAGGAACCTGTCTTAAGTATAGCGGAGCTAGACGTTTGTGCCTGAGCCGCCGGTGCCGCCCGTAAAGCTGTCGAGGACGAAATTGACGATGGCATAGGCGAGCAGTGCCACGATGACACCAACGATTGCGTAAAGGATCGTATTCTTGGCAGCGGTCACGGCGGTGGAGTTACCGCCGGAGACCACATAGCGAAGTCCGCCGATGATAATCATGATGACCGAAATCGCACCTAAGATGAACAACAGTACGTTGGTAATGGTGCGGAATATACCGGTCGAGCCGAACAGGTCGGCACTTTGGTCGTTGCCGCGGGCGGAATCAGCACCGCCTTGTACGCTACCATCGAATACGGCACCAGCCAGAGGTGCGGCCATGACAGTAAGCGAGAGCGACGCTACGACGATAGATGGAAGTAGGGCTCGGATGAGGTTCTTAATCATGGGACTCCTTTTTGGTTCGTTTGCTTGCTTCCAATATAACAAAACTACGTAAAAAGTCTACTCATCCGCCTCTGTTATGTGCTACAATTTATTGAGCTGAAGACTTTTGCTTCCCGAAAGGAGTACCCGCCTTTCATTTTGCTCCTCGAAGTGCTAAAGCACTCTCGTCGGCCAAGCAAGGAAAACGTTTCATGCCACTGGCATAAAACGGGCTAAAGGGAACCCTTCAGCCGATGTAAGATTTTCCTCCCTATTCCACCGACATGGTGGCACCTGAAGGGCGCCACCAGCCGCTGAAATACGGAGGAGTACCCAAGTGGCTGAAGGGGACGGTTTGCTAAATCGTTAGTACGGAGAGATCTGTAGCGGGAGTTCGAATCTCCCCTCCTCCGCCAGAAAAATAACTCGGGACCAAAAGGTCCGGAGTTATTTTTTATGCAAAGCAACTCCTCCTTGCCCAACACCGCTCATGCTATACTTGCTACATGCAACCTGAGCAGCCAACAACACCGGTCAGCGAACCGCAAACAACGCCGACCGATCAGCCTGTGCCTGCAGCGCAAGCAGACACGCCACAGATGACGGTGACCGAAGCGACCAACTTGCCAGAATCGCAGCCAATCCAATGGCAAGCACCGGAGTATGTCCAGGAGCCACGCTCTCCATGGTGGTTTATTGGGTTCTGGGTGGTAGCGCTGCTACTCATGCTGCTGGCTATACTTGTCATCCGGTCGTGGTCGTTCGCAATTCTTATTCCGGCCATGGCAGCTGCCCTAATGATTTACTCGCACCGGCCACCGCGAATATTGAACTACGTCCTTAGCGGTAAAGGACTGTATATCAACGAAAAGCTGCACCCGCTCCAAGAATTCCGAAGTTTTGGCGTTTTGAAGGAAGAATCGGTGCCGAGCCTTATGCTCATTCCGGTCAAACGCTTTCGCCCTGCCCTGACCGTGCATTTTCCGGCTAAAACCGGCGAGGCTATCGTTGATTTACTAGGTAGTCGTATTCCTATGCAAGAACTAAGCCTCGACGTCTTTGACAAAATCATTCGCAAACTCCACATCTAACCCGGGCGGTTGCCTGAATTACCTCTGTTATGGTACAATCGGTCCTGTTCGTCTTGATGGGCGAAGGCACCTTCTAGTTACAACGCTACGGCACGCGTACCAAAAATTTCGCGTGCTATAGTAAGCACCCGTAGCTCAGCTGGATAGAGCGTCGGCTTGCGGAGCCGAAGGCCATAGGTTCGAATCCTGTCGGGTGTACCAAGAAAAGAAGACTAGCATGCCTAGTCTCTTTTTCTTGGTAGATTCGCTTAGCGAATCCGAACCGTCAAGGTTCGGTCGTTAGTCTAATGCCCGAATTCATCCGGCGCACAGATTAGCGTGCGCTATCCTGTCGGGTGTGCCAATTCCTATGTAACGTATAATCTGAACATCAGGAAGGATATAAAATGTTGGAGATAAACGACCTAAACTACCTAGCAATATTATTGGCAGTTCTTGTAAATGTAGGAGTGGGCTCGTGGTGGTATTCACCTGCCGGGTTTGGTAAGAAGTGGACAAAATATTCAAAAGTCGACATGATGAAAAGCCCTAAGCAAGAAACCCAACGTGCTATCGCAGTGGTTTTTATTGGAGCAATCATCCAAGCGGTAGTACTCGCTGTCGTGCTTAAGTCAATTCAAGCAGACACGATTACAGAAGGGTTAATAACTAGTTTCATTCTTTGGTTAGGCTTTGTTGCCGCGACAAGTATTGGCGACGATTTATACTCGCGCAAAGGTTGGAGCTACTGGTGGATTAATGCAAGCTTCTTCTTAGTGACCATGCTGGTTAACGGCGCCATTATTGCTGTGCTTCAGGGATAATTACTTAGATAAAATAGGAGCTTGGCGAATGAAGCTACCTTGTTCCAATACCGTTAGCGCGGCAGAAGCGACATCTTCCCTGCTAACATATGCTTTCGTCGGCCCATGTTCACGTAGGTGATACCCAACCGGGGGTGTATTCTGTAGCTTAAGTACCCGCAGCACCGTCCAATCAAGGTCACTTTGTCGTAAGCAGGTAAAATGGTCTTGCCCGTCCTTTACTCTGGCTGGATCGATAAGCGAGATTGCAGCGTTTAGCAACCGATCGGTAAAAGTTATCTTATCACCAGGAAGGCGTACTCCAGTCCCGGTAAGGCTGACAATCCTTTTCATGCCCCTTTCCTGCATGACCTCGATCACTGTTTTAATTGATTGTGTCTGTATATCAGGCAAAGAGTCTTTGACATGCCCGATGAAACTTACTACGGCATCTTGCTCTTCTATAAGCGTGCGGACGTCAGAGGACTTCGAGGCATCGCATGGGACTGTCGTAAGATTATCGTGATTTATTGGTATTTTGGTGACGTTATGTACGCCGGCTCTGACGATATGACCTTCGGCGAGCGCGTGTTTGACGAATGCCTGGCCAGACCTACCGTTCGCGGCGATTACTGCGATGCGCATGCCTTACATCAATCCGGCTACCGCTACAGCTCCTGTCGCGGTAAGTAGTGTAAGTATTGTTCCCCATGCGATATCAATAAAAGCGATTTTAGGTGAAAAGCCTTTTAGGGTAGCTAAATTGGTCAGGTCGTACGTCGCGTACGCTACAAACCCCACTGTCGCTCCCATGCTGGCGGCGAAATAAACAGAGTCACGTGCGAGCGCCGGCTCAATAACCAATACCATTAAGCCAAACAAATAAATAACATAAAAACCCATAGCGGCAGGAAGGTTGGGCTTTTTTCGTAGAAGGCTTCCCATTTCTGCATAATAAAGTTTTTTAGCAATTACGGTAAGCCAAAGAAAATCTAAGAATCCCATGATGACGGTTGCTGTAATAAAACTAATGATTATTTCCATGAACTATCCATTCGTATGCGTTACAACTATTGTTTACATTGTAGCGTACGCAACACATTCATACAGAGCGTGGTTTAGAAAGAGGAGTATAATTAAACTACCAAACAAGGAGGTGTAGGTATGAAAACAGTAACAGTGATCGCAGCAGTATTGCTTATCGTTGGGGGTTTGAACTGGGGCCTGGTTGGAGCTTTCGACTTTAACTTGGTTGATAGTCTATTCGGTGAAAAGACGGTAGTATCGCGCTTCGTTTATGTTGTAGTTGGTTTAGCGGCGCTTTGGCAGCTTGTTGCGCTCTTTACCGACAAGTCTGCATCTAAAGCAGAATAGAAGCCTGTAAGCAACCACGTTTTACAAAAACACCTGACTGGCCCTACAGAATTTATATCCGCTGCTGCGTGCTCGTGCTTGGTGAGTCGTAGTACCGGTCGTGACTTGACTCGTTTGCCGACGATGCAAACGCCCCGGCCAAGATAAGAATGAAAATCAAAGTTAGGAAAAGAACGGTCAAAACGGTAGATACCGCGCCCATAATAAGCCCGGCAAGGCTCATTCCCCTGTTAACGGGGTTCTTTAGACCGATCGCCCCGGTAATGATAGCCGGAATACCGGTGAATATACTGAATCCGGTCAACGAGAGAATGCCGAGCACCAGAGAGGCGACTCCTAGTCCGTTGCTTTCGGGTTGCTTGTGCTCTGTCATGCATTCAGTGTAGCGCCATATCTGTTAAAATGGAATAACGCAATGTCTGGAGAGATGCAGGAGTGGTTGAACTGGCCGCTCTCGAAAAGCGGTATGGGGCAACCCATCGAGGGTTCGAATCCCTCTCTCTCCGCCAGATTAAAATCCGACCGATTGGTCGGATTTTAATTTTGGCAAGAAAGAGCCCCCGGAGAACCGAGGGCTCAATCCGGGGGTAGTAGGAATTCGGAGGGTCGTCCGCTCAGCCGAACAGCCTCTTGAGCCTTGTGAAGAAGCTCATAAGGTCGTCGGGCGTGCGAACACCTGCGATGGCGTCAGCGATTGCAACGCTGCCGTCTTTGGTTTGCTGCGCATCAGTCCGGGTCACGGGGGTGCCGATCAGCTCGTAGAACTTCACTCCGTAGTCGCTCAGCGCCGTACCGAACAGCTGCTCGGCAAGCTCGGTGTCGAACTCGGGCGTTCCGTCCTCGGGGTTGATTCGGGCCTTCCGAAGCAGCGGCGAGAGTTGCCCGGTGGCCTTTTCGCCGACGGCGCGGGCCAATTGGTTGAACTCACCGTCCCACCAGTTGCGGTCGCTGACCGATGTGACCGTCCGCTCGATGAGCTTCTTGTCCTTGGGGATCCGGTAGCGCAGCTCGAAGCCTTGCTTCCAGGTGATCCCCCCGACCGTGAACTCATGCACTCCTAGACTGACGAACCGGTCACCGAAGTGAACCGGAGCCAAGTGCCGGTAGTTGATGACGTGCCAGCGGTTGCGGCCGCTTTCGTACAGCACGACGTCGCCGTTCTTGTGCCGGGCAATCTTGCCGCGCCGCGCCACCATGAACGCGGAGTTCTCGGGCGCCATCTTAAGTCCAAGGATATTGAACTTGAACAAGATGAACAGGAACCCGAGCATTGCGCTGACGATTCCCGCCGCCTTGATGTACTTGTAGGCGTAGGAAAGACCGCTGCCGGCGCTTGACGCTACTTCGGTGAGCTCGATGCCGAGAACCTTTGCCCCGACGAGTGTCGCGAGGCTGGTGCCTGCTAGCAGGCTGATGCGGGGGTGCGCTGTCATCGCCTTGATCACGTGGATCACCTCCTTAGGTCGTAGAAGCGTAACAGATGATTTCACAATAGCACCAATTGCAAGACCGCGGTAGATGTGATTTCGTTGTCTTTTTAAGTACAGGGCCTTACGGCAACTCGACATCAACGATCGGTGGTCGCACTTTGCGGGACGGGGCGTCGATTTCGCCGACCGGTTCACGCACGATAGCTTGCTCGAATCCCAGCATAGTAAGCAGGTTGCGCACCGCCGCGCGGATTTCCTGTAATTCGTGCGCATGCCGGTAGGAATCGGGTGTCCCGGCGTGGATGTTCAGGTCTCGGACGGCATGGAGCAGGTCGATGTCGCCGTGTTTGGCAAGAAAGCGCAAGTCGTTCGTCGCAGCGTGAAGCAGCGCCGCGCGCCGTGCCTGATTATCAATCTCGGCCGCGACGTCTTCTCCCACCCCCGAAACTGACTCAGGGCGCTGCTTCATAGTCGTATTTTTTAGTATACACCTTGACCCGAGGCTCCGGCGGGCGTATAACAAGGGGCAATACGGTAAGCAAAAAGAAACAGCCATGCGATTCGAGCAAATGCAAAAGACCAAACGAAAACATTCGGCTGAGGAGCAGCGCGGTACGTTTCCTGAAGACTACGCGCCAAGGGCTCACGACGGCGGGGATTCCGATCCCAGCGACCTGTTGGAGCGAATCGAGCAGGTGTTAAACGACGCGACGCTCCGTGCACTCGGCCGCTCTACCGGTATTGAAGCCGTCTGACAGCGCGCTATACTGGGATTATGAGCGAACCCAGCATATTTACGAAAATTATCAACGGCGAAGTGCCGAGTCACAAGATATACGAGGACGAACGCACCTATGCGTTTCTTGATATTCACCCGGTCCAACCCGGCCATACTTTGGTCGTGCCCAAGAAACAGGTGAACTTTATGTGGGACCTCGGTGATGAGGATTATCATGCTGTCATGAGTACGGTCAAAAAAGTCGCCGACCGCTTAAAAGAGGTGTTCCCGGAGCAAAAACGTATTGGCGTTCAGATTGAGGGCTTCGGCGTATCAGACCACGCCCATGTGAACATCTTTCCCTTCTCGTCGACCGACACGTTCCGAAAGCATGTGGATATGAACGTTGAACCTGACCACGACGAGCTTGCAAAAGTCGCCGAGCGGCTGCGGTTCGAATGATTACCATCGTCGCTGTCGGCAAAAAGCATGAAGAATGGGTTAAGGCAGGCGTAGAACGCTATGAAAAGCGCCTGAAGCAGCCGTTTAGTGTGCGATGGATACTTTTGCCACATAGCTCGTTCGAAGGCTTAGCGGCCCGCCAGGAGGAGTCTGAGCGCATACGAAAGAAGCTAAACGACGAAGACTACGTGATACTTCTTGATGAGCGGGGCGTGCAGGTTTCTTCGGACCAGCTTTCGCATGACCTTCAAAACTTGTTTGCCTGGGGGCGCAGGGTCGTCCTGGTGATTGGTGGCGCATACGGCGTCACTGATGAGCTGCACCGGCGAGCTGACTTTGTTCTTTCGCTGTCAAAACTCGTTCTCCCGCATCAGCTGGTCCGGCTAGTCATAATTGAGCAACTATACCGCGCCCAACAGATTGCCGGCGGTGGAAAATACCATCACCAGTAGTTGACGACAGCACGCCAAGGTGTCGTAAAGTATTGACATTTTATCGTGCTTGTGCTATGATGATAAAGTAAATCTATCAAAACAAACATGTTCAACCTTACCTTAACTACTCCCCTGTCACTGCTTATAAGCCTCGCCGCCTTGGCCGGGGTAAGCCTGCACGATACCAAACTTGATAAGCTGGCCACGACATTCGTTGGCGTGCCGGCACTTATGACGAGCAGCGAAAGCGGTTCAAAAGGTTTTAACACCGACCCGCACACTCATGTTGAGCGTGTCAGTCTGAACGAAATGAGCTCACAGCCGCGGATTTCACCACGCAGCGACCAAAAGAAACACCTGATGCAAAAGAATGTACCCCGGGGTGTTCACCGCTTTGACGGCTATGCCCTGCCGGTTGTTTAATCGGTAATTACTTTCAGTTCGTTTTCGAGCCGCTCAATCAACTCTTTGGTTTCAAGCGCTTCTTTACGCGAGGCTTCGACAAGTTCGGTCGGCGCCTTTAGTACGTAGCGTTCGTTCGCTAGGCGGGCTGCCAGGTTTTCAAGTCGTGACTTGGCTTCGGCCAGCCGTACTTCCAGGTTAGTCTGGTGCTCGTACAGTGTCGCTTCGTCGATGACCAGCCAGGCTTCCCTGCCTGAGTTAGCCAGACGCAGTCCGCGGGGCTGGTCGGTCTGCGTAATAGATGAAAGACGAGCTAGTTTTGCAATCAGGTCAGCGTTATCGGCGACCAAGCTATCGCTGTGGTACGAAACGTCGTACTTTTTGTTGCCCGGCAGCTCACTGGTAACGAAACGGATTTCGGTAACAAGCTGCTGGATTCGTTCGAATTCTGCCGCGGCGATGTCATCATACTCGGCAGCTTCCGGCCAGGCGGCGGTAATCAGCATACTGCCCTTTTCGTACCAAGGAAGCGTCTGCCATATTGTTTCGGTAACGAACGGCGCGAACGGGTGGCTTAGCCGCAGGGCTGTGTCAAGGGTCCAGGCGAGCATGTCGGGGTTGTCTTGTTGCTTAGAGGCTTCGATATACCAGTCTGCCAGGCTGCTCCAGACGGTGTGGTAGACCATTTCGGACGCTTCAGCGAAGCGGTAATCGGCCAGAAGTTGTTCTACTTGGTCGGACGCATTTAAAAGTTCCCGCATAATCCAGTGGTCGGCCAGCGTTTGTGGCTGCGGGGGTGCTAGGCGGTAGTTCTCGCCTAGTTTGTCTTCAATGAACCGGGCAATGTTCCATAACTTGTTGCAGAAGTTACGGCCAGCTACCACCTTGGTGGTACTGAATGCTTGGTTTTGCCCTGCCGAGCGAGCGGCCACCAGGCCAAGACGCAGGGCGTCCGACCCATATTCACTAAGGGTCTCGATAGGGTTAATTACATTACCTTTGCTCTTGCTCATCTTTTGGCCGTGCTCATCGAGCACTAGCCCATGCAGGTAGACATCTTTGAACGGCACTTTGCCGGTCATTTTAAGGCCGAGCATGATCATGCGGGACACCCACGGGAACAAGATGTCGTGGCCCGTTTCCATGACCGCGTTCGGGTAAAAGCGGCTGAGTTCCCCCCCGTCTAGGTAATCAGTCGTGATAAACGGCCACTGACCAGAGGTAAACCAGGTGTCGAAGGTGTCTTCTTCCCTTCTGTATTCTTTGCCATCAACCGTAATGCGTGGCTCATCTACGCGCTCGTCAAAAATCCAGTCATCTGGGTCGGCAACGTTCTGGAAGGCTGGAATAGGAATTCCCCATGGAATCTGACGGCTTAAATTCCAGTCACGGATATTCGCAAGGTACTGCAGTAGCTGTTTGCCGCGAGCTTCGGGGTAGAAATTGACCTGTTTAGACTCAATCGCTTCTGTGGCAGCCTTTGCGAGTGGTTCCATCTTAAGGAACCACTGCTCCTTGATAAGTGGCTGGATGACGCTGCCGCACTTGTAGCAGTGCCCGACGGCGTGTTCGATGTCCAACTCGCCGCGAAGTAACTCGGCCGCTTGAAGGGCTGCCAAAACGCGTTTTCTTGCGTCTTCGCTTTTAAGGCCGGCGAACTGGGGTGGGACGTTAATCATAGTGTCATCGAAGTCGATAACCTGAATGCGCGGAAGATCATGCCTGTTCCCTACCTCAAAGTCATTCGGGTCGTGTGCCGGGGTAATCTTAACCGCGCCGGTACCGAAGGTTGGGTCGACGTACTCGTCGGCGATAATGGGGATTTCACGGTCTGTCAGCGGAAGCAGCACGTGGCTGCCAATAAGGTGTTTGTAGCGTTCGTCGTCGGGATGAACGGCAACGGCGGTATCACCGAGCATGGTTTCGGGGCGTGTAGTCGCGACGACAATTTCGGCGATTTTGTCGATCGTCGGGTAGGCAATTTTGTACAACTTCCCTTTTTCGTTTTTATGTTCTACCTCGATATCGGCAAAACTAGTGTGGTGAGTCGTACAGTAATTGACAATGCGCTCACCCCTGTAAATAAGACCTTCGTCCCATAGTTTCTTAAAGGTGCCGTAGGCGGTTTTAATGACTTTTTCGTCGAGCGTGAATACTAAGTGCTCCCAGCTGGCGCTGGCGCCGAGGGCACGGAGCTGCAGTTCCATGTCTCCCCGCTTTTGGTCAACAAAGTTCCATACCTGGCTATACAGTTGTTCACGTGAAAAGTCGAACCGGCTCTTCCCTGTTTTGGCGAGTTCTTTTTCATATACGACCCACGTTTCGAACCCGGCATGGTCGGCACCTGGAAGGTAAATTACATCCCTTCCCTTCATGCGGTAAAAGCGGGCCAGGATGTCTTCGAGCTCGGCCATAAGCGCGTGCCCGACATGCAGGTTGCCGTTGGCGTTTGGCGGTGGCATGACAATGGCGTAAGGTTCGCCTACCCCGCTTGGTCGGAAAGCGCCGGCGGTTTCCCACATGGCGTAAATGTTCGGTTCGTACGTATTCGGTTCGTAAGTCTTCGGTAATTTCATATTGTTTTCACGTGAAAAGTTAGGATGGCAGATTTTCACGTGAAAATTAAGTATTTCACGTTTCCCACCTCTGACATTTCTTTCTGTAGTATAGCACACGAAGAGCGCTATAATGAGGAGGAATGACAGAGATAAAACAGCACGATGACCAAGCCGTATGGGATGAGTTCGTAAAGCAAAGCGGGGGCCATCCGCTCCAATTGTGGGGCTGGGGGGAAGTAAAAGCAGCCCATGGCTGGAAAGTTGCTCGCATACAGGTAGGGCAGGGAGGTGCCCAGCTGCTTATTAAACGCCTGCCGCGTCCGTTTGGCCCGTTAGTGTACATTGCCCGCGGTCCGTTCGGAACGTTACTTAGCAGTGAAAGTGAAAGGGAAGCGCTCATAGGCTATGTCAGGCGGACTTACCACCCAACCGTCCTAACGGCTGAACCCGACACGCAGCAGCCAATCGAGTGGAAGGGATGGCGAAAATCCGCTAATCGCATACTGCTTGCCAGGACTGCGGTCATGGACCTGACGCTGCCGGATGAGGAACTGCTTGCGCGCATGAGCAAGAAGACGCGGCAGTACATCCGAAAGTCCGCCGGGGAAGGGGTGCAGGTCCGCATGGCGCGCACTAAAGAAGATATCGACGAGTGCCTGAAGATTTACAAACAGACCGCTAAGCGGGCGGGGTTCTCGCTACACGACGACTCGTATTATCTGGATATATTCCGTCAGCTTGGGGATGACTCGCCGGTGTACATGGCGGAGCATGAAGGGCAACTGTTGGCGTTTTTATGGCCGATCATCACACCAGAGGTAGCGTTTGAACTGTACGGTGGTATGAACGATGAAGGACAGCGCCTGCGCGCGAACTACCATCTAAAGTGGAGCGTCATTCAGGCCATGAAAGCTCGTGGCGTGAAACGATACGACGTCAATGGGTTGTTAAACGACGGGGTTAGTGCGTTCAAGCAAGGCTTTATACCCGACGAGACGATGATGAGCGGCACATACGACCGGCCATTGTCACCACTGTACGGGGTGTGGAGCGTGCTGCTTCCAGCCGCAAAGAAACTGATTCAGAAACTACGCTAGACGTTCCAGGCGGTCTGGGCCATCGACATGCTTGGGTAAACTGAGACCTCATCAACAGGGGTAGGGGAGAGTACTCGCGAGCGGTAATACCCGAGTGCGGCGATCATGGCAGCGTTGTCGGTACATAAACTCATCGGGGCGTAATCGATTGGCAGGGGAAGTCGATCGGACAATTGACGACGAAGTTCTTGGTTGGCGGCAACTCCACCAGCAATAACAACAGATGCAGGCTGGAACTCATGTGTGGCTGCGACCGTGGCGTCGACAAGAGTCTCGACCGCTGTGTACTGGAAGCTGGCGGCAAAGTCTGCCCGCTGGGCATCGTTTAAACGCCCTGGGAGCTCAAATGAGGGAAAAGTATGGTCAACGCCCACTTCGCGCTGAATAGCCCTCAGAACGGCTGTTTTAAGGCCCGAGAACGAAAAGTCGTATGGGTTCTGAAGTTTTGCTTTCGGGAAATCATATTTTAACGGATCGCCCTGTTCAGCCGCAGCACTGACACTTGGGCCGCCAGGGTAGGGAAGGCCGAGCATGCGGGCGACTTTGTCGAAAGCTTCACCGACGGCGTCGTCCAGTGTTTCACCGAGTAGACGGTATTTACCGTGATCTTCAAACAGCACAAGTTGGGAGTGCAGGCCGCTGACGGCGAGGGCGAGCATAGGGAAGGCGGGCTGGCGGGTAGGCAATTTGATAGCCTTATCTTGGTCGCCGTTTCGTTCAGAAGCCATCTCAGAACGCACTTCGCGCCGAGAACTGGTGTTCTCGGGCTGCGTTTCGCTTGAAGGTTCTGAGACAGCTTCCTCCGAACGGCTCTTCACTCCTTCGTCAGTAATGAAGTTGGCGTAAATGTGTCCTTCAACGTGGTGAACAGGGTAGAGCGGTTTGCCGTGCAGCTCAGCCAGCGTACGGGCAGCAAGCGTGCCAACGAGGAGTGAGCCGACCAAGCCAGGCGCATTGGCGACGGCAATCGCGTCGATATCGTCCCACGTTACATTCGCTTGCTGCATAGCTTGCTTAATGACAGGGTTAATGACCTCAATGTGGGAACGAGCCGCTACCTCTGGGACAACACCACCATAGGCGGCGTGGATGTCGACCTGCGAGTTCACGACATTCGAAAGAAGTCGGCGGCCGTCTTCGACGATAGCGGCCGACGTTTCATCGCAGCTTGATTCGATTCCCAAAATAATCACTAATTAACAGTATAGCGTAAGCCAGCGACGGTGGTAAAATAGGGGTAACATGGAACACGAAGTGGTAGGGAAGCTTAGGGCCCGGGTAGCGGCATGGCGGTATAAAAATCCGGCACGCAGCCTGAAGGTCATAGCCGTGGCCGGCCCGTACGGCAAGACCACGACGAGTCTGATTCTTAGCGAAATACTGCAAGAGGCCGGTTCATCGGTGATGACTCTAACTAACCACGGCTGTTTTCATAATGGGCAGCCTATTTCGAACCGGTATGATTCTTCGCCCGATGCCATGCAGCACTGCCTGTCGGTAGCTCGCAAGAAAGAAGTGGGGTACGTGATTGTTGAGGTCAGCGATGCACTTGTTGCGTCACATGTGCTGCCGACGCTGCCACTCATGATGTCGATCATAACCGCAGACTCCTCGGCCGCACAGGCCCTACTGGCAGAGCCGGCCGATTACGCGGTAGTACCAAGTGGTTTCGACGTGGCAGCGCTTGGGGTGGCGCCGCACCAAGCTATCATTTTTGGCGATAGCGATCTTGCCGAAGCCCAGATTGTAAAAGTGACAGAGCGGCGTATGGGTACTGAGGTAGACATGGTGATTGACCATCAGACGAAACTAAGCGTCGCAACGTACCTTATTGGCCAGGCGAACGCCTTGAACATAGCCGCAGCAGTGTCGGCCGCGTATGTACTGGCCGCTGATACTTCGACCTTTGAAGAAGGCGTTGCACGGCTTGAGCGGGTGGCGGGCAATTATGACTACATTTCGACTGATGCGCCGTACATGGTCGCAGTCGATGGCGCAACGAACGAGAAATCGCTCGAGCTTGTTTTGGCGTCGGCAGCGAAGCTGAAGAAGCGCCGCTTGCTGGTAGTTGTTGATGGGAGTGTATCAGGTAAATTTTACCCACAAGTCAAGCAGTTAGCCGACCGAGTGATAACGGTTGGAGAATCAGCCGAGCTTCCGGGTGTCGAACAAGCAGCCGACATGAAAGCCGCGCTTGACCTTGCGAAGCGGGGGGCTAAGAAGGATGACTTGGTGCTGCTATTGGGCCGTGAATTCGCAGAATTGACGCCGGATGGTAGGACCCGGGCCCATGAAATGGTAGAGGCGTCGGGTGAGTAGTTTGCGCCGGGCTGTAAAAGCTCTGATTCCAACGGGCTTATTCCGAAGGGTCGAACCGTACGGCCACTTGCTTGAGGCCGTCGTTATGAACATTCGCTACGGATTTCCGGCGCGTGACATGCACGTCATTGGGGTGACCGGGACGAACGGCAAGACGACTACCAGTTTTATGATTCACCGCATGCTGGTCGAGGCTGGGTACGACGTTGCCCTTATGTCGACGGTCGCGAACGGTGTTGGGCGCGACATTACCCCGCAGGCGCAGCACATGACTACTGTTTCAAGTCCTGAATTATTGAAAAAAATCAGGCAGTTCAAAAAACAGGGTGCGAAGTGGCTGGTGCTTGAAACGACAAGCCACGCGCTGGCGCAGCACCGCATTTGGGGCGTGCCATACGAAATTGCCGTTATGACCAATGTGACGCACGAACACCTGGACTACCACCGGACGTTCGAGAACTATGTGCATGCCAAAGCCCAGCTGTTTCGCATTGCAAGCAAGCACGGCCGGCGGTTCGGTGTCATTAATGCCGATGACCCGTCGGCACCGGTGTTCGAGCACGCTATTTCTCGCAGCGTATCGTACGGCGTGAAAAAGGGAGACCTAAAGGCAGACAATATTCGGCTTACGGGCGAGGGCAGTACGTATGAAGTTAAAACCGGTGACGATTCGTTTGAAGTCACGTGTCGGATTCCTGGCGAGTTTAATGTCTATAACAGTTTGGCGACGGTGGCGGTTGGCCGCGAGCTCGGGCTGACGACCGAGCAGATTCAGCAGGGAATCGCCGCACTTGAAGGGGTTGAAGGGCGCATGGCGACCGTCGATGCCGGGCAGCCGTTTTCGGTTATTGTGGACTTCGCGCATACACCCGACTCGTTCGAGCGGCTGCTTGGTGACCTGCGCCGGGCCACCAGGGGCAAGCTGGTCGTTATGTTCGGGTCTGCAGGACGCCGCGATGAGAGCAAGCGTGCCATACAGGGTGAAATTGCTGGAAAATATGCTGACGAAGTAGTGGTAACCGAAGAAGACGACCGCGATATTGACGGCAACATGATCATGGATCAGATTGCCGAAGGTGCCGAAAAGTCAGGTAAGACGCGTGAAAAAGATCTGTTTCTTATTCTCGACCGTTCCGAAGCGATTAAGTTCGCGGTATCACGTGCTTCAAGCGCTGAAGACGCCGTAGTGCTGCTTGGCAAAGGTCATGAAAAGACTATCGAGCGAGCCGACGGCGAACACCCGTGGGATGAAGTAGCGGAAGTCAAAAAGGCTTTAAGCGCTAGTCGTTGAACGACAGTGTCTGACAGCGGATGAACCCGCCACCTTTGGCGAGTTCGACGACTTCGGGCGTCAGGACTCTTAGGCCACGGGCCTCAAGATTAGCTTTTAACTGTGGAGCATTGGCACTCATGACAACGCTCTCGCCGGTCGACACCAAGTTGCAGGCGAAAGCTTTGGTAGCTTCCTGTTCCGATACGATTATGAAATCGAACTCGTCTGTCATGGCGTCGAGCGTGGCGATGCTTTCCGGCGTGAACGCGGCAGGACAGTAGGCGATGATACCTTTTTGGCCGCTTTGGGGTTCACGAATCATCGAAATTGCGAGGTCGATATCGTAATAAAAGCTATCTGGCCAGCCGGATACGGGGTTAATGACCGGATTACCAGCCGAGTCGAGCTGTGGTACTGTCTGAAGCTGTACTAGGGTATAGCCAAGTTCACGCGCGGCGAATTCCTGTGCGCGCGGGTCGCTTCGGTAACCCTGGCCACTGAACAGATATTTGCCGCAGGGAAGGGCGTCGCCCTGGCCACTGAAGTGCCAATCTTCGGGGACGCGGACCACATTCAGGCCAAATGAGCGCAGCTGTCTCTCGGCCCAGTCTTCTTCGGGCTTCCTGGCCTGGGGCAGGCGAGCAAGGACTGCTTTGTCGCCGCGAATCAGTGCCCAGTTGGCCGTATAAACGCCATCCTGAGAATCCGACGGGGCATCGACTTGCCGAACAGTAATGCCGGCTTGCTCAATTGTGGCACGCAGTTGGTCGTGCTCTCGCATGGCCGCGTTAATATCAACCGACTCATCGGCGTAGTACGGGTTGATCTGCTGTTCGTTCGAAAAGTAGCGGGCACTCGACATTAAGACTGTGGTGTTCATGGGGTCAGTATACCTTAGTAGTACGACTCGTGATGTCGCTTAAAGTACAGTCGCCGAACGACTTTTTCTACGAATTTGTGCCACAATTTCGCTTTCCACGGCACGATTGGAACTTCGAATGCGCCGACATATTGAGTGACTTCTTTGTTAAAGCTGGTTTTGAATCGAGCTAAGCCGCTGAAGGGGTGGTCTGGGTTCTTGATCTGGTCGATCGGCGGCACACCGGCCAAGTCGTGCATAAGTGAACCGTGCTCTTTTGCCCACTGAATGACATGCCACTGCAGCAAGTGGCTAGCGCCGTAAGCTGTGCGCTCGCGAATGCTAGCACCATCTTTGTACATGCTTTTTTGACCTTGGACCATTGCAAAGGCGCCGGCGACTATCTTGCCTTCGAAGTAGGCGAAGAATAGTTGGCCGGTTCCTTTTGCTTCGTAGGTACGGTAGAACGATTTGTAATATTCCGGCGGACGGATGGCAAAGCCGGCACCTTGAGCCGTTCCGAGGAACAAGTTGTACATCGCGCGGCAGTTTTCGTCATTCGCGGGCACGGCTTTTACCGTTACGCCGTCGCGCTCGGCCCGGCGGATGGCGTGACGGCCCTTTTGGTTGAGCCCTGCCAGAATGTCGTCAAGCGACGGCGACAGGTCAACGTAGACGGTCGAGTAATTGTACTGAATAGGGGTTGTCGGAATGAGGCCAAGCCCAGTCATGTCGGTCGTATGGTCGAGCTCGGGCTCGATTTTGACGGTAAACACACCGTTCACCTTGGCGAAGGGCGTTAATTCAGCGATAAGTTTCTTTAGGTCGCTCACCGATGTTGTGCTGGGGCCTTTTGGGCTGTACCAAACCTTACCGAGCAGCGGAATGCGCTTTTCAATTACGGCCACGGCTCGATCACCAACAACCAGGTAGCGCGGGGTCCAGCCGGCCAGAGCTTTTTGCTCAATGAACTCGCGCCCCTGTAAAATATTGCCACTATCAGGGTTGGCATTAATTAAATCGTTCCAGGATTCGAGCTCTTGGGGTGTAGCGAAACGGACAGACATTACCACTATTGTACCGCATGCCGGGCCGCTAGCACTCACGCTTGACGAGTGCTAATTCGGTTTCGTACAATAGGTACATACAAGTAAGCAACTAACGGAGGAACCAACAGTGAGCTCACCCATCACGCCATTAGGTGACCGCATCGTCGCGGTCCGGGAAGCAGCCAAGACGCAGACCGCCAGCGGCTTATACCTACCAGATAACGCCAAGGAAAAGCCGGTTGTCGCTAAAGTGGAGGCTATTGGTAAAGAAGTAAAGAACGTCAAAGTCGGCGACAAGATTCTGTACAAGGAATACTCGACCACCGAACTAAAGATTGACGGTACCGAGTACCTGGTCGTCAAAGAAGAAGACGTGTTAGGAACACTGGCATGATGTCGGGGGAAGTACAGAGTATCGCGCTTTTAGTTGTTGCGGCGCTCGCCATTGTCATACTGCTGCGTATCCTGGTCATCGTCCACCGCTCGGCCGGACGGGTAAAAGAACTTGAAATGCGCATGAAAGCGATGGAAAAGCTGGACGCCGAAGATGTTGCCAAGACTGATAAAACTGACAAGACGGAGGAATAATTCATATGGCAAAACGAGTATTTTACGATGATGACGCCCGCGAGCGAGTGCTCGAAGGCGCAAAGGCGCTGTACGACGCCGTTAAGGTGACATACGGCCCGAAGGGCAACAACGTAGTCATTGCTAAAGGCTACGGCGGTCCTACCGTCACTCACGATGGTGTGACGGTAGCCGAAGCGGTGGAATTACCTGAAGACGATGACAAAACACTTGGCTACAAAGTTGGTGCCGAACTGATCAAGCAGGCTGCCAGCAAGTTGAACAAAGCGGCCGGTGACGGTACGACTACCGTTACTGTGCTTACGTACAACATTCTAAAAGAAGCTAACCGCCTGATTGCTGCCGGGCACAACCCGCAAGAACTGCGTAAAGGCATTGAGGCCGCCGGTGCCGAAGTTGTGAAGGCGCTCGACGGCCTAAGTGAAAGCATTGAAGGCAACACCGCGCGTGTGGCAGAAGTCGCCACTATTTCGGCTGGTGACGAGACCATCGGTAAACTGATTGCCGACGTGATTGCCAAGGTTGGCAAAGACGGTGTCGTAACCGTCGAAGCTGGCCAAGGGCTCGAAATGGAAGCCGAAGTTGTGGAAGGCTTCAGCATGGACAAGGGTTGGGCTAGTCCATTCTTCGTGACCGACGCCGGCCGCCAAGAAGCCGTATTTGAAAAACCATCGATCGTTATAACCGACAAAAAAATCTCGACCGCTGCTGAACTATTACCTCTGATCGAAAAGCTGGCCCAAGCTGGCAAAAAGGACATTGTGCTGATTGCCGACGAAGTTGACGGTGAAGCTCTGTCAATTCTGGTTCTGAACAAGCTAAAGGGTGTACTGAACACCGTGGTTGTGAAGGCCCCGAGCTTCGGTGACCGCCGAAAAGACATTATGGCCGACATCGCGACCTTAACTGGCGGGCAGGTAATTTCAGAAGACCAAGGCCTAACGTTCGAAAATGTCGGACTAGATGTCGTGGGAAGTGCCCGTAAGGTCATTGTTGGTAAGGATGAAACGACGATTATTGAAAGTGTTGGGCACGCCGACGAAGTCGCTGCTCGGATTAAGCAGATTCTTGCCCAGGCCGAAAACGCTTCAAGCGAATATGATAAGGAACAGTTTGAAAAGCGCGCCGCAGCCCTCAGTGGTAAGGTCGCTGTCATTAAGGTTGGTGGTGCAACCGAAACCGAAATCGACGAAAAGAAGTTCCGTGTTGATGACGCCGTAGCCGCAACCAAGGCTGCCCTGGCCGAAGGAATCGTAGCTGGTGGTGGAGTTACCTTGGTTAATCTATCTGCCGCAATTGAGGCAGACGGCGCCGATAGCGTATCGGCTGGCCGTCAGATCCTGAAAAGTGCGCTAAAGCAGCCGTTCTTGCAGATTACGGCAAACGCGGGATTGAATTCAGAAGCGTTACTATCACAGGTTGAAAGTGGTAAGCCAGGTTTTGGTGTGAATGTTATGACTCCTGATAAGGGACTGGTTGACGTCAAGAAGGCCGGAGTTATTGACCCTGCCCGTGTTACCAAAGAAGCAGTTCAGAACGCAGTCTCGATCGCGTCGACCGCTGCCACTATGGGCGCGTTAGTCGTCGACATTCCGGAAAAAGAAGCTCCAATGCCACCAATGGGCGGCATGCCGGGCATGATGTAACAGTAGTAAGACTATTGACAAAATCGCCTAAATAGACTATAATAGCGCGAATCATGTCAGACTCGGGTCTGATATGATCGTTCCTTTCCAAATTGGGAGGAATACCACTTTCGATATCTTCCGTTAGGAGGAGTTGCTATGGAGATCAAGTCCGAGCAACTATGGCCCTTGGTACAGCCGCGTTTGCGGTTGTACGAGGCGTCGCAAGACTGGGACATCGGACTTGTCGCCAAGGTGACAGACTCGACGACCAACACCGTGGCAGGCTGGCTGACTGGGCAAACCCCGAACGGGGAGCGCCTGATCAAGCTCTGGCATCTGCTCGCGGCCTTCGGCCTCGAGTCACCGGAGCTGGACAGCCTGCCGGGCTTCAACCGCTACTGCGGCGAACTGCTGACCTTCGGCGTTACCGCAATGAAGGAATTGCAGGAGATCTGCAACCTGGCCAAGCCTCAGAGCGTACTTCTGATGCTCCGGGGGAAGCCATTGATGCGGCCGCAGTTCAATCTCGAGGAGCTCATCGAGCTTCACTCGGATGAGCTGCAGGCACGGCGGGCGGAACTGGTGTCGGTGAACGTACAAGAGATCCGTCCCCGGCAAGCCAAGCCTTCGGGCGCTACCCCGCCCCCGGCAGGTTCCAAGGGCGAACACATGATCGTCTACGCCGCCTCGATGCTCAAAGGAGTGTTGCCGCTGGTGCGGCAGCTCGACTCTGAGCAAAGCAGTGCCGCGGACCGAAGCAGGCTCCGCGAACTCGTCGGCAACGACGACATGTTCGACCTCAGCAACATCCTCAACCACCTGTGCTCAGAGCGGGCACGCAATCACGGAAGGACAGGCCAGTGAGCCGTCGCCGCAGCAGTATCCGTCAGGCCCGTCACCAGGGCACCACCATCCAGGACCAGCCCGGAATGTCGGAGATCGACTTCCACCGAGGCGAGGTTCTGTACAAGCTGAGCAACACCTACCGGTCGCTGCCACTCACCCTCATCGAGGGGGCGCAGAACGCCATCGACGCCGGTGCCGACAGGGTGATGCTGTGCATCGACCTGAAGCTCCGGACCGTCATCATGGTCGACAACGGCGAGGGCACCACCAAGGCGAAGTTCGAACAGGCGCTGGCCAGCGTCGGCAAGGGCATCAAGTCCGCCGACAAGCTGGGGCGCTTCGGGCTGGGACTCATCTCCCCGCTCAACAAGTGCACGCGCTTCCACTTCATCTCGGCTCTGCCGGGGCGCCGCAAGGCGACGAAGTGGACGTTCGTCCAGGCCGACATCCGGACCCAGCACTCGTCACTCTCCATCCCTCGGACGGAGATCGACGCGGTTCCTGACCTGCCCAAGCGGTTCCGTGACTACGCCACCGAGGACTTCGACGTCCAGTGGCGGACGCGCGTCGAGATGATCGGCGTGACCCGTGACAAGGTGGTCAGTCTGGTCGACCTCGACGAGCTCGAGCAGCAGGTCCGGACCAAGCTCGGTCCGGCCATGCGCACGAACAAGGTGTCGATCCGCGTCGTCCTGATCGACGACAACGAGAAGCACCTGTCGCGGGACATCACGCCGACCACCTACAGCGGCGAGCCGCTCGACGTCGTCGGCTACACATCCGATGACGCCGGCCTGGTCGAGTTCCAGCTGTTCCGAGCTGCCAAGCACGGCGGCAAGCGGACCGGTCAGGTCTCGGTCATGGCGGCCGGTGACAACTACCCGATCACCTGGGGGGAGTTCATGAAGCAGGCCCGCGGCCGCAACGTCGCGGACATCTTCGGGGACTCCTTCAGGGTGCTGGGTTCGGGCTACTTCGAGGGCGTCATCACGTGCCAGAACATCGAGCTCCACCCGGAGCGCACGAAGTTCGAGCTGAACGACGCACTCGATGGCCTGTACTTCGTCATCGACCAGTGGTACACCGAGGTCGGACAGGCGCACTACCAGCTCGAGGAGGAGCAGAGCCAGGAGGCCCGCTACAAGGAGACCGCCCTCAAGGCGGCCGACCGACTGCGGGAGTTCCTGGGTCACCAGGAGCACGACCGGCTCTGGAGCGGACTGCTGTCCGTCGTCAAGTTCGGACGTCTGGGCGAGGGTCATCTCGACCCGGAGGTCCGCGGCCGGCAGGTCGACGACGACGACACGACCACCCGGTCGGGGCAGGGCCGCACCGGCACCGGAACCCGTTCCGGCACCGGCAGCGGTTCAAGCGGTGGCCCGCGGCAGCGCGAGCCGAAGCACCGCCCCGGCGACGTGCCGGTGGGCTCCAAGGGCCCAGGTGGTCAGCGGCGCAAGCTGGTCAAGGGTGACTCCGAAGGTCTCTGGTTCGGCTTCGAGCCGATGCCGGGCAACTCGAACCTGTGGGAGTTCGAGTTCACCGACGGGTCACTGGTCATCAACACGCGACACCCGGTCTGGGTGAAGCTGGACGAGACCAAGGGCAGGCACCTCGCCAAGAACGCCCGCTGGATCCAGCAGCTGCTGGAGTGGCTGGCGTTCGAGGTGCTCCACCTGCTGGTGCAGTTCCCCGACAAGGACGACTTCGCGCAGAACCGGTCGCTCATCGACGACAAGGTGAAGAACTACGTGGAGATGTTCATCGTCGCCACGCGGTTGCGCTAGCGTCACTCCCAACAGGTGATCAGCTGTATCTGATCAAAAAGTCCTGCATCGTTGCAGGCTCGTAGGCTCGTCCTACGAAAAGTCCCCCGTCGTTCGACGGGGGCATTTCATTTTGAGCAAAGATTATTGCTGGGCTTGGCTTAAGAAGTCGATTTCTTTGATGATGTCCAGCAGAGCCTGGGCGCGGCGGGCTTCGTCGGCGATAGCTTTTGCTGCTTCGTGAGCCGGAGCGATCAGTTCTTTGTCATCGGTCGAGCGAAGAAGTAGCAAGTAGGTGTCGAACTTTTCTTCAGGGGCGACGTCGAGCTTATCGACCAATGGCCGAAGTTCGTTCAGGGCTTCTTGCTTAACGCTGGTAAGGTCGTCGCTTGATGGCATAGAAAGCGGGGTAACGACCGGAGGTACGACCGATTCGGTGACAGGTTCCGGTACGACAGGGTCTGGTGTGGCGACAGTGGTCGGGTCTGGCAAGGTGGTTGCGTCGTCCGTAGCTGGGGGTACTACTGTACCAGCGCCAGCTTCGACTGCCTCATCTGCTTGCTGATCGACGCCTGCGAGTACCTTTGCCAGTTCCTGATCGTCGCTGATCGGTTGCTGCGTCGTGTCAATCGGTTCTATGTTTGCCATGCCCACCTCTGATAATAGTTATGCTTCTAATTACGTCATACTGTATCATAGAGAGAGCTAGCGAGTAAAGAACGTGTGCTTGCACAGGTTCTTTCGAGCAGCGATTCTCTATATGGCGCGGAGCGCGATATAGAAGAGAATTACTTTAAGGAGGCAGACAATGCTTGATGATATGAATGTACTAAAGCAACGTGACCCACAGGATGCACTGGGTGTGGCAGGTGGCCAATGGGAATACTTCTCACGATCGTTCGACGCGCAGTTCACACCAACAGCTCCAGTACAGAATATAGTGTGGGCCGGGATGGGCGGTTCGGCGCTGCCAGCCGTGATTGTTCAGAGTTGGCCGCGCCTAACGCTTCCGTTCGAAATTACTCGTGACTACAATATTCCGGCATATGTTGGTCCAAGTACGCTGTTCGTAGCTTCGAGTTACTCGGGCAATACCGAGGAAACGCTTGCGGCACTTGAAAAGGCCGAACAAGTCGGTGCACAAATTGTGGTCGTTGCTGCTGGCGGCAAGCTGGCTGACAAAGCGAACGAAAAGAGCTACCCGCTATTCGCGATTCCAGCCGGAATCCAGCCGCGCATGGCGACGTTCTACTTCGTAAATGCGTTCCTGCACATAGTGAAGGAACTTGGCGTGACCGTTGACGACGTTTCAGAACTAGCCTCGGTCGGTGAATGGCTAAAGGAAGAATCAGCCGCTTGGGCCGCCGACGTACCACTTGAAGCGAATATCGCAAAGCAGCTTGCAACTCAGCTGGTCGGTAAGACCGTCGTTATGTATTCTGGCCCGAAATTATTCCCGGCCGCTAATAAGTGGAAAATCTGTTTTAACGAGAACTCAAAGAACACTGCATGGGCGAACTACTACCCAGAATTCAACCACAACGAATTCATTGGCTGGAGCTCGCACCCGGTTGAAAAACCATTCGCCGTCGTCGAGATACGAAGTACGCTGGAACATGAACGAACACAAAAACGCTTCGAAGTTAGCGAACGACTACTAAGCGGTATGCGCCCGAGCCCGATTGTCGTGACGCCTCGCGGTGACACGCTACTTAAGCAACTGGCCTGGAGCTTTGCGCTCGGCGACTTCGTGAGCATTTACATGGGAATCTTGAACGGGGTTAACCCGACACCGGTTGAGCTGGTCGAAAAACTCAAGCTAGAGTTAGGCTAGTTACTAGTGATATCTTCGTAGGGATTCGATAGGGTCTTTACGCGAAGCGCGAAAGGCTGGGTAAAGCCCAAAGACGACACCGACACCTAGGCTTAGTAGGGCGGCCCAGCCGACGATTGCCCATGTGAACGTCGGGTCGTATGGAATAACGAGGCTAATAAAGAATGCTACTAAGTAGCCGCCTACAAAACCGAGCAGGCCACCTACTGCGCTGATAATAAGCGATTCAATTAAAAACTGGGCGACAATGGTTAGGTTGGACGCGCCAACCGCTTTTCGAAGGCCGATTTCACGCGTGCGCTCGGACACACCGACCAACATAATATTCATAATTCCGACACCGCCAACGATGAGTGAAATACTGGCAACTGCGGCCATAACGGAACTAACCCACCGGAACAGGTTGCTGGTTGGTTTAGCAATGGCGCTACCGGTCACGACCTCACTATCTTTCTGGCCGTCGTGGTTTTTCTGAAGGGCCTGGTCAATCTTTTGGCTGTACGCCCGCATATCTGTTCCGTCTTTGGCTTTGACGTTGATTTGTTGGATTTGGGCAACGCCACCATTGAATAACTTTCCGCTGGTAAGCGAAATCACAGCGGCATAATCGAAGTCGATATTGTTATAGTTGATCGGTTTGTTCTGGCGCTTTATTACCCCGATAACGGTATATTCCTGGCCCCGTATCAGAAGTGTCTGGCCGATGGACTGTTCAGTGCCAAACAAGTCGATCGAAAGCTGCGTGCCAAGCACAACTGTATTTTGCTTGGTGACACTGTCGATAAATTGGCCATCACTGAGCGTTAGGTGGTTGACGCTTTCAAGTGCCGGGGTGGTGGCGACAATAATACTACGCTTCGGTGTAACTTCTTTGGTGCGTACACTGCCGGACAACGTCATGAGCGGCGCGGCTTGGTCGGTTTCAGGCATGTCGAGCACCGTTTTGACATCGCGCTCTACTAGAGGACTGGTCGAATAGGCGTTTGATGGGGATGGGTTGGACAGGTCAGCTAGAGTCGGTTCGTCGGTATGGGGCCGAATGATGGCGATGGAATGCCCGAGGTCGGCTACCTGTTTGTCGATAACCTTGTTAACGCCGCCCGACAACGCCAAGATGGCCGTGATACTGGCCACGCCAATCGCTACGCCCGTGACGGTTAGGAGTGTCCGGAGTCGTGCTCGGTCGAGTGATTGACGCGCCGTACGGTAGTGGTCGCTTAAAAGAATTCTCATGATTTCTTACCTTTTCGTTTGGCCGGCTTTTTCTTCGCCTTGGCGGATTTTCCAAGCGGACGTTTTTTGCTTACCTTCAAGGCGGCCTCGCGTGGTTCTGCCGTATCGGTGTCGATCTTGCCGTCCAGCATGGTAATAACACGCGTGGCATACGTGGTCAGGTTAGGGTTGTGGGTCACCATTAAAATAGTGTTGCCACGCTTATGGATCTCGCTTAGTTCTTCCATAATGATATGGCTCGACTTTGAGTCCAGGTTACCGGTTGGTTCGTCCGCCAATATGATACTAGGGTTGTTGACCAGTGCCCGGGCAATGGCAACACGCTGCGTTTGGCCGCCGCTGAGTTGCCACGGCATATAGTATTCACGTTCTTGGAGGTGAAAACTTTTTAACACGTCGCTCGCGCGCTGAATACGCTTCATGTGGGGGAGACCACTGTAGGTAAGGGGCAGGGCAACGTTTTCGAGTACGTTTAAGCGCTCAATAAGATTGAAGCTTTGAAAAATAAAGCCGATTCGACCTGCCCGAATACGCGAGGCTTGTCCACCACGCAGGTCCTCGACGCTTTCGCCGTCGAGCAAGTATTCGCCATCGGTTGGACGATCAAGCAGGCCAATAATATTAAGTAGTGTCGTCTTGCCGCAGCCTGAGGGCCCCATAATGGCAATGAACTCACCCTTGTTAATGGTCAGGTCTACGCCGTCGAGCGCATAGTGCTCGGCGTCGCCAACCCCGAACCGCTTTTTAAGGTCCGTTAGTTCAATTACCGGTTTACTCGCAGATTTGGCCGACATGTGTTCTTATTATAGAAACCGTCTAAAGATAAAAGCAACCGTAACCAAAGGGTTAATTTAACAACTGATATAATCTGTTGTATACGGAGAGGTGCAGGAGTGGTTGAACTGGCACGCCTGGAACGCGTGTAGAGGAGCAATCTTCTCGAGGGTTCGAATCCCTCTCTCTCCGCCACGTTAAGACCTGACCATTCGGTCAGTTTTTAATCTGTGACCGGCTCTTCTCTTATATGTACATACTTATATATCGTCCAAGCAGAAAACTCACTAGACACTACATATAGCGTTGTAAATAACAAACAGCACGCTAGGGCTGGCACACCAGGGGTGGTGTATACCGCTAGCGCTTGTGGTCAAAAAAACTGCCAAAAAAGTCTTGCACGGTCCATATATAGGGTCTATATTAATTTGCAGACCACTACATATGTAGTCGTTCAATAAAATACACAGTAACGCAAGGCACCATACTGCATAAAGGGCCCCTTGAAGGGCCAGGTTGCTTTGTGTTCTCTTCGCAGGGAGGCGAACTGGGTATTCGAACATAAAATAACAACCTAATAGGGGCACACATCATGAACGGAATTCATGTGGTAAAGCGAGATGGCACCCGCGAACCATTTGACGCCAACAAGATCAACCTGGCACTCGTCAAAGCGAGCGAGGGTTTGCCTGATCAAATTAGCAAGGTAGTACAAGTCGCTACCGAGCTGCAACTAACATTATTCGACGGCATTACGTCGGAACAACTGGACGAAGCGGTTATTCACACGGCGCTTCAGAACGTCAAAGACGACCCGGACTTCGACACCATCGCCGCCCGTTTGCTCCTGAAGAACATATATAAGAATATTCTAGGCGACTACGAGTCCGAAGCCGAACTGAAGAAGCTGCACGAAAAGAAGTTCGCCGAATACATTAAATACGGCGTCAAAGAAGGTCTGCTTGATACTCGCATGGCCGACCCGAAGATTTTCGACATCAAAAAGCTGGCAGCAGCGCTCGACCCATCACGCGACCACTTAAGCAAATATCTTGGTGTCGTAACCAATAAGAACCGCTACGCGCTGCGCAAGCAGTCCGGTGCGCCGATCGAGGTTCCACAGTTTACCCACATGCGTATCGCTATGGGTCTTAGCTTCAACGAAAAAGACCCGACCGAAGCCGCCATCGACTTTTACAAGCACATGTCTAACCTGGACTACGTACCTGGTGGTTCGACCCGTGTGAACGCCGGCGGTTCGTTCCCGCAGCTGTCGAACTGCTTCCTGCTGGAAGTGCAAGACGACATGGAATCAATCGCCAAGGGGATTCGCGACGTTATGTGGATCGCCAAGGGAACCGGGGGAATCGGAATCAGCTTGAACAAGCTCCGAGCAGCGGGGTCTCCGGTAAAAACGACCAACACCGAAAGCACCGGTCCGATTCCGTTCATGAAGATGATCGACACGGCGTTGTTCGCTGTGTCACGTAAAGGTAAGAAAGCCGGTGCCGCCGCTCTGTACATGGAAAACTGGCACCTTAACTTCCCACAGTTCCTGGACCTTAAGCAGAACTCGGGCGACCCGTACCTTCGTACGCGCTTGGCTAACACCGCCGTATTCATTAGCGACGAGTTCATGAAACGTGTAGGGAAGGGAGACGACTGGTACTTGTTTGACCCAGCCGAGGTTAAAGACCTACCAGAACTGTACGGTGCCGAATTTAGCGCCCGCTACAACGAATACGTCAAACTAGCCGAAGCCGGTAAAATGCGCGACTTCATTAAGGTTCCTGCCATGCAGCAGTTCCGCCAGATTCTGACGGTACTGCAGGCGACCAGCCACCCATGGCTGACCTGGAAGGACACCATCAACGTCCGCGCGCTGAACAACAATACTTCGACGATTCACCTGAGCAACCTATGTACCGAAATCACGTTGCCGCAGGATGCTGACAACACGGCCGTTTGTAACTTGGTATCGATTAACTTGAGCGCTCATCTGAACGAAGACAAGACTTGGGATTGGGACCGCTTGGCCGCCAGCACCCGTTCAGCTATTCGTCAGCTCGACAACCTGTGTGACATTACCAACACGCCGATTCCAGAAGCTATGAACTCCAACCTGAAGAACCGCGCACTTGGCCTAGGTGTAATGGGCTTCACAGACGTGATCGAAAAATTGAGCTACAGTTATGAGAGTGAGGAAGCCTACCAGCTAATCGACGAACTGGTCGAGTTCATCAGCTTCCACGCCATTGACGAGTCGGCCGACATGGCAAAGACCCGTGGCACCTACGAAACATTCAAGGGTAGCGGTTGGAGCAAGGGAATTCTGCCAATCGACACGCTTGACGAACTTGAAACCGACCGCAAGGTAAAGGTAAAGGTCAACCGCAAGCACAAGCTTGACTGGGACGGACTTCGCAAGAAGGTCAAGAAGGGTATGCGAAACGCGACGCTTATGGCCATCGCGCCGACCGCTAACATTGCGCATATTGCCGGTACGACCCCTGGCCTTGACCCGCAGTTCGCGCAGATTTTCAGTCGAAGCACTCTGAACGGCAAGTTCCTTGAAGTGAACACCAACCTTGTTCGCGACCTGAAGCGACTTGGTCTGTGGGAAGAAGTCAAGGACGAGCTGTTGGCTCGCCAAGGCGACATCCAGGGCATCGACGTCATTCCGCAGCACATCAAGAACGTCTACAAGACCAGCTTCCAATTAAGCCCGTACGCCTTCATCGAAGTCGCCGCCCGGGCGCAGAAGTGGGTCGACCAAGCAATCAGCCGCAACATGTACCTTGAAACCCGCAACATCGACGATTACGTCGACATCTACACCGAATGCTGGAAGCGCGGGCTGAAAACTACTTACTACTTGCACGTCAAACCTCGTCACCAGGCCGAACAGTCAACCACCAAGGTCAACAAGTCGGAAGAACTGGCGAAGAGCAGCGGACAACGTAAATCTGGGTTCGGTTTTGCCAAAAAGCAGGCCGTAGGGGTCAGCCCATGATTAGATCGAAATAAACAACCATTCGCAAAATAAACTAAAGGGTATAAGGGAATCAATCACAATGAACGCAAACGCAATCATCAACGAAGAAATGACACTTGAAGAAAAGCTAGCCGCAATCGACCAGGCAATGGCGAACGCACAGGCACAGGCTAACGAAGAAGCCGCTTCGAAGGGTCAGGCCGCAGCACCAATCGACCCAGCACTGCTAACGATCTGCGACGGATGTGAATAATGGCACGTTTCGGAGAGCAGGGCGCATTTTTTGACGAAGCACCATACCGAGTTGAAGTTCCGGCTGACATCCAGCCAGAACTCGCAGAACTTGACCGGCTTGAAGCCGAGCGTATGGAAGCATTCGAGCAAGCACGAAACTTCGGCCAAGGCGTGCTCGAAACCGTCGGCGTATAATTAATAGAGGTAAGAGAGACGAGAAGGAGGTGAAACTATGGCAGGAATTTTAGGCACCGGCATTCAGGATGGTTTGCTCCTGAAGCCCGTGCATTACCAGTGGGCGATGGACCTGTATGACCAGGCAGTTGCTAACACGTGGTTCCCGAACGAAATCCAGTTAGGTCAGGACTTGGCCGACTGGAAAAAAATGACCGACGAGGAAAAGCACGCGTTGACCTACCTCATGAGCTACTTCAACCCGAACGAACTGTTGGTCAATAAGGCGCTCGCATTTGGCGTTTACCCCTACGTCAACGCGGCCGAGTGTCACTTATACCTTGCCAAACAAATGTGGGAAGAAGCCAACCACTGTATGAGTTTCGAGTACGTGCTCGAAACCTTCCCGATTGACCGCGACAAGGCCTACGCTGGTCACGTCGAAGTCGAAAGCATGCGGGTCAAAGAAGAGTTCGAGACCAAGTACATCAAGCGCATGACCGAAGACACGCTTGATATCACCACGACCGAAGGCAAAAAAGACTTTGTTAAGAACCTGATCGCCTACAACATCATCCTTGAAGGCATCTGGTTCTACAGCGGGTTCATGGTAGCGCTCAGCTTCCGTCAGCGCAACCTTATGCGCAACTTTGGTTCACTTATGGACTGGATTATCCGCGACGAATCGCTGCATCTTAAATTCGGTATCAATCTGATTCTGACCGTGCTTGAAGAAAACGAAGACCTTCAGACCGAAGAATTCGCGGCCGAAATCAAGCAGATGATTCTTGATGCCGTCGAAATGGAAGAGAAGTACAACAACGACCTTCTACCAAAGGGAATCCTGGGACTGAACGCCGACTACGTTAACCAGTACGTTAAGTACCTGACCGACCGCCGGCTCGAAGAACTTGGATTCGACGCCCACTACAAGGTTTCGAACCCGGCTAAGTGGATGGCGGCTGCCAACGATACGTTGGAACTGGTCAACTTCTTTGAATCGACCAACACCAGCTACGAAGTTAACTCGGGTAAGTCTAGTCAGGGCATGGGTCCTGACGACGGGCAAAGTCCTAGTGCCGACCGCGGCGAAAACGTTCCGGTCGACCCGAACGCTAACGAAGCGGCCGAAAACGGCGACAAATAGTCACATTGACAAGCGAACCGGTGAAAGCCGGCAAGAAAGGTGCGGGCAGGGACACTTATCCGCGCCTTTTTTCGCCCCAAAATTAGGAGTAAATCATGGACATTCGAACAACAGTCAAGACATCGAGTATTGTCATCGCCCTTGCGGTTGTGTATTCGATTATCTTTTCGATTGAGGCTGGCAGGTAGTCCATGCCAGCACGCGTTCGAGAAATCATTGGCGACTTCATGGGGTTCATTCAGAGCGTCGATGACGGACTAGAGAACCTTGGTATTGAGCGCGAAGAGATTTCCATGATTGACCATATTTGCTACCGGGTTGAAACCGAAGAACGGTACCGCGAAATGCTGGAACGGTGCGCCGAAATAGCAACGCTCGTAGGGGAAAGCGAAATTAATGGCCGCCCGATTGCTACATTCGAATTTAACAAGTATCTGTCCGCTGCTGGCTGGACAGTGCCGTATTTAGAACTACCCGCACCCAAAGACGGATCGCCCTACAAAGAGGGGCTTGAGCACGCCGAGCTAGTCGTGGTTGGTAGTCTTGCTCGGTTTGCCGAGCGTCACAATGACCTCGCATTCACGTCTGCCGGCATGGGGAAGTCAATCAACCCAGAACTTGGCTTGAAGCAGGGCAGTTTGTCTGTTAAATTCCATGAACAGCAGTTGGGTGCTGTGGTGCGGATTGAAAAACAACTAGGCATAACAAAGGTAGATCAGTCATGAAAACCGAAATCGAAGTTAAGTTCCTGAACGTCGACATAGACGACGTCCGTGCCAAGCTAAAGGCAGCTGGAGCAAAGTTAGAGCACCCAATGCGCCTCATGAAGCGCGCGCTGATTGAAACCGAAGAAACCAGCCAGCGGCATGGTTACCTGCGGGTACGCGACGAAGGCGACAAAATTACCGCTACATTTAAACAATTCACCGAGAACTCATTAACTGGGGCCAAAGAGCGCGAAATCATTGTTAGCGACTTTGACGAAACATTGGCTATTTTTGGTGAATTCGGTCTGAACTACCATACGTTCCAAGAATCAAAACGCGAAACCTGGAAATTCGGTGATGCCGAAGTCGTGATAGACGAATGGCCATGGATCGCTCCGTATATCGAAATCGAAGCTGATTCCGAAGATGTCGTAAAGAATGCCGCCCGTGAGCTTGGATATGACTGGAACGAAGCTGTGTTTGGTTCGGTTGACGTGATTTATAATCTTGAATACCCAAATATGACTGTCCGTGGAGTGATTGACGTTAAAGAAGTTCGGTTTGGCGCGTCCGTACCTGTTGAATTTAAGGAGCACAAGTAATGGTTAAAAAAGCACGCCGTATATTAACTCTGCTCGGCCCAGCATTCGTGGCGGCCGTGGCATATGTCGATCCAGGTAACTTCGCGGCTAACTTTTCGGCCGGTGCGCAGTACGGATTCTTGCTGCTGTGGGTGCTGGTCGCCGCCAACCTTATGGCCATGTTGGTGCAGTATTTAAGCGCCAAGGTTGGTCTGGTAACGGGCAAATCACTGCCCGAAGTCGTGGCCGAAAAGCTGGGGCGAAAATCGCGCCTTGCTTATTGGGCGCAGGCTGAACTTGTCGCTATATCGTGTGACATCGCCGAAGTCGTCGGTGGGGCGATAGCGCTCAATATTTTGTTTGGACTTCCGCTTGTCGTCGGGGGACTCATTACTGGTGTTGTTTCAACGGTATTACTGCTCGCGTATCAATCACGACGGACGCACATATTCGAACGCATGATTATGGCGCTACTGCTGGTTATTCCAATCGGCTTTATTGTCGGACTTATTATTAAACCTGCCGAGCCCATACAGCTATTAGGCGGCTTAGTACCGCGGTTCGACGGTACCGAAACCGTGCTGCTTGCCACCGCAATGCTGGGGGCAACCATCATGCCGCACGTCGTGTACTTGCACTCAGCGCTAGCGCGTGATCGCCACGGCAAAGTAAATAAAAAGCAGATTACCGAATACTTAAAAGCCACGCGCTTTGATGTTGGTATCGCAATGGTGCTGGCCGGTGGAGTAAACATCTCTATGCTGGTGCTTGCTGCTACCGCGCTACGCGGTCTGGAGGGAACTGACACATTGCAGGGTATATTCCATGCGCTCGGCACTAATGTCTCGCCGGCCGTAGGCTTCTTGTTCGCTATATCGCTGCTTATTTCGGGCTTTGTCTCGACATCTGTCGGTAGCCAAGCCGGCGCCGTCATTATGCATGGGTTACTAAAAAAGCGGATTCATATTTTGGTTCGGAGGTTAATTACACTTACGCCAGCACTTATCGTGCTTGGTCTTGGCATCGACCCTACACAGGCTCTCATCGTATCGCAAATTGGTCTCAGCTTTGGAGTACCATTTGCACTTATTCCGCTCGCAATGATTACATCGAGTAAGCGAATCATGGGCGACCAAACTAATCACAGAGCGATTACCTATGCCGTGTGGGGAATCGCTGGGGTTGTGTCCCTGCTTAATATCGTCTTGATATTTCTAACATTTTCCTAGCTTAGGAAATCGCTGTAAGGAAATATCCTCGCAGTTGGAGGATAGTTTCTTTGTGCTGTACGACTAACAATACTGGACCTATACGACCTAATATCTAAGCGGGTACTTTGTGCTGTGAGTTGTGGCCTTTGCATTGCCGGGTTAATTTTTTCGTCAGCCTCGGCCCTTCATACATTGGCTTGTCCGCAATCGTTTCACTTAATAACTTCAGCAGTCTTTTGCCCTCAATAGGATCAATAAAGTATACCCAGTACACTTGACCGTAAAGTGACCTAATTAGTCTCCGATTAATCGGCAGCTCCTTAGCGGAGGCGATAATTTTCCGACGGATCATTTCTATTTTCCGTTTTGCAATAGCAAGCCTCATATTAGTTAGTACGCCCGTGACTTCCTGCTGCCGGTTATGAGCAAAGATCTCGGTTTTTCCAGAGTTGATATTCATACCATGAGCAGTCGCGATCTTATACACTCGCGGAATCAGACCGTATACCTCAGCTTTTTTACCCGACAAAGTTATGTCATCAATGTACATTGTGAAGTTGCAGGATTGCGAATCTGCTTCTGTTCGTATCTCGTTAGACATATCCAATAGAGCGAAGTTACACAGGATCGTTGACGCTGGAGAGCCTTGAGGTAATCTGTTTTGGAAAGTGCACGCTTTTGTAATAATTGTGGCTACATCCCGTCCGAACCCCGCGGCAATTAAAGCAGTCCGGACTTGCTTGCTGGAAACGCTGTCGAAGCAAGTTTCTAAATCCATTTCAACAACAACATTTCTACCTAGGTGAGGTGTTGCATTGTCTTTTAGTGAATTGCCAGGCAGACCGCCTACCAAATGATTCGGCAGTATGTGCGCCACCGGATTGAGTACGTGCTTTGTAATTCGCTCTTGAACTAGCTTCAATGCGCCTTGCGGATTATCGATGTGACGCCAGTGATGAAGTTTTGTCTTTTTGTCATATTTTTTATAAACATCATACGGGCTGTAGTAGTCTTGAGGGGCATTGATGATTGAATACAATACATCACGATCGAAGCCCAGTATATTAGTCAGCTCTCTGACACCCTTGATTGGCCCGCTATGTCTTTGCTTCTTTGGTGCCATCAGGCAATAGCTCCATCAATGACCGCTTGATAGTGTTTAACTCTGACTCATATTTTAGAGCCGCTGGCTTTGCCTCGCTACTAAGCAATGCGAACACAGGGAAGGGTATATTGGTACCTTCACAGATTTTCTCTATAACTTCTAGGGTTGGTACTTTTTCACCTTTTTCAATCTTCGATATATATCCGGCGGAAACGTTTGCGAAATCTGCCAACTCTTTCTGCGTTAACTGCTTTGTTGACCTAATTGTCCTGAATGCGTAATTGTATTTCATAATCTAAAAAAGCAACTGAGGCAGGATGATGCGTTACCGCTCGACTTCTTTGCGAATGATGTCGCTTATGTCCGCTATCGTCTTCTGAACAAGCTTGAGATTCTTGGTCGCGAGTGCTCGCTCCAGAACCTTCGTCTTGCCTTGGACGACCTTGGACGCATCTTCACCAACTACTCCTTGCTCTTCCAAACGCCTCAGTGCCTCTGAAAGGGAGTTGAGTGCATGCCGTTTGCCGGTCATGATGTTTCCTCCGTTTAAAGTTATTGAGGTGTAAGAACAAAATGTTCCCCACCAGTCGTCAGTGTGTCACGTAATGTGGAGTAGTTGGCGCGGATCCTGCCTCGGTTCACTAATGGTGGCTGGACAGTCGGACCCAGAGAATCCCTGTCTGGCCCAATTTTACAACTCGCTGCTAATCACAAATGATGACAGCTGATGTGGCTTATAGCCGTTAGTGGTGATTGCTCACCGATGCTTCCGCTCGTGTTGACGACCTTGTGTTGTGAAGGAGCGCCAGATTAACTCTGGCCTACATCAATAGTATGCTAAATGTGACTCACAGTCAACATTAATTTTTCAGACATGGGCGCCTTCACGCGCCTTGTTGGCCCAGACGTCGGCGAGTTCGTTGTCTTCGTCGCCGTTATGGCCACGGACCCAAACAAGCGTGGCTTTTGATGAGCGGAAGAGGGGACAGACTTCTTGCACGATGTCGAGGTTCTTAATCTCGCCGCCCTTTTTCTTCCAGCCATTAGCTTCCCACCCGAGTGACCATTTGGTAATGACATTTATCCAGAACTCGCTGTCAGTATAAATCTGACATTCGGCACCATTGGCGTGTTTGAGCGCCGCGACGATAGCAAAACCTTCCATACGAATGTTGGTAGTTTCGCCGCCGCCAGGTTCAGTACCGAGTGCGACTGGTTGTTTATTTAGTATGACGGCGTAGCCACCAGGGCCTGGGTTGGGGCTGGCGCTACCGTCGGTGTGATACATAAGCATTAGTAAAGTATAGCAATAAAAAAGTCCGTCTGGCGTGGTAAGCGATGTGCCTACCCCGCCAGTACGGAGACGGCTCGATGACTCAGACGAGCTGGGCGACCTGGTCGAGCTGGGCGTTGCGCCGGGCGGTCTCCTGCTCGTAGGCAAGGGTCCCAACCCACTTGGGCTCGTGGAAGAACAAGCCGACAACGCCGGCGAGTGCGTCCGCGAGAACCTTGAGAATCTTCATTGAAACTCCTTCGGAAGTGTCCGGCAGGGCCGGACGGGCGTGTACGTCGTATGAGATTAAACTCCTGGAATGGCAGTATTGCAAGCATAAATTTAATGACCCGCGGCTGGATTGCCGCGGGTCGTGCCGGTCTTTGCCGACTGTCATTCCGTGTATCAGCGCACCCAACTCGACCAGTGAGCTATTACGCACTCTTTAAACTGCCTAATGAACGGGCAATCCTGGTTGTCGCTGCTGGCCTGCCTGACGGGAAGGTCGTGGGTTTGCCAAGAGCCCTAGGTGCCCTTAGCCTTCTATCGGGTGGTGTGCTTTGGGAGCACGGTCCCTGGTGATCCACCCCTAATTCACGTTAGTTACGTATGTATCAATTTGCTACGTTTCACGGGGTGGGCGGTGAGTCACATTCCCCGAAGGGATCTCATGGAAGTATCCTTCCGGGGGTTCTACTTCGTCACACTACAAATATATCATGTAACAAAGAATGAGTTATGGAGCATTAAAACAACAAGCATAAGCGCTGATGTGCAAATAGCTACGGAAATTTGTCAGATTCCAAATACGCTACCACTGGTGTGTCACAAAATCACAACACTCTATGGATAGCGGTTACGCAATTTATATTGTTATAATGAAATCCCATGGAAACGACAAACACCCATGGGAGCAAACAGGCCAAACAGAAATACATATTTGTGACAGGCGGTGTCCTGTCGGGGGTAGGGAAAGGTATTACTGCGGCGAGCATCGGAGCAGTCCTGCAAGCCAAGGGTTCATACGTTTCCATTCAAAAATGTGACCCGTATCTCAATGTAGATGCGGGTCTTTTGAATCCCGCGGAACACGGCGAATGCTTTGTGACAAAAGACGGAGCCGAGACCGATTTGGATCTTGGCCACTACGAACGCTTTTTGGATATTGAGCTAACGCAAAAGAACGCCAGCCTGGCCGGGCGGATAATGAGCGAGCTAATTGCTAGCGAACGGGCCGGTAACCTGAGTGGCAAGACGGTGCAGTTGGTGCCTCACTTTACTAACGCCATTCAGCAAAAGATCGTCGAAGCAGCCGAGGGCAGCGACGTGCATATCGTTGAAATTGGCGGTACGGTAGGTGACTACGAAGGCTTGGCGTTCATTGAAGCTATTCGCGAACTGGGCCAAAAGGTCGGCCGCGAGAACTGTTTGTTCATACATGTCGTATACGTGCCGTTTATTGGTACGTCTAAAGAGTTCAAAACCAAGCCTGCTCAGAACGCGCTGCAAGACCTGCGCAGTTTCGGCATATTCCCGGACGCTGTGGTTGTGCGCACCGAAACTCCGGCGCCCGAAAACGTGGCACGAAAAATCAGCCTGCTTAGTGGCGTTCCGCAAGACTACATAGTGGACATGCCAAACGTTGATACGGTGTACCGTATTCCTGAAATCATTGCTAAGTCACCGCTACATACGCTACTCAGTAAGTTCACCGGTAATGACACTGAGCCAGAGCTCGGCAAATGGAACCGCTTGACCGAAGCCGTGAACGCGTCGTTCGACAAAAAGGTGACAGTGGGACTAGTCGCTAAGTACATGGAAAACGAGGATACCTATATATGCGTGCTTGAAGCCTTGAAGGCGGCCGGCTGGACGTTGGGAGTTGACGTTGACATTAAGTGGATTAACGCCGAGAAGTGCGGTGATGATGACTTTGCAGCCGTGGACGCATTGGTGGTTCCAGGCGGGTTTGGCGAGCGTGGCATTGAGGGCAAGATTGCCGCTGCGAACTACGCGTTGGAGCATAAAAAACCGTACCTGGGACTTTGTTTAGGTTTGCAGGTGTCAGTCATTGCGGCTGCCCGTCGCTCAGGATTGACTGACGCTAACAGCACCGAATTCAACCCGACTACTAAACACGACGTGGTGTACATCATGGAAGGGCAGGCAGGCAAGGAGTCGACTGGTGGCACACTGCGCCTAGGTGATTACCTAGCAGTCCTGACAGAGGGTTCGGTCGCTGCAAACACGTATGGCACGACGGACATTATTGAACGCCACCGCCACCGCTATGAAGTGAATCAGCGGTTCAAAGATGACATTGAAAAAGGCGGCTTGGTAATTTCGGGCACGTCGCCCGACGGCAAGCTGGTCGAATACGTTGAAGCGGCCGACCACCCATACTTCTTGGCTACGCAGGCTCACCCTGAATTTAGGTCGCGGCCGTACAAAGCACACCCGATGTTCTTAGGTCTGATCAAAAGCGCGCTCTAGTAGTACATATTCGCCCCTGTTATACTGGGGCGTGATGAATGAAATAGTCTCTGGTGCGGTAAAAGACCTATACGACCTCGATGTCGAGGCCGTATTAACGCGTCCGGAGCCGCAGTTTGGCGATTACAGTACCAACGTCGCCATGCAACTAGCTGGCCGCTTGCAGCGGAACCCGCGCGAAATCGCTGATGAGATTGCCGGCAAACTAAAAGACTCTGGTGAATTCGCTGAAGCGAGTGTAGCAGGACCTGGTTTTATAAATCTGCGCCTCAACGACGACGCACTACTTGCTGAAGCTCTGCGCGAACCGGCCAAGCCACTGACAGGCAAAACTGTCGTAGCAGAATATTCTGACCCCAATCCGTTCAAGGTACTGCACGCTGGTCATCTATATACGACCATTGTGGGCGACGCGATTGCCCGGCTGCTTGAACAAGCTGGTGCCAACGTGCACCGCGTAAACTTTGGCGGCGACGTAGGGTTGCACGTGGCTAAAAACATGTGGGCGATTATTAAGACGTTTGGCGGTATACTGCCCGAAAAGCTTGATGAACTTGAAGATGACCTACATGTACGATCGGCGTGGCTGAGTGCGCGCTACGTTGAAGGGAACGAAGCCTACGAAACTGACGAGGCTGCCAAGAGAGAAATTATTGAACTGAACAAGCAGCTGTACCAACTAACGGCTGATGATGATCACGATTCAAAATTGGCGCAGTTGTACTGGAAGGCGCGGACCTGGAGCTATGACTACTTTAAGCTGTTTTACGATGAGCTTGGTGTAGTGCAGTTTGAAAAATACTACCCTGAAAGTGTGACGACACCAACCGGTGTGGCGACCGTTAAAAAGGGACTTGAAGACGGCGTGTACGAAATGAGCGACGGCGCCGTGGTATTTAATGGCGAAAAGCACGGTCTGCACACCCGTGTGTTCATAAACTCAGAAGGCCTGCCGACGTACGAAGCTAAGGATGTCGGATTGATCATGCAGAAATGGGCTGATTATAACTTTGACAAGTCGATCATTATTACCGGCAACGACATTGAACAGTATATGAAGGTGGTGCAAAAGAGCATTGAGCAGTTCGAACCAGAACTGGTAAAGCGTAGTGTTCACCTAACGCACGGCAACTTAAAACTGGCTGGTGGCAAAAAGATGAGTAGCCGAAAGGGAACGGTACTGTTGGCGCTCGATGTGCTTGCGGCTGCACGCGACGCCCAGCGCACCCAGCACGACGCAGCAAATGAGTCAGCTGCGTTAGGCGCAGTCAAATATGCGTTCCTACAAAACCGTATTGGCGGCGACATTGTGTACGACCCGGACACGTCGGTGAGCCTGCACGGCAACTCTGGACCGTACTTGCAGTACGCGTATGCCCGGGCTCGCTCGATTCTTGCTAAATCATCAGGTAAGTCGAAGCAGCCTAATGACCTGACAGATGACGAACGCTTATTGGTTCAAAAACTTGCGCAAGCTGCTGAAGTACTAGAACGCGCTGCCGAGGAACTGATGCCGCACTTGGTATGTAACTACCTGTACGAACTAGCGCAGGTATTTAACCGTTTTTACGAACGCCAGCGCATTATTGGTGACGAGCGCGAAGCAGAACGATTGTTCTTGGTTGAATCGTATGCCGCCAGCTTAAAACGCGGACTGAACGTGCTTGGTATTGACGCTCCGGAACGAATGTAGTTGACCTCTTAAAGAATCGGCGTATAATTTGGGAACAGGAACTATCTATGACGAGTACACAGCGACAATTCGGACTCATTCTCATCGTCCGCTTTGACGTGCCCTCGGCGTAGTTTTCCAGTCTCACTGAACACGAAACGCCGAGGGAACACCCTCGGCTCTTTTCTTTCAGTGTGACGCACGCAAGAGCGGAAGGCGGCAACAGGGCCGTTTTCCGAAGAACCTCAACAATTCGGGAGGAAGCAGTGGCAGGAAGCAGGCCGGAAGTACGGCAGGACATCCTCGAGCGGCTCGAGCCAGGCGTCGTCGTTCACGGTGCCACCATGGGTGACATCCGTGACCAGCTGGGGATCGCTCCAGAAGACGTCAGCAACACCCAGTTCAGCAAGGCGGTGCGCAGCCTCCACTACAACCACGGGATCGTGACCTACGGTCGCGACGGAAGCAGCGGCGCGTACCAGCAGAGCAGGGACCACTTCATCTGCCTGCGACAGACCACCCACGTCTGACGCCGGCTCTCCCAGCCGAGGGGCGACCAAGCGCGATGAGACCCATCGCCCGGTCGCCCCTCGGGGCAACTCTTTTGAAGAATCTTTATTTTGACTATAATCTCTCTTATAACAAGGGAGAATTTTGTATGGCTACCGACAAACAGATTGCTGCACAGGCCAAGCGCGAAGCAGCCAAAGCGCGTATAGAAGCTGCGAAGGCGAAAGCTGAGGCTGCCAAAGCCAGAGCAGCCGCGCTTTCAGGCGGACGTGCAGCCGGATTTTTTAACTTTATTCGTGAACAAGGTGTCGTAGGACTGGCAGTCGGTCTGGCAATCGGAACCGCGGCTGGTGCGAGCGTAAAGTCGATCGTCGATAATTTTATTTCGCCATTGGTGTCGCTTTTGACTCAAGGTGTTGATTTGAACAGTCTTAAGCTCGTGTTGCAGGAAGCGCACGGTACGAAACCAGAGGTGGCGATTGGCTGGGGGGCAATTTTATCGTCGCTCATCACGTTATTCGCCACCGCGTTGGTGATTTACTTTGTGATTCACGGCGCCAAACTCGACCGGATTGATAAGAAAAAAGGTTAAATCGTTCACCTGTTCAGCGGCTCAATCATGCTATACTATATAAAGTATAGTAATGATAAAAAGGAGCCGCATGAAAATTGCAGTCGTAATAGGAAGTGTCCGTGAAGGCCGTGTAACCGATCGTTTAGCAAAGTGGGTAACCGATGAAGCCGAAAAGCTTGCAGATGTTGAAACGATTGATCTTAAAGATTACCCAATGCCGTTCATGGACGAACCAATCAGCCCACGGTACAACCCAAACCGATCACCAAAACCAGAAGTTAAAAAGTGGCTCGACAAAATCGCCGAGTTTGACGGCTATGTGTTCGTGACGCCGGAATACAACCGTACGACGTCGGGCGTGCTGAAGAACGCGATTGATTACCTAGACTTTCAAATGGAAAAGAAGCCGGTAGCGCTAGTGGGGCACGGGTCTTCCGGTGGAGCACAGGCAATCGCAAGTCTTCGCATGGCCCTGCCTGGCGTTGGTGCGGTAACCGTACCGCAGGCGCTATTCTTTACTGACCGAATAGGCGAAGTCATTGACGAAAACGGCATGGTAAAAGAAGGCCTGAACGAAGCTACCTCAGGTCAGCAAAATACCTTGAAAGCTCAACTAGAAACACTTATCTGGTACGCAGGAGCTTTAAAGGGCGCCCGCGAATAGTAGGAGGCGTATACTAGGCCTATGAATATGCTCGAAAGTGCCCAGGCCATGATCGCCCGCGCGGCAGATAAACTTGATTGGAACGAAACCAAAAAACAGGCCTTTCTTACGCCTAAAGCAGTGCATAATTTTATGATTGAAGCCGGAGACTTACGGCTACAAGCGTACAGAATTCAGCACTCCGATGCACGTGGCCCGTTCAAGGGCGGGGTGCGGTTCCATCCGCATGTCGACAAAGACGAAGTGCAGGCACTCGCGACACTCATGAGCATAAAGACCGCTGCCGTGAATATTCCAATGGGCGGCGGCAAAGGCGGGGTAGCGTTCGATCCCCGCGATTACGACAGTGCGACGGTTGAAAAGGTTGCTCGGGAATATGTACGAGCACTAAAGGACGATATTGGTCCCGATATCGATGTACCAGCACCAGACGTTAACACTGACGCGCAGGTGATTGACTGGATGGTCGATGAGTACGAACGGTTGACTGGTGACCAAACCAAAGCTAGCTTTACCGGCAAAAGCATTGAAAACGGTGGGTCGTTAGGGCGTGCCGAAGCTACCGGTCGCGGTGGCATGATCGCCCTGCGCGAATACTTAAAGGCAGCGCACATCGAACCGCGCGGACTAAAAGTAGCAGTGCAGGGTATAGGCAACGTCGGGTTTTATTTCGCGAAACTGGCTGAGCAAGAACTGGGCGTAAAGATTGTCGCTAGCGCTAACTCTCGAAAAACGTACTACAACGACGATGGGCTTGATTTTGCGAAGCGCGAGTTTTCTCGCAACCTTGCAGACGAGCTGGAACATGATGGCGCCAAGACAGCTGATAGCGGCATGATACTTAGTTGGGATGCGGACATACTGGTATTGGCCGCGCTGGAAGATGTCATTTCGCTAGAGAACCAAGCGGACGTAAAGGCGGACGTTGTGCTGGAACTTGCCAACGGACCTGTGTCGGACGATGCAAATCAGGCGCTTGAAACAAGGAATGTAACCGTAGTACCTGATGTCATTGCCAACGCTGGCGGCGTGATTGTGAGTTACCTGGAATGGGAGCAAAACAAATCTGGCAAAACATGGAGCGAATCAAAAGTGAACGACAGGCTGGATGAGATTTTGTCGAGCGCCATGCAGGCCGTTATGCAGCGAGCCGACGCTGAGGGATGTTCGCTAAAAGAAGCGGCGTTTATTATCGCGCTAGAACGGATTGGGTAGGTGAATATGCAAGACGCTGAATGGAAAGACAAATTGACCCCAGAACAGTACCGGGTACTCCGAGAAAAGGGAACCGAAGCCCCAGGAAGTGGCGAATACGTCGACTTTAACGAAGACGGTATGTACCACTGCGTGGCATGTGGTCAGGCTTTGTTTCCGTCTGACGCGAAGTACGAATCAACAGTCCCCGGACTGATCGGTTGGCCGGCGTTTAGCGAAGCGGCAAGTAAGGGCGCAGTCAAACTGCAAGACGATGATTCGCTTGGCATGCACCGCACCGAAGTCGTATGCAACAACTGCGGCAGTCACCTAGGACACTTATTTGCTGATGATAGTTCACCCAACGGCCAACACTACTGTATTAATTCGGTCTGTCTTAACTTCAAGCCAAAAAAATAACTCCATACGGAGAAGTTTCGCCGGGAAGGCGGAACAAGTTTTCCGTAGAGCGCACCCTGCTGTGGCTGCTCATCGTACTCTCCTTGTTCCGCCTCCCGGAAGTCTTGGCGGTCAGGCGAAGCTGACCGAGACACCAGCCGGGATGCCGCGATTGCGGCTCTGCGACCGGACCCTGCCGTGGAACTCCCGCGAGTCGACCTTGACCATGGTCTTGGCCATCTTGCGGTACAGCCGGAAGTAGTCGACGCTGCTCTGGCAGATCTGCCAGATGCCGACTCCTTCGTCGTACCAGATCTCGTGGTTGCGCATCACTCCGAGGACGAGCTCGAGGATCTGGTGTTGCACCCGCTGGATGATCACATCGACCAGGTGGGGCTTCAGCTCGCCGTACTCCGGGGGGAGCTGGTCGATCGTGACGAACGGCTGGTGCATGTTGGTCCGCACGTAGCGGGCCAGGTCGCTCAGCTTGTTCGACACGCCCCAGATGTAGTTGTCGGTGCGCTGGTACGGCCGCCTGTCCGAACCGAGCTTGTAGCGCGGGTTCCGCTCGGTGGCGAAGTAGAACTCCCCGATGATGCGGCGCCGTGCCGCGTCCAGGATGTTCAGGAACTGCTCCTCGTCGAAGAAAAGCTCGTCGAGCTTGATCTCGCCGAAGACGAGCTGGTTGTACTCCTTCCGTGTCGGCGTGCGGTACACGTGTCCCTTGCGCAGGTTTCGCACAGGGCCTCCCGAATTGTGTAGGTGTTGGTTTGGGCAGAAGTCTCTGCTTGCCTTCAACATACGTCAGCCAGCTGCGAAAAGCAATAGTATTTTTAGCATTTGCTCAGAATTTGTTTACGTTGTATAGTGTTAGACCTGTTCGCAGATGTGTGTCTGCGCTGATGAGTCGGAAACGACGAAACAGACAGCGTTTCATGGAAGGAATTTTCATGGGAAGTACCTTGGACACAACCTGGAAGGGCTGGATGGTCTGCGGAGAGCAGGTCACCATCTCGCCGACGGCGGACATCCCATCGCCGTATCGGCCTCGCCAAACCCGCGAGGGCTTGGTCAAGCAGGCGCTCGCAAGCGTCAGGCCCTGGGCAGGGAGTGAGGGCGTCACTCACACCGTTCACCTAGCAGGGAAGCGATTCCCGCTGGCAGTCGTGCCACTCGAAGGCAGGATGCCGTTCTGGTTCAAGCACATCGGGCACCACGCCCGTCACGTACAGCTGTCGCCGTTCGTGAAGCTGGTGCGACCAGTTCTGACGTCGAAGCTGACGGTCGAGCTGGTCGGCACGGTTGGTCGGCCGAAGCTCGTCCGGGCCTACCCTGGTGAGTACACGCCGCCGCTTCCGTGGATGGGATCGGCCGAGTTCGCTCCAGGTGGCGTGGAGCAATCGATCGAGTTCTGGCGAGAGCACGCCTACGTTCTGACCGACACCAACACCGTGCCGGGAAGTGCGACCGGTCGCCGCGCACCGTCGTGGTTCACCACCGACTGAACCGCCCCTACTAGCGTCTTGCCGCCCTGACGTAAAATGGGCGGTGTTTGATTTGTTATACTTTAAGATAATGACAAAACACGCAAACTTATTGTGGATGGACCTTGAAATGACTGGTCTGGACCCTAAGGAAGACCGGATTCTTGAGGTTGCCGTCATCGCAACCGACTGGGAATTCAACGAGATCGCAACGTACTCAGCCGTCAAAAAAGTCGGTCCTAGCTTGATGAAGCAGCGCATGGTTGGCGAGTTTTGGGAAAAGTTTCCCCATGTGCGCGACGCATTGGTCGCTCAGAACCTTGATGGCAAGCATGGTCGTTCGGTTGAAAATGAACTACTTGAGTTTATTGATAAGCATTTCGCAAAAGATGAAAGGGTACTGCTGGCGGGTAATTCAATCCACCAAGACCGTAAGTTCATTGAGAACGAATGGCCGCGGCTCGATGCACGGCTGCATTACCGCATGCTTGACGTCAGCGCCTGGAAAGTCGTGTTTGCCGGTAAGTACAAGGCTAAATACGCAAAGCCCGAAGCCCACCGTGCACTCGAAGATATTCGTGGCAGCATTGAGGAACTTAAATACTATCTTAGTAAAGTCAACGCATGACCCACAAAGAGCTTGAAGATTATTTACTTGAATTCCCGAACGCTTGGTTGGATTTTCCATTTGGAGAAGGAACGAGTGTATATAAGGTTGGCCACAAAGAGACGGGGCAGGGCAAATTGTTCGCGATTATTGCGGATGGCTCAAAGCCGCTTCGTGTCAGCCTGAAGTGTGATCCGCTGCTTGCAGAGAACCTGCGGGAAAAATACGAGAGTGTGGTTCCGGGTTACCACCTGAACAAAAAGCACTGGAACACGATAATCTGCACTGGCCAACTGACCGACGACGAAATTAAAGACCTCGCCCGGTTAAGCTACAACCTTGTAAGCGGTAGCGCCTAACTACGACGCGTTAAAGCGTGAAAAACTGTCGACGAGCGGCTCGAGGTTGGTGTCGGTGGTATTAAGAATGTTTTTTAGCTCGCTGCTACTAGATGACTTATACAACTGGCCCATGTCGTTATGGAGTGTCTTTAAGGCATATGTCATTTCACGGGCGTAGGTTCGGTCGTACACGGCGTTCAGGCGTGCGTCTTCAAGGCGAGTGCCTAGTGCTTCAAAATCACTCGTTACTTTTGCGATCACATTATTTTTCTTGTCGGTCAGTTTTATTTTCTTGGCCTTTAGAGGCTCGGCTAAATCGCGGTCAGCGTTAGTGAGTACAAGGGTAAGGTTGCCGTTTAAGGAACGAAGCTCGCCGCTTTGGATGTTCTTTTGGGCGGCTTCTGAAACTGTCTTTAGGTTGTTGATTTTCGCAGCGACACCAGCAAGCGACGACATAGAGCCGCCGCCGGCTGCAGAAGATACAAATACGACGACAAGAATGACCAATACAAGCAGTCCACCGATCAACCCCCATAACACCATTGGGTTCATGGTTTTTACCGGCGCCGGCGTGGCAATTTGGTTTAGGTAGTCAGATGAGAACTGAGAGTTGTCTGGTTGCATACTACATTTAGTGTACCATAAGCGGT
>ERZ761607.809-NODE-809-length-45732-cov-7.012413_pt1 | contig 45732 bp, 51 predicted proteins | sample MGYA00511164_ERZ761607 | MGnify/ENA primary metagenome ERZ761607 (study PRJEB28899, sample SAMN02445080) | bioreactor sludge metagenome | biome: EBPR sludge | place: Australia: Brisbane, Thorneside Wastewater Treatment Plant | collected 2011-06-22 ...
ACAGACGATGCGAAGCAGGATGCCCTGCGAAGCCTTGGCGAAGCAGGGCTGACGCCGCTCTCCGAGCTTCGCAGGACAAGTCCCGACAGACGATGCGAAGCAGGATGCCCTGCGAAGCCTTGGCGAAGCAGGGCTGACGCGGCTCCCCGAGCTTCGCAGGACAAGTCCCGACAGATTGTGCGAAGCAGGGCCGAGTGCGCCGCGTAACGATTGCGCCCTGATGAACACACGCTTAGAGTGCATCGATGTTCTACGTGTATTTGCTTGAGAGCCTCGCGGCGCCCGGCGAGCGATACGTGGGGCTGACAACCGATCTGCGCGCCCGCATCGCCGCCCACAACGCAGGCCGATCACCGCATACCGCCAAGTTCAAGCCGTGGAAGCTAATTGCCTACTTCGCCTTTTCAGAGCGGATGAGAGCCAGCACCTTCGAACGCTACCTCAAGTCCGGTTCGGGCCACGCATTTGCCAACCGCCACTTCTGGTAGCGCTCTCCGAGCTTCGCAGGACAAGTCCCGACAGACGATGCGAAGCAGGGCTGGGCGCGCCGCTGCGCTATCGACCGCCTCGCTCCCGCGCCTCCCGCCATGCTTCCACCCCGCCCCAGGCCAGGGCCGCGAGCAGGGCGTAGCTCCAGACGAAATAGGCGGTGAAGTAGGCGTGGGCCCAGATCCGCAGGTCGATCATCACCGCCACATGGGTCGCCGTGGTCAGCAGCTGGAACGCCGCCACCGCCATCAGCCAGGCTTGGCGCCAGATTAGCGCCAGCGCCACCAGGACGCCGGCCACCAGCAGATCGAGCGCGAAGACCGCGTACTGCGGATGGATGACGTCCGCGCGGTTCTGCAGCGCCGCCGAGCCCGTCCAGGCGAGAAAGACGACGGCGGCCGTCCAGCGCTGCGGCCGGACGCCGGGCCAGGCGGCGAAGAGGCAGGCGGCGACCATGACCAGGGCGCCGATCCGGGCGGACAGGGTGACGAACAATGGCCGGAGCCCCCGCGATGGGTCCTGCGGCCAGTTAGGCCTGATTTGACGGTCGGCGTAAGGCGTCACGCCGCTTCACGGCCGCGGGCGGCGATGCGCAGACGCCCTCCGGGCCGGGGAAGCTCCTCCTCGGGCTTGTCCATGCCGCCCAGGGCGATGGCGCCGAGGCCGATCTGGCGCTGGACGTCGTGCAGCTCGCGGTGCGCCTCGACGAGGCCGCGACGAGCCTCTGCGAGGGCGGAGAGGCTTTCGGCGGCGCGGTCGATCACGCCCTGGCCGACCACGGCCGAGATGCGGGCGTCGAGCCGCGCGGTCGGCAGCATGGCCGTCAGCGTGGCGACGGCGGACAGCGCGCCGTCGATGGCCGTCTCGGCCGCGAACAGCTGGTTGGCGACCTGGTGAGCGACGAATCTGCGTTTCATGGCAAGGTCCTCCCGTCCGCGCCGAAGACCCTCGGCGCGCCGGCTTTGTCGAATGATGTCGGGACAGGCGCGGAGCCCTCGGCTCCGTCGTCTATTTCCAGCCGCGCATCGCTTCCTGCAGGGCGAAGGCGAACTGATGGCTGGCGGCGATCACGGCGCTGAGCAGCAGGGCGGTCAGCACCTCGCGCCCCGCGATGAGCGCGAAGCGCCGGAGCGGTGTCAGGTCATGGAGGAACCCTCCTCCCGCCCACCACAGAAGGTTTCGTCCGCGATCACCCAGGCGATGCAGAGGATCTCCTTGAGGATGTGGCCCGACGGCAGGTACCGCGCCTGCTTCCGCGTGGCGGACACCAGGCTCTCCACCATGTCCTGTTGCTGGCGGCTGGCGGCCAGATCCCGCAGGGCGTCCTCGAGCTGGCCCCAGCTCCAGACCGGCATGTCCGCCGACAGGATGGGGTGGTCCGCGTCGATCGCCGTCAGGCACTCGTCGCGGGTCATCATCAAGTTCAGGTCGTCCATCTCGCGCCTCGTGTCTTGATCGAGGCGAGGCTGTCGGGGCGACGGGGCCGGACGCCAGCCCGGCCGGTTTGTCCCCTAAATCGTTGAGGGGGTCCTGGGCGCCGGCCTCCCAGGCGCGGAACAACAGCGCCGCGTCGCGCCGGCTGGCGACGCCGAGGCGACGGCGCGCCTCGTTCAGATGCCCGTCGACGGTGTGCTGCGAGATGCACAGGCGGCGCGCGATCTCCTTGGAATGCAGGTGCTCCGCGACCAGGCGCAGGCAATCACGCTCGCGCGGCGTCAGTCTTTCGATCGCGTTCTGGTTGCGAATGTCCCCCATCGCCGTCGAGGTAAGGCCGCATTCGGCGTTTCGTCCATAGGCGATCGGCGGGGGTCGCCCGAATGCCGCCTCGGCGGGCGCTTGCCGAAACCTTCTTGTGGAACGACCTTGGCTGACGCTAGGGATCGCGGCGTTGTGCTAGGGTACGGGTCTTGAAACTCTTCGGTATCGACATTCCCGAACCTCTCGCGGGCGCGTTTCGCGCCTGCCGTCCGCATTTCCTCGGCATAGGTCTGTTCAGCGCGCTGCTGAATATCCTGTTCCTAGCGCCGTCGATCTACATGCTGCAGGTCTACGACCGGGTGGTGCCGACGGGTGGATTGCTAACGCTGTTCTTCATCACCCTGGTCGTCGCGGCGGCCCTGATCACCCTGTCATTGCTGGACGCCATCCGGGCGCGCCTGCTGGTGCGCGTCAGCCTGCGGCTCGATCGCCTCCTGGCCGGCCCCCTGCTGGAGAAGCTGATGGCGCGCGCGGGACCCGGCGGACCCGTCCAGGGCATGCGCGAGTTCGACACTCTGCGCCAGGCGATCTCCGGTCCCGCCGCCCTGGGGTTCCTCGATGCGCCCTGGACGCCGCTGTACGTCATCATCGCGTTTCTGCTGCATCCGGCTCTGGGCGCCCTGACCGTGGTCGGCGGCGTCATTCTGGTGATCCTGGCCCTGTTCAACGAACGTGCGACCAAGTCCAGGTCGCAAGAGGCGGCCAAGGCTTCGATCGCCGCCTACATCGCCCAGGAAGCCGTGGCCGTGAACGCCGAGGTGGTGCGCGCCATGGGCATGCGCGGCGCCCTGCGCGAACGCCAGCTTTCGGACCGCCGCAAGGGCCTAGGCCTGGCCGCGCGGGCCGCCTTCACCGGAAGCCAGTACGCGGCGGCGACCAAGTTCACGCGACTGTTCCTGCAGTCCGCGGCGCTGGGACTCGGCGCGTGGCTGGCCGTCGAGCGGCAGATCTCGGCCGGCGCCATCATCGCCGCCTCCATCCTGATGAGCCGGGCGCTGCAACCGATCGAGCAGGTCGTCGGCTCCTGGAGCTCCGTGGTGCAGGCGCGCGGCGCGCTCAAGACCCTGTCCGATCTGTTCGCCGGCGCGCCCGGGCAGGAGACTCCGCGCACCCGGTTGCCTGACCCCAAGGGTCGACTGGTGGTCGACAAGGTCGTGGTTCGGGCCCCCGGCGGCCTCGACCAGGCGTTGCTCAAGGGCGTGAGTCTCTCACTCCAGCCCGGCGAGGTCCTCGGCGTCGTGGGGCCGAGCGGCGCCGGCAAGACGACCCTGGCCCGGTTGATCGCCGGCGCGACGTCGCCGGACATGGGCGTCGTCCGCCTCGACGGGGCCAACCTGGCCGACTGGGACGGCGATCGGCTCGGCCGCCACATCGGCTATTTGCCACAGGACGGCGCGCTGATCGCCGGCAGCATCCGCGACAACATCTCCCGCTTCGCCGTCTGGCGCGGAGACCCCGCCGAGACCGTCGACGCCGCCGTGGTCGAGGCCGCCCGGTCGGCCGGCGTGCATGAGCTGATCCTGAAGCTGCCCAAGGGGTACGACACGGTCTTGTCGCACGGCGGCCGCGGGCTCTCGGCCGGCCAGGCTCAGCGCGTGGCCCTGGCGCGCGCGCTCTATGGCGATCCGGCGCTGCTGATCCTCGACGAGCCGAACTCGGCGCTCGACGCCGAGGGCGAGAACGCGCTTGGCCGCGCCATCCTCGCGGCCAAGGCGCGAGGCGCGACGGTGATCATCGTCGCCCACCGGACCGGCGTCCTGCAGGCGGTTGACAAGCTCCTGGTCCTGCGGGACGGCGCCGTCGAAATGTTCGGTCCGCGCAACGACGTCCTGGCGTCCATGCAGCAGCCCCGTCCGGCGGCCGGCAAGGGGCCGGGCAACGTCGTCGAGTTGAAGGGCTGAACATGGCGGTCACCGATCGGGACCCTTCACCCGCGGATCCAGATGGCGAAACGGTCGGCGCATCGCCGCCGGCCGCGCCGCCCGAGGCCGAACCCGTGCTGAGCGACGACCCGAAGCGCGAGCTGCGGATCGGCGCGATCGTCGCCGGCGTCTTCTTCATCGGGCTTCTGGGCTGGGCGGCGATCACGCCGCTCGACGCCGGCGCCTACGCCTCGGGCGTCATCGCCGTGTCGGGCAATCGCCAGGCGGTCCAGCACCGCGAGGGCGGCGTGGTCAGCGCCATTCACGTCCAGGAAGGCGAGACCGTCGCCAAGGGACAGGTCCTCGTCGAGATTTCGGCCGGAGAGTTGCGCGCCAACGAGCGGGCGACGGCCGGCGAGGTCTACACCCTGCTGGCCCAGCGCGCGCGTCTCACGGCGGAGCGGACCCGCGCCGACGTGGTCGTGACGCCGATCGAGTTCGCCCGGCTGAGCGGACAGGACAAGGCCCTCGCCGACGACGCGATCGCCCTGCAGCGGCTGCAGTTCGCCGCCCGTCGTCAAGCGATGAGCGCGCAACGCGCCGTGCTGGGGCAACGCGCCAACCAGCTGGCCGAGCAGAGCACCGGCTACACGCGCCAGCTTGAATCGAACGCCGAGCAGAAGCGCCTGATCGCCGAGGAGCTGGAGGGCCTGCGCAAGCTCGCGGCCCAGGGCTATGCCCCGATGAACCGGGTGCGCGCGTTGGAGCGCACGGAAGCGGCCCTGACCGGCGAGGAGGGCTCATACCGCGCCCAGGTCGCCCGGGCCGGCGAGGCCATCGGCGAGACCCGGATGCAGCTGATGTCGCTGGACCGCCAGATGATGGAGGAGGTCACCGGCCAATTGCGCGACGTCCAGGTTCGGCTCGACGAGCTTCAGCCCAAACTGATCGCCCTGCGGGAGCAGCTGAGCCGCGCCGTCGTGCGGGCGCCGGAGGGCGGCAAGGTCGTGGGCCTGTCCGTCTTCACCGTCGGCGGCGTCGTCGCGCCCGGGGCGACGCTGATGGAGATCGTGCCCCAGGACCGGGCGCTGGTGATCCAGGTAAACGTCGCGCCCGGCGACGCCGACGACCTGCGCATCGGCCAGATGACCCAGATCCGGTTCACCTCGCTGCACGAGCGTGATCTGCCGATCCTCAGAGGCAAGCTGACCAAGCTCTCGGCCGACAGTTTCCAGGACGAGGCGTCGGGCCAGCGGTTCTTCCGCGCGGAGGTGTCCGTGCCGCCGGCCGAGATGGAACGCATACGCCAGGTCCGTGGTCCGCGGACCGGACTGCAGGCCGGCCTGCCGGTCGAGGTGCTGGTGCCCCTGCGCAAGCGGACGGCGCTGGACTATCTGCTGGAGCCGCTGGTCCAGACCTTCTGGCGTTCGGGGCGCGAACACTAAGCGAAGGCCCGGGTCAGGCGACGCGCCTGTGGAACGCCGACATGGTGGCGACGGGCAGGCCGAACATCGAGATCCGCACGGTCTTGAGCGCCACGTCGGCCGAAATCGGCGTGAAGCGGGTCTGAAAGCGCGGCCGCGGCCCGCCGTCGGGCCTCAGCGGGCGATGGAAGGACAGCAGGTAGTCGCCGCCGATGTATCGCCCCTGGATGCCCGCGCCGGCCATCGCTTCCGCCGCGACATAGGCGCCGTTCAGGCCGCGCGTCATCGCCCATCGCCACTCGTCGGTCTCGCCGCCCTCCCAGATGACGGTCTCGTCGAAGTGGATGGCCTGGTAGGCTTCGTCCAGGCGGCCGTCGGTCACGATCCGGCAGCGACGCTGGACGCGCCCGGTCACCCCGCGCGCGACTCCCCAGCCTTCCGTGTGACCGAGGAAGAAAACCTCGGGCCGGAAGGGCCGCGTGTGCAGAAAGGTCTCGCCGTCCAAAGTCCATCCCCCGACGCCGTGTCGCGGAACGGCGTTGTGCGAACAAGTATCGCGCCGACGTCCTCTCCGACCACCGCGCGTAATGTCGCGGTGGGATGGAAGTTCCGCTCAGAGGGGTGCGACATTCCGCCCACCCACGCCGGTCGAGCCTACTTCTTGGCGGCCTTCAGGGCTTGGATCTCCGCCGGCGTCAGCTTGGTCAGCTTCGTCACATGGCAGGTCTGGGGTCCGATCGGCGAGCCGATGATCAGGTCCAGATCCATGCCGTCGCAGACGCTGGAGCCGCCGCCGCGGGTCTTGACGCCGATGGTGAGCGCGTCGTCGACGCCGGTGCACCGCGAGAACAGGTCGGCCCGGTACATGTCGTTCACGCCGACCTCAAGGTAGATGACCTTGTCGCCTTCCTCGCTGCGCCAGCCATTGATCTGGTCGGCGAAGAAGCAGGACCGTTCGCTGGTCGCGGGCGCGGCTTCCTGCGAGGCGGTAGCCGATGCGCAGGCGGTGGTCAGGCCGAGGCCGACGACCATGGCGGCGATGGCGATTCGTTTCGTCACTTGGGAACTCCCTCAGAAGGACCCCCGTCCCTGATCCTGCATATAGCGTGCGAATGCCGTCAGGACGAGGCGCGCCGAGCGGCTCGGGCGTCAATTCTTGAAGGCAGGACGGCGGCGGCCAGGTCCCGCGGCAGGGGCGACGGCGCGTCGAGGGCCAGGGCGACGATGTGCTCCGCCAGCAGCGGCGCGAGGGCGAAGCCGCGCGCGCCCAGGCCGGAGAGAACGAACAGGCCGGCCGCCGCGCCCGGCGCCGCCCCGGCGATCGGAAGATGGTCGGGCGTGGTGGCGCGGATGGCGGCGCGGCCGACGATGGGCGCGCGACCTAGTCGCGCGGCCCGCACCGGCAGTCCGCGCGCCAAGAGGGCGAGATTGCGATCGTCGTCGGCGGCGGCCGGCGCCTCGTCCTCGCGATCGCGGTCGAAGGTGGCCCCGAACAGCAGGCCCTCGCGCGTCGGTACGGCGTAGCCGCCCCAGGACACCGCCGGCGGCGGCTCGGCCCCGGCGACGACGCTCACCTGACCCCGAACGGGCCGCGTGCGGATGCGGTCCCACAGGGCGCCGGCGCGATGCCCGGCGGCGATACAGACGATATCGGCGACCATCAACGCCTCGCCGTCTTCGCCCATCAGGGTCCAGCCGGTCTCGTCGTGTGACAGTCCGGCCACCGCCTCGGTGCGCACGGCGTCGGTCCAGGCGTCCAGCACGGCGCGGGGCTCGATCACCCGGGCGTCGCGGAAGGCGACGCCGGCGGGCGCCGGCTCGCCAAGCCGCGCCGCCGTCTCCGTGCTGTCCGGGAGGGTCAGGGCCTCCGGCTCGTAAAGGTCGCTGGCCGCCACGGTCCTGAAGCGGCCTGCGTCGCGGTCGGCCTGCTCGAGCAGCAGGGCGCCGCGCGCGATGACGGCGTCGGGCGCGGCGTCGTAGAGGTCGACCGCCCGCGCGAAGGCCTGGGCATGCAGCTGCGCCGCCGCGCCCAGCCCGGCGTCGAGCCGCGGCGTGACCAGGGCGGCGGGATTGCCGGACGCGCCGCCGCCGGGCCCGCGCGGATCGAAAATCACCGGCTCGACCCCGAGCGCCCGGAAGGCGCGCGCCAGCGACGCGCCGGCGATCCCGGCGCCGATGACGGCCGTCCGACATCCTGGCGCGGGGTCGGTCGGCGCTCCGGGCGCCAGGGCCTCGAGCCGCTCGCGCTTGCGGCCGAAGCCGGGCCGCTTGTCGACCTGAAAGCCGGCCGCCGCCAGGCCGCGCCGCACGGCGCCGGCCACGGTGAAGGTCGCCACACGGGCGCCCGGCGCGCTGCGCTCAGAGACCAGATCGAGCACCTCCTGCCGCCACATGGCCGGGTTGGTCGCCGGCGAGAAGCCGTCGAGGAACCACAGGTCGGCGCGGCCGGTCCACTGCTCAAGCGCCTCGGCGACCTCCAGCACGGCCAGATCGAGCACGGCGTCCAGCTCCGGCAGCTCCAAGCGGTGGAAGCCCCGCGCGCGCCGCGGCCAGCGGGCCAGCAACGGCGTCGTGACCGGGGCCAGCTCGGGCCAGCGGCCGAGCGCCCGCGCGGCGTCCTCGCGGCGGATCGGGTGGCGCTCGACGGAAAAGATGTGCAGCCGGCCGCCGGCCGGCCGGGTCCGCGACCAGAGGTCCAGCAGGGCGGCGATGTTGAGGCCCGTGCCGAAGCCGAGCTCGGCCACCGTGAACCGGGTCCGCTCAGCCCAGGCTTCCGGCAGACCGCCGCCGGCCAGGAACACCGACCGGGTCTCGGCAAGGCCGTCCTCGGCGGAAAAGTAGACATCGCCGTAGAGATCCGACCGGGGCAGGCCGTCCTCGCCCCAGACGAGGTCGGGATCGGCGGGGCGGGTCGGTGGAACGGTCATGGCGGTCCGGAATCGAAAAGGGCCGCCCAGTGACGGGCGGCCCTTCCCATAACGCTTGTCGCGTCGAGACGCTTACTTCTTCTCTTCCGCCGGAGCCGCGGCGGCGTCAGCGGCCGGAGCGGCGGCGGCGGCGTCAGCCGGAGCCGCGGCGGCGGCGTCGCCAGCGGCGGTCGCGGCGGCGTCGGTCGCGGTCGCGGCGGCGTCCGTGGCGGTCGCGGCGGCGGCGGTCGCGTCAGCGGCGGCGGCCGAAGCGTCAGCAGAGGCTTCCTCGGCCTTTTCAGCGGGCTTGCCGCAGGCGGCGACGGAGAGAGCAGCGACGGCGGCGCCGGCGACGAGCAGCTTGCGGAGCATATCGGAGGTCATGATTTTCGGTCCCCTGTGAGGAGTGTTCAAGCGCTCCTGCGGGGGAGCGCGAACCGAGACTATGCAGCGATCATCACGGGGCGCAAGCGTACTTCTCACGCCTGCGTGATCACGTTTTTCCCTTGCTGCAGTGCGTCATGCCTCGTTGGGTATGCTGGACAAGGCTTCCTCGAGTTCGAGGAAGCTGGGCTGGGCTCCGGACGGCACGCTGCCGCGGCCGATCTCGACCGAAATCTGCGCCGCGTTGCCGTGCAGGTGGGCGACCAGGACCGACTGGATGATTCGGTAGAAGGCGCCCTCCTCGTCGACCACCGCCTTCAGGCGGGCGGCGATCGGCCCGACCAGGCCGTAGGCCAGGAACACGCCGAGGAAGGTGCCGACCAGGGCGCCGCCGATCATGCCGCCGAGGACCTCCGGCGGCTCGGTGATCGAGCCCATGGTCTTGATGACGCCCAGCACCGCCGCGACGATGCCCAGCGCCGGCAGGGCGTCGGCCAGGTTCTGCAGCGCGTGCGCAGGCTCCTGGGCCTCGTGATGGTGCTTCTCGAGCTGCTTCTCCATCGCGTCCTCGACCTGGTGGGGGTCCTCCAGGTTCATGGTCATCATGCGCAGCGTGTCGCAGATGAAGTCGACGGCGAAGTGGTCCTTCGTGATCTTCGGGAAGCGCGAGAAGATCGGGCTGTCGTCCGGCTTCTCGATATGGCTTTCCAGGGCGATCACGCCCTTGGATTTCATGGTCTTGGTCAGCAGGAACAGCAGCGACAGCAGATCGCGATAGTCGCTCGCCTTCCACTTGGGCCCCTTGAAGGCCTTGCCGATGCCGCCCAGCGATCCCTTGATGACCGTCACGGAGTTGGAGATCAGGAAGGCCGCCACGCCGGCCCCGCCGATGGCCATCATCTCGTGCGGCAGGGCGTGCGTGATCACGTCCATCTTGCCGCCGGAAATGATGTAGCTGCCGAACACCAGGCCGAAGAGCAGTACGATGCCGATGATCTGGAACATGGGTAGTCCGGCGCCCCGCGAGGTTAATCGCGGCAAGATGGCCGTTAATGCTTAATGCGGGGTGAGCGGGCGGCCGGTTGCGCGGCCGTTTTGACGCGCCTAACAGTGCTTAGATGCAGGAGTACGAGACCCCTCAGCCCAGCGCGGCCCCCAGCGCCTCCGGCGCACGCCGCGCGGGGACGCCGGCGCTGCCGCCCCGGTCCTTCGCCATCCTGTTCGCGATCTCGGTCATTGTCGCCATCGGCAACACCGGCCTGACGTCCATCCTGCCGGCCATCGGGCGCGAGACCGGCATTCCGGACGCCTACATGGCGGCGATCTTCTCCCTTTCCGCCCTGCTATGGGCCGTGATGTCGCCGTACTGGGCGCGGGAGTCCGACCGGCGCGGCCGCAAGCCGCTGATCATGCTTGGCCTGGGCGGATTCGCCGTGTCCATGCTGTGCTGCGGCCTGGTCGTCACCGCCGGGCTGCACCATCTGGCGTCCTGGCCGGTGATCTTCGTGGTCTTCCTGCTGGCCCGCGCGCTGTTCGGCCTGATCGGCTCGTCCTCCAACCCCGCGACCCAGGCGTATCTGGCGGAACGCACGAGCCGCGCCGATCGGACCCAGCAGATGGCCAGCCTGGCGGGCGCCTTCGGCCTGGGCACCGTGGTGGGGCCGTTCCTGGCGCCGCTGTTCATCCTGCCGGTGGTGACCCTGGCCGGGCCGCTTTTCACCTTCTCACTGCTGGCGGCGGGGATGCTGTTCGTGGTCTGGCGCCACCTTCCCGAGACAGCCCGACCCCGGGACCAGCGCCCGTTCCCCGGCGCCGGAACGCGCGGCTGGCGCGCGACCTTGCAGCCGGCGGCGGTCTTCCTGTCCAAGCTCCGCAATCCCGGCAAGCTGTCGGCCGAGCTGATCGAGACCGCGAGGGGTTCGGTGCTGTTCCCCTTCCTGGCGTACGGCTTCCTTGTCGCCACCTGCCAGACGGCCCAGAGCTACACGCTCGGCTTCATGATCATCGACAAGCTGCAGATGACCCCCATCAAGGCGCTGGGCTTCATCTCGGTCGCGATGGCGGCGGGCGCGATGGCCGGCCTGCTCGCGCAGTGGGGGCTGATCCGGATCTTCAACATGGGTCCGAAGGTGCTGATGCGCTGGGGCGTGGCCCTGGCCTGCGTCGGGGCCCTGACCATGGCCTTCGCGCCGGACTACTGGACCGTCGTGGCGGGCAATGCGATCGCCTCGCTCGGATTCGGTTTCGCCCGGCCGGGCTTCACCGCCGGCGCCTCGCTGGCCGTGAAGATGGAGGACCAGGCCAAGGCGGCCGGCTACATCGCGGCCGTGAACGGGCTGAACGTCATCCTCGCCTTCTTCTTCGTGCGCCTCTACGAGGAGATCAAGGTCGGGCCGTTCGTGCTCAGCGCCACCATCCTGGCCGGCCTGTTCGTCTACGCCCTGCGCAACCCGGTCCTGCGGGAGGCGGGCGAGAAGACGGCCGACGGCGACGGCGAAGAAGAGGCGACCCTCGCCATGCTGGAACGCAGCGACGAGGGCGGGGTGTAGTCGAGGACACGCCCCCTTCGGAGCGTGTCCCCGTCAGATCCCGGCTTCGGCGCGGAGGCGGCGGACCATGTCCACCGACAGATAGCCGTCGGCCGGCAGGCCGCGCGCCTTCTGCCAGTTCCGCAGAGCCGCGCGGGTGTTGACCCCGACGACCCCGTCCGGCGCCCCGGCGTCGAAGCCGAGCGACCCCAGCGCCCGCTGCGCCGCCTTGCGATCGTCGAGCGATAGCGGAACCTCGTAGGGCCACGGCCGCACCAGCTGGCCGCCGCCCGAGAAGCCTTCCGCCAGCGTGCCGACGCCCAGCGCATAGGCGGTCGAGTTATTGTAGCGGCGGATCGCCATGTGGTTGGGGAAGGTCAGGAACAGCGGTCCCGCCGCCCCGGCCGGCGCGATCAGCGTGGTCTGGGCCGCCCGGTCGGCGGCCGTCCACGGCAAGCCGTCGGCCCGGCGCACGCCCTTGGCGGCCCAGCCATCGGGCGTGTCCTTCACGGTCTCGACCTGGAAGTAGTCGAAGCCCTCCGGCGCGATCACCTCGCGGTGCCAGCTCTCGCCGCGCTTCCAGCCGGCCTTGGCCATGTAGTTTCCGGTCGAGAACAGGGCGTCGGCGGTGGAGCCCCAGATGTCGCGCTGGCCGTCGCCGTCGCCGTCCACGGCGGTGTTCAGGAACACCGAGGGCAGGAACTGCGTCTGACCCATGGCGCCGGCCCAGCTGCCCCTCAGGCGCGCACGGGGGGCCTCGCCGCCGGCGATGATCTTCAGGGCCGCGATCAGCTCGCTCTCGGCCCAGTCGCGGCGCCGGCCGTGCGACGCCAGGCTCGCCAGGGAGCGGACCACGTCCATGTCGCCCTGGATCTTGCCGAACGCCGATTCCAGCGCCCAGACGGCCAGGATGATGTCGCGCGGCGCGCCGTAGCGCTGCTCGATCGCGGGCAGATAGGGCAGGCTCTCGCGGAAGCGACGGCCCTGGGCCAGGCGGTCGGCCGTGGCCACGCCCTTCACATAGTCGCCGATCGGCTTGGAAAACTCCGGCTGACGGCTGTCGGAGGCGGCGACCCGGTCGTCGGGCGTCAGGCCCGCCAGCTCGCGGTCCAGCACCTCCGCCGAAAGACCGGCGTTGCGGGCGCGCTGGTAGAAGCCGCTCATCCAGGCGTCGAAGTTCGGATCGCCCGAGGCGCCCACGGGTCCGGTCGCGACCGGCGTCGGCGCGGGCGGCGTCCCTGGCCCCGGGGTCGTGACCACGGAGGTGGGGATCAGCTGCGGATCGGCGCAGCCGGCGAGGGTCAGGACGATGAAGGTGCGACGATCCATGAGCCCAACCTAGCCGCGGTGACGGCGCAGGCTCAATCACAAGCCCGCCAGATTCGTTAAGTTCAAAGGGCTTCGTGTCGCGAGCAAGGCGCCCGGCGGCGTTGACTCTGGGGCCTTCCCCCCTTATAGCCGCCCGCTCTGGAAACATCCGGTCGGAACGGACGCCGCTTTCGCGTTCGCCGCCGCCCGCCAACGGTAGACTAGGGTCATGAAGGTCAGAAGCTCGCTGAAGTCGCTCAAGGGCCGCCACCGCGACTGCAAGCTCGTGCGTCGCAAGGGCGTCCTGTACGTGATCAACAAGACCGACCCGCGCTTCAAGGCCAAGCAAGGCTAGGCAGTGCGCGCGCCCAGGGCCGTTCTCTGGGACGTCGGCAATGTGATCGTGGGCTGGAGCCCGCGACGGCTTTACGAAAAGCTCTTCGAGGAACCGGTCGCCTGCGACCGGTTCCTTTCGTCTGTCTGCACCCCCGCCTGGCACGTCGAGCATGATCGCGGCGTCAGCTTTGCCGACAATGCCGCGCCGCTGATCGCCCGGCATCCCGAACACGAGCCTCACATCCGCGCCTGGGGCGACCGTTTCATCGAGATGGTCGGTCCGGTGATCGGCGAGACCGAGTCAGCCATGCACGCCCTCGCCGCCGCCGGCGTTCCGCAATACGGCCTGACAAACATGCCCTCGGAGGCCTGGCCCGGGGTCCAGACCCTGTCGCCGGCGTTCGGGCATCTGGCGGACACCATCGTCTCGGGCGACGAGAAGCTGGTGAAGCCCGATCCCGCCATCTACCGCGTCGTCCTGGCCCGCACCGGGCTGGACCCGCAGGACATCCTGTTCTTCGACGACTCGGCGGCCAACATCGAGGCCGCCGCCGCCCTGGGCTTCCATGTCCACAGGTTTGAGGATGCGAAGGCCGTACGCCCGGCGCTGATCAGTCACGGACTGCTTGAGGCCTGATCCACGAGGGGCTAGAGCATCGCGCTTCCCCCTACTCCCGACCTGTGAGAGCCTCTCCCCATGGCCGACGACGCCCATTCCATCGAAGTCCTCAACACCACCGCCCAGGGCCAGCTGAAGGCGATCCTGGAGCGCATCGAGCGCCTGGAAGAGGACAAGGCCGGCGTCATGGCGGACCTCAAGGAGGTCTACGCCGAGGCCAAGGGCAACGGCTTCGACACCAAGATCATCCGCAAGGTCGTGCGCCTGCGGAAGACCGACCGGGCCAAGCGGCAGGAAGAAGAGGCGCTGATCGACCTCTACATGTCCGCCATCGGGGAAGTTTGAAGCGCAAGGCGCCAGACCTGAAGGCGCAGGCCAAACGGGCCGCGCTGAACGCCCTGAAGCGCGCCCGGCGCACGGCCGACAAGGCCGGCGTCGAGCTCAGCGACTGGGAGGGCGAATTCCTCGGCTCGGTCGAGGATCGCCTGAAGACCTACGGCCGCGCCTTCGGCGATCCCGAGAAGGGCGCCGTCGGCCAGGCCCTCTCCGCCCTGCAGACCGTGAAACTCAAGGAGATCACGGCCAAGGCCAAGGGGGAAGACAGGAAGCCGATGCAGCGGAAGCCTTTCCGGCGCAAAGCCAAGGAAGGCTGAGCTCCGCTTGAGTTCCGCCCCTCCCGGCGAATGCCGGGACCCAAATGAAGAGTCTTAGCCTTGAACGGCTCCCTCCTGCGATCTTTGATCTGGGTTCCGGCATTCGCCGGGATGAGCGATGTCTATTGGGGAAGGCGCAATGCGTAGTTTTCGGGGTCTGATCGCCGCCGCGCTCCTCCTGACCGGATGCGCCGCGCCCGGCCCCGAGGCCGTGCCGACCGCCCCTTCCTGCACCCCGCCCGCCGTTGTCACGCCGGCCCCGGCCTACACGCCGCCGGCGGACGAGGTGGTCGCCGACGAGCCGACGGCCTTCTACATGCTGGCTCTGACCTGGGCGCCGGAGGACTGCCGGGAGAACGCCGACGATCCCGGCTACGCGTTCCAGTGCAGGGGGCATGACTTCGGCTTCGTCCTCCACGGCCTGTGGCCTAACGGCGCGGCCAAGCGCCATCCGCGCTACTGCGGTCCCGCCCCGGCGATTGCGGCGGAGACGGTCCATCAGACGGCCTGCATGACCCCCTCGACCACCATGCAGCAACACGAATGGGCCGCGCACGGAACCTGCGGATGGTCGACGCCGGAGGCCTATTTCGAGCAGGCCGCGGAGCTCTGGGGCGATGTGTCGATGCCGACGCTCGTCGGCCGGGCGACGATGACCGCCGGCGATCTTCGCGAGGCCTTCGTCGCCGCCAACCCGTGGATGAAGCGCGAGGGCATCTACATCAAGACGGTGGAGGGCGACCGGCTGATGGACGTGCGCGTCTGCTACGACCGGCTGTACCGCCCCATGGCCTGCCCTTCGATCGGCGCGCCGGACCGCGTGATGCTGACGATCACGCCGAGACGGGGCGGCTAAACCCTTTCACAAGCTCGCTCTGCGAGGGTGTGCGTGGGGCAAAACGCCCTGCGGCCCCGGAAGCGGCCGTTCCTCGAAACGGGCTCTGTCGTCATGTCGCTGAACAGCGTCAATACGAACGTCGGCGCGATGACCGCGCTCCAGAGCCTTTCGGCGACAAACGCGGCGTTTGATCGAATCCGCAGTCGGGTCAGCACCGGACTCAAGGTGGCCTCCGTCAGGGACGACGGCGCGACCTGGGCGATCGCTCAGACCCAGCGGGCCGAGCAACGGTCGTTCGATGCGGTGATCGGCTCAATCCAGCGCGGGCAGGCGGTCATCGACGTCGCTATGGCGGCCGGTGAGGCGATCGCCGATATTCTGCCCCAGATGAAGCAGGTGGCGCTCCACATCACCTCCGGCGACCTCCCGAATTCGGCCACGCTGGCGCTGACGGCGGAATATTTCGCGCTGCGCGACCAGATCGACGCGGCGGCGGCCGGCGCCACCTTTGACGGCATGAACCTGATCTCCGGCGGGGGGACCGATGCGATCAAGGCGCTGGCCGGCGTCGGCGGCGGCTCCACCATCGACATCGCGCATGAAGACCTCTCGACCTCCGGCGCAGCGAGTCAGGTGCTGGATTACTCGTCGGGCTACGTGACCATCGGGGATATCGACGCGGCGATCGCCAGCGTCGGCGAGGCGATGGCGAGGCTCGGAACCGGAGCCAAGGCGCTGGAAACGCACCTGACCTTCGTCCGCAAGCAACAGGACGCCGTCGAGGTCGGCGTCGGGCGCCTCGTCGACGCCGACCTCGCCCGGGACAGCGCGCTGTTTCAGTCGCTCCAGGTCAAGCAGCAGCTGGCCGTTCAGGCGCTCGGCATCGCCAATCGTTCGCCCTCGTCCCTGATCCAGCTCTTCCAGTAGGCGCCGTCAGCCGATCCAGCGCAGCGCGCGCTCGAACAGCCCCACGGTCTGGGCGTGCAGGCGGTCGCCGACGGCCTTCGGCGCCTTGCCGGCGCCGGCGCGGGCGTGGGTGCCCTCGAGGATGATGCCCAGCTTGTAGCAGGCCAGCACCGCGTACCACTCGATGGCCGACAGGTCGCGCGTGGTCCGGGGCCGGTAGTGTTCGACCAGCTCATCCGCGGTCGGAAAGCCCTTCCATGGCCGCACGGAGACGTTGGCGGGGTCGGGATCGGCCCCCTCCGGCCAGGTCGCCATCAGCCAGCCGAGGTCGAGCAGCGGGTCGCCGATGGTGGTCAGCTCCCAGTCGACGATCGCGGCCAGGTCGCCGCTGTCGTGGCGGTACATGACGTTGGCCAGGTGGTAGTCGCCGTGGATGATCCCCGGCTGGAAGGTCGAGGGGCGGTTCGCGTCCAGCCAGGTCGCCACCCGGTCGACGCCGGGAATCTCGCCGGGGCCCGTCCAGCCGGCGAACTCATGGTAGGATTCCAGCTGCGCCTTCCACCGCGCGACCTGGCGCTCCAGGTAGTTGTCCGGCTTGCCCAGCCCCTCCAAACCCCGCTCGCGATAGTCCAGGGCGCCCAGGGCCGCGATGCCCTCGACCAGCGACAGGCCCATGCGCCGGCGTACGGACTCCGAGCCGGCATGCAGCGGCGGCAGGCCGGTGGTTGGGTTGAACCCGTCGACCGGCTCCATCAGGTAGAAGGCCGCGCCGATCACCTCCTCGCCGGGACAGGCGGCGATCAGGGCAGGGTGCGGCACGTCGGTCCCGGCGATGGCGGCCAGAACCCGCGCCTCGCGTCGCATGGTCTCGTTGGAATTGGCCCGCAGGTGCGGCGGCGGTCGGCGCAGAACGTAGGTCCGTCCCGCCCGCGTGAACTTGAGGAGGATGTTCTGGGTGCCGCCGGCCAGCAGCACGGCGTCTTCGATCGGGCCATCGCCCAGACCCTGCCCGTCCATCCAGGCGGCCACGGCCGCCAGATCCACGCCTGCTGTGTCCACCCGCGCGCCCTCTTCGGCGTCTGACTGTCGGCCAGTTGGACGACCTGACGCTGCGGGAGGCAAAGAAAAAGACCGGGGCGGAGGGGCTCACGGCGACGCGACGCGCCGTGTCAGCATTTCCCCTCCGCCGCCGGTCAGGCGCTGATCGTGGCCCGCGCGGCGGCCAGCTTCATGCGATGCAGCAGGGTCCGCAGCCGCTCGTCGCGGCTCGGACGCCAGAGAATGACCCGACGGGGCATCACGACGCCTCCTCCATGCCGTCCTCGCCGACGTCGAGTCCCTGTTCCCGAACCTTGCGGTAGAGGGTCGAGCGGCCGATGCCGAGCCGGCGCGCCACCTCGCTCATGTGGCCGGCGTAGATTTCGATGGCCAGCTGGATCAGGTCGCGCTCGACCTCCTCCAGCGGTCGGACGTGGCCGCGGGCGTCGAGAATGCGCACGGGCGCGTCCTTGGCGATCTCGGCGATCAGCTGATGGGCCGTGGGCGGATCGACCGGCGCCGACAGCGCCTCGGGCGCGATCTTGACCCCCGAGATGGCCGGGAAATCGTGCGGCTGCAGATAGGGCGCGTCGGCCAGGACGATGGCGCGATAGACGGCGTTCTCGAGCTGACGAACGTTGCCCGGCCAGTCGAAGCCGGTCAGGAGCGCCAGGGTCTCGGCGCTGGCGCCCGCCACCCGCTTGCCCTCCTCGACGTTGAACCGCGAGATGAAATGGTTGATCAGGGCCGGGATGTCCTCGCGGCGTTCGCGCAGCGACGGCGCCTCGACCGGATAGACGTTCAGGCGATAGAACAGGTCCTCGCGGAAGCGGCCCTCGCCCACGGCGTTCGCCAGGTCGCGGTTGGTCGCGGAGACGATGCGCACGTCCACCTTCACCGATCGCTTGGCGCCGATCGGGTCGATCTCGCTCTCCTGCAGCGCCCGCAGCAGCTTGACCTGCATGTCGAGCGGCAGTTCGCCGACTTCGTCGAGGAACAGGGTGCCGCCGTCGGCCTCGCGGAACTTGCCGAGATGCTTCTCCGAGGCCCCGGTGAAGCTGCCCTTCTCATGACCGAACAGGATCGACTCGACCAGGTTCTCGGGGATGGCCCCGCAGTTGACCGCCACGAAGGGCTTGCCGGCGCGATCGGATGTTCCGTGCACGGCGCGGGCGATGACTTCCTTGCCAACGCCGCTTTCACCGGTGATCAGGATCGGGATCGAGGATTTCGCGGCCCGCTCGCCCAGCCGCTTGACCAGGGTCATGGCCGGGCTGTCGCCGATCAGGTCCTTGAAGGTGGTGCGGCCGGAGGCGTGCTTCTTCAGGCGGTCGACCTCGGTGCGCATCTCGCCCATCGACAGGGCGTTGCGGATCGAGACGATGATTCGCTCGGGACTGGCCGGCTTGACGAAGAAGTCCTGCGCCCCGGCCTGCATGGCCTTGACCACCGTCTCGACACCGCCGCCGGCGGTCACCACGATGACCGGCTGCGACAGACCGCGGGCCCGCATTTCCTTCAGGGTGTCCTGGCCGTTCAGCCCAGGCATCTGCAGGTCGAGCAGGACCACGTCGGCCGGCTGTCCGCTGGTCAGGCGCTTGAGCGCGGCGTCGCCGTCCTCGGCCTGCGCGACGGCGAAGCCCTCGCGTTCGAGCACCGCCTGGATCAGACGCCTTTGCGTCGGGTCGTCATCGACGACCAGGACCGTTTTGGTCATATGAAGATCACCCACCGGAACCGGCGGAGCCCATCCTGGAGCGCCGCTCTTGTTGACCCGGATTGAAACACGCCGGGGTAAAGACCGGGTTTCGGAGACCTGAGTCGGGGGTTAACGGCGGCCGAGTCCCGGTTTAGGGTGACACCGGTTTCCAATCGAGGGCGTCATGACCGGTCCGACTCGCCGCTTCCTGATCGGCGCGGCGCCGCTGACGGGGCTGGCGGCCGGAGCCCAGGCCGACAGCGCGACGGTCTTGCCTCTGTGGCCCGGCGAGGCGCCCGGCGGCGGCGCGGTCACCGTGACCGAGACGGTCGTTGAACGCCCCCCGTCGCCCGGCGGCCTGCGCGACCGCATCGTCAAGGGCGTCCGCAGACCCGCCCTGACCGTCTTCGAGCCGAAGCGGGCCAACGGCGCCTCGCTGCTGATGATCCCGGGCGGCGGCTACAGGTGGGTGGTGATGGACAAGGAAGGCTACGAATGCGCCCGGCGCTTCGCGGCCGCCGGGGTGACCGTCTATGTCGCCAGCTACCGTCTGCCCGGCGACGGCTGGGCCGCCGGGCCGGCCGTGGCGCTGCAGGACGCCCAGCGCGCGCTGCGGCTCGTGCGCGCCCGGGCGTCGGGAAGGGGGCTCGATCCGGCGCGGGTCGGGGTGATGGGCTTTTCCGCCGGCGGTCATGTCGCTGGGTCCCTCAGCCTGTTGTGGGACCGCCCGACCTACGCGCCGGTCGACGAGATCGACGCGCTGTCGGCGCGGCCCGACAGCGCGGCGCTCATCTATCCGGTCGCCACGATGAGCCCGCCCTTCGCCCATCCCGGCTCGCGGGAGCGGATGTTCGGCCCCGCGCCGACCCCGGAGCAGGAACGCGCCTGGTCGCTGGAGACCAGCGCCCGCCCCGACGCGCCGCCCACCTTCCTGCTGCACGCCGCCGATGACGCGGCCGTGCCCGTCGAGAACAGCCTGCGCCTGGAGGCCGCCCTCCGCGCCGCCAAGGTCCCGACCGAGCTGCACGTCTTCGAGGAAGGCGGGCACGGCTTCGGCCTGCGCTTCGCCAGGGGCAAGCCGGTCGAGGCCTGGCCGGACCTGGTGTTGGCCTGGTGGCGGCGAAGGGGTCTCCTCTAGAGCCCGACCAGCCCCGCGCTGTTGTCCCAGAGCCTCTCCGCCAGCTCGGCGTCGTGAGCGACGGCGGACGGCGGCACGTCGACGACCTGTTGGCGACGCACCGCCATGTACCGGCCGCGCAGGCCGGCATGGCCCGGGTCGGCGGCCAGTTCCGCCAGCAGCCGGCCGGAGTTCTCCGGCGTGCTGACCCGGTCCGTGCGCCTGACCAGCAGCGGCAGCAGGAAGCGGAAGATCAGGCCCGAGGGGCCCGGATAGTCGCGCGCCAGACCCGTGCCGGGCGTGAAGCCGGGATCGAAGGCGAGGATGGACAGGTTCGGATGGCTGGCCTCGGTCCGGCGCGCGAGCTCGCGGGCGGTCATGACATTGGCGAGCTTGGACGTACTGTAGGCTCGCTGGCCCCGGACGATCCGGCGACGGTCGAGATCCGGATCCTGACGCGGCCAAGCCAGCTTCGCCGCGTCGATGTGGCGGGGCGGCGGAATGCCGGTCTTCTCCGCCGGGTCATGCGTGCCGCTGGCGGTCAGGATGATGCGGCCGTCCGGGGCCATGCGCGGCAGCAGAAGCCGGACCAGCAGATAGTGGGCGAGGTGATTGACCGCGAAGCTGAGCTCGAAGCCTTCGGCGCTCGTCGCGTCGGTGACGTTCTGGATGCCGGCGTTGAGGATCAGGACGTCGATGGGATCGCCCGCCGCCGCTTCGGCCGCGAAGGCGCGGACGCTGGCGAGACTGGCCAGGTCGAGCGGCAACGCCTCGGCCCTGCCCCTCAAGGGCCCGGCCAGCCGGTTCGGCGTGCGGGCCCCGACAATCAGCCGGACGCCTGGATCGGCGATCAGTCGCCGCGCCGCCTCCAGCCCGATGCCCCCGGTCGCTCCGGTCATCACGATCGTCATTCGCCCGCATCCTAGTTTTAGTTGGTCGCCCAACCAAAACTAGGATGCGGTGCGGCTGTTGGCAAGGCGCCGTCAGGCGATCCAGCCCATGAGCGCCTGTTCGATGTCGTCAGCGGCCGCGTCGATGGGGAAATCCGGGTCGGCCAGCCAGTTGAGCATGATCCCGTCGGTCAGGGCCTTCAGCAGGCCGCCGATCTCGCGATCACGCGGCGTCGGCGCCGACTCGCCGCGCGCCGCCGCGAGCATCAAGGCGGTCTCGTGGGCGGCGGCCGCGTTGAGGTCGCGCAGCACCGCCGCCAGATCGGGATTGGTCAGGGCCGCCGCCGCGAAGGCCAGTCGAACCTTGAAGAAGTCCCGCTCCGCGATCAGCGCGGCGCGCGCCCAGCGGAAGTAGGCGGCGATCTGGTCGTCCGGCGCCGTGGCCTCGCGCCGCTGGCGGGACACCTCCAGATAGTTGGCCAGCGCCGCCCGCAGCACGGCCTCGAGCAGGGCCGCCTTGGTCGGGAAGTGATAGTGCAGCAGCCCCGGCGTCAGGCCTGCGTCGGCGGCGATGGCCTTGACGCTGGCCGCCTCCAGCCCCTCGCGCGCCACCACCCGGAAGGCGGCGGCGATCAGGCGCTCGCGCGTGGAAGTCGGTGCGGCGAAGGAAAGCGGCGCGGCCATGGGCGGCGACCATAGAGGGCATGCGGGGCGGACGGAACCGCTCTCCCCACAAGGGGCAGGGACGGCTATATCCCGCCCATGAACGCCCCCGTGAAGCCCCCCGCCGCATCCGACCTCCCCGAGTGGAGCCTCGCCGACCTCTACGCCGGCCGTGACGACCCCCGCATCGAGCTCGACCTTGCCGAGGCGAAGGCGGCCAACGACGCGCTCGTGGCCCTGCAAGGCCGCTTTGTCGGCAGCCGCGCCGACGCCAGGGCGCTGGGCGCGCTGATCGACCAGGGGCTGACCCTCTACGAGCAGGCGACCAACGGGCTGTGGTCGGTCGGGGCCTACGCCTCTCTGGCCGCCTCGACGGCGCGCGACGACCCGGCCTGGGCCAAGTTCGAGGGCGATCTGCGCGCCCGCTCCTCGCAGATCGCCGCCGAGAGCCTGTTCTTCACCCTGGAGCTCAACGAGCTCGAGGATGCCGAGATCGAGGCCGCGCTGAAGGCGGTTCCCGCCGCCGCGCGCTGGAAGCCGTGGCTGCGCCGCCTGCGCCTCAGCCGTCCGCACGAGCTGTCGGAGGATCTGGAGCGGCTGCTGGTCGACCGCGCCCCGGCCGTCGCCAACTGGACCCGCCTCTACGACGAGACCCTGGCGAAGCTGACCTGCAAGGTCGGCCGCGAGTACCTGACCCTGCCCGAGGCGTTGAATCGCCTGTCGGACCCGTCGGCCGCCCGCCGCAAGCAGGCTGCCAACGCGCTGGCCGAGGCGCTGCATGACCGCACGCCGACGATGGCCCTGGTGATGAACACCCTGGCCTTCGAAAAGCAGGTCGAGGACCGCTGGCGTCGCTACAGCTATCCGGCCCAGTCCCGCCATATCGCCAACGAGGTCGACGCCGAGGCGGTCGAAGCCATGGCCGAGGCGGTGGTCGAGAGCTACGCCGAGACAAGCCACCGCTACTACGCCGCCAAGGCGAAGGCGATGGGTCGCAAGACGCTCGACTACTGGGACCGCAACGCCCCGCTCGATGGCGCCGCGCCGCGCACCTACGACTGGCAGGAGGCCAAGGCCGTCGTGCTGGACAGCTTCTCGGCCCTGGCCCCGAAGTTCGCCGACCAGGCCGCAACCTTCTTCGCCCAGCCCTGGATCGACGCGCGTCCCCGGCCCGGCAAGCAGTCCGGCGCCTACAGCCATCCGGTCACGGCGACGCGCCACCCCTATGTGTTCATGAACTACATGGGCGAGCGGCGGGACGTGCTGACCCTGGCCCACGAGCTGGGCCACGCCGTCCACCAGACCCTGTGCAGCCCGCTCGGCACGCTGCTGGCCGACACCCCGCTGACGCTGGCCGAGACGGCGTCGATCTTCGGCGAGGGCCTGGTGTTCGAGCGCCTGCTGGCCGAGGCGAGCCCCGCCGACCGCAAGGCGCTTCTCGCGGGGAAGATCGAGGACGGGCTCAACACCGTCGTCCGCCAGATCGCCTTCCACCGCTTCGAGACCCGCTTCCACGACGCCCGCGCCCTCGGCGAGCTGTCGCCGGAGCAGATCGGCGGCCTGTGGCTGGAGGTGATGGGCGAGAGCCTGGGTCCGGCCATCCGGCTGAACGACGGCTATGAGCACTACTGGGCCTATGTCAGCCACTTCGTGCATGCGCCGTTCTACGTCTACGCCTACGCCTTCGGCGACCTGCTGGTGCGAGCGCTGATGGAGAAGCGCCGCGAGGACCCCGTGGCCTTCGCGCCGCTCTACGAAGAGCTGCTCGCCGCCGGCGGCACGAAGACCTATGTCGAGGCCCTGGCGCCGTTCGGGCTGGACCCGCGCCGGAAGGCGTTCTGGGCCGCCGGCTGCCGCGAGATCGCGCGCCTGGTCGAGGAGTTCGAGGCGCTGGTGTGAGCGGGGACATGTACCGAAGGTACGTGTCCCCAGCCGCTTGAGGCGCGAGGGAGCGGCAGGGGACACGCACTGAAGTGCATGTCCTCGGCAATGGGGGGGGCGGCCGGCGTCGAGGGAGTCGCGCCGGCGGGTCCTTCTGCGTGACCCTGTCGCCCCCGTTCCGACGTCAGGCCGCCAGCGGCGGACCGACGATGTCGATGCCGTTGCGGGCGCAGGCGGCGGCGAGGCGCTCGGCCAGGTCCGGCGTGACCGGCCGCGCCTCCGGCAGGCCCAGGTCCGCCGCCGGGCGGGCCATCTCGCGCACCATGCGGTCGAAGCCCTCGCCGTTGGTGATGATCAACACCCGGGCGCCCTTCTCCGACTCGACGCGGAAGCTGTGCGGCACGCCGCGCGGGGCGACGCAGGTCTCGCCCGGCCCGGCGACGAACTCCTCGTCTCCGACGCGGAAGCGGATCGTTCCGGCCTTGATGTGGAAGATCTCCTCCTCGTCGTGATGGATGTGGGCCGGCGGCGACTCGCCAAACGGCATCACATGTTCGGCGATCGACATGCCCGCCGGCGCGGGGGCGGGCGTGACGTGGGTGTTGAGGAACCAGAGGCCGTTTCCGGCGGGCAGGGGCGCGTTCATCGGGGCATGTCCGGGCTGGGGTGACTGTGGGCGCCCCGATAGCGCCGACGGCCCACCTATGGAAATCGCATGTTTGTATCGCTATTATTCACAGTATGAATTTCGCGGCCTTCGACCTGAACCTGCTGCGGGTGTTCGACGCCCTGATGCGCGAGCGCGGCGTCACCCGCGCCGGCGAGCGCATCGGCCTCAGCCAGCCAGCGGTCAGCTCGGCGCTCAACCGGCTCCGCGCGACGCTCGACGACCAGCTTTTCGTGCGCTCCGGATCGCGGATGGTCCCCACCCCGCGCGCCGAGGACATCGCCCCGGCCATCGCCGAGGCCCTGGCGCGGATCGAGGGGGCGCTTTTCGGTGACGCCGCCTTCGACCCCGCCGCCGCCGAGCGGACCTTCACCCTGCAGGGGGCCGACTACTTCGCGGTCCTGCTGCTGCCGCGCCTGTCGCGCCGGATGGCGGCCGAGGCCCCGCACGCGCGCCTGCGCCTGCTGGACACCGCGCGCGGGGAGGTGGAGCGACTGCTGCGCGATGACGTGATCGATCTGTCGCTTGAGCCGCGCCGCGCGATGCCGGAATGGGTCGAGACCGAGCCGCTGATCACCTCCCCCTTCGTGGCCGTGGCGGCACGGGACGAGCCCCTGTTGGCCGACGTGCCGCCTGGAGAGGCCCTGCCGCTGGATCGGTACTGCGCGATGCCTCACGCCATACGCTCCGTCGATGGATCGATGGACGGGGTGGTCGACGAGGCGCTGGCGCGGATGGGCCGGTCGCGCCGCGTCGTGCTGGCGCTGCCGAACTTCCACGCGGTCGCCGCCGCGGTGGCGGAAGGCGGACTGATCGCCGCCCTGCCGGAGGAGTTCGCCCGCGAGCGCGCCGCGCGCGATGGCCTGGTCCTCTACCGCACCCCGGTCCCGGTGGTCCCGACCGAGCTGAACATGTTCTGGCGGCGTCGCAACACGGCCAATCCCGCGCACGCCTGGCTCCGACGGCTGGTTCGCGAGGCCTGCGTCGAATTCACCCTCCCGCGGGTCTAGACGCGCCGCGCCCGCCGCCCCAAGCTGCGCGGAACAGGTTCGGGGAGGAACGCATGAAGCTCTGGGGCAAGGTCGGACTCGGCCTGCTGGCGGTCGTCGCGCTGCTGGTCGCGGTGGTCGCCTACCGCACCGCGACCTTCAAGCCGCCGTCGGCCGTGGATGTCACGGCGGTGAAGCTGGCCGCCGCCGTTCCGGTCGATCAGGCGCTCGCCGCGCGGCGGCTGTCCGAATCGATCCGGATCCTCACGATCAGCCACCAGGACAAGGCCGACAACGACTGGGCCGAGTGGGACCGGCTGCACGCCTGGCTGGCGTCCAGCTATCCGGCCGCCCACAAGGCGATGAGCCGCGAGATCCTGCCCAACAAGGCGCTGGTCTACAGCTGGAAGGGGTCCGACCCGTCCCTCGCCCCGATCGTGCTGATGGCGCACCAGGACGTGGTTCCGGTCACCGAGGGCACCGAGAAGGACTGGAAGCATCCGCCCTTCGAGGGCGTCATCGCCGAGGGCGCCGTCTGGGGCCGGGGCGCGATCGACGACAAGGGTTCGCTGGTCACCATCTTCGAGTCGTTGGAGGCGCTGGCGGCCTCGGGCTTTCAGCCGCGACGCACGATCATGATCGTCAGCGGCCAGGACGAGGAGGCCGGCGGCTCGGGCGCCCAGGCGGCGGCCGCGCTGATGAAGGGGCGCGGGATCAAGGCCGAATGGGTCCTCGACGAGGGCATGGCGGTGGTCACCGACTTCCCGATGGTGAACAAGCCGGTCGCCGTCATCGGCCTCGCCGAGAAGGGCTATGCCACGCTCAGGATCGTCGCCCGCGCGCCCGGCGGCCACTCCTCCGCGCCGCCGGCGGAGACCGGGGTCGAGACTCTGTCGAAGGCCATCCTGGCGATCACCGGCAAGCCCTTCCCGATGACGTTCAATGGACCGGGAGCCGGGATGATCCGGGCCGTCGCGCCCGAGGCGGACCTGCCGACCCGGATCGTGGTGGCCAACACCTGGCTGTTCGGCGGCTTGCTGAAGAGCCAGCTGGCGAAGAGCCCGGCCAGCGCCGCCACCCTGCATACGACCATCGCCCCGACCATGCTCAAGGGCAGCCCCAAGGAGAACGTCCTGCCCCAGGACGCCACGGCCTGGATCAACTACCGCATCGCCCCCGGGCAGACGGCGGACGAGGTGATGGCGGCGGCGAGGGCGGCGACGAAGGGCCTCAATGTCGAGCTGAGCTGGGAGCGTGGCGGCGGCATCAACCCCTCGCCGGTGTCTTCGACCGCTTCGGACGGCTGGAAGCTGCTGGCGGCGCTCGGCTCCGAGGGCGGAACGATCCCGGTCGCGCCGGGGCTGGTCACGGCCGGCACCGACAGCCGCTACCTCGCCGGCGTGGCCAAGGACGTCTACCGCTTCGCGCCGATGCACGCGTCGATCGGCGAGTTCGGCATGATCCACGGCACCAACGAGCACATGACGCTCGAGAACCTGCGACGGATGACCGACTTCTACACCCGCCTGATCGCGACGGCGGCGGGGTGATCGCCTTGCGGATTTCGACACGCGCCTGCGGCGCTGCTCAACATGATGTCAGTGGATAGCCTTCTGACAACGTCATCCTGAGCAGGCCCAAAGGGCCGTGTCGAAGGACGCAATGCGGTATATGTAGCCCCCATGCCCGCTGACGACGCCACGCCGAAGACCCAACGTCCCGCGCCGATGAAGTTCGGGACTGGCCTGCTGCGCGACTGCTGGTATTTCGCGGCCCTGTCGAGCGATCTGAAGCCCGGCAAACTGCAGCGCTACGAGTTGCTCGGCGAGCCGGTGCTGCTCGGCCGCACCCGCAAGGGCGAGGTCTACGCCATCCGCGACGTCTGCCCGCACCGCGCCGCGCCCCTGTCGGCCGGCAGGCTGGTGGCCGAGGCCGACGGCCGCGAGACGGTCGAGTGCCCCTATCACGGCTGGCGGTTCGGCACGGACGGCGGCTGCGCCGCCATCCCGTCGCTGGTCGAGGGCCAGGGTCTCGACGTCGCGCGCGTTCGCGTTCGCCGCTACCCCAGCGCCGAGAGCCAGGGCATGGTCTTCGTCTGGTTCGCCAGCGATCCGCGCGGCCAGGGCGAGCCGACCGAACCGCCGCCGGTCTTCGAGGGCGTGGTCGGCGGCGGTCCGAAGATCGTCGAACGCATGGACTTCGACACCCACATGGACCACGCCGTGGTGGGCCTGATGGACCCGACCCATGCTCCCTACGTCCATCAGGCCTGGTGGGCCCGGTCCCCCAAGCGGCAGTATGACAAGGCCAAGGTCTTCGAACCGTCCGAGGCCGGCTTCGTCATGGTTCGGCATCCGCGTTCGAAGGCCAACCGCATCTACGACATTCTCGGCGGCCAGCCGGAGGTGGAGATCACCTTCCGCCTGCCCGGCCTGCGCTGGGAGCACATCCAGATCGGCCCGCGCCAGCTGCTGGCCCTGACCTGCCTGACCCCGGTCACCGAGTCGAAGACGACGATCACCCAGATCATCTGGTCCGATCACCCGGTGATGGCGCTGGCCCCGGTGATCAAGCCGTTCGTGCGCGCCTTCCTCCACCAGGACGGCGACATGGTGAACCTGCAGAACATGGGCCTGAAGTACGATCCGCCGATGCTCTGGCTCGAGGACGGCGACACCCAGGCCAAGTGGTACCAGCAGCTGAAGCGCGAATGGACCGCCAGCCGCGCCGAGGGCCGGCCCTTCGCCAACCCGGTGAAGCCCGTCACCCTGCGCTGGCGGAGCTGACGTCGCCGGCCGGGCCAGGCTCGGACTCCACGTCCAGACCGAGACGCAGGCGCGACAACGCCCGCGGATGCTCGGCCTTGAGGAAGGCCACCATCTCCTCGCGGATGTGGCAGCGCAGGTCGAAGGTCTCGCCGGCGTTGCGCGCGCTGGCCAGGCAGCGGACCTCCATCGTGTGCTCGCGCAGATCCGTCACCTGCAGGGCCACGACCTTGCCGTCCCAGAGCGCGGACGCCTTGACGATCGCCTCCAGCCTGGTCCGCATCAGGTCCACGGGGGCGTCGTAGTCGACATAGAGCATCGCCGTGCCGATCAGGGCGGACGACTCCCGGGTCCAGTTCTGAAATGGCGTCTGCATGAAGTAGGTCAGCGGCAGCACCATCCGCCGCCAGTCCCACAGCCGGACGACGACGTAGGTGGCGTTGATTTCCTCGATCTGGCCCCATTCGTTCTCGACGATCACGGCGTCGTCGATCCGGATCGGCTGGGTGGTGGCGATGATGATGCCGGCGATCAGGTTGGTCAGCAGGGGCTGAAGGGCCAGGCCGAGGATGATTCCCGCCGCGCCGCCGGCCGCCAGCAGGCTGATCCCCCACTGGCGAACGCCGCTGATCGTCATCAGGGCCATGGCGACGGTGAAGATGACGATCAGGGTCGCCATCGCCCGCTTCAGGATCCGCACCTGGGTCAGGTGCTTGCGGGCGACCAGGTTGTCGTCGACGTCGATACGGAAGCCGCGCAGGTAGAGGGCCGCCGCGATGTCCAGCCCGGCCAGTGCGATCCATCCGGCCAGCAGGATGACCAGGATCAGCATGCCGTGCTGGAACAGCGCCGCCTCGCCGGCGGACAGGGGCGCGACCGTCGCCGCCGTCGCCAGGCCGACGGCGACGAGCGCCAGCCGGGTCGGCCGGCGGGTGCGCAGGATCAGCGGGCGCCAGAAGGCGTCGCGCCGCTTCAGGAGCCGGCGGGCCAGAACCATGCCGGCCGCATGGACGAGCAACGCCGCCGCCACGGCCGCGACCATGACGGCCAGGCTGACCATCCAGGGCGGAAAGCCGGCGAGCCAGCTTGCGACGGGTCGCAGGGCGGGCAGGGCGTCCGTCATCAGGAACTCCATCTTGGGGGCTTTGCTTGAGAAGCCCGAGGAGGCGGACCGGTTCCCGGCCCGGCTTTCGCGCCGCGCTAGAGCCCCGATGACAACTGCCGTGACCTGGCGTTAGATCGCGCCATGCACCGTCGCCTCTTCGCCCTCGCCCTGATCAGCGCCTTCGCCGCCCCGGCGATCGCGCAGGAACGGCCGCCGGCCGAGCGCCAGACCCTGATCGACCTGGCCTATGCGCTGGGCGAGAGCCACGCGCTGCGCCAGGCCTGCGCCGGCGACGGCGACCAGTACTGGCGGGACCGCATGATGCAGATGACCGAGACCGAGGCCTCGGACGCGGCCTTCAGCGGCCGCCTGACCCAGGCCTTCAACAGCGGCTTCGCCACCCGGCAGACGGAGTTCCCGTCCTGCACCCCGGCCAGCAAGCGCGCCGAGCTGGTGGTCGCCCGCAAGGGCCAGAGCCTGGCCAGCCAGCTGTCGGCCATCACCCGGACGGTGGTCAACACCGGTCCCATGGACCCCGAGGCGGCGGAATCGGATACCGCCGGTCCGGATTCCGTGGCGAAGGACCCCGCCCCGCGCTAGATTCTCCTCCAGGTAGTTTTCCGGAGGGGTGGCATGCTGTCCGTCTTCATCGTCCTGATCTTCATCGTCTTCGCGCTGTTCCTGCTGTTCAGCGTGATCAAGATCGTGCCCCAGGGCCGCGAGTTCACGGTCGAGCGGTTCGGCCGCTACACGCGCACCCTGTCGCCGGGCATGCACATCCTGACGCCGTTCGTCGAGGCCATCGGCCGCAGGGTGAACATGATGGAGCAGGTGCTGGACGTGCCGCAGCAGGAGGTCATCACCAAGGACAACGCGGTGGTGAAGGTCGATGGCATCGTCTTCATCCAGGTGATGGACGCCGCCGCCGCCGCCTATCGCGTCGACAACCTCAACTTCGCCATCAGCCAGCTCTGCATGACCAATCTACGGACCGTGGTCGGTTCGATGGAGCTGGACGAGGTGCTCAGCCAGCGTGACCAGATCAACACCCGCTTGCTTGCCACCATCGACCACGCGACCAATCCCTGGGGCGTCAAGGCGACCCGGATCGAGATCAAGGATCTCACCCCGCCGCCGGACATCACCAACGCCATGGCCCGGCAGATGAAGGCCGAGCGCGAGCGCCGGGCGGTGATCACCGAGGCGGACGGCGAGAAGCAGGCCGCCATCGCCAAGGCCGAGGGCTCCAAGCAGGCCGCCATCCTCGAGGCCGAAGGCCGCCGCGAGGCCGCCTTCCGCGACGCCGAGGCCCGCGAGCGCGAGGCCGAGGCCGAGGCCAAGGCGACGGCGTTCGTCTCGGAGGCCATCGCCCGCGGCGACATCAACGCCATCAACTACTTCGTGGCCCAGAAATACGTTGAAGCGTTCGGCGCCCTGGCCAGCAGCCCGCAGGCCAAGACCGTGATCGTGCCCGCCGATTTCGCCGGCATCACCGGCACCGTCGCCGGCATCGGCGAGCTGGTGAAGACCCTCAGCGGCGACGGCCCGCCGCCGCGGCCGGCGCCGGCGCCGGCCGTGCCGCGCACCAAAGCCTGATCGTCAGGAGGCGTTCATGGACTGGCTCAACGACGTCTACTTCACCCACCCCTTCTGGATCTGGGTGGCCATCGCCGCCGTGTTCCTCGTCATAGAGGTCTCGACGGGAACGGGCTGGCTGCTCTGGGCGGCGGCCTCGGCGGGCGTGCTGGCGATCCTGACGGTGATCCCGGGCGTGCCGGACGCCGCGGCGATCCACCTGGCGATCTGGGCGGCGCTGACGATCGTCTCGACACTGACGGCCCGACGCTATCTGCCGGCGAACGTCTCCGGCGGCGGCCCCGACATCAACGACAACATCGGCCGCCTGGTCGGCAAGGTCGGGATGGCCAATTCGCCCTTCCACAACGGCCAGGGCCGCGTGTTCATCGACGGCAAGGAATGGGCCGCCGTGGCGGAGGGGGCGGACCCCCTGCTTGAGCAACGTGTCGAGGTGCTCGCGGCGGAAGGATCCGTTCTCCGCGTGAAGGCCTCCTAGCGGTTCTCGTCGAACCAGACCCGCAGGGCCCGCAGGAAGGGCAGGGCGGACCGGAACTCGTCGTCGGTGAAGGCGGAACGCATCGCCTCCAGATGCGGCCGCATGCCCTTGATCGCCTCGCCGTAGGCGGCGGCGCCGGCGGCGGTGAGGCTCACCCACTTGCGGCGTCCGTCGGCCGGATCCGGGCGGATGGCGACCCAGCCCGCGGCTTCGGCGCGTTGCAGGGTATGGGTCATGGCGCTCTTGCCGACCTGGAAGGCCGAGGCTAGCTGGGCCGGGCTCTCCTCGCCGCCGCGTCGCATGAAGTGGCTGAGCAGCGCGAACTGCGCCGAGGGCAGGCCGCTGATCTTCTCGAGCTTGGCGTTCGACAGCTGGCTGATGATGCTGATCTCGGTCATCGCCTGGACGTCGGCGCGGTCGCGGGCGAGACGGGGATTGTCAGGAGTCATCGTCAGGCCTTCAGGATCTGGGCGTCGAGGCCGCGGCGGGGCGCGGGCGGGATGTCGCCCTTGGGGTAGCCGATGCGGGCCAGCATCTGGATGCGGCACCGCCCGCCGGTGATCTCCTTGTGGAGCGCCTCGAACACCGGTTTCTGGGTCGCGTACTCCTGCAGGCCCTGGCTCCAGGGGTGCATGGCGAGGCCCATGCGCGTGGCCTGGAGGTTGGCGCGGGCGTAGGCGCGTCCGGCCTCGATCTCGTCGACCCGCCGCGTCTCCTCGGTGACGATCCAGACGAAGCCCTGGGCCGTGTCGGCCGCCGCCTTCAGGAACTTCAGCGACTCCTTGAAGGCCGTCGTGCCGGGCGTGGCCATCTTCTCCTTGGTCAGGAGGCCAACGGCGTTCATGGCGGCCATCATCGGCTGGTCGAGCGAGATGCCCCACGGATGCCGGGCGACGTCATCCGCGCCGATGAAGGTGCGCTCGACGCTTTCGCGGTGGGCCGCTGGGGTTGTCGCCTCGATCTCGGCGCCCTGGAAGACCAGCGACCGCAGGCGATCGACCTGCTGCGGATCAACGGTTCCGCCCCCGATCGCGTAGGGCAGCCTCGACGCTTCCTCGCGCGTGACCGTCCCCGGGGGAGGAACCAGAGACGTCCCGTGCCGGGCAATCAGATCGAACGTCTCAGGGCTCACCGGTCGATCCGTGTACGGAGTCCTGTCGGTGCGGCGCTTCAGGATGGCCTGGAACGGCGACGACGATCGGGGTGCGGCGCCCGCCAGTCGCAGGCGGAAGAGCGGCCGGTCATCGAGCAGCGGCGCCGCCTCGCCATCGGGGAAGAGCTCGACTTCCGCCGTCCGCCCATAGGCCGCCAGCGCCTGGACCAGCAGTTCCAGGAACGCCCCGCAGCCGATGGTGATCTGCCGGTTGAACGGGTCGGTCACCGGCAGCAGCCGAGTGCGGTCGATGTAGAGAGTGACCTGGTCGGCGATCGTCAGGTCGACCCGCCAGGGCTGCATATTGTGCGGGTTCGGCGCCAGGATGGCCCAGGACAGCGCCTTGCGGCGGATATCGGTCTCATCCGCGCCAGGATTGTTCCATGCTGAACGAGGGTCGTCGCCCGTCGGGGCGCAGGACGCCGTCGCCGCCATCACCACCCCGCCGCCGACCAGCCGAATGAACGCTCTACGGTCCATGTCAGGTCTCACTGGTTCAAGATTGAACTAATATGGTAGTTCTATATTGAACCAGTCAAGCGGTTTCGGATGTCAGAGTTCGCCGAGTTCCTGCAGCATGCCCTTGCGGGCGAGTTCGTCGGCCAGTTCGTTGAGCGCGTGGCCGGCGTGACCCTTCACCCACCGCCAATCGACCTGGTGCCGGGATCGGGCGGCGTCGAGGCGCTTCCAGAGGTCCTCGTTCTTGACCGGGCTCTTGTCGGCCGTCTTCCAGCCCCGCGCCTTCCAGCCGTGGATCCACTGGGTGACGCCGTTCTTCACATACTGGCTGTCGGTGTGCAGCTCGACCTTGCAGGGCTTCTTCAGCGCCTCCAGGGCCTGGATGGCGGCCATCAGTTCCATGCGGTTGTTGGTGGTCGCCAGGTCGCCGCCGTGCATCTCCTTGCGGTGGCCGCCGGACAGCAGCACAGCGCCCCAACCGCCAGGCCCCGGATTCCCGCGGCAGGCGCCGTCGGTATAGATCAGCACGCTCGGCGTCATGCGTCGGCCAGCAGGGCCAGGCCGGCGCGGTGGACGGCCAGCTTGCGCTCGTACTCCAGCGGGTCCTTGGGCCGCACCAGCGCGCCGGCGGGGGTGGACCCCCAATCGTTGAGACGAGTCAGGAAGAACCGCATCGCCGCGCCATGGGCCAGCACCGGCAGGGCGGCGCGCTCGGCCGGCGTCAGCGGCCGGCGCGTCTCGTAGCCGCCGATCATCGCCCGCCCGGCGGTCAGGTTGAACGAGCCGTCCGCCTCGAAGCACCAGGCGTTCAACGCTACCGCCAGGTCGTAGGCGTAGGCGTCGTCGCAGGCGAAATAGAAGTCGATCGCCGCTGCGAACGTCCCGTCGCGAAAGAAGACGTTGTCGGGAAAGAAGTCGGCGTGGATGGTGCCGACCGGCAGATCCTTCGGCCAGGCCGCCGCGAGATGGTCGAGGTCGCCGCGGAGGGTCGCCGCCAGACCGGGCTTGAGGTCCTCCGCCGCCTGGCCGAGGCTGGCGAACAGCGGCGCCCAGGCCGCCTGGCCCAGATCGTTGGCGCGGCGTCCCGGATAGCCCTGGCCGGCCAGGTGCAGCCGGGCCAGTCCCTCGCCCGCCTGGCGGCAATGGGCGGCGGTCGGCCGGCGCACGGACATGCCGGGCAGGAACTCGACCATCGCCGCCGGCTTGCCGCGCACGCTTTTGAGCACCCGGCCCTGGCGGTCAGCGACCGGTCGCGCGCTCGGGAAGCCGTGGTCGGCCAGCCAGGTCAGCAGGTTCAGGAAGTAGGGCAGCTCTTCTGCTTTCACCCGCCGCTCATAGAGGGTGAGGATGAAACGGCCGCGCTCGGTCTCCAGCAGGAAGTTGGAGTTCTCGACCCCCTCGGCGATGCCCTTGAAGGCCACGGCCCGCCCGACGTCGAAGTCCGCCAGCAGGGCGTCGAGTTCCTCGTCGGTGATGTCGGTGTAGACGGCCATGGGGTGGGGATGCGGGACGGCGGGCCGGCGGTCAAGTTGGGGCGGCGCGCCTGTGCGCCTTATTCGTCACAGGGACCCTGGCGCGGGCCGGTGAAGCCCGCGCCAGGCTGATCCCCATGCCAGGCGTCGCGCCCCGCGCCTAGATCGTCGCGCCGCCGTCCACGACCACCGCTTGGCCGGTCATGAAGGTGCCGGCCGCCGAGGCCAGGAACACGGCCGCGCCGGCGATCTCGTCCGGCTCGCCGATGCGGCGCAGCGGCACGGTCTCGGTCGAGCGCTTCAGCGTCTCGGGATTGTCCCACAGGGCCTTGGCGAAGTCGGTCTTGATCAGGCCGGGCGCGATGCAGTTCACGCGGATGCCGTGCTTGCCGTACTCGTGGGCTAGGTTGCGGGCCAGCTGGAAGTCGGCCGCCTTGGAGATGTTGTAGGCGCCGATGATGGGCGAGCCGCGCAGGCCGCCGATCGAGCTGACGATGATGACCGCGCCATCCTTCCGCTCGATCATCTCCGGGACCACCATGTTGATGAGCCAGTGGTTGGAGACGATGTTGTTGTCGAGGATCTTGCGGAACTGGTCGTCGGCGATGCCGGCCATCGGGCCGTAGTAGGGGTTGGAGGCGGCGTTGCAGACGACGATGTCGATCTTGCCGAACGCCTTGCGGGTCTCGTCGACCACGCGCTGAAGGTCTTCCTTCGAGGAGATGTTGGCTGGGACGGCGATCGCCGTGCCCTCGCCCTCGGCGGCGTTGATGGCGGCGGCTACCTCCTCGCAGGGGCCGGCCTTGCGGGAGGAGATCACCACCTTGGCGCCATGCTGGGCCATGCGCTCGGCGATGGCCTTGCCGATGCCGCGCGAGCTGCCGGTGATGATCGCGACCTTGCCGGTCAGATCGAAGAGGGTTCCTTGAGCAGCCGACATGCGCGCCTCCCTTTAAACGCTTGTTTGATTGGCGCGCACCGTGACGTCAGGGCGACGTGGCGTCAAGCCAGCGCCTTGCCGATCTCGAGCAGCGGGCGGCGCTGCACCTCCGGGATCGTCCCGTCCGCCATCGGCCCGACGTTGATCAGCAGGTTGCCGCCGCCGGCCGCGACCTCGCGGTAGAAGTCCAGCAGCTGAGGGCCGGTCATGTAGTCGTCGGTCGCCTCGGCGGCGTTGTAGCCGAAGGCGAGGCCCAGGCCGCGGGTCGACTCCCACTTGCCCTTGCCGACCATGTGGTCGCCGCTGGTGTACTCGACCGTGCGGAAGTCGCAGTGCGGCGGGGTCGAGGTGCTGCCGCCATGGACGCCGACCTGCGCGATACGCGCCTTCACCATGGCGTTGAAGGACGCGCAGGCGGCGGGGTCGCGCAGGCTCTCGAACAGCGGCTTCGACGCCATCCAGCGGTCGTTGATCACTCCGTTCGGGACGACGTCGTAGTAGTGGGCGAACAGGCCGGGCAGGTCCTCGACGTTCGGCCAGGCGATGTCGTTCCACAGCACCGAAGGGCGGTAGCGGTCGATCAGCTCGCGGCATTGGGCCAGGGCGTAGGCGCTGTAGTCCGGCTCGGTCGGCACGCAGGCGAACATCTCGCCCATGTTGCGGATCAGGCTGGGCCGGAACGTCCAGTCGAGGCCGCCGGAATAGTAGAGCCCATAGCGCATGCCCCGGGCGCGGACGGCCTCGCCGAGCTCGCCGACGAAGTCCCGCTTCGAATGCCACCCCGGCCGGTGCGGGTTCGGAACATCCGTCGGCCACAGGCAGTAGCCGTCGTGGTGCTTGGTGACGAAGACGACGTACTTCGCGCCCGCCTTCTGGAACAGGTCGGCCCAGGCGTCGGCGTCGAAGGCGCGGGCCGCGTCCTCGAACGGCGCGCGGAAGCTTTCGTAGGGCCGGCCGTCCCAGGTCTCGCGATGGTGCGCCGAGGTCGGGCTGGTCGGGTCGCGCAGGGCGTTGTCGTACCACTCGGCGTAGGGGCCGAGCACGAAGGCGTTGTCGTAGTCGGTCTCGAACAGCGAGGAGATCGACCGGCCCGCCGGCGCGAAGGCGGGAATGGCGAACATCCCCCAGTGGATGAAGATCCCCAGCTGCGGCTCGGCGTACCACTCGGGCACGGGACGTCCGGCGAAGGCGCTGAAGTCGGCCATGTGTTCCCCCCGGAACAATCTGTTTCCCGGAGGCTCTCGCGGCCTCCCCTAGGGAAGGCAACAGCCTAGGCGCACTTGGGCCAGCCGCCCATGTCGAGATGGAAGTGGTCCCTGTGCTCGGCGTTGTAGTCGGGGCTCAGCGTGGTCAGGAACACCTGGCAGGCGCCGTCGCGAACCTTGTGCAGAAAGGCGCCCTTGGGACCCTTGTCGTTCCAGTCGCGCGCCACAGAGATCTCCGTGCCGTCGGCCAGTCGGAAGGCGGCGACGTCGATGGCGTTGGCGCCGGCGTGTTCGCTGACCGGGCCTTCCTGGCGATCGTAGATCCGGCGACAGGCGTAGCTGCCGAAATGATCGATGCGCACCACCGCCTGGCCCAGCGTGTCGAAGGCGGCCGTCTGCACCACCTGGCGTTCCCAGATGCTGAGCGCCAGGGCCTCCTTGCAGGTCATCGCCGCGTCGCGCGGGGAGAGCGGCGCGAGCCCGGCCTCGAGCTTCACCGCATCGGCGACGTGGCAGAAGCCGCTGTCGACCTTCGGCGCCTCGACATACTCCACGCCGCCCGCGGCCAGCACCTTGCGGCAGGCGTCCGGGTCCTCGCCCGTGCGGGCGGCCTTCAGCTTGGTCGCCATGCCCACAGGATCGACCAGCGCGAGCGGCTTCCACGGCAGATGTTCGCGCGGCGTGGCCCGGTTGGCCGTGAAGGTGACGACGCCGACGATGCCCCACAGCAGCACGAAGCCGATCACCCGCGCGGTCATCGTCTGCCGGCGGGCGTGCCGCTGGATGTGCGGCTTGTCGGGATGTGGAACGCGGTAGGCGGCCATGGTCTTCGTCGCGCAACCTGTCGCGGGGCTGCGTCAGGAAGATGACGGCCGTTAACCACTCCGGGCGAGCGCTGTCACGCTCGGAGCGGCTAGCGGTTCAGGGATTCGACGATCTTTCCGCCCGCCGGCGGATCGATGTCGGTCCGGGTCGTCTCGGTGAGCCGCGCCATGGTCATGTAGAAGCCGCAGGTCAGGATGATCTCGACGATCTCCTTGGGGCTGAAGTGCTTCTGCGCTTCGGCCAGGCTTTCCTCGCTGGCCTTGACGTCCTCGATCACTTCCTTCGCGAAGGCGACCAGGGCCTTTTCCTTGGCGTTGAAGGCCGGATCGTCGAAGCGGCGGGCGGCCAGGGCGTCGATCTGGGCCTGGGTGTTGCCGCAGGCCAGGCCGATCGGTACGTGCTGGTTCCACTCGTACTCGCCGCCCTCGAGCTCGGCGACCAGCAGGATGACCAGCTCGCGCAGGTCGGCGCCCAGCTGCTGCTTGCTGAGGATCGCGCCGCCGAACCGCAGGGCCGGCTCCATCAGGGTGTCGGCGTTGGCCAGCATGCGGAAGATGTTCAGCTTGGCGGTCAGCTTGCCCCAGTAGTCCTTCGCCTTGGGCGGCAGGGCGTCGATGTCGGCGAAGGGGACGAGGGCCATTCAGGATTCTCCGAGCTTGGTCAGCATTCTCTTGGTCGCCGCATCGAGGTCGTCGAGCTGCGTCGTGACGATGGTCCAGATCACGTCGGGATCCAGTTCCGGGTAACCGTGGGCGACGAGATTTCGGCTGCCGACGATCTGCCGCCACGGCGTCTCGGGTTCCCCGGCCTTCAGTTCGGGCGGCAAATGGACGACAGATTCGCCGATGACGACGATATTCATCGCGACCGCGTCAAAGCTGGTCGAACCATTCAGGAAGTCGGGCTTCTCCACCCCCCGGACGTGGCGCCGGATGCGAGCAGTCGCCTCCAGCATGTCCTGAAGGCGCATGCGGGCGTCGCGGGCCACCTTAGGCATAGACGACTTCACCCAGCACTCGGTCTCGCATCAGGCGCTTAAGCGACTTCGCCGTGACAACGTCCACCGGTCGCTTGAGCAAGGCCGCGAGGTCGTCCGAAAGGCCGAAGAACTCCCAGCCAGGGACCCGGGCCGGATCAAACTCCACCAGAACATCCACATCGCTGTCGGGGCCGGCTTCTCCGCGCGCCACCGAGCCGAAGACGCCGATGCGCGCGACGCCGTAGCGGTCGAGCAACGGCTTGGCCGCGCGCAGGGTCTGAAGGGCTTCTTCCAGCGTCATGGCCGGATCGTACCACAAGGCGCTCGCCGGCGCCGCACGCCCAAAAGCCCCATTATTTTAGGGACATAGCGCCCTTGCCCCACGCCCCGTCCGCGTCCAGTTAAGGCGCGATGACCGCCGATACCCCACCCAGCCCGACCGCCGGATGGCGTGATCTGCTCGCACCGTCGACACTGTCGCGGTTCGCCTTCCTGTGCCTGGGGATGTGGCTGAACGCGGCCGACGCGCTGGTCACCGTCACCCTGACCCCGACCATCGCCGCCGAGATCGGCGGCTTCCAGTACTTCGGCTGGTCGGTGGCGGCCTACCTGCTCGGCGCGATCGTCGCGGGCGTCTGCTCGGGACGGCTGTCGATGGAGCTGGGGCTTCGGCCCGCCATCGCCGTGTCGGGCGCGGCCTACGCGCTGGGCTGCGCGGTCAGCGCGCTGGCGCCGGACTTCTTCGTCTTCGTGGCCGGGCGGCTGGTCCAGGGGCTGGGCGCGGGCGCCATCGCCGCGCTCTGCTACGTCGCCATCAACCAGATCTTCCCCGAGCGGCTGTGGGTGCGGGTGATCTCGGCGCTGGCCGGCGTCTGGGGCGTGGCCACGGTGCTGGGCCCCCTGATCGGCGGGGTGTTCGCCCAGATCGACTGGTGGCGCGGCGCCTTCTGGTTCTTCGCGGTGCAGGGCCTGCTGTTCGTCGGCGCGACCTTCCTGCTGGTGAAGCGCGGCGTGCGCGAGGCGGGCGAGGCGCCGAAGCTGCCGGTTCCGCAGTTCCTGGCGCTGGCGGCGGGGGTCACGATGATCGCGGCCTCCGGCACGACGGGCAGCCCGGCGGCGGACATCGCGCTGGCGGCGGGCGGCCTGTTCGGCCTCTGGCTGTTGCTGTGGCTCGCCCGGCGGGCGGGCGGGGTGCTGCTGCCCGCCTCGGCGGGAGACCTACGCAGCCTGGCGGGGGCCGGCTATTTCGTGATCTTCGCGCTGGAGGCCTCGACCGTGGCGTTCAGCGTCTATGGCCCGGCCTTCGTGCAGGTGCTGCACGGCGCCTCTCCTCTGGTCGCCGGCTACGTGATCACCGCCATGGCCGCCGGCTGGACGATCGTGGCGCTGCTGGTGGCGGGGGTGGAAAACCGCGATGGCCTGATGATCCGCGCCGGCGCGGCGCTGGCGGTCGCCGGCCTGGCGTTCGGCGCCTGGGCGCTGCCCTTCGGCCCGCTGTGGACGGCGGCGGCGGCCATGGCCCTGATCGGCGCCGGCTTCGGCGTCTCCTGGGCCTTTCTGTCGAAGACCATCATCGGCGGTCTGCCCGAGGCCGAGCGCCCGCTGGGCTCCTCCGCCGTGCCCACGGCCCAGATGATCGGCGGCGCGTTCGGCGCGGCGGGCGCGAGCGCCCTGGCCGGAGCGCTGGGCTTCGCCGAGGGCGTCGACAGGGTCAGCGGCCCGGCGGCGGGCGCCTGGCTGTTCGGCGCCTTCGTGCCGTTGGCCGCGCTGGGCGTGCTGGCGGCCTGGCAGGTGGGGCGTCGCGCCTAGCGGATCTCGCGCGGGTCGCCGTCGCTCATACCCGTCAGGACCGAGCTGCCCGCAAAGGCGCCCGGCCGGGAGTCCGAGAAGGCGATCGACGGCCGCCGGCGGGTCAGTTCGTCCGCGAACATGGTCGGGTCTAGGTTCAGCCGGCCCAGCTCCAGCGCCAGGTCCTTCGATCCGTCGTTGAAGCGCAGTACGGCGACGAAGGGGTCGGTCCGCGGTCGGATGACGACTTCTTCGATCGTCGACAGCGGCAGCCGCAGGGCGTCGCGTCCCTCCAGCGTCAGGGCGCCGTCATCCAGCGCCATGCCGCTCGGCGGACGGAAGGCGGCGATCACCAGTCCGACAAACAGGACCAGCAGCGTGCCGAGTCCGACCCGGACGAACAGCATGTCCGCCGGAATGTCGCGCGCTTCGATCTCCGGCGTCTTCCACAGGATCACGCCCGCGAAGCCGATCAGGATCAGGGCGCCGAACAGGTGGGCGTTGCGCATGCTGCTCGCCGTGGTCCAGCGTACGGGTCCCCGGTCGGCCCGGACGGGCTTGCGGGGCGGGCGCAGGCCGGGGAGCTGCCCCGATGTCCAGGCCCGCACCCACATCCAGGTCAGCAGCATGACCACGATCAGCGGCCAGTTGCGGTAGACCGAGCCGACCGTCAGCGGAAACACGGCGAAGGCGGTCATGAAGGTGATGATCACCAGCAGGCCCAAGGGGACGAAAACCAGCCACTTTGCGGGTCCCTTCGGGATCACCGGCTTGCGCAGGATTCTCATGGAACAGCGCCAGCGGTTCGGCTTGCGAGGACGGCTCGCCGCGCAAGGTGAACAACCCACCAGCCCTCGATCAGCACCAGTCCAAGCAGCCCTAGCGAGGCGATCAGGGCCCTCAGGCCTCCGACCGAAATGACGGTTTCTAGGATGGCCGGCGCGAACATGACCGGCAGGCAGAGCATTAACAAGCCGTAGAAGGCGGCGCCGAGGCAGTCGTGCAAGGCTCCTGCGGGCTCATCGGCGGGCGGCATGGAAACGCGGGCCAGGGCATCGCCTGGAACCGATCGCCGCGCCGGCTTCCGGAGCCTCAGGATGGTCCAGGCGAGGCCACAGAGGACGAAGCACGTCACAAGCGGCCAGATCGTCCAGCTCAGCGCCGCCTTCAGGGCCTCGGCTTCAGGAGACGTGATGGGCCTGCTTGGCGCAAAAATGCATGCCCAAAGGCAGAGTAGCATCCCCAGAGAGGTCCACCATTCCAACGACTTGCGGGGGGACGTGGCCGTCTGCACCATAACGTGAGCCTAGCCGCGATGCGCGCGCCCTGTCTACGCCGTCGCCAGCGCCGTTTCCTCCACCACCTTGACCACGTCGGCCATGATCTGGGTGAGCTTGAAATCCTTGGGCGTGTAGACCCGGCGGACGCCCATCTGCTTGAGGATCAGGGCGTCCTCCGGCGGGATGATGCCGCCGACCACGACGGGGATGTCGCCCAGGCCCTCGGCGCGCATCACGCGCACGACCTCCTGCACCAGGTCCAGGTGCGAACCGCTCAGGATCGACAGGCCGACGACGTGAGCCTTCGTCTCCTTGGCCCGGCGGACGATCTCCTCGGGCGTCGAGCGGATGCCGTCGTAGTGGACCTCCATCCCGACCGCGCGGGCCCGGGTGGCGATCTGCTCGGCCCCGTTGGAGTGGCCGTCCAGCCCCGGCTTGCCGATCAGGTAGGTCAGGGTGCGGCCCAGCACTTCGCTGACGCGCTCGACGTCCTTCTTCACCGCCGCGATGTCCTCGGCGTCCTCGCCAGAGGCGACCACCACGGCGACGCCGGTCGGGCCCCGGTACTCGCCGAACACCTCGCGCAGGGCGAAGGCCCATTCGCCGGTGGTGACGCCCGCCTTCGCCGCGACGATGGACGGCTCCATGATGTTGCGGCCTTCCTGCGCAGCGGCCTTCAGGTCCGCCAGCGCCGCGTCGGCCGCGCGCTGGTCGCGTCCGGAGCGCCAGGCCTTCAGCCGCTCGACGACGCCGGTCTCCAGCTTCGGATCGACGGTCTCGATCGAGCCTTCGCCGGCGGAGAGGGGGGACGCCTCGGTGTCGGTCCAGCGGTTGACGCCGACGACGGTCAGGTCGCCGGTCTCGACCGCGCGGACGCGGTCGGCGTTCGAGCCGACCAGCGCGCCCTTCATGTAGTCGATCGAGGCGGCGGCGCCGCCCATGCCGTCGATCTTCGCCAGCTCGGCCAGCGCGCCCTCGCGCAGCTGGGCGACCTTGGCTTCGACGACGTGGCTGCCGGCGAACAGGTCCTCGTACTCGAGCAGGTCGGTCTCATAGGCCAGCACCTGCTGCATGCGCAGCGACCACTGCTGGTCCCAGGGCCGGGGCAGGCCGAGCGCCTCGTTCCAGGCCGGCAGCTGCAGCGCGCGGCAGCGGGCGTCCTTGCTCAGCGTCACCGCCAGCGCCTCCAGCAGTATGCGGTAGACGTTGTTCTCGGGCTGCGGCTCGGTCAGGCCCAGGCTGTTGACCTGCACCCCGTAGCGGAAGCGGCGGGCCTTGGCGTCCTGGACGCCGTAGCGCTCGCGCAGGATCTCGTCCCACAGGACGGTGAACGTGCGCATCTTGCACAGCTCGGTCACGAACCGCACGCCGGCGTTCACGAAGAAGCTGATCCGTGAGCAGACGATCTCGAAGTCCTGCTCCGGAACCTGGCCGCCGGCGCGCACGGTGTCGAGCACCGAGATCGCGGTGGCCAGGGCGTAGGCCAGCTCCTGCTCTGGCGTCGCCCCGGCCTCCTGCAGGTGGTAGCTGCAGACGTTCATCGGGTTCCATTTGGGAACCTCGCGGTAGCACCAGGCGATCATGTCGCCGATCAGGGTCAGGCTGGGCTTCGGCGGGAAGATATAGGTCCCGCGGCTCAAGTATTCCTTGATCAGATCGTTCTGGGTCGTGCCCTGAAGGCGGTCGCGCGCCGCGCCCTGCTCGTCGGCCAGGGCGACATACATCGCCAGCAGCCAGGCGGCCGGGGCGTTGATCGTCATCGAGGTGTTCATCTGGTCGAGCGGAATGCCGTCGAACAGGGTGCGCATGTCGCCCAGGTGGCCCACCGGCACGCCCACCTTGCCGACTTCGCCGCGCGCCAGGATGTGGTCGGCGTCATAGCCGGTCTGGGTCGGCAGGTCGAAGGCCACCGACAGGCCGGTCTGCCCGGCCGCCAGGTTGCGCCGGTAGAGGGCGTTGGACTTCTCCGCCGTGGAGTGGCCCGCATAGGTGCGGAAGATCCAGGGCGCGTCCGGCGCGTGCTGGAAGGGCTTCTGGCTCATGATGGGTCCCGGCGTTTCTTGTGCTTTTGCGAAATGATGCGCGCAGAATTGCTGCGACGCAACATGACGTGAGCGTCAGGCTTGAGTGTGTGGCTCCATAGCGCGATTGTTCCCCTGAGCGGGCGGGAGGTTATGCCATGCCAGGGTCACAGATCGCGGCTGCGAGTGCGTTGGCGCCAATAGCCACCGTCCTCGTCGGCGCATTGACAACTGCGGTCGCCGGCAACTGGCTTGTGCAGCGTTGGCAACAGCGGAATTGGCTGCGTCAGCAGGTGTACTCGATTCACGAGCGCGACTTCGCCACACTCAAAGAATTGGCAGATCAAGTGGCCTCAGCCATTTCCGCGAGACTTCAGGCGATGAGACGGTTAAACTATGCTATCCATCGCGCTGAAGTTACAGACATGGAAAGGTGTCTCGAAAAATACAAGCTGGTTCTCGATTCGTGGAACGAGAATCTATCTATTTTCTTCAAGAATTTGACGCTCTACGCTGACTACAGATTTACTCAGACTCTTGAGGATCCCGTCCACGCAAGCTTCGTTTCAGCGGGGCGCATGCTGGAACAGTACGTGAGGAACAGGCGCGCCGGTCTCCCGGAAATCGGGCTGTATCCCGAGATCGACAGAAAGCTAAACGACATACAAGGTCTGTCGTTCCAGTACAATAGAGACTTACTATTGTATATACAGACAAAAGACAAAGAATTTAAGGTCGGCAAAAGAATCTCCTACGCCGAACATAATCTTCATCTATTTTCCGATGTCGAGCTTATCAAGGCGCTTTTTGTGCCTAGCATAGAGAATCACGCCGTATTTCGCTCGCCGATCGACCTTTTGGCGCCAAGCCGGCGTTTCTAGTCTAGGCTTTGGGTAGACAAGCATCGCTGCAAGTCGAGAAGACTCTTCTAGGCCAAGTTCATGGAATGGTTTTTCGTATTCATTCCAAGAGAGTTGGTCAAACCCAATGATATTCCATCCGAAATACGCCTCTCTCATGTAGGCCCTTAGTATTTGCATCTTACTGTACCGGAAGTGCATCACGATAGAAAGCGCGGACTCGTAGAGTTTTCTGGATATCGTCCTGTCCTTGTATCCAGTTATCGTCCGAACGAACTGCATGTCGATCGTGCTTGCGCCGCCGTGCCGTTGGAAAGTGGCGGCTCGCAGAATTTCTCTGGCGAAAGACTTAATGTCGATGCCAAGATGTCGAAAATATCGCCTGTCTTCCAGAAGAACTACCAAGATGTCGAGTGTGCATAACTGTTCCGGCCAGTATCCGCCGTAGAGGGCTTGGTCCAGAGTTATGATATCAGTGTTGATCTTGATGAGCAGCCGTCGAAAGTTCGGCGGCCTGAGTTTCGGTTTCATAGGCGCCCCTACTCGTACTGTCAGTATGCGACGCCAGGTAGAGGTTGGCTAGCTTTGCCCGTTGTCAGCGACGCGCCAGGCCCTGCCGGTAGTCGATCTCGCCCAGGCGCCAGCCGACCCGGGCGACGATGTAGGTGTCGAGATCGTCCTTGGGCGCCGCCGGCTCCACGCGGCCGAACGGGCCGTAGACGCGGGCCCAGGCCGCCTTGCGCTCCGCGGTCCAGGCGGGATCGGCCTTCGCCGGGTCCGGCTGCAGCCAGAAGTACTTCAGGTCCGTCTCGGGCATGGCGTCGATGGCGTTCAGCGTCGCCTCGGGCCATTTGCCGACCAGGCGGCGGCGCGCCCACAGAGAGGCCTCGTAGTAGGTGAAGGCCATCTCGGCGGCGGCGTCGGCGCCGCCCTCGGGGACGCAGGCGGCGAAGGCGGCCTCGGCCTCGGCCTCGGGATAGGCGCGGCGCAGGCGGTCGAAGGTCGGGAAATCGGCGGCGGCCAGCACCTGCTCCTTGTAGGCCGGCAGCTTCAGCCAGATGCAGGGCGCGGCCAGGCCGGGGGCGGGGGCGACCTCGCCGACGACGGCCGCCGCGGCCAGGAGTCCAAGGATCATCGGGTCTCTCGCGTCATTGCGGTCCGGATGCTGATTGGCCAATGCGGCGCGGGCAAGGCCGCATCGATGTTGCGCCGCACAAGATTTCACTTGCAACGGTCAAACAGCTGTCACACGATCTTGCCCTTGCAGCCGGCATGGGGCGGCCCGAGAGGGCAAAGTCTTGCGCTGATCCTGTGAAATCAAAGGACTGAGCGTCGCTTCCGCACCGGACGCGGCGTCAGGTCCACAGAACGCCGGAACGCCAACCGGCGCTACTGCATTGCAACAGAAACGCGCCACGGAATCAGCCGGATGACCACCGCAACGCTCGAGAAGACGCCCGTGAAGGACCTGTACGAGATCGGCGAAATCCCGCCCCCGTACCATGTGCCCAAGACCATGTACGCCTGGACCGTGCGCAAGGAGCGCCACGGGCGCCCGGCGACGGCGATGCAGGTCGAGGTGGTGCCCACCTGGGAGATCGGCGAGGACGAGGTCCTGGTCCTGGTGATGGCCGCCGGCGTCAACTACAACGGCGTCTGGGCCGCGCTCGGCGAGCCGATCAGCCCGCTCGACGGCCACAAGCATCCCTATCACATCGCCGGGTCCGACGCCGCCGGCATCGTCTGGGCGGTCGGCTCGAAGGTGAAGCGCTGGAAGCTCGGCGACGAGGTGGTCATCCACTGCAACCAGGACGACGGCGACGACGAGGAGTGCAACGGCGGCGACCCGAT
>ERZ761607.811-NODE-811-length-45498-cov-12.512004_pt1 | contig 45498 bp, 36 predicted proteins | sample MGYA00511164_ERZ761607 | MGnify/ENA primary metagenome ERZ761607 (study PRJEB28899, sample SAMN02445080) | bioreactor sludge metagenome | biome: EBPR sludge | place: Australia: Brisbane, Thorneside Wastewater Treatment Plant | collected 2011-06-22 ...
GGCGCTCCGCCGATGATCAATCAATCCGTCACCTTGGGCATGTCTTCAGGCACTGACCCCTTCGGCGCTCCGCCGATGATCAATCAATCCGTCACCTTGGGCATGTCTTCAGGCACTGCGAAAGCTGGCGACTTGACCATCCGGCGCGAAATCGGAAGGGAAGTGGCAGGCACTCCTGAATCACGCTCCCTCATGATGCTCCCTGGCAATGCGGACGCCAAACTCCTCGAAGCAGATGCCGAAGCCAGGCGCAGACAAGCCCCGGCCGCGTCCAGCGATCCTTTTTTCAGCCCGCCCCCAGCGGCTCCAGGCGCCCGCCCCGCGCCAGCGGCGGCGGCGCAGCCCGCCATGCCTGCCGCCCCGCCGCCGCAGCAGGCGCAGGGAGACCGCGACTCCGCCGCCTTTCCCGCCGAAGCGGACACCGAGGCCGCCGCTGACAGCGCCGCCATCAGCGCCCTGCGCCCCACCGGACGCCGCTCCCTCCTGGTCGAGCCGCCCGCCGAGGGCGCCGAGTGGCATTTCTCCAAACTCAAAGACCACGCCATCCTCGACCTCCGCCTGCGCCGCGCCTGGACCCCGCTCCAGATCACCCAAAGCACCCTCCTCGCCCTCGCTCTGCTGGCATGGGGCGGACTCAAGCTCCGCCAGCGCCGGCGTCAGACTGCCGCGCCACTCCGCCACTGAATGGGGACGCGCCTTCCCGCCTGCTTCTGAAATTCCGGCAAGATGCGGGCGCCGGCGCGGGTTTGCTTGCCCGGTTGCCGGACACATCATGCGACACGCTTCTTTTTTGACAAAATCATGGCGGGTAAAATCATGGGCCGTTCCGCGGGCCGTGTGCCTCGCCACTTGCGCGGCGGCGGGGCTGGCGGGCGGACAGGTGGCTTCGCAAAATCCGGTGTCGCTGGAGGAGGGACTCATCGCCCGCCTGGAGACCACCTTCCGCAAGCACGATGACGGGGATGTGCTGAAATCCCATGCGCGCGTGCTCTCCGTCTCCAAAGATCAGATCGGCGACTTCAGCGCCTCGCTGCATTTTCTCTGTGATGGCGCGCAGGTGGCAGACCCGGTGCCGCTGCTGCGCGGGCCAGGCTGGGCCTTGACGCTCGTGGCCGGAAAAGACGCGCGCCTGGACATCGAGCCGCCCTCCGGCAAGCCTCTGGTGCTCACCGTGCCGCTGCTGGAAAACCGGCCCTCCACGCCCGAGCGCCACCACATCGCCTTCAGCGTGCGGCGGGATGCGCGGCAGGCGCTCACCGGATTGTGGGTGGATGGCGTGGAGCGCGCGTCGGCAGTCCTGGCACCGGGAAGCCTGCCTTTGCCGGCAGACTCCGTCACCGCCGGGCATGAAATCCTGCGCGGTGTGCTGTTCGAGGTGCGCCTGTATGACCGCGCGCTTTCCCGCCCGGAGATTTTGGAGCTGGCGCAATGGCAGCCTGAGCCTCCGACGGCGCGGCCCAAGAGCATGTACTCCTTTGAAATGGAAAAGGACGAAGTCCTCGCCGTGCTCGGGGGCAGCGAGGCGGTGGCGGTGATGGAGGAGGGCTCCCTGGAGGCGCTGCTCATGCGCGCTCATGCCGCGCAGCTCCCGCGTGTGCGCAGCCTGGCCTGGGAGGCGGACACCGTGTTCAGGCAGGACCGGCCGCTGAACTTCGGCAGCCTGCCGCTGCAACTGCGCCGCTGCGAGGCCACCTGCGTGCTGATGATGTTCGGCCGCCAGGAGTGCCTGGAGCGCGGCGCGGAGGGTGTGGCGGACTTCGAGGCGGCGTGCGGGCGCGTCATCGCGCAGGTGAAAGAGGTGACACCGCGCCTGGTGATCGTCGATGCCGCGCCCTTTGAAAAGAAAGCCCCGCCCCTGCCGGACCTGACGCCGAAAAACGCCGCGCTGGCGCTTTACAACGAGGCCCTGCGGCGGCTGGCGGAGAAGCACGGCGCGTTTTTCGCCGGCAGCGGGGAAAGCTGGCACCACACCCGCCCGGAACCGCTGACCCGCGACGGCGTGAACCTCACCGAGGCGGGCGCGCGGGAGGTGGGGCTGCGCGTGCTGGCCTCCACCCGCGCCCTGGAGCAAAGCGAGCCCGCCGCCCTGCTCGCCGCCGTGCGGGAGAAAAACCGCCTCTGGCACCACTACTGGCGGCCGGACAACTGGGCCTTCCTCCACGGCGACCGCACCGCCCAGCCCAGCAGCCGGGATCACCTGAACCCCCGGCTCCGCTGGTTCCCCGCCGAACTGGAGCGCTACCGCGCCCTCATCGCCGAAAAAGAGCAGGAAATATGGAAACTCGCCCAGCCCCCCAAAGTCCCCTGAACCGCCCCCACCGCGCTGGTGTCCAGGCTTCAGCCGCTCCGCGCCCCGCGCGCAGCGCCGGGGGCGGAGTCCGCCGTCAAAAATCTGCCGCCTGCCCTGTCGGAGGACGGTTTTCTACCGTTGAGACCCGGTCCCCGGCCATCGGGGCCCAGTCCCCGGCCAGCGGGGCACGGTCCCCAGCCAGCGGGGATCAGTCCCCGGCCATCGGGGCACGGTCCCCGGCCATCGGGGACCAGTCCCCGGCCATCGGGGCACGGTCCCCAGCCAGCGGGGACCAGTCCCCGGCCATCGGGGCACGGTCCCCGGCCATCGGGGCACAGTCCCCGGCCATCGGGGCACGGTCCCCGGCCAGCGGGGACCAGTCCCCGGCCAGCGGGGGAACTCCCCCAGCCAGCGGGGGGACACCCCGGCCCAGCGGGGGGACACCCCGGCCCAGCGGGGGAACTCCCCCGGCCAGCGGGGGGGCACCCCGGCTCATCGGGGGGACACCCCCGGCCAACGGGGGGACACCCCGGCTCATCGGGGGGACACCCCGGCTCATCGGGGGGACACCCCCGGCCATCGGGGGGACACCCCCGGCCAGCGGGGGGAGACCCCCGGCCAGCGGGGGGAGACCCCCGGCCAGCGGGGGAGCACCCCCGACGGGCGGGGGAGGCGCTTTTTCCTGCTTGGACGCCTGGATTTTGACCGGCCTGCTGTCTGCGGCCCTATGCGCGCCGCTCGCCGCCCAGGAGCCGTACAAAAAACCCGTCTCCGTGGGCGAGCCGCCGGCGGATCACTCCCCCGCCGCCGAGCTGGCCACCTTCCAGGTGCTGGAGGGCTTTGAGGTGAATCTCTTCGCGGACGAGTCGGACGGCATCGCCAACGCGCTCGTCATCCGCTGGGATGAAAAAGGCCGCCTCTGGTGCCTGCAAACCTCCGCCTACCCCCAGCCCGCGCCCGATGAACCTGCGGATGATAAAGTGATCATCCTGGAGGACACCGACGGCGATGGCCGGGCCGACAAGAGCACCGTCTGGGCCTCCGGCCTGCGCATGCCGATGGGCATGGAGCTGGCCGGGCCGGGGCAGCTTTATGTCGGGGAAGGGGAGAAGCTGCTGCTGCTCACCGACACGGATGGCGACGACCGCGCGGACCGGCGGGAGGTGGTTTTCAGCGGCTTCGGCACCGGCGACACGCATCAAAACCTGAACAGCTTCGTCTGGGCGCCGGAGGGCTGCCTGGTCATGCACCAGGGCCTGCACTGCTACTCGCGCGTGGTCACGCCGCACGGGGTGGTGCAGCTCTACGGCGCGGGTTTCTGGCGCTACTGGCCGCGCAGTCAGCGGCTGGAGGCCTACCCCACCGGCATGCCGCTGAACCCCTGGGGCACCGCCTTCACGCGGGAGGGCCAGCCCATCATGGTGGCGGGCGCGGCGGGCATGTTTTGGGCGCGGCCCATGGAGATCGCCGTGCCGGAGGTGCCGCCGGAGCAGGCGGGCGGCACGGGCACCACGGCGGGCCTGCCGTATTTCCTGTTCACCCGCCACATGCTGCCGCACAGCGGCCAGATCATCAAAACCAGCGGGCTGCGGAAATTCTGCGGGGTGGACATTCCGTGGAGCGACCATTGGCCAAACTCGATGGCCGATGAAATTGTCACGGGCGGCTTTTTCGAGAATGCCATCTACCGACACAAGCTGCGCGACGATCCCGAAGCTCCGAGCGGCTTCGAGGCGGTGGAGCAGACGCCGCTCATCACCAGCAGCAGCGTGGCCTTCCGCCCCGTGGACGTGCGCTTCGGCCCGGACGGCGCGCTGTACATCGCCGACTGGTACAATCCCATCATCGGCCACTACCAGGCCAGCTTCCGCCACCCGAACCGCGACAAACAGCACGGGAGGATTTGGCGGATGGCTGCGAAAGGGCGCGCCTTGACTGCACAAAACGACGCTCTTGGTGAGATGACCGATAAAGAGCTCGTGTCCGCCATGCTGCATCAAAACCTGCGTTTCCCCAACGAGACTCAAACTGACCGTTGGAAGCAATATCAAGCGCAGCGTCTTGTGATGGCGAAACTTCGTGGACGTGAGCTTCAACTGGATGATGCGCTGTCCTACAGCAATTCACAAATTCAGGGGAGATTCGGATGGGAGGAGGCTCGCATACTTCAGTGGCAACTCAGACAGTTTGAAGAAAGACCCTCGATCGAGGGTTTTCTGGACGCATTCAGGAACCAAGTCATGGAAAATGACAGAGCCTTGACAGTTCATGCTCTTGGAAACTGGGCTCAGGAACTCCCGGAGGCGCTGAATTATCTCGATGGTTATGTTCGAGATTTTCGCCCCCGCGTCCGCCTCGAAGCCATCGTCGCGTGCGCGAAGCTGAAGTCGGCGGACGCGCTGCGGGTGGCGCTCAAGGCGCTCGATTCTCCGATGGACACCTTCCTGGACCGCGCGTTGTGGCTGGCCGTCCATGCCACCGCGCCGGAGTGGAAGAAGCCGGGGACTTTGCAGCCCTTCCTCGCCTCGCTGCCGCCGGCGCATCTGAGTTATGTGATGGAAAAGGACGGCAGCCGGGAGCTGATCGAAACCGCGCGCGGGATGCTGACCCGCGGAGCGGACACCTTGCCGGGTCCCACGCGCCTGGCGCTGCACCGCATCCTGATCCGCAAGGGCGGCGTGGAGGATCAAATGCGCGCGCTGCGGGCAGGCATGGAGGACATCGCCGTGCTGACGGAGCTGAAACTGACGCTCGGCGCGCAGGCGAAGGCACCGGCACCGGAGGGCGCGCTGCCTTTGATCCTGGAGCTGCTGGCCGCCGACTCCGAGCACCGCCGCAGCGCCGCGTGCGCGCTGGCCGCCGTGTGGCGTCTGCAAACCGCCGCGCCCGCCATCCGCGACATAGCCGCCGGAGTCACCACGAAAAGCCTGCCCGTGCGCGCGGCGGCCATCGAGGCGCTGTCGCGGCTCGGTGAAGCGCCGGAGAGCTTCCAGCAATGGCTCAATGACACGCGCGAACTCTGGCCCGTGCGCGTGGCGGCCCTGACGGCGCTCGCGCAGGTGAAGCCGGTGCTCGCCGGCAACAGCGCCGCCGCTTTGCTCGACGGCCTGGCCGCGCATGACGAGGCGTCTTTGCGCGCCGCACTCACGCCTTTGCTGGCCCGCGCGCCCGCCACACAGGCGCTGGCGAAGGCGCTGGAGGCGCGGCCTTGCTCAAAGGAAACCGCCGCCGCCGCGCAGGCGGTGCTGGCCGCCACGGGTCAGAGTGACGCGGCTTTGACCGCAGCGCTCGGCAAGATCCTCGGCGTGAAGAACACCCAGCCCGCCTACGATCCCGCCTGGGTCGAGGCATTGGCCGCCGAGGTGAAAGCGGCGGGGGACGCGGAGAAGGGGCGCGCGGTTTTTCAGAATCCTTTGTTTGGCTGCACGGCCTGTCATCAAATCGGCGGGCAGGGCGGCATCATCGGCCCGGAGCTGGACGCCGTGGGGCGCGGCGTGCCGCTGGAGCTGCTCATCGAGGCCGTGGTCTGGCCGGGGCGGCAGATCAAGGAGGGTTATGTGGCGGCGAATGTGACGATGAAGGACGGCCGGCGGCTGCAAGGCTACAAATTCAGCGAGGGCGGCGGCGAGCTGCAGCTCAAGGAACTGGGCACCGGCACGCTGCTGCGGCTGGCTTTGAAGGACATCCAGGAGCATCAGGAGTCCGGCTCGCTCATGCCGGAGGGCCTGATCGTGAACATGACGCGCGAGGAGCTGCGGGATCTGGTGGCCTACCTGGCCGCGCTGGGGCGCTGACGGCGCCCTGCTCACCGCCCAGGCGGCCGCGGGGCGGAGATAACGGCCGGGCATGAGTGCCATAGCGAATGTCTATTTCCATTGTCCAAGCGGAGGGCGCATGTCCGCCGCGCATGAATCCCGCCAAAATCGAAGACACGCTCAAACTCGTCCTTGTCAGTTGGATCGTCATCATCGCCGCAGCGTGGCTGATGGGGCGGCTCTGCCGGAAGATCGGCCAGCCGCCAGCGGTGGGGGAGATCGCCGCCGGTCTGCTGCTGGGGCCTTCATTTCTGGGGCTGCTGGCGCCGGAGTTTGTGGGCTGGATTTTCCCGGAGGAGGTGAAGGGGCCGCTGGCGCTGCTGGCGAAGATCGGCCTGCTGATGATGCTCTTCCAGGTAGGCATGGAGTTTGATTTCTCGCACCTGCGGGCCAAGTCGAAGGTGGTGCTCAGCGCCTCGCTCATGGGCATCCTGGCGCCGCTGGCGGGGGGGCTGGCCATCGCGCCGTGGCTGCACAGCACGTTCGCGCCGGACCTGCCGGCCTTCGGATTCAAGCTGTTTGTGTGCATCGCGCTGGCCATCTCGGCGCTGCCGATCATGGGGCGCATTTTGCTGGAGATGAAACTGGAGCGCACGGCGCTGGGGGCCACGGCCATCAGCGCGGCGGCCATTGATGACGCGGTGGGCTGGGTCTTCCTCGGGGTTGCCACGGCGATCATCCAGCAGGGGGAGAATTTTTCCTGGCTGCCCTTTCTGGGCCAGGTGGCGCTCATCGTGGCCTACTTCCTGATTTTGGTGAAGTGGGTGGCGCCGCTGCTGATCCGGGCGTGGCGGAAGCAGTGCCGGGACCACGGGACGGAGACTTTCACGCCGGGCTTCCTGGCGCTGCTGCTGTGCGCGCTGTATGTCTCGGCGCTGGTGACGAACAAGCTGGGCATCTTCGCCATCTTCGGCGCGTTCGCCCTGGGCGTGGCGCTGCACTCGGAGACCTCCCTGGTGCGGGCTTGGCGGGAGCGGTTCGCGGATTTTGTGATCGTGGCGCTGGTGCCGATCTTTTTCACCAACACGGGCCTGAACACGAAGATCGGCTCCTTTGACACGGCCACGGCGTGGTTCGCGTGCGTGCTGGTCTCCGTGGTGGCGGTGCTGGGCAAGCTGGGCGGCTGCACGCTGGGGGCGCGCTGGGCGGGCGCCTCATGGCGGGAGGGGCTGTCCATCGGCGCGCTGATGAACACGCGGGCGCTGATGGGGCTCATCGCCATCAGCGTGGGGAAGGACCTGGGGCTGCTCAATGACAAGCTCTTCACCATGTTCATCATCATGTGCCTGATGACGACCGCCACCACCGGCCCGATGCTGCGCGCCTGGCTGCCGGCGGATTTGAAGAAGCTGGTGCCGAAGCACTGAGGGGGCGCGCCTTCCCCGCCGTGCAGCCGCTCACTTGAGCGCGGACAGCATTTCCAGGAGGTTCGCGGTGAGGATGTCGGAGGCGTCCTCCTGCACCTGGTTGGTGCCGATCCAGGTCTCGTAACCGCCGAGCTTGTGGTGCGCGGGGGTGGGCAGGTAGCCGTGGCGGCCGTTGGCCAGGCCGATGACCATGGTCTGGGGGAAGGGGCTGCGTTTTTTCAGGTCGAGGCCGATCTCGACGAAGACCTCGAAGGGGATGCCGCACACGGCGAAGTCGCCGATGCGGATGGCCTGCACGGTGACATCCAGCGTGGCCTCGGGCCGCTCGTGGGCGTTGAGCGTGCTGCGCGCGTAGTTCTGAGCCAGGCGCGGCAGGGCCTCGATGGCGGCCTTGTCTTTGACGGCGAGCACGGCCTTGGCCTCGGCCACCTCCTGCGCGCCGGGGCGGCGGTATTGGAGCGTCACTTTGCGCTGCGCCATGCCGAGGGTGACATCGGACTGGTGCTTCTCGATTTTCCGCTGTGCGAACCAGGCGGTGTCGGCGGCTTTTTGCGCGACGACGCGGATCTGCTCGAAGGGCTCGCGCGGCGGGCGGGTGACGGTGAAGGGGATGTTGTTGATGTCGCCCGAGGTGCCGTTGGACATCATGGCGACGAAATCGGGGCCGCCGCACAGGCGGGAGGGCATGAGGCGGGCGAACTCGCCGAAGTAATCCGCCGACATTTGCCCCTTCGGCGCGCCGCCGACGTAGTGCAGGGAGTAGTTGGCGAAGAGGGCGAGGGCGTTGCGCTTTGTGTCCTGCACGGAGAGCACGGTGATGTCCGGGTCAATGGGGCCGGCGGGGCGCTCCAGGGCGGCATTGCCGGCGCCGGGATTCATCTTTACGCGGTCGAATTTGCCGAAGGGATTCGCGGGCATGGCGCCCTCCTTGAGATACCAGCGGCGGTTGAAGACCTCGTCCGGCAGGGGGTGCGCGGCGGCGCCGACGGCGGCGGGTTTCAAAGCCGCGTGCGCCTGGATGATGGAGGCGGCGACGCCTTCGACGAACTGCTTGTAATACGCGGCGGCGGCCTCGCTGCGCGTGTTGAGCGAGGGGCCGCTGTGCGTGTGGGTGGAGGAGATGAGCATGTTTTCCACGCTCATGCCGGTCTTCGCGGCGGCGAGTGTCTTGGCTTCCAGGAGGACATCCGGCCCCGCGCCTAGATTGTCCACGACGACCATGGCGAGGGTGGTTTTGCCATCGTCGAGCACGAGCGCGCGGGAGTGGAAGGGATCATGCGCGCCCTCGGCCATGTTCGCGCTGAAGCCGCCGGGCATGTTCATGGGGAACTGAGTCGGCGTGATGTCCACCGCCGCCGCGCCCGCGCGCAGGGCGGCCTGAAGCGGGGTGCTGGTGAGAAACGCGGCGGCGAGCAGGAGCAGGGCGGGTGCTTTCATGGCGGTGGTGGGAAAATACCGCCGGGCGGGGCGAAGTCCTTCATATCAATTTCGGCGGGCGTACCGCTGGCTTCATGCGGCTTTCTTCTTTCTTGTGAGCTGCCTCAAAAAAATCCAAAGGAGACCGAGCGCTGCAAAGCACATGAGAATGACCACCCAGGCGATGAGGCCGGACGATTCCGGCAAAGCGCCAGTTCCCGGCGCAACGGCTTGATTCGGGGTATTCGATCTTTCAAGCCGTATGGGACGCCCCGCCTCCTCGACCGTGACCGGCGAGCGTATGGCGGAGGGTGGCAGTTTGCCTTCGTTGACCAGTCTCCGGCTCATGAAAGCCATCCTTTCCTCCAGGTGCAGGATGCTCCAGTTCACATAGCCTTCATTAGCCCTTCGAAACTCGGCGAGGTAATGCTCGAGCGCGTGGAAAGACCTCACACCGCCAATATCCGCCAGTAGATTATATGCCGCCAATGATACAGAATCGTGCGCCTGCAAAAATTTCAGCCCAAGCGATTCATGCTCATCGGTTGGATAGTCACGCAGCACGTTCAGCACCCCCACTATGTAATTCTGATCCTGATGATTGGGGCGCTCACGCGGCGTGTCCATGAGCCTGATTTCCCGAGCCAGTCTTTCAAGCTGCCCAGGCTGCAGGTTTTGTCTCCTCCATAGCGCTGTTAAAATTCTGAAAGTTTGCTCGCCGCTGGCGCCTTGAGATCGGAATCTTTCCAGCAAATCCAGGATTTTTTCCGTGGCGTTGGGAATTTTGTCCATCTCCATGTTCCATCTTTGGATCAACAGTGGAGTTGACCTGTCGCCATTTGGACAGGTGTGAACCAAAAATTCAAACTTGTCGTTGCGGTTAAGTTCCAGTTCTGCGCTCAGAATCTGCGCACGGCAGACGAGCGTTATTAGAACACACACAAATCGTGCTTTCATATCAAGGACGCCTCAAGAGGATTGAGGGAGGGGTGGTTTGCTGAAGATAAATCCGTTTGGACGCTTCCGGCGTGTTGTTTATGGATGTCCCTCCATCCTTCATGAGATTGTGTAGAATTTTATGCGTCGGCGCGTCGGGTGAATAATCCAGGAAGGTCTCCGCGCTTCCGTAATGACCCAGACGGGTTAATATGTGGACTAACTCATGCGCTAAAACAAACTGGCCTCGGTTAGAATCAATAAATGCAGTATTGGCCTGGAGTGGGTGGTAAGGGTTAGTTGTCCTTGAAAATGTGTTCTCAATAACTGCGAATCCCCACAAGCCAACCGGCGGTACTTCCTGTTTGAAAGTATCCTTCACATAAAACACCTCGACATCATCAATGGTGTGGTCTGATCCATAGATTTGCATGAATGTCACAACACCATAAGTCACGCCGTGCAAACCCGGACCACTACTGTATAGCGTAGTATTCGAGATGGGTCCTGGATATGTCGGGTGCGGCACAGGCAAAGGGGTGGAGTCGAAATCCGGCTCCAATCGAATCTTAATCTGCGCCAGGCGCTCGTTCGTGACTCGAATATCCTCCTCAATGCTTTCAGGCGTCGCGGTGGAATCCTCCATCCTGCGGATTCGCACGGGCAGAATCCGATGAACCGGGACAGGGGCTTTGAGGTTGATGGAAAAAGTCTGGTCGTTGACCGTCAAGCTCGTCACCCACACATGGCCTCCAAGCTGAATCTTATGAGTTCTGTCGTTGAGTTGATCATCCGATCCATAAGTCACGGCATCCCCGTCATCCCCGAGTAGATCGTCCACGTCATCGGAGACCAGAAGCATGGATTTGGTCTGCCAATGCGATCCCACCTGCTCCAGTTCTATGACAGTGCCGCCATCGCTGTAATCCGGGTCGGGCGAGAGTGTGCCCAGGACGATGGACACGCTTTGGACATTGCCCAGGCGCGGGATGCGCACATAAAAACGGTTGGGATCAGCATCAATGTCGAGCACGCCGCCAGGACCCAGGGAGTCCTCCATTTTGGCGACGGCAAGCTCCATTGGCGGAAGGCCCGAGTGGTCAACGATTTCAATCGGGCAAATGCGCCAATTTTCGACCGTTTGTGCAGGCGGGGATGGCATGAAATGAACCACGGCGCCCTCCAACTGCCCTTCGTTGAGAAAAAGTGAGCGCATTTCAAAAGTGGTAATTTGACCGGTGGAGTTTCCTTCAAGGTCAACTCCGTGAATGTCTTTCCGGATCAGAATGGGCTTCTCGACATCCACTGGCAGCCGCAGGGTGGATTTCAAACGCATTTGCCACCAGCCCGCAGTCCACTCCTTGATGTGCGTCGTGGTTGATGGAGATGGCGATGATTCCTCGATGCGTTCCAATCTTCTACCGCTCGCATGTCCGTCTTGCCCATCCCAATATTGCAGCGTTTCGAACCAGTTCTGCAATCCATCGTTCCACACGGCGCGGTAATAATTGGATTCTTGCCAAGTGGATGGAAACGCAGTCAATGGCGGCATTTGCGGAGTCGCGGTGTTTGTCTGGGTATGCCCATCGCCGGATGGAAGCCACCAAGTCCTGGTATTCGACCAGTATGTGGATGGAGGTTGTGTGGATGGATCCAATCCCGGACCTCCGGTCGAGACCATTTCCGCCGCCCAGGCGAATTCATACTCCACTCTCACTGAATTGAGCGCCACAGAGCCATAGTTCTCGCTGTTGGGGTAAGAATTCACGTTTTGCGCGTCTGTTCCCAACTGCTTTTCCTCGTAGTCGTTCCAGCCGTCGCCATCCGTGTCGTCATTGAACGGATCGGTGCCATCGAGTAGCTCTTCCATGTTGCTGACTCCATCACCGTCGAAGTCGGCATCTTCGGGCGCGCCCTCATAGGAGGCATCCGTGTGTCTCAGCTTCACAAAAAAGCCGCTGGCCGTCGTGCTGAAGCCCCACTCGATGACCCCGTCCGCGCCGGACTCGATGACGGGCACATAAGTCCAGCCGAACAACGTCTCCGAAGTCAGGATAAAGTACGTGCGCCCCGCCTTGCCCCACCACTTGAGTGTGAACTCACCCTCCACCGCGCCGGGCTCCAGGCGGATGCCCTCATGCAAGTCGTCCGCCGTCTGCGCCCGCGCTCCCGCCGCCAGGCCGAGCACCACGAAAACCATGAAAAGAAAAGCCCGCGCCCTCATTGTCCCGCCTCCTTCCCTTCGGTGGAGGTTCCCAGGTGCAGCGCGCTTTTCACCGGCCAGAAGCGGATCACCGTGTCCTGCCTCACCGGCGGGTTCGCCGCCCTGTGCGCCGCGCGCGCGGCGTTCTCCGCCAGCATTTGCGCGTGACGTGCTTCCAGCTCCGTCCGGTTCACCTCAAACCAGCGGTGCAGCGCGTGAACCCCCGCGTAATCCTCCGCCACAGCGCCCTCCGGCGCCTGCGCCACATGATGCCACACCGCCCCGGCACCCGGCTGCGGCAGCGCGCGGAAAGCCGTCAGCGCGGGCAAAAGCTCCGCCTCATCCCCGATTCCATAAGACAGCCGCCACGCCCGCCCATCATGCTCAAAGCGGTCCACCGGCCCCAGCAGATGGAAGTTGACGCTGCTCCACACCACGAACTCCCCGCGCGGCGTCTGCCAGCGAATCTCCGTCATCTCCCCCTGATGCACCGTGCAGGAAAGCAGCAGCATCTCCGGCTCGGGCTCGCTTTTCGAAGCCGCAGACTCTGCAAGCACCGTGCTTGGGGCAGTCTGCGCTGGACGCACCGGCGGCGTCACCCGCTCAAAGATGATCTTGTGATCCCCCGCCTCCACCACCTGCCGGCTGAGCACCGTCAGGCTGGAGGTTTGCGCGGAGATGCGGGAGACAACAACAAAAACGGCCAGAAAGCCGGAGAAGAATACGAGATGCCTGGAGTGAAATGGATGCTTCATGAAATCAGTTCGGGTGAGGATTGAAACAAAACAGGCTCTCCAAAAATAGAGAGGGCGCGACCTGTCGCACCCCTCGTCCAGGCACCGCTAAGCGCCCCTCGATCAGGCGCAGAGCAAGCCGCGCCCCAGTCGGGCGCGCTTCCCTGTGTTGATCGAGTTTGGGCCGGTTTGAATTAGCGGTTTCGGACGAGGCCCCGCTGCCATTGCTGGCAGCACGCAAATGGGATATGTGGGAGGAGAATGAACGGCTTACATAGGCGGAATGATTTCCGAAAATCAGTGCGGAGAGTACCGGCCCGCAGCAGAAAAGACAACCCGCGATTTTAGGAAACCCCGGCCGCAGGTCCCTTCGCCCGGGGCATGTTGCTGCATCTCGGAGCAATGATGGAGCGAACCGGGCCATCGCGGGTCTTCAAAAGACCTTTCTTGAGGCGAAACTTTTACCAAGCTTGAGAGGCGGAGCGCTTCCAAGGCGTAAAAGCCCGGTCATGAGTTCCCCGCTTTTTCGTCCGGCGCTGGATCGGCGCGCTTTTCTCACCGCTTCGACGATGGGGCTGGCGTCTCTCGGCTTCGGGGGAGCGGCGCGGGCGACGACGGGGTATGGCACGCCGCAGCCGGTGCTGGGGAAGCCGGCGCGGTCCACGGTGCTGTTCTTCCTGTGCGGCGGGGCCTCGCACATTGACATGTGGGACATGAAGCCGGAGGCGCCGCTGGAGTATCGGGGCGAGTTCAAGCCGATGCGCACGACGGGGGATGACATCGTTTTGTGCGAGCATCTGCCGCTGCTCTCGAAGCAGGCGCACCGTTTTGCCATGGTCCACGGTGTCACCGATGGCGGGCGCGCCACGGGGGATCATCACGCGGGGTATTATTACAATCTCACGGGCCACGCGCCGGACCTCACTTTCAAACAGCAGGGCAATGACCGCCGCCCGCAGCCGGATGACTGGCCCTACATGGGCAGCGTGGTGGCGATGAAGCGCCCGCCGCACGAGTCGCTGCCGTCGCTGATCACGCTGCCGCACAAGCCGAGCAAGCCGCCCTTCACGCGCCCGGGGCAGTTCGCGGGCAGGATCGGCATGGAGCATGACCCGTTTTTCCTCAACGGGCGCTTCGAGGAGCCGCTGAAGTTCGCCGCGCCGACGATCTCGATGGCCGGCGGCATGAGCGCCGCGCGCATGGCGGACCGCCGGGCGCTGCTGGGCGCGCTCAATGACGCGCGCCGGGAGCTGGACCACGAGATGGCGGTGCAAAACTACGGCAAGCAGCAGGAGCGCGCCTTTGACCTGCTCTCCTCCAGCAGCACGGCGGACGCCTTCGACATCGAAAGCGAGCCGCTGAAGCTGCGCGAGCGCTACGGGCAGGACATCAACGGCATGAGCCTGCTGATGGCGCGGCGCATGGTGGAGGCGGGCGTGCCCTTCATCACGGTCTTCTGGAAGGAGGATGAAAGCCTGGCCAAAAAGTGCAAGAGCGCGGGCGGCTGGGACACGCACGGCAACAATTTCAACTGCCTGCGCGAGAACCTGCTGCCGCAGTTCGACCGCTGCCTCTCAGCCTTCCTCGAAGACCTCGCGGCGCGCGGCCTGCTGGATGAGACGCTGGTGATGGTGACGAGCGAGATGGGCCGCATGCCGAAGGTGGGCGACCGCCGCAGCGGCGGCGCGAGCGGCGCGGGGCGCGACCATTGGACCGCCTGCATGAGCGTGCTCATGGCCGGCGCGGGCATCCGCGGCGGGCGGGTGATAGGCGGCACCGACGCGCGCGCCGAGTATCCGAAGGACCGCCCCATTTACCCGGAGGACATCACGAAGACGGTCTATTACGCCATGGGCGTCTCCGACCTGGAGGCTCATGACCGTCTCGGCCGCGCCTACAACCTGCTGGAGGATGGCAGGGCGCTGACGGAGATGTTTGGCTAGGCCAGCAGGGCCTCGATCTCGCGCATGACCTGCGCGCACTCGACGATGAGGGCCGGCTCGTAGTCCATGCCGTGCAGGCGTTTTTGCAAAACCGCGAGGTCCATGCGCCCGCCGCGGATCAAGGAGACGATGGTGCGGATGTCCTTCATGCCCCGGTCCACACCGCCGCGCCCCATGCGCCGAGTCCAGCGGGAGCGCGCCGTGGCAGCCACCTTGGTCACTGCCATGTCCACGGGTTCCAAGGCGAGGCCATCCTCAAAGCCCGGCATCGGCACCAGCCGCGCCCGCCAGCCGTCCGGGAAGGACTCGGAGAGCCGCAGGTCCACGAAGTCGCCTTAGTGACCGGTGGCGGCGTGGTATTCGCGGTTTTTGCCGAGCGAGTCGTGCAACTTCAAACGCACAGGTTCATCGTCCGGGTCGAGGAAAAAATCGGCGTCCAGGGTGACAGCCACGCCGATTTGCTCAGGTGGGACATCTGGAAATGATGCCAGCAGCGAGGACGAGCCGAAAATCAAAATCCTCCGCCCCGGCGCCTTCCGCTGGATTTCGCGGAGCAGGGAGTTCAGTGAGCCGAGGTCCATCGGAAGCGTTTGAGTTCCTCGCTGCTGAGCACGCCGGGGAAGGGGGAGAATTCTTTGAAGAACACCGCTTCCGCTGAGGAATCGCGCAGCAGTGCCAGCAGGGAACGCAAGCCGTCATTCGAACTCATGGCGGAGAGCAGCACAGCGCGCCATTGCTCCAGACGGCTGACCGCCGAGTGCCCGCGTGCCAGCCAGCGGTCAATGTTTGCGAGCGGAATCCTCAGCAGTGAAGGGTCGGCCTCGATTTTGACGGCGATGGCGCGAAAGACATCCGCCGACACCTCGTCCCCCGGACGCTCGGTCCGCGAGTCGAGATAGGCAAAGGCGGTTTTGGCCGGCATGGAGGCACTTTGCCACGCGGCGCGCGGCGCGCCAAGGGGCTTTTTGGCCGCGCTGATATGTGGCGGGCGGCGCGGGCGTAGTGTGGCGCATGAAATTTGTCCCCGCCGCGCTGGTCCTCGCCCTCACACTTCACGCGGAGGACTGGCCGCAGTTTCGCGGCGTCAATGGCAGCGGGGTGTCGGTGTCGAGGGGCTTGCCGGGGGAGTTTTCGGCGGAGAAAAACGTGCTGTGGAAGGCGCGGCTGGGTGACGGCGTCGGGTCGGCCATCATCAAGAACGGGGTGGTTTTTGCCACGGGCATGGCGGGGGAGGGCAGGGTGGCTTTGCACGCGCTGGATGCCGCCTCGGGGGCGGTGAAATGGAGGTCGGAGTTCGAGACGGGCACGCTGCCGCGCATCACGCCGCCGAACAGCCACGCGGCGTCCACACCCGCGGCGGACGGGGAGCGTGTGTATGTGCATTTCAGCACCATCGGCCTGCTGGCTTTCGACGCGGCGACGGGAAAGGAAGTGTGGCGTCACTCCATGCCGCGCCCGGCTTACCTGATGGACTGGGGCGCGGCGGCGTCGCCCATTGTGCATGAGGGGAGGGTGATTTTTTGCCAGGACGACGACCTGGCGCCCTTCCTCGTGGCGGTGGATGCGGCGACGGGGCGCGAGGTGTGGAAGACGCCGCGTCCGGACATGCTGGCCGGTTACGCTTTGCCCGTGCTCTGCGAGGCGGGCGGGCGCGTGGATCTCGTCGTGGCGGGAAGCGGCAAGATGAAAGGCTACGATCCCTCCACGGGGCGCGAGCTGTGGACCTGCAACACGCTGCTGCGCACCATCATGACCTCGCCCGTGGTGCATGAGGGTGTCGTTTACCTCGCCGTGCAGAGTTACGGCGACTCCACGCGCACGCTGAAGCACGCATTGCTGGAATGGCTGGACACGAACCAGGACGGCATCCTGGCGCGCGAGGAGACGCCGAAGGAATTCCACGAGCGCTTTGACGCCTCCGACAAAAACAAAAACGGCCTCATTGATCCCGATGAGATAGACACCGCCTTTCAAAGCCCGGACAACATGGCCGCCGGGGGCAACATCATCCAGGCCATCAAAGGCGGCGGCAGCGGTGATGTGACGAAGACGCACGTGCTGTGGAACCTCGACCACAAGACGCCGTCGAACATCGCCTCGCCCCTGCTTTATCATGGACGGCTCCACATCGTGAAGGGCGGCGGCATGGCGAGCTGCTACGACGCCAAAGACGGCGCGCAGCTCTGGGACCGTGTGCGCCTGGGCAATTTCGGGGATTATTTCGCCTCGCCCGTGGCCGCTGACGGGAAGATTTTCATCGCGGGAAAAAACGGTTTCGTCGTCGTGCTGGAGGACGGGGCGGAGCTGAAAGTGCTGGGCAAAAACGACATGGGCGAGGAGATCATTGCCACGCCGAGCATCGCGGACGGGCGGCTCTACATCCGCACGCGGGAGAATCTTTTCTGCATCGCCAGCGGCGGTTCGAAGGCTGTGCTTTCAGACGCCGCGCCGGTCACCACGCCGGTGGAAATGACGCTGAGTCCGGTGGTCAGCGGCAGGGTGTGGAATGGCTACACGGGCAACGCGATGGGCCAGGAATCGTGGAGCGAGGCGGAGCTGGAGCAGCGTCTCGAACAGCTCAAAAAGCTCGGCTACACCACGGTGGCCGTGCCGGGAAAAATCGCGCCCTTTGCGCCGATCCGCGTGGATGGGGACACGGGTGGCCGCAAGGCCTTCCGGGGTGCGAGGACCTTCGAAAACCCGGACGTGGCCGCCATCACCACACGCTTCCGCGAAAAGGCCGCCAAACTGGGCTTTGAGGTCGTCACCGCCGATCCTGTGCCGCTGTCTGTGCTGCCGGGGAATGAGTTTCCTGACGAGAAAACCCTCGCCGCGCTTGTCACTCCGCTCTGCGGCGAGGGGGTGGCCGCGCGCATGTGGCTGGGCTTTCAGGCCGTGGACAAAGCCGCGCGGCTGATTGCCGAAAACGATCCTGCCCTCGGCATTCCCGCGCCGGACATGATCACCCGGCATTTGAATGCCGGAGAGGCCCCGCCGGCCTGGCTCGTCGAAGTCAAGGGACTCTATGCCACCGCGATGAACGAGATGTACCGCGCCAACACCCGTGCGCGCGAAGGCTCGCGCAGCTTCACGCTTTACCAGGCCAAGCGCATGGAGTCCGCCTTTCACTTTCTCAACGCCATTGAGGCTATGCACAAAGCGGCGGCTGACGCCACCATCCGCGCCGAATCCCTCACCGCCGCGCAGGAAAGCCTGTACAACGCGCTCAACGCCTGGTCCGACGCGGCCCGGGATTCCAGTGACCGCGGGGCCATCGCCCTGCTCAACGAGCACGGCTACCGGGTCTTGAAAAAACAGGCGGCGCAAGGTGAATGAGCGCGGTCGTGGAGCCGATGAACACTTTGCAATCCTGAGAACGGGGCGATTTTAGCCCTTCTAATTTCCACTGGATTTCTGAATGCAGCCGCCCAAGACTCACGTTCCCAACCTTCCAATTCACCGAAAATATCATGTCTGACACGCCCGCCACCTCCTGCTGCTCGCGCCTCGACCTCGCGTTTGCCAACCTGATCGCCCGTCTCTGGGTGGCCTTGCGTCTTGTCATGGCCGGTGTGGACAAATTCCGCGCCGGTGATGGTGCCGAGGCCACTTTCAGCACGGCCAACTACGAGACCAAAACCAAGCTCATCAGCGACCTGATGACCCAGAACAGCTTCCTCCCGGCTTTTCTCCCTGCCTCCGCCATTGACATGTACGCGCACAGCATCGGCTACCTGCTCATCGCCGTCGGTCTTTGGGTGGCCGTGGGCCTGCTCAGCGAGTTCGCCCTGGTCGCCGCCGGCCTGACATTCCTTTCTCTCGGCTTCGGGCTCGCCGCCTTGCCGGATGATTCCGAGCTGACCATCAACATCGGCATCGGCATCATGATCACCTTCATGGCCCTGATGACCAACAAATGCGCTTGGTTTTCCCTGGACGGATTGTTCGGACGCCACCGCGCCAAAAAGGTCGTCGTCACGGAAGCCTGAGCCGCCGCGCGCCCGTATCCTGATCGAATCATGAGCACTTCCTCAGCCACTCCTTCCACGGGGCTGTCCAGATTCATGGACCGCCGTTCTTTTCTGCGCACCAGCGCCGTCAGCGGCGCTGGCCTCTACATTGCCACCAGCAAGAGCGCCATCGCCCAGGGCGAGCAGGCCGGGCGCACCATCAAATGCGCCTTGATCGGCTGCGGTGCCCAGGGGGACCGTCTGCGTGTCGCTTCCTCGCAGATCAAGACCGGCATCCAGTGGGTCGCTGTCGCGGACATCTGGAAATACAACCGCAATCCTGTGGCACGCCGGATGGAGTTTGAAAACAAGCACCAGGTGGAAGGGCCGGTGGCGCAGTATGAGGAAGTCGAGGAAATGCTCGACAAGCATCCCGAGATCGAAGCCGTCTTCATTGCCACCCCCGACCATCTTCACGCGCCATTCTCCCGCCTTTGCCTGGAAAAAGGCAAGTCCGTGTACTGCGAGAAGATGATGTCGAACACCATCGAAGGCGCGCGGGACATGGTGAAAGCCGGGCGTGAAAACAACGGCATCTTCCAGATTGGCCACCAGCGCCACTCGAACCCACGCTACATCCACCTGCGCGAGAAGATCCTCAAAAAAGGTCTTCTTGGCCGCGTCACTCATTGCTACGGCCAGTGGAACCGCGGCGTCGCCGCCAGCCAGCCGCTCGGCATTCCGAAAAACCAGACCATACCCGCCGAGATGCTGGAGAAGTACGGCTTCGGCAGCATGGAGGAGTTCCGCAACTGGCGCTGGTTCGCCAAATACGGCGGAGGTCCCATTTCCGACCTTGGAGCGCACCAGATTGACATGTACAACTGGATGTACGAGACCACTCCTGTGTCGCTTTTTGCCGCCGGCGGTGTGGACTACTATGACGGCACACCGGGTCCTGATGGCGAGCCGAAGGCGAAGTTTGAGCTGCCGGACAACGTGATGTGCCTGTATGAGTACCAAACGAAGGAAGGCGTCATGCGCGCCTACTACCAGGTGCTCACCACCACGGGCAGCCAGGGCTATTATGAAAAACACATGGGTGTCGCGGGTTCGGCCATCATTTCCGAAAGCCCCACCTACAACCAGGTCTATGCCGAACCCGGCAGCGACTGGAGCCAGTACGCTATGGGCGACGACCCCATCCTGGTGAAAGCACCGGATGCCGTGAAGAACAAGTTTTGGGAGCATCCGCGCTCCTGGGCAAAACCGGTTCCGAAATCCTACAACGTGACCGGTGTCGCCAAAGCCGTCGCCGATGCGCGCGAATCCAAGGCGCTGGATCCGTGGGAGATCCCCGTCATTCTTGAAGTCTATCCGCACACGCCGCATGTCGCCAATTTCATTGAGGCCGTGCAGATGAAGAAGCCCGCACACCTGACCTGCAACGTCATGGATGCCTTCAAATCCTGTGTCACCGTTCTCAAAGCCTACGAATGCCTTGAGTCTGGACAGAAATACATTTTCACACCCGAAGATTTCCAAGTCTGAGTTCGTCCTACCCTGCGGCTCAAAGCCATCAAACCCATCCCCCACACCTCATGAAAAACCAAGCCCTCGCCCTCGCTGCCATCGCAGCCCTCAGCAGCCCGGTCCTTGCCGACGAAGTCGAAGTGAAGATCGAGTTTCCCAAGCCCATGTTCATCGGCACCCCCGTGCCGGCCAAGCTGCCCAATTTGGAGCAGCCCGATCCCAGCAAGATCATCAAGTCCTTCATGGCCCCCGCTGGCACGGTCAACGTCGCCAGCGGCAAGCCCGTCACTTCCAGTGATCCCGCCCCCATCATCGGTGAGTTGGAATTGATCACTGACGATGATGCGGATGGCTCCGATGGCTGCTTCGTTGAATTGGCGCCCGGCCCGCAGTGGGTGCAGATTGACCTGGAGGCCTCCACCACCCTCTCAAAAATCGCCATGTGGCATTATCACAAGCAGGCCCAGGCCTATGTGGCCGTTGTCGTCCAGCTTTCCGATGATACCGAGTTCAAGACCGGTGTCACCACCGTCTTCAACTCTGACATTGAGAACGTCCACGGCTTCGGAGAAGGCAAAGATCCCGCCTACATCGAAACCAACCACGGTCGTGTCATTGACGCCAAAGGCACCAAAGCCCGTTACATTCGGCTCTACAGCAACGGCAACACTTCCAACGAAATGAACCATTATTGCGAGGTGCAGGCGTTCGGTGTTCCCGGCAAATAAGCGGCCGCCCCGCCCGATTCAAGAACCCGTTGCCGACCAGCCGGCAACGGGTTTTTTTGCGCCATTTTCGGACGAAAAAAAGCGCGGACGGTAAGCCCGTCCGCGCTGAATGTGTCGCCAGTCACGGTGATCAGTAACGGCGCGGAGGCGGCCCGTAATACGGCTGCTGATATTGCGGCTGCCCGTAGTATTGCGCGTTGCGCTGGTCCTGGGCGTTGCCGATGGCATTGCCGCCGAGGGCGCCGACACCAGCACCGATGGCGGCACCCTCGAGTCCGCGGCCGCTCTGGTTGCCGATGATGCCACCGACAGCGGCGCCGCCGAGGGCGCCGATGACAGTGCCTGTCTGGGCGTTCGGACCCGTGGCGCAGGAGACGAGGCCGCCTGCGATGAGAATGGAGAGAAGGATTTGTTTCATATGCTTTGGTGTGTCGTGGTTGACCCTGCAATTATTCACAAACTTTGCGAAAAAGACAGGGTATTTCATGATTGTTACGAAATAAGAAGACGAAGTCGCCGGATTTCAAAAAGTCCAAAATCAGCCTTGCGTGCCAAGACTCCTGTGTTAGGACTTCCGGCTCCCCGCCTCGCGGGGAACACACACTTTTGCCTCCATGCGTGTACGTACCTCTGTCAAACCTCTCTGCGAACTCTGCCGCGTCATTCGCCGCAAAGGCGTTGTCCGTATTGTCTGCAAAAACCCCCGCCATAAGCAGCGCCAGGGCTGATTCTTCATCTTTGAACTTCAAAAAATCCCGATTTTATGGCCCGCCTTCTCGGAGTTGACATCCCCAACGAAAAAAAGATCGAATATTCGCTGTGCTACATCTACGGCATCGGTCATCCCATCAGTCAGCGCGTGCTCACCCTGGCAAACATTGACCCCAACATCCGCGCTGGTGAATTGACGGATGATCAAATCGCCCTCATCACGCAGACTGTTCAGGGCTTGAAGATTTTGATCGAGGGCGACCTCCGCCGCGAGCAGCAGATGCACATGAAACGCCTGCTGAGCATCAATTGCTATCGCGGCAACCGCCATCGTCGGGGGCTGCCCGTGCGCGGACAGCGCACCCATACGAACGCACGTACCCGCAAGGGACCGCGCAAAACCGTCGGTGCCCAGCGCAACCCCGGCGCCAAGAAGGGCAAGGTCTGATCCGTCTCGAAATTTTGAACTGAAACTGAATACGATCCTTCCATGGCAGACGAAAACCTGAATCCCGAAGCCGCAGCTCCCGCTCCTGAAGCCGCGCCGACTCCGGCCCCAGCCGCCGCTGCGCCTGCGGCTGACAAGCAACCCTCCAGCGGCGACCGCGCTGTTTCCCAAAGTGTCTGGCTCGAAATCGGCGGTGCAGAAACCACGGAAGCCAAGGTCGTCAAAGCCAAGGGATCCAAGAATGTGCATTCCGGCATTGTACATGTGCGCTCCACTTTCAACAACACCATGGTGTCCGTGACTGACAAGGTCGGCAACCTGATCGGATGGTCAACATCCGGGAAAATGGGTTTCCGCGGATCCCGCAAAGGCACCGCTTACGCCGCCCAGGTTGTGGCGCAGGATGCATGTCGCCAAGCCATGGGGCATGGTTTGCGCGAGGTTGAAATCCGGCTTCGCGGGCCCGGTTCCGGGCGTGAATCCGCCGTGCGCGCGGTTCAGGCGTTGGGCATTGAAGTGACCACCATCAAAGACGCCACTCCCATCCCGCACAACGGTTGCCGCCCCCCCAAAGCCCGTCGCGTCTAATTTAATTTTTCTCCTTTATGGCACGTTACACCGGTCCCCGCGAAAAAATCGCCCGCCGCTTCGGAGTCCCAATTTTCGGTCCTTCCAAAGCCCTCGAAACCCGCAATTTTCCGCCTGGCCAGCATGGCGGGCGCAATACCCGCAGAAAGCAGTCCGAATACGGAGCCGCGCTCGCTGAAAAGCAGAAGCTGCGCTTTCAATACGGCGTTCTTGAAAAACAGTTCCGGCGCTTCTTTGCCGAAGCGCAGCGCCGCAAGGGTGTGACGGGTGAGAATCTGCTGCAAATGCTGGAATTGCGCCTCGACAATGTTGTTTATCGCATGGGATTCGCGAACACGCGCTTTGCTTCTCGCCAGCTAGTCAGCCATCGCCACATCACCGTCAACGGCAAGATCGTCAATATTGCGAGCTATCAGGTGAAGCCGGGCGATGTGGTCGCCGCCAAGGACACCCCCCGCAGCCAGCAGCTTGTGGGACGTTTTCTGGAAATGACCATCGGCTCACCCATCCAGGACTGGATGACTGTGGATCGCGACAAGATGTCTGGCGTTGTCAATCGTGCGCCCATACGCGACGAGATCAACCCCATCGCCAACGAACAGTTGGTCGTGGAGCTTTACTCCCGTTGATATTTCCAGAAATCACGCGCGAAAGGGACGCTTTTCGGCGTCCCTTTTTCGTGTTGCCATCCCGAATATGACAGCACCTGAAAAAATCGAAGTCATCGGCAAGGAAGTCGCTATTCGTTGGCGGGATGGCGCAGAGGACTATATCACCTGCGAACGGTTGAGGGTGGCTTCTCCCAGCGCAGAAAACACTGGCGAGCGTGATTTAACCGGACGTGTGTTTGGCGGCACAAATCAAAAGAGTTTTTCCGGAGTTGGCGTGCGGAGTTGGCGGATAGTCGGTGGATACGCCATTCAATTTGAATTCACCGACGGACATAACACGGGCTTGTATTCCTTTGATTATCTCAGATACATTTGCCGTCATGAAGTGTAGCGTCTTTTGAATTTGAATGTTGCAAAGTGGAAAACAGTTTTGGTTGTAGCGCTACGGTTTCGCGGCATCAAACTAGCCACAAGCGCTAGCGAAACGTGTCCGGCAGCTTTATTCGCTTTCAACCCGGCAAGTCATGCAGGGGACTAGAAGCGGTTTGTGCGTTTCGCAGAGAACTCATCGGCTGGCAAAAGGGAAAGGCATCACACGCTTGCAGGCTCTCGCGCCCTTGGTGGCATCACACACACGCGAAAACCTTCATAGGACTCTGGAGGATCTTCGAGCCGCCCGTTATTTGCGGCGGGACGAAATTCCCATCAAATTTGCTTTGACAGAAAGAGAAGAAACCATATGGTCACGCACTTTTTCTCCAAAAGCAGGGGTGTATTGTCTCTTGACGCCGCGCAACAGGCAATTTACACCCCTCCTTTTCGTCGAAAGAGGAGGAGGTTCTCACGAGCCGCCGCAGGGTTAAAGCTGATGTAGCTCAGTGGTAGAGCACGTCCTTGGTAAGGACGAGGTCGAGGGTTCAATCCCCTTCATCAGCTCCAGCGGTGGAGCGCGGAGAACTCCGTTATACGACAACGAAACCTAAAGTCCCAGCGCAACAACCTCAATCTGAATCATGGCTAAAGAAGCATTCCAACGCAACAAGCCGCACGTCAACATTGGCACTATCGGCCACGTTGACCACGGCAAGACAACGCTCACTGCGGCAATTACGACCACCCTGGCCGAAAAGGGTTATGCCGAGGCGAAGAAGTACGACGAAATTGACGCGGCGCCCGAAGAAAAGGCTCGCGGCATCACCATCAACACAGCGCACGTCGAATACCAGACCGACAACCGCCACTATGCCCATGTGGACTGTCCCGGCCACGCTGACTATGTGAAAAACATGATTACCGGCGCCGCCCAGATGGATGGAGCCATCCTGGTCTGCTCCGCTGCGGACGGCCCCATGCCGCAAACCCGCGAGCACATTCTGCTCGCCCGCCAGGTTGGTGTGCCTGCCATCGTTGTCTTCCTCAACAAGGTTGACATGGTTGACGATCCCGAACTGCTCGACCTCGTCGAGATGGAAGTTCGCGACCTGCTCTCCAAATATGACTTTCCGGGCGACGACATTCCGATTGTCAAGGGTTCCGCCCTCAAGGCCCTGGAAGGTGACGCTGAGCAGCGCGCGAACATCATCAAGCTCATGGAGGCTGTGGACAACTACATCCCCCTTCCTGAGCGTCCCATTGACCAGGATTTCCTTATGCCTATCGAGGATGTGTTTGCCATTGAAGGTCGTGGCACAGTCTGCACGGGCCGAGTCGAGCGCGGCATCGTCAAGAAGATGTCGGAAGTCGAGATCATCGGCATCCGCCCGACGGTCAAAACCACAGTCACAGACATAGAAATGTTCCGCAAACTCCTCGACGAGGGGCGCGCGGGTGACAATGTCGGGCTGCTGCTCCGCGGCATCAAGAAGACAGATGTCGAGCGCGGCCAGGTCATTGCCAAGCCGGGTTCCGTTACTCCTCACAAGAAGTTCAAGGCCGAGGTCTATGTTCTTTCCAAGGATGAAGGCGGCCGCCACACCCCGTTCTTCAACAACTACCGCCCGCAGTTCTACTTCCGTACCACGGACGTGACAGGCAGTGTCACCCTCCCTGAGGGTGTTGAGATGGTGATGCCGGGCGACAATGTCTCCATCACAGTCGAGCTCATCACTCCGATCGCGATGGAAAAGACAATCCGTTTTGCCATCCGTGAGGGCGGGAAGACGGTTGGTGCCGGTCGTGTCTCCGATATTCTTGACTGATCGCGCACAGGTTCGTTTGTCCATTGAGGGTCGCCGCCGATTCTGGCACGCTGAGTCAGCGGCGGCTTCCCCTCTCTCCAACCAACCTTATACGATCAAAAAATTCACACAGGTCAGTAGCTCAGTTGGTAGAGCGGCGGTCTCCAAAACCGCAAGTCGGGGGTTCGAGTCCCTCCTGACCTGCCAGCGCCTTCTTTGTCTCCCCTCAAATATCACCACCATTACTATGAGCCGTATGCGCGCTTATGTCGGAGAGGTCTTGATCGAACTCAAAAAAGCAACATGGCCTTGGGATTCAAAGGGAAAAGGCTTTGCCAAGTATAAAGAACTCAATGATTCCACCATTGTTGTCCTGATCGCCATGCTTCTCCTTGGGGCATTTGTCGCTTTTTTTGACACCTTCTTCCGTGAGGCATTTCAAGCTGTGACCCACCTGCTGGTTGGTTGAACCGGAATTTTCACTTTACACTAACCGAACAATTTATGGGAGCCATCCCCTCGCCTCGCGACCAGTGGTATGTCATTCATGTGCGTGCCGGACTTGAACAAAAGGTCCGGGACAACATGCAGCGGCGCATCCAGACCGAGGAGATGGGCGACTATATATTTGAGGTTCTGGTGCCCACTGAGCGGGTCGCTGAAGTGAAAAAAGGCAAACGTTCAGAAACCAACCGGAAATTTTTCCCCGGTTATGTCATTGCCAACTGCCACCTTCTCGACGAACACAACAGGCTTGTTGAGAAAACGTGGTATTTCATCAAGGAAACCGACGGGGTGCTGAACTTTGCCGGCGCTAAAGACCACCCCATGCCTATGCGGCAGCGCGAGGTGGAAGGCATGCTGGCCCAGGTGCGAGACAAGGATGACGCCGCGCGGCCAAAAATCTCCTTCAATGTCGGCGACACAGTCCGTGTGGCTGACGGTCCTTTCGAAAGCCAGGTCGGCATTATTGAGGAAATTGACCCGGAGCGCGGTGTGCTGCGTGTTTCGGTCAACATTTTTGGTCGCAATGCCCCAGTGGATCTCGAATTCTGGCAGGTGGAAAAGACCGCATAACAACCTCACAACCGCTTTGTGATAACCGCAGGCGGAGTCCAAATCTCAAGCACCCGTTAATCCAACAACATGGCCAAAGAAATCGTCAAACTCATCAAGCTCCAGATCAAAGCCGGTGCCGCCAATCCGGCGCCGCCCATCGGCCCCGCTCTTGGCGCCGCCGGTGTCAACATCATGGCTTTCTGCAAGGAGTTCAACGCCGCCACAGCCAAGGCCGGAGGTGATGTCCTTCCCACTGTGATCACGGTTTACAAGGACAAAAGCTTCTCCTTCATCACAAAGCAGCCGCCCGCGTCAAACATTCTCAAAAAGGTGGCCAACATCGCTTCCGGCTCCAAAACAGCCAACAAGGAAAAAGTGGCTAGGATCACCAAGGCCCAGTTGCTTGAGGCCACCAAATTGAAAATCGCCGACATGAACACCACCAATCTTGAAGCGGCCTCCCGCATCATGGCTGGCACCGCCCGCCAGATGGGCATCGAAATCTCCGACTAACCCAAAGCAGGAGAGCGGTTTTCTCCGCTCGAAAGCACTGCACACCACCATGCAAACCCGAAGCAAACGCTACAAAAAAGCCGCCGAAATGATTCCAGCGGGCAAAGCCTTTTCTCTTGAGGAGGCCGCTGAGATAGTCCGTAAACTTCCCGGCACCAAGTTCAACCAGACCGTCACACTCTCATTCCGCATGGGTGTGGATCCCAAAAAGGGAGACCAAATGATCCGCGGCACCTGCCCGCTGCCACACGGGTCAGGCAAGACTGTCCGCGTGGCCGTATTTGCCGTCGGTTCTGCCGCTGATGCCGCAAAAACGGCCGGCGCTGATCTCGTGGGCTACGAGGATTTGATCGCCAAAGTTAAGGAGGGTGTGATGGATTTCGATGTCGCTATCGCCACTCCGGCCGCGATGAACGAAGTCCGCAAGCTTGGCAAACAACTGGGGCCTCGGGGTTTGATGCCAAATCCCAGAACTGGAACAGTCACAGACGACACCGCCGCCGCTGTCAAGGCTGTCAAGGCGGGCCGTGTTGACTTCAAACTCGACAAGAACGGCAATATCGCCACCAGTATCGGCAAGGTGGCTTTTGACACTTCGGCCATCGCGGAAAACGGCGCCGCGCTTATTGACGCCATTGTCCGGGCCAAGCCGGCCACCGCCCGCGGGCGCTATGTTCACAGCATCACGATGGCGGCGACGATGTCGCCTGCCTTGCGCATTGATGTGACCAAGTATGTCAAACTCTGATCCTGGGGAAACCATCAAATGAAAGCAGAAAAAACACTTCTCATCGAAAGCCTGCTCAAGCGGGTCAATTCCTCCCCCTTTATGTTTGTCGTGGATTACACCGGGCTGACTGTCAGCAAATTCGCAGAATTGCGCAAGCGGCTCTCAGAATCCGGCTCGGAAATCCATGTTTTCAAAAATAATCTTGTCAAAAAAGCTGCGGAGCGCGCGGGCTACCCTAATGACATCGGAGACCATTTGACTGGCCAGACTGCCGTTGTGACTGGAGCCAAGGATGTTTGCGCCGCGGCGAAGGTCATGAAAAACTTCGCGGCGGAATTTGAGAAACCGCAGATCAAGGCGGGCATTCTCGACGGTCGCATGCTTGACGCCGGCGCCATTAAGGCGCTCGCCGACCTGCCCTCCAAGGACGTGCTCCGCGCGACTCTCCTGGGAGTCCTTCTTGCCCCGGCTTCCAAGCTTGCCCGTCTCCTCAACGAACCCGCCGCTTCGCTTGCCCGAGTGCTCAAAGCCAAAAGCGAGCAAGGCGTTTGAATCCAGAACACAAACCCACCCCTTTGACCTGATGGCCGCCCCGCGCGGCTTGAACACCCAACATCCATGGTTCCTTGCCGGAGAGAAGGCATTCTCTTTTAAACCACCCGGTGCCCCGGGAAACGGCGATACCGACACATCAATATGGCAGACCTGAATAAAATCGTTGAAGAACTGAGCGGCCTTACCGTCCTGGAAGTCGCTGAACTTGTGAAATCCCTTGAGGAAAAGTGGGGCGTCAGTGCCGCTGCTCCTGTCGCCGCCGTGGCAGTCGCCGCTGGCGGTGCTGGTGGCGCGCCAGCCGCCGCCGCCGAGGAAAAGACCGAGTTTGACGTCATTCTCGCCGACGGAGGCAGCAACAAGATCGCCGTCATCAAAGAAGTCCGTGCCGTGGTTCCCGGCCTGGGGCTGGCTGAGGCCAAGAAGCTCGTTGAGAGCGCTCCTCAGAAGCTCAAGGAGGGTGCCAAGAAGGACGAGGCGGAAGAAATCAAGAAGAAACTCGAAGCCGCCGGCGCCAAAGTGGAGATCAAATAACTCCAACTCTTTTCCACGCGCCGCCCGGCCGGCGGCGCGTGGCCAAAGGAGCTTTTCCCGCCTCCGTTCTGAACAAAACCCAACCAAGCATGCCCTGCCCTTCGATCCGTTACCGCCCAAAATCCGGGAGCCTCCTCCCTGGAGAGGCGGGACACGGTTTTTTTGGCATCGTTTGCCTGTACCGCAGGAACCTTGATGACGGCGGCAGCGCCGGCATCAGGTTTCTCATTTCACGTTAAAGACACCGGTCTCCCGGCTGGCTGCCAGGAGTTCCGATTTTTAATGCCAGCGCCTCCACGGCGCCTCCGCCCCGCCATTGCCACCCCGTAGCACCACTCCTCATCATGTCCCAGCGCATCAATTTTGGCAAAATCCACGAAGTCGCCGAGCCGCCGAATCTCATCGAAATTCAGATACGCTCGTATGAGGAGTTTCTCCAGAAGAGCATCCTCCCTTCCAAGCGCAAGGAACTTGGCTTGCAGGCGGTCTTCAAGGAGGTGTTCCCCATCGAGAGCTATGACCAAAAAATGACGCTCGATTTCGTCATGTACGAAATCGGCGAGCCGAAGCTCACCGCACTTGAGGCGATTCGCGAGGCGGAAACGTACAGTGCGCCGCTCTATGTGACATTTGAGTTGCGCGACGAGGCCGGTGCCAAGCAGGAGCGCGTTTACATGGGGGAAATTCCGCTCATGACTGATCGTGGAGCGTTCGTCATCAATGGCGCCGAGCGTGTCGTCGTCAGCCAGCTTCACCGCTCTCCGGGCATCTGCTTTGAGAGCACCCAGCACCTGAATGGACGCTGGCTCTATGGTTTCCGCATCATCCCCGACCGCGGCACATGGCTTGAGGTGCAGTTCGACACGAACGACCTCCTGTATGTTTATCTCGACCGCCGCCGCCGCCGCCGGAAGTTTCTGGCAACCACCCTGCTGCGGGTCATCGGCTACCCAAATGACGAGGACATCCTCAAGCTCTTCTACAACATTGAGGATGTGAAGCTCAAGGAGACCATGAAGGAGGAAGAAGTCTCCACCAAGCTCCTCTTCAAGGACATCCTGGACGGAGAATTGATCGTCGCCCGCGCGTACGAACCGCTCACCGCCGGCGTCGTCCGCCAGCTCGTGCAGTTGGGCCACAAGTCTGTGAAGGTCATCACCGCCTCGCAGGACGACCTCATCATCACCTCCCTGCGCAAGGATCCCGCCCGCGATGAGGACGAGGCGCTCAAGGAAATTTACCGCCGACTGCGTCCCGGGGATCCGCCCACCATCCCGAATGCCCGCGCCCTGGTGAAGCGGCTGTTCTTTGATCCGAAGCGCTATGACCTCACCCGCGTCGGCCGTTACAAGATCAACCAGAAGCTCGGTCTAAAGACAGACTCCGACATGCGCGTGCTTGATCCCAATGATGTGATCAGCGCCATGAGCTACCTCTTCAAGCTGCGCGCCAACGAGGGCCTGCTTGATGACATTGACCACCTGGGCAGCCGCCGAGTGCGCGCCGTGGGAGAGTTGCTGGCCAACCAGTGCCGCGTGGGCCTCGCCCGCACGGAGCGCCTGGTCAAGGAGCGCATGACTCTCTTTGATGTGAGCATGGACACCATGACTCCGGCCAAGCTGATCAATCCGAAGGCCCTCAGCGCCGTCGTACGCGACTTCTTTGGCCGCAGCCAGCTCAGCCAGTTCATGGACCAGATCAACCCCCTGGCCGAACTGACTCACAAACGCCGCCTTTCCGCTCTCGGTCCTGGCGGTCTGAACCGAGACCGCGCCGGGTTCGAGGTGCGGGACGTGCATCCGTCCCACTACGGGCGAATCTGCCCCATTGAGACACCAGAAGGCCCGAACATCGGTCTGATCAACTCCCTTGGCTCCTACGCCCGGATCAACGAATTCGGCTTCATCGAGACTCCGTATCGTCCCGTCAAGGACGGTGTAGTCTCCGACAAGATCGAATACCTCACGGCGGATCAGGAGGAGAACCACCACATCGCCCAGGCGAACAATCAAGTTGACGAAAAAGGCCGCTTTATCGGCAGCCGCGTCACGGTTCGTTACCGCGGTGATTTCCTGGAGGTGGATCCGTCGATTCCCACGCTCATGGACGTGTCGCCCAAGCAGCTCGTCTCCATCGCGGCCAACCTCATTCCCTTCCTCGAGCACGATGACGCCAACCGCGCGCTCATGGGATCGAACATGCAGCGCCAGGGTGTGCCTCTACTCGAGGCCGACTCACCCCTCGTCGGCACCGGCATGGAGGGCAAGGCGGCCCGCGATTCCCGCGCCGTGATTGTCGCCGACGCGAACGGCACCGTGGCCTCCGCCACGGCTGACATCATCATCGTCACCAAGGACGGCAGTCTTCCCGTCAGTGACAAGCAGTTCCTCGCGGACCCGCAGAAGGCTGTTCAGACCGACCCGGAAAAGGGCGTTTATGTCTATCCGCTGCGCAAGTTTGGGCGCTCCAACGCGGGCACCTGCATCAATCAAAAACCGATTGTCAAACGCGGCCAGAAAGTGAAGAAGGGCGACGTGCTTGCCGACGGTCCCTGCACGGACCAGGGGGAGCTGGCCGTGGGCAAAAACATGCTCGTTGCTTTCATGCCCTGGAATGGCTACAACTTCGAGGACGCCATCGTCATCAGCCGCCGTGTGGTGAAGGATGACATCTACACCTCCATTCACATCGAGGACTTTGAAGTCATTGCCCGCGACACCAAGCTCGGGCCCGAGGAGATCACTCGTGACATTCCGAACGTCGGTGACGAGGCTCTCAAGAACCTTGACCAGGACGGCATAGTCCGCGTTGGCGCCGAGGTGAAACCGGGCGACATCCTTGTAGGCAAGATCACGCCAAAATCCGAGACCGAGCTTGCCCCCGAAGAGCGCCTCCTGCGCGCCATCTTTGGTGAAAAGGCCGCCGATGTGAAGGACACCTCCCTGCGCGTGCCCTCAGGCTGCGCCGGCATCGTCATGGATGTCCGCGTGGCCCAGCGTGGCGGAGCCGGAGCTTCCGACAAGGAAAAGCTCTCCCCGGCGGAGGCCAAAAAACAGGTCAAACAGATCGAAGAGGATTACCGCGCCAAGAAGGAGGATCTCACCGAGCAACTGACAGAGAAGCTCAGCGACATCCTTTTGAATGAAAAGATCGCCCTTGATGTGGTCAACGGCCAGACTGGCGAGATCATCATCGGCGCCAACAAAAAGATCACCAAGACCATGCTGCGCAAGCTGGCCGAGACCTACGACTCGGTCGAAATTGATCCCAGCCCGATCCGCAACAAGATCTTCGACATCATCCAGAGTTTCGAGCAGAAGTTCGCGGACGCCGACATGGAGCGCGAGCGCAATCTTGACCGCATCGAGACCAGTGACGAGAGCGGCTCCGACGGCGTGGTGAAGCAGGTGCGTGTTTTCGTTGCCAGCAAGAGAAAGCTTTCCGTCGGTGACAAAATGGCCGGACGCCACGGCAACAAAGGCATCGTGGCCACCATTGTGCCCGAGGAGGACATGCCCTTCCTTGAAAACGGAACTCCGGTGGACATCTGCCTCAACCCTCTGGGCGTTCCTTCCCGCATGAATGTCGGGCAGGTTCTTGAAACCCATCTTGGCATCGCAGCCAGGGCGCTCGGCATGAAAATTGCCACCCCTGTTTTCGATGGCATTCCGGAGTCGAAGATCATGGAGTTCATCAAGGACGCCAAAAAAGTCCCCGGCTACGAATGGATGGGCCTCAATGGCAAATCCACGCTTTACGACGGGCGCACGGGCGACCGTTTCACCCTTGATGTCGTCGTCGGTTACATCTACATGCTCAAGCTCGGCCACCTTGTCGCGGACAAGATCCACGCCCGCGCTGTCGGTCCCTACTCCCTCGTCACCCAGCAGCCGCTCGGCGGCAAGGCCCAATACGGAGGCCAGCGTTTCGGTGAGATGGAGGTGTGGGCGCTGGAAGCCTACGGCGCCGCCTACACCCTGCAGGAACTGCTCACCGTCAAGTCCGACGATGTCCAGGGCCGCACGCGCATTTACGAGCAGATCGTCAAGGGAGACAACTCCCTTGAGGCTGGCACCCCGGAGTCCTTCAACGTGCTCATCAAGGAAATGCAGTCCCTCGGTCTTGATGTCAAAGTCCACAAACGCGCCAGCCAGGATGCTGATGTGGAGGCCATTGAGCGCTTCTCCGCCGCCGGTTGATCCGGTTCCCTGAAACAAACCCACATTGAACCCAACGCTTCGATTCAAAAATTATGAACGCTGACGCAAGCTTGAAAGAAATCTTCGGGGAAAAGAACAGCGGTGAGGAGTTCGACTTCGTCTCCATCTGCATCGCCTCCCCGGACCGCATTCGTGGCTGGAGCCATGGCGAGGTCAAGAATCCGGAAACCATCAACTACCGCACTTTCAAACCCGAGAAGGGCGGTCTTTTCTGCGAGCGCATTTTTGGCCCGACACGCGACTGGGAGTGCGCCTGCGGCAAGTACAAGCGCATCAAGCACAAGGGCGTGATTTGCGACCGCTGCGGTGTCGAGGTCACCCTCTCCCGCGTGCGCCGCGAGCGCATGGGCCACATTGAGCTGGCCGTGCCGGTCACTCACATCTGGTTCTACAAATGCATGCCCTCACGCATCGGACTCATGCTCGACATGACGGCCCGCTCGCTGGAGCGCGTCATTTACTATGAGGACTATATGGTCATTGATCCCGGCGGCACCCCGCTCCAGCGAGGCCAGCTCCTCACCGAGGTGGACCTGCGCGAGGCCGAGGAACAATACGGCGCCGACGCCTTCCGCGTTGGCATGGGCGCCGAGGCCATCCGCGACATCTTCAGCCAGATGAATCTGGCCGAGATGATCCAGGATCTTCAGGATGCCATGGGCAAGACCCGCTCCAAGCAGACCCGCAAAAAACTCGCCAAACGCCTCAAGCTCTGCCAGGGCTTTGCCGAAAGCCACACGCGGCCCGAGGCCATGATCATGGAGGTGCTGCCCGTGATCCCCCCGGACTTGCGTCCGCTCGTCCCGCTCGAAGGCGGCCGCTTCGCCACCTCCGACCTGAACGACCTATACCGCCGCGTCATCAATCGCAACAACCGCCTCAAAAACCTGCTCCAACTCCGCACGCCGGATGTCATCATCCGCAATGAAAAGCGCATGCTGCAGGAGGCTGTTGATGCTCTCTTCGACAACGGCCGTCATGGCCGGCCCGTCACCGGCGCAGGCAACCGCCCGCTCAAATCCCTCTCCGACATGCTCAAGGGCAAGTCAGGGCGCTTCCGCCAGAACTTGCTTGGCAAGCGCGTGGACTATTCCGGACGCTCTGTCATCGTCATTGGCCCCGAGTTGGGCCTGCATCAATGCGGTCTTCCGAAAAAGATGGCGCTGGTGCTTTTCGAACCCTTCATCATCCGCCGTTTGAAGGAGATGGGTCTCGTTCACACTGTCCGTTCCGCCAAAAAGATGATCGAGCGCCGCACTCCGGAAGTGTGGGATATCCTCGACGAGGTGACCAAGGGCCACCCAGTGCTGCTTAACCGCGCCCCGACGCTTCACCGGCTCTCCATCCAGGCATTCGAGCCCAAGCTCATCGAAGGCGAGGCCATCCGTGTGCATCCGCTGGTCTGCACGGCTTACAATGCCGACTTCGACGGCGACCAGATGGCCGTCCATGTGCCCCTCTCTGTGGAAGCCCAGATGGAGGCCCGTCTGCTCATGCTGGCGCCGAACAATCTGTTCAGCCCCGCCAGCGGCAAGCCAATCACCACCCCTTCCCAGGACATTCCCCTCGGCTGCTTCTTCCTCACCTACCTGCGTGATCTGCCGAACCACGACAACGGCAAGGGCAGGAAGGGCGACCACCCGGACCGCCTGCCCATCTTCAATGATCCGGCCGAGGTTGAGTTTGCGCTTGCCGAGAGCAATCTCGGTCTTAATGACAAAATACTCTATCGCAACCCGGACTTCGGTCATGATGGCCGCCATTTTGGCGACCCATCGAAGCCCTTCATCTCCACCACCGCGGGTCGCGTCCGTTTCAATGAGATCTGGCCTGACACCCTTGGCTTCATCAATGCCACCGTCGGCAAGAAGCAGATCTCCGACATCATCTGGCGCACCTTCCAGCATGTCGGGCAGAAAGAAACCGTTGCCTGCCTGGACCGCCTGAAAAATCTCGGTTTCCGCGAGGCGACCCGCTCCGGCTGCTCCATCGGGATTACCGACATGGTCATCCCCGACCTCAAGCGCGCGACCCTGGACAAGACCTACAAGGACATCGAAAACGTCGAAAAACTTTACCGCAAGGGACTCATCACCAATGGCGAGCGCTATCAGCAGATTGTGGACTTGTGGACGCATGCCACCGACCAGCTCGCCGACGAAGTGTTCCGCACCCTGGAATACAACGACGGCAAAAAGCACCACAATCCGCTCTATGTCATGGTCACCTCCGGTGCCCGCGGCAACAAGACGCAAATCAAACAGCTCGCCGGGATGCGTGGCCTGATGGCCAAACCCTCCGGTGAGATCATTGAGCGCCCCATCACTTCGAATTTCCGCGAGGGGCTAAGCGTGCTGGAATACTTCATTTCCTCACATGGCGCCCGCAAGGGGCTGGCTGACACTGCTTTGAAGACTGCGGACTCCGGCTACATGACCCGCAAGCTTGTGGATGTGTCCCAGGATGTCATCGTCACGGAAGACGACTGCGGCACGGTCAACGGCATTACGCTCGCCTCCATCTATCAAGGGGATGAGGAGGTGGTGGATCTCAAGACCCGCGTCTATGGACGCACGAGCTGCGAGACCATCATGGACCCCGTCACCAAGGAGACCATCATCGCTGCCGGCCAGCTTGTGCTGGAGAAGGAGGCCGCCCATCTGTCCAAGATCGGCGTCGAAAAATTGAAAATTCGCTCTGTTCTCACCTGCGAGAGCAAGCGCGGCTGCTGCGCCAAATGCTACGGTCTCAGCCTGGCCACAGGCAGGCTGGTGAAGATTGGCGAGGCGGTCGGCATTGTCGCCGCGCAGTCCATCGGCGAGCCGGGCACCCAGCTCACCATGCGCACCTTCCATGTCGGCGGCGCTGCCATGAGCAGCTTCAAGCAGCCCTTCATCAACGTGAAAAATGGGGGCAAGCTCCGCTTCTCGGACATGCGCACCGTGCAGACCCCGGAAGGCCAGTGGATCGCCCTCACCAAGAATGGCATTCTTTCCATCATGGATGACGACGGCAAGGAGCTGGAGAGCCACAAGCTCGTGCTCGGCGCCATCATCGCCAAGCCGGACGGCGCCAGCGTGAAGAAGGGCGAGCAGGTCGTGACCTGGGATCCTTACAACATGCCGATCATCACCGAAAAAGCGGGCAAGATTGAGTTCCGCGACATGATCTCCGGCATCACCTTCACCAAGGAGAAAAACGAGTCCACAGGCAACGAAGAGGTCGTCGTCATCGAGCACAAGGAGGACCTGCATCCGCAGATCGTGGTCACCGACCCGAAGAGCCACGAGGTGCTCGCCAGCTACACCATTCCCGCCGGCGCCCACCTTGCCGTCAAAAACAACGAAAAAGTCGCGGCCGGCACCACCCTGGCCAAGACACCGCGCAAAGCGTCCAAGACCAAGGACATCACCGGCGGTCTGCCGCGTGTGGCCGAGCTTTTCGAAGCCCGCAAACCCAAGGATGCCTGCGAGATTGCCCGTATTGACGGCACCGTCGAAATCGGCGGACTCGTCCGCGGCAAGCGCCGCGTCATTGTCACCGACCAAAAAACCGGCCAGCAGGAGGAGCACCTCATTCCCCGCTCCAAGCACATCCTTGTCTTCAACGGCGACCACATTCACAAGGGCGACCAGCTCACCGACGGGCCCGTCGTGCCGCACGAGATCCTGGAGATCCTCGGTCCGCAGGCTCTGCGCGAGCACCTTGTCAACGAGGTCCAGGAGGTTTACCGAGCCCAGGGTGTGGAGATCAACGACAAGCATGTCGAGATCATCATCCGTCAGATGCTGCGCAAGGTGAAGATCACCGAAACCGGCGACACCGACTTCCTCTGGGGCGACCAGGTGGACCGCACCGAGTTCGAGAAGGAAAATGAGCGAGTCATCGAGGAGGGCGGCAAGCCCGCCGAGGCCGAGCCTGTGCTCCTTGGCATCACCAAGGCTTCCCTTGAGACGGAGTCCTTCATCTCCGCAGCGTCCTTCCAGGACACCACCCGCGTGCTCACCGAGGCGGCCACCCTGAACAAGTCCGACTTCCTCCGCGGATTCAAGGAGAACGTCATCATGGGCCATCTCATCCCCGCGGGCACAGGCTTCATCGCCAACCGCAGCTTCGACCTTGCCGAGCCAGGCCGTCAGGCGGACGAGGAAGCCGCCTGAGGTCAGTCCCGCCATCCTGTGAAAACCCCGCCTGCATCCTGCCGGCGGGGTTTTTTCTTGCCAAGGGAACATTGGAGGCGCATCCCTTGTCAGAGTTTGACATGACTCCTTCGTCTGATGAACAAGCTCCGCACCTCTCCGGCACCCTGCTTCTCGCGGTGCCCTCAATGAGAGACCCCAATTTTCAACGCGCCGTGGTCTTCATTGCGGCGCACACTCGTGAGGACGGCGCGTTCGGCTATGTTTTGAACCGCCCCCTTGCCCAGCGTGTGGCCGACCTCCTGCCCGACCAGGATCTCGGCGCGCTCGGCCAGGTGCCCGTCTTCGTCGGCGGCCCCGTCGCCGCGGACAAGCTTGCCTTTGCCTCTCTGCATTGGAATCGAAAAAAAGGCACCCTCCGTTGCCAGACCCACCTTTCCGTTTCCGACGCCCTTCATGAGATGAGCATGGGCCACGAAGTGCGCGGCTTCGTTGGCTACTCCGGCTGGTCCAGCGGACAGATTGAAAACGAAATTCAGCACCGCTCCTGGATCATCACTCCGGCGCGCAGGGTCATCCTTGCCACGGAAAAGCCCGAGGCCATGTGGGGCGCAGTGCTTGATGACATGGGGCCCGTTTTCAGCCTCATGGCCCGGACGCCGGAGAATGTGAGGCTGAATTGAGCGGATGTTCCTTCAAGGTTGCATCCATGCGCGGGGCGCTGAGATTCGCAGATGCGCTTCCTGCCCCTCATTCTCTCCGTCCCTCTCATGGCGGCCGCCGAAGGTCTTTATTTCGACGGCCCGGAGGTGGTGAAACTGGACTGGAACACCACGGCTCTGCGCTCCGCTGACTTCAATGGCGACGGACTGCCCGACCTCGCCCTCATCAACCGGGACCGGGCCCGCATCGAGTTTCTATTCCAGCGAAAAGACGGCCCCAAGGCCGGCGAACCCGAGCGCACTTCGCGCGAGGACCGTTGGAACCCCGTGCTGGAATTGTCACGCCTCGACAAAAAGCCCCTCGTCATTGGCCGCCGCGCCCATGCCCTCGCTGTGGGAGATTGGAACGGGGACGGCCGGCCGGACATCGCCTTTACCACTGACGAGAAGAAACTCTTCCTTCGCATTCAGGCTGCGGCGGGTGACTGGACTTCGAACACGGAATTCACCCTCGACTCCGTGTCCGAGGATCCCGAATCCCTGCACGCTGCTGATCTCAATGGCGATGGACGCACGGATTTGGCGCTGCTCACCGAGACACGTCTGCATGTCTGGCTCCAGTCTGCATCCGGCGCTTGGTCGGATGGAAAAACTTACGCCCTGGGCCAGAACGGTTGCGGGGGCCTGCGCCAGGCTGACCTGGATGGCGATGGTCTGACCGATCTTTGCTACACGTCTCCTGATGCTGACGCCGTCTTTGTCAGGCTTCAGCAGAAAGGCTGCGTCTTCGGGCAGGAGTGGCGGCTGCAAATTCCCGAAAGCCGCTGCTGGGTTCATCCTTTCCGTTTTGGCAAAGAAGCCGGCCTCGCATGGATCCGCGATGACACCGGCATGATCGAGGCCGCCCGCCTTGCGCGCACCGATGCTGACACGGATGCCGACCGCGCGTCGAGCATCCGCCATGCCATTCCCGCCACCGACATCAAAGCAGGAGCCGCTGTTTATGGCGACCTGGATGGCGATGGCCGCCCGGATGTCGTCATAGCCGAGGCAAAAAACGCCCGCCTCTGGTTCTTCGCCGGCTTGCCCGGCGGGGCTTTTGCCGAAGGGCGCGAGTTTCCGGCGCTCAGCGGCATTGAGAGCCTCGCCATCGCAGTCATCTCCGGCAAGCCCGCCCTCCTCATGCTCAGTCCTGCGGAGAAAAGCGTTGGCGTCTCCCGGTGGCAAAAAAACCGGCTCACCTACCCCGATGTCATCCACCAGAGCGCCGACACACTGCTCGCTCTCGCAGCCGGTTCCATTGACGGGGAAAAGAGCGCCGCCGTTCATGCTCTTGCGGAATCCAAAGGCAAAGTTTCTTTGCTCAGCCTGGCTTGGAGCGAGCAGGACAAATCCTTCAAGCAGGTCGTCCGCGATCTGCCGAGCGCGCCGGGCAAGCCCTCCGCCCTGCGCATCTTCGATGCCGACCAGGATGGCAGGGGTGATCTTTTCATTTTCTCCACCCTGGCTCCCATGCAGGTGCTTCTCTCCCGCGAGGATGAAAAAACCCCGTTCAAACGCGCCGAGGGCCTGCCGGATAATCTGCTCAATAAACTGGCTCCCGCCGCCTTCACCACCGCCGATCTGGACGGCGATGGCAAAGCCGAGTTTCTCATCGCGCGCGACCAGCTTGCCCGCGCCTTCCGCATCGGTCAGGATGGCAAGGCGCGCACCGTCGAGCAGTTCAACGCGCCAGATTCATCCGCCCAGATCAGCACTCTTGCCGCTGCGGCAGGCGGCGGGGTATTTCTCGCCGACACCGCTTCTGGCAAGCTCTATGAGATGACCCCCGGCCCTGACGGCGTGTTCCGTGCAGGGCACACCCACGCGCTGGCCGGAACCGCGCCGGAGGAATGCCACCTGCTCTCCCTGCCGGATCAAGGCTCGGCTCTGCTGCTTGTCGGCAAAAACGGCTTTGACATCAACCCCTTCACCGGTCCCACGCTCCGTTTGCAGACCCTTGCCACCTTTGACAGCGGCTTGAAGGACACCGCCGCCGCGGATCTTCTCATTGCGCCTTTCAGCGGCGCTGCCGTGGATGACATCCTTGCGCTCGACAACGGAAAGAGCCGCGTCATCGAGTTGTTCACTCCCGCCGCTCACTCTCCTCCTTCCTGGAGCAGCTCGCTGTATTTCCGCGTCTTCGACATTGACCCTCAATACCGCGGAAAAGTCGGTCTCACCAACGAGCCGCACGACTACCTCGCCCCCGACCTCGACGGCGACGGGCGCCCCGACCTCGCACTCCTCGTGCATGACCGGCTGCTGCTTTACATGAGGAAATGAGGTTCATGCCGCCTCGCCGACTGTCCAGCCGGCTCCCGGCAAAGCGGCAACACGCCGCCAGGTGATGATCTCAAAGGAGATGTCGTGAAGCGCGTCCGTGCCGTGTATTATGCGTGACACAGGCTCCCAACTCTGGCGGTGGATTTTTGGAAAAGGCAGGCCCGCGCCGAGAATGCGATCCACATGCGTGATCACGAGCTTGTCCGCGAAGGGCATGGCTTCAGCGTAAATTTGAGATCCGCCGCACACAAGGAGTTCGGGCTGGTCGGCACTTTCGGCGAGATGCAAAGCCTCCTCAACAGACGCCACACACTGGCCTGGTGTGACTTTGCATCCCGCGTCGCGCGTCATCACCAGCGGTTGATGATCGCGGAACCAGCCGCTCATTTCTGAATGTGTGACTCGTCCCAGCAGCAGCCATTTTTTTTCGGCGTAGGCACGGAAGTGTTTTTTGTCCTCCGGCAGATCCCAGGGAATGCCGCGTCCGCATGAGATGAAACCATCTGCGGAGACTGCGGCGATGAGTGTGACTTCCACCATGCCGCCATCCCTTTAGTACACCACGGACTCGCCTTCGTGAAGGATGCGCACCCGTTCCGAGACGCGGCGCTCCGTGCTGAGGAGTGACAGCCAGTCGGCGGGTTCGTGGATCGGCTCTCCGCCCAGAGGAAAGGTGTCATGATGCATCGGGATCATGTGCCGCGCGCCGAGCATCTCAAAGGCGTCGAGAGCCTCGGCCGGGTTCATGTGCACCGGGCGCCCGCTCGGTGCCTGGTAGGCGCCGATGGGCATGATGGCCAGGTCAATGTCGGCGCGGCGGCCGATCTCTTGAAAACCGTCGAACATGCTGCTGTCCCCGCAGTGGTAGAGGCAGCGTCGGCCGGAACTCACCAAGTAGCCGCCAAACCCTCGATGAGTGTCATGAATCATGCGGGCACCCCAGTGACGCGCCGGTGTGAACGTGATGTGGATGTCCTGAAATTTGGCCCGCTGCCAGGTTTCCAGTTCGATGATCTGGCCGAATCCGCATCTCTTCACGATGTCACCGACTCCATGTGGAACGATGACCGGCTGGCCGCGGGCCACGCGCCTGAGACTTGGCAGATGCAGATGGTCGAAGTGAGCATGGGTGATGAGCACCAGGTCAATCGGCGGCAGATCACTGGCCCAGATGCTCGGATGGCGCACCCGTTTGACGGGGCCGTGCCACAGCGCCCAGTTCGGATCAATCAGCATGCTCACTCCGCCTATGCTGGCGAAAAAGCCCGCGTGCCCCAGCCAGGTGGCGCAGATTTCGTCGTTGGAGGCCAGAGGCACGGCGCGCGGAGTCCTTCCCGGACGGCGCGGTGACAGCAGCGTGGGTATGAGCACATCTCCGAGGAATTGAAGATTCCTGCGTTGCCAGCCCTCGGTCGGGAGAAGTCCGATTTTATTTTCGTCCCTGGTCTTCCTGCGAAAGGGAAAACCGGCTTTTCCGGGCCTGCACAAAAGGGCGGGTCCGCCATGGTCCGGCGTGGGATCGTGAATCATGAGTTTGAACTCGTTCTAATGAAAATAGGGCTGTTTGTCATGGAGACAAGGCGGAAGTCCGGCTTTGCAAGGCACGATCCAAGAGTGACAATTCACGCCCGCATGAACCAGGACAACTCCACTTGGACCAAAACCGACCTGCGCCGTTCAATGCGCGCGCGCCTCGCGGCGGTGGATGAGAATCAACTGGCGGAGTGGTCCGCAAGATTGGTGAAGCGTCTGCAAATGCGGCGCGAGATTTGGGAAAAGCCCGGCACGGCTGCATTGTTCGGTGGACTGCGAGCCGAACCTGACTTGGTGAGCACCTTGATGCCGTGGCTTGCCGGACAGGGATGGCAAACGGTCTTTTTTCGCATTTCGGAGGGAATGCTGGAGCCGCGTGTGGTTCGCGATATGGGAGATCTTCGGCGCGGCAGGATGGGGGTTTGGGAGCCTTCGATGCAAACCTCCCCCGTTCCGGTGGGGGAATTGACCGTGATTCTTGTGCCGGGATTGATGTTTTCCACAAAAGACGGCTCCCGTCTGGGACATGGCGGCGGCTATTATGACCGGCTGCTTTCACAGCAGGGAGTCAGGGCTCCGCGCTTGGGTGTCGCATTCGATGCGCAGTTGGCGGAAAATCTGCCCTGCGAGCCGCATGACATGCGCGTACAGTCTTTGGCGACCGAGTCACGATTTGTCGAGAGTTTCCCTGATGGCTGACAGGTGTGCGAATGCGGGACCCGCCCGCGCGCGTCATTCAAACAAGGCTGCTGTCATCCTGCTTTTCCAGCCTGCCGATCTTCTTTTTGATGATCTCGAGTTGAACCGTCATTTCATGCACGGCTTTAAGGCAGTCCGACATAGTCTCGGAATCCCGCAGATGCGGGAGTGCTGGATGAATCTTCATGAATTGCAGCGCCACGGTTTTGCAGGCATCTCGGATCATCTGGATGGACTCATGACGGGTCATGACCCGACAATGAACACATGCCGCCGGAAGGCAAGCCCGGCTTCCCGGAGGACGGGAGGGCTATTGTGCCAATCTCGTGCCTTTCAAAACGCGCGGTTGCTATTTTCATGATTCAGGCTGTAATCCGGCTCTCTCACCAAAATCAGCAGTCAGTTTTGTGACCCACCCAGCCTTCAAGCCCACAGCCGGTGCCTTCCTCTTTTTCGGCATCCACCTCCTCGCGATCCTCGCCTTCTTCGTCAAACCGGACCCGCTCTCGCTATGTTTGTGCGCGGGGCTGTTTTTGATCCGGAAGTTCGGCATCACCGGCGGTTATCACCGCTACTTTTCACACCGCTCGTTCAAAACCTCGCGCTGGTTTCAATTTGTCCTGGCCTGGCTGGGCGGCATGGCGGCGCAAAAAGGCGCGCTCTGGTGGGCGGCTCATCACCGTCATCACCACCAGCACTCCGACCAGCCTGATGACATTCATTCCGTGAAGCAGCAGGGCTTTTATTGGGCGCATGTGGGCTGGATTTTGGCGCCGGATTATGAGGACTATGACGCGAAACGCGTGAAGGACCTGACCAAGTATCCGGAGTTGGTGTGGATCAACACCTACCATTGGGTGCCTCCGGCGGTGCTGGCGCTGGTCTGCTATCTGGCTGCCGGGCTGCCGGGCTTCTTGTGGGGCTTCTGCCTGAGCACGGTGGTTCTTTACCACACCACCTTCGCCATAAATTCCTTCTGCCATCTGCTTGGCAACCGACGTTACGAGACGGGCGAGTCGAGCCGGAACTCCTTCATCCTTGCCATTCTCACGCTCGGCGAGGGCTGGCACAACAACCACCACTACTACCCGCATTGCGCGCGCCAGGGCTTTTTCTGGTGGGAGTTCGACCCGACCTATTATGTGCTTCGCTTGCTGAAGCTTGCGGGCATTGTCCACGCCATCAAAGAGCCGACGAAGCGCGTGCTGGAAGGCAGGGAAGCCACGGCGGAACTCGGTTGAGAGACGGGCCCATTATTCTCCGGCAAAGGTCGTTTGCCATGAGGGGTTGTCCGCCTAGCCTTGGCGGCCATGCCTGACCTTATCTCCGACCCAAAAGACCTGAAACCTACGACAGCCTGGCAGGAAACTGTCTGGGCCTGGACCGCCGAGGAGGAACTGGCGGACCACACCAGCAAGGCGCGCCTGTGCGTGGCGACGCTGCTTCCCTTCAAGGACTGCAAGCCGGACTGGGAGGGTTTTTCCAAAAGCGTGCGCTGGATGCGGCAGTGCGGCGAGCACTATGGGGTAGAGATGGTCTTCGTGTTGAACGCGGACACTGGATACATCTTCGAACTGGACAACCAACTTTATGCCGATGTTCTGCGCCGGTTCAGGGCGGAATTTCCAGATCAGCGATTCATCGCAGGCGTGACAGCGCGCGGCGCGGAGAAGGATGAGGTCTTCAAGGCTGAGCGCTACTGGCCTCTGCTCGACATCGCCCAAAGCCACGACAACTGCGAGGTGATGATAATGACTTCCCGCCTGCTGAACTTGCTGGAGACCGAGGCGCGGCGGGATGCCTACTTCGAGATCGCCGCTCATATCACGCACCCGGCCATCGCCCACGCTTTGGAGCCCTCTTTTGTGCCATGGGCCAGCCCGTACGAGCCGTGGCTGCTGCACGAGATCGCCAACCACCCGAAATATGCGGGCGGCAAGATCAGCACACTCGACGAGCCGCATTTTCTCTACTGGGCGGCCATGTGCAAAGATCTGAAGCTGCCTTTCGCCCCGCACAGTGGTGACGACTACGGCATTCCCACAGCCATCCGGCTTGGTCTGCCGTTGCTCATCGGCGCTGGTGTCAGCGCCTGCCCGCTCATCTGCGCCGCGAGGGACATGTGGCTGCTGGATAGTGTGGCGGACAAGAAATTCAAAACAGGTACGGGCCGCTTTGACACGCGGGTTTACAAGCTCTTCGAGGCATTCCAATCTTTCGAAGACCTCGTCTTCCGTCTCGACGAACGCATGAGCGCCGCGCCTTACAAGCACAGCACGGCCCATGTGCTGAGTCATCTGGGCATCATTGATGCGCCGGAGCCGCATCCTGAATGCAAGGATGTGCGCGGCATGGACGAGGCGCTGCGCATGGCCGAGGCGCTGCGGCGCCCGTTGCGCATGGCGAAGCGGTTGGGCATTCCAAATTTCGAGGCTGTTTGAATGATGGCAAATGAAGCGCGGCTCAAGAGACCAGCCCCTCATTTTATGAAGCCGCGACTTCCTTCCGCCCTCAAAAAATCCATCTTCCGCGCGCTGTCCGCTTTGCTGGCTGGGGGCGCGCTTTTTTTAACCTCATGCATGACGCCTTATCCCGGTCCCGCCGAAGTTCAGGGAGGCGTAACTGGCGCGGTGGTTGGAGGGCTTGCCGGCGCGGTTATCGGCCATCAAAGTGGATGTCCCCTGGAGGGCGCGGCCATAGGCGGCGCGCTCGGAGCGCTCGCGGGATCGGCCATTGGCGCAAGCGAGGACGCCCGCTATGGCTACCACCCCCGCTACGCACCCGTCAGGCCACAGCGTTTCCATGCTGCTCCACCAGTGATTTTGGCACCCGCGCCGATCTTTGGCGGTGTGGGCTACAGCCGCTGGGGCGGACGCGGTTTTTAATCCGGTGGTGTTGGTTTTGGCGGCCCTGCCTTCGGTGGACCAGTGTATTCGCCTGGATGGGGGTATCCTTGCTGGTGACACCCTCCATCAATTCGGCCAACGATCACAAATGCATCCAGCGGTATTGCGACCATTTTAAAATTATCGTTGAGCATCTGCGAGTTGAGCAGGAGTTGCGTTTTACGGGCGAGGGGGGA
>ERZ761607.815-NODE-815-length-45397-cov-5.957898_pt1 | contig 45397 bp, 37 predicted proteins | sample MGYA00511164_ERZ761607 | MGnify/ENA primary metagenome ERZ761607 (study PRJEB28899, sample SAMN02445080) | bioreactor sludge metagenome | biome: EBPR sludge | place: Australia: Brisbane, Thorneside Wastewater Treatment Plant | collected 2011-06-22 ...
TCTCTCGAGCATCGGGGGCTTCGAGTACCCGTCGTCGAAGATGGGGGCGATCGCGGTGCTGCGCCAGGCGTTTTCAGACGTGCAGTGGCAGATGGCGGCCGTGCACGCCTTCTCGCGGAGCCCGGGCAGGTTCGAGCGCCCGGTGTTCTCGCGGGCGATGGAATCACTGCGGCAGCCCGTGGGCTGGCTGTTTGACGCCAACGAGCCGCTGGACATCTGGCGGTTTACGAAGATCGTCCGCGAGTTCCGCGGCGACGAGCGGGTCATCCGCCTGCGCGGACTCCAGAACACGACGAGCTACGACCTCGACGTCAAGGTTCGCGACCGCGCCGGGCTGGAGTCGCCGCCGACGCGAGTTTCGTTCGTGACGGCCTTCGTGGCGCCTTCGCAGGCCTGCGACATCACGCCGCCCGTGAGCCCTTCGCGCCTGCGTAGCCTCGCCGCGCAGTTCGTCTGCAACTCGACCCACCCGATCGCGCGCGTCGAATGCCAAGTCGACGGGGGCGCCTGGACGACCTGCCAAACCCCGACGACGCACACGATCTCGGGACTCAACGAAGGCGTGCACGTCTTCCGCGTGCGCTACGTCGACGAAGCGGGCTTCACGAGCCCCGACGCCGACCGCAGCTGGCTCGTGGACCTGACGCCGCCGCTCGTGCAGATCACCTCGGCTTCGACGCCGGGACTCGCCGCGAACTTCGAGTTCGACGCGAGCGACGCGAATGGCCTCGGTCGCGTCGAGTGCGCGATCCACAAGAGCGGCAGCACGCCGTCCTTCGTGGCCTGCGACCAAAACTACGGGGCGACGGGGCTCGAGTCCGGCCGCGCCTACATCTTCGTCGTCAAGGCGAGCGATCTCGCGGGCAATGTGAGCCAAGCCGCCTACAACTGGAACACGACGCCGCCGACCGGTTTGCCGCAGTGTTCGTTCCTGACGAGCTTTCCGAACTCCTATTCCACGCAGTCCGACGTGACCGTGGCCTTCTCCTGCTCGTCGACGCACGGGCCCGTTTCCTTCCCCGAGTGCAAAGTCGGCTCGGGTAGCTGGGTGGCCTGCTCGACGGTCGGATCGCACATCCTTCGCGGCCTGGCGGACGGCGCCGCCGCCGAGTTGTGCGTGCGCACGACGGACCTCTGGAATCGCCCGAGCGGTCCGGCCTGCCTGCGCTGGAACGTGAGCCTGCGCGCGCCCGCCATGCGTCCGCTCGCGATCGACGTCGCGCATCCTTACGCGCGCCTCTTCTTCGGCGCCGAAGCTTCGTCGTGCCCCGTCGCGAACTACGAGTGCAAGCTCGACGGTCCGACCTCGAGCCACGACTGGCGCAGCTGCGAATCGTCGCTTCTCTACTCGAACCTCGTGTTGAACGCCGATTACGTGTTCTCGGCGCGCGCCGCGACCCGTTGCGCGCAGACCTCGGATCCCGTCACGCTCCGCTGGAAGGCCCGCGCGGCCTACCGCGGCCCGGTCTGCCGAGCGGCGCCCACTTCGGGCACGGCCTTCCCCGACTGGATCGCGTCGAGCCCCTACGCGGTGGCGATCGCTTGCGACGCCGACCCCGCGGCCCAGAGCTTCGAATGCTCGACGGACGGAACGACCTGGCAGGCCTGCACGAGTCCCTACTCGATCGCGGCCAGCGTCACCGGCGACCAGATCCGCTACGTGCGGGGCATCGACGACGGCGGCTTCCCGGGTCCCGTTTCGCAGGTCGCGCTCCGCTTCGATCTGGATAATCCCACGGTGCAGGTCGAGAGCCTCGAATGGGGCTCGAGCGACCTGAAGGTCTTCACGCGCAGCCAGGACGTCGGCAGCGGCGTGAAGGAGATCCGTTGCTCGGTGGACGGCGTCGTCGCGAACGCGCGTTGCTCGACGCCGCAGATCCTCACGGCGTCGGCCCTGCGCACGCCGGGCGCCACGCACATCTTCCGCGTGACGGCGACCGATCACGCGGGCCGCAACTCCCCCGAGGCCCAGCACAGCTGGACGAACGGTGGGTGGTCGGCCTGGGGCGCCTGCGAACGCCAACCCGACAACTCCGGTCGCCAGACGCGCACCTGCACCTCGCCGGCGCCGGCGGGCGGCGGCCTCGTTTGCGCGGGCGCGGCGGCGCAGACCTGCACGCCGCCTCCGCCGCCGCCTTGCGCGAACGGCGCGACGAACTCGCCGACCTGTACGACGTGTCCCGCGGGCATGGCCTTCCGCGGCGACGGCCAGTGCGCGACGATCGCGACCAACGGCGGTTGGGGCGGGTGGGGCGCTTGCTCGGCGACCTGCGGCGGCGGCACGCAAACGCGCAGCTGCGCGCAGCCGCGTAGCCTCTACGCGAGCTCGACTTGCGACGCGGGCGCGACCCAGTCGCAGGCTTGCAACACGGGCGCTTGCTGTTTGGCGGCCGGCACTTACCTCGGACGCGGCGATCCGCCGGGACAGATTCCGGCCGAGGTGACCTGCCACTCGTCCTCGATGCCTCCGCCGGTGGTCGTCTCCGACTCGACCCTGGGTTGCTGCAACAACCGCGTTCGTTACTCGAGCCCGCGCGTGAGGACCGTGATCACCTGCGGACCGGGTACGAACTGTTCTTGGTGCACGCCCTACATCCCCGGCCTGAACGCTCCGAACCACAACTGGGACGACTGGGAGGCCCGCTGTGACTAGAACTCATTTCAGGACCTCATCGAAGGCGTTCGCGCTGGCGGCGGCGGTCGTCGGCTTGGGCGCCGCGCACGCGGAGACGAAGGAGCGCGGGCTCCAGTTCCACGCCGGGCTCGAAACCGGGCTCCAGATCCTCAGCACGAACGTCGCCAACGAGATCGACAAGAAGGGCTTCTTCCTGACGCCGAAGTTCGGCGCGCTCTGGCTCAAGAAAGAGTGGGAGTGGGAAGCCGATCTGGGCCTGCGCTACTCGCAGATCTCCGGGAGTTCGGGCAACGTCGAGAAGAAGATCAGCTTTCTCACGGGCTGGTTCGAGCTCGCGCCGCGCTACCGCGTGAGCCGAGCGTTTTCGATCGGCCCCACGCTCGATCTTCTTTTCGGTACGGATACTTCGCATACGGAAACGGCCCAGGCCGGATCCAAACTCACGATGCTCTTCGGCGCTTCGTCGCGGCTGGCCTTTGAGGACGCGCCCCTCAGTCTCACCGGGCGCATCACGATGGACGCGAACCTGGCCAATCAGCTTTTGCTGAACTTCGGCGTGGGCCTGCTCTGGCACTTCGGCGGCGAGGAGACCTACGAGCCGATCCGCGAAGCGGCGCCGCCGCTGCCGGTCGAAGAGCCGTTGCCCCCGCCTCCCGCTCCGACTCCGGCTCCCCGCCGGGCCGAAGTCCAGGTCGAGCGCGACAACGTCTTGCTGCGTATCCCCGAGAACGTGCTGCTCTTCGACACCGCGATGTCTCACCTGAAGGAGAACCAGAAACGTTACCTTCAGCGCGTCGGCGAAGTGCTGTGGCGCTACGAAGCGCGTTGGAAGCGTCTCGAGGTGACGGGACATACGGACTACCGGGGCACGGACGCCGTGAACCAGGAGCTGTCGGAAGCGCGGGCGCGCAGCGTTTCGCACGAGCTCGTGGCCGCCGGGGTCGACGCGACTCGCCTGCTCGCCGTGGGGCGCGGCGAGAGCCAGCCGTTGACGATGGAAAAGGATCCCGAGTCGCTCTCGCGCAACCGCCGCGTCGAAATCCGCGTCGAGGGCATCGAGCGCGGCGCCGACCTCGCCGCCGAACTCGGCCAGATCACCCTCGAGTAAAAAGGAACCTGACGCCTATTCGAAGAAGGCGCGCTCGAGCGCTTGGTGGGCCGCCTCGCTGGGGTGCAGGCCTTCGATTTGGGCCAGCAGTAGTGTCCGCTCCGAGAGGGTGGACACGTTGGCCGCCACGATCGAAGCGGCCAACGCGAGCGTCTCGAGCTCTTGGACCGTCGGCTGGGCCGTCGTGGGGACCTCGAGCCCGCGCAGGCCCGCGCGCACGCGAAACTCGGGCGTGGCCTCGGGCCAGGCCGCCACGACTTCGAGCGCGCGCTGTCGGGCGGAGACGTCCTCCGGCGCGAGCGAGGTGAGGTGGGCCATCAACTTGTCCGAGAAGGTCACGGGATCGGGTCGCTCGCCCTTCAGGGCGTCGACGACCTCGGAGGGGAGGCCCGTCAGATCCAGCGAGGACGAGCTTTCGGCGACGCGAGCCGCGGGGACCGGCACGACGGAACTCCGCGCGCCCGAGCTCCGCTCGGAAACCTGGGCCAGGGCCAGGCGCAAGGAATCGCCCTCGGCGCCCCGGCGCAGGAGCCCACGGATGGCCTCCTCGGGCGACGCCGAGCTCGGGGGAGCCTCCGGCAGCACGATGCGGCTCCGCAGGAAGGCCGCCCCCGAGAGGGCGAGAATAACGAGACTCAGCCGCGCGATCACGAATCCGCTTTCTCCGTTTTCCGGTCGCGCCCGTGCCGGATGAGCGAGTTGATGTGGTCTGCGAGCTGCGGAAAGTAGTCGCCGCTCCGGAACTGGACTTCGCTCCATTCCCCCGTCTCGAGGATGCGCTTGATGTGGGAGTCCAGGCGGTAAATGGGACCCGCGATGCGGTTCGACAGGAATATCCCCCCGACGAAAAGGCCGAGCCCCACGGCCAGCCCGGTCCAAAGGAAGACTTGGTCCAGGACCCGCTGCTGCTCGCGAAGAAAGTGGAAGAAGGGATGCCCCTCGGGGAAGGAAAGTTCCTGCCCGATCTTCATGAACTTCAGGATGAAAAACGCGTTCGAGACGTAGATCACCGCGAGCACGAGAAAGGCGACCAGGAGGGTCGTCCCCACGAAGCGAAGCTGGAAGGGCGGGTCGATGAGGTAGGAGCGCCGGCCGTGGGAGGGACGTTTCGGGTCGGGGGAAGACGTCATGGGCGCAGTTTAGGCCCTGTTTGGCGGCAGACCAATCCCGGCCCCGGGGGAAAGAGGACAGACTCGCGATCGGGCGGCGGGGGGTGTCGCCCGCCGCAAAATTCTGTGCTTAAACCCCCGCCATGGCATTGGATTACGAAAAACTCCTCGGCAACGACGCGGCCTCCCTCCTCGAGTACCGGGCCAAAGTCCCCCGCGAGAGCCTCGCGCTCCCGACGAAGGACTGGGTTTCGGACGTGCTCGCCTATTCGGACCGCAAGCCGGCCGTTATGCGTAACCTCCAAACGCTCTTCAACACGGGTCGCCTCGGCGGCACGGGCTACTGCGCCATCTTCCCGGTCGACCAAGGCATCGAGCACTCGGCCGGCTCGGCTTTCGCGCCGAACCCGCAGTTCTTCGACCCCGAAAACATCGTCAAGTTCGCCTACGAGGGCGGCTGCTCGGGCGTCGCTTCGACCCTCGGCGTGCTGGGCCTCACGGCCCGTCGCTGGGCCCACAAGATCCCCTACGTGCTCAAGCTCAACCACAACGAGTTCCTGAGCCTGCCGAACAAGTACGACCAAACGATGTTCGCCTCGATCCAGCAAGCCTTCGACATGGGTTGCGTGGCCGTCGGCGCGACGGTTTACTTCGGCTCGCCCGAAAGCGCTCGCCAGATCAGCGAAGTCTCCCGGGCCTTCGAGATGGCGCACTCGCTTGGTATGGGCACGATCCTGTGGTGCTACACCCGTAACAATGGGTTCAAGGTCGACAACGTCGACTACCATAGCTCGGCCGACCTCACGGGCCAGGCCAACCACCTGGGCGTCACGATGCAGGCCGACATCATCAAGCAGAAGCTCCCGACGAACAACGGCGGCTACAAGGCCACCAAGCACGGCAAGACCTCGGAGAAGGTCTACACGGACCTTTCCACGGACAACCCGATCGACCTTTGCCGTTACCAAGTCCTTTGCTGCTACAACGGCCGCATCGGCCTCATTAACTCGGGCGGCGAGTCCAAAGGCGCTTCGGACCTTGGCGATGCCGTCCGGACGGCGGTCATCAACAAGCGCGCGGGCGGCATGGGCCTCATCGCGGGCCGGAAGGCCTTCCAGAAGTCCTGGAAAGAGGGTCTGGGCATCCTGAACGCGATCCAAGACGTCTACCTTGACCCCCGCGTCACGATTGCTTAAGGACGAGGATTCAAATGGCGGCTGATAAAAAAGACCCTGTCTACTTCGCTCCTCCGGGTTCCCCCGTGGTCCCCGCTTCGTACGACACGCGCATTCGCCTCAAGTCGCAGATGCGCGGCGTGCTCACGCAGGCCGACCTCAAGAAGTACCTTGAGTCGCTGCCGGATGACGCCGCCAATGCCGTCGTTTTGAATTACTCGGATGTCGTGGGCGGCACCGACGATTCGTCGACCTAACGCGCTAAGTCCTGTTTTTGACCCCGAGCGGCGTTAAACTATTGCTGTGAGCAACGAAGAGAAACCCGTTCGGGAACCCCGTCGCTTTCGCGGTTCGCGCCGCGACATGCTCTTCTTTATCTTCCCGAACCTCTTCACGACGGCGAACCTCTTTTTGGGGTTCTATTCGATCATCTCCGCGACGCGCGGCGAGTTCACGGCCGCGGCGCTTTCGATCATGCTCGCGGCCCTCACGGACGGGCTGGACGGCCGCATCGCGCGTTTGACGAATACCCAGTCCGCGTTCGGCGAAGAGTACGATTCCATGGCCGACCTCGTGAGTTTCGGTATCGCGCCGGCCGTCATGATGTTCCACTGGGCGCTCGCGCCCTACGGCCGTTACGGTTGGGTCGCTTCGTTCTTCTACCTGACCTGCGCCGCGCTTCGTCTCGCGCGCTTCAACGTGCTCAAGCAATCGGGCGAGAAGCGCTACTTCCAGGGCTGCCCGAGCCCGGTGGCGGCCTGCACGGCGGCTTCGGCCGTTCTCTTCTACGACCGCATGGGACTCGTCGCGTGGAAGAACATGTTCATCCTCATCGTGATCTCGGGTCTCGCGGCGGCCATGGTTTCGACCGTGCGTTACCGCAGCTTCAAGGACCTGAACTTCCGTTCGCAGCAGATCTTCGCCTACGTGCTCGTCGTCTTCGCGACGGGCGTCGTGTACTCCGCTTCGCCGGAATGGGTCCTCTTCCCGCTCTTCGTGTTCTACCTCGTGACGGCTCCCCTCGGAGAAAGCCTGCGCTTGCTGCGCCGGAGCTTCCGCTGGATCCCGGGCACGGGCCGTTCGTAGAAGTGTCCCGGAATCCTTTCCAATCTTTTTGATGTTTCTTTTTTGAACGGTGAGGGGCAACTCTCGTTTGAGAAAATGGCCTCGAAAACATTGTAAAGAGGATCTGGGACACCTCGGATCGATGCTAGAACGGACCCCATCATGCCGATTCTGAACCACGTCGCTTTGTTGGTGCCTTCCGTCGTTCGCGCCGCCGAGGCGTTGCGGGGCTATGGGTTTTCCATCGGCGAGGTCGAAGAGTGGGAAGGCGAGCTGACCCGCGAGATCTACGTGGGCTACGGCGCCAAGGCTTCTCTGCTCCTGATGGAGCCCGCGGGGGAAACGGGCTCTTACCGTCGGGCGCTCGAAAAGCGGGGGCCGGGACTTCACCACCTCGCCGTCGACGTGCAGGAGCGCAAGGCCGAGGAGCTGCCCACCGAAGCCGCGTTGGTCGAGCGCATCGAGCTGCCCGTTCCCGCGGAGCTCCATCGTCTGATCGCGGCGCTGGGGTTGGATGGAGTCCTGCGTCCCCAAGGGGACGCTTTGGTGATCCAAGCCCGCGGTCAACGCATCCCGTTTTCTCGCCTCGTTTAGGACAGAGCGCGGGGCCGTGTAAGGGCTTGTGGCTGGACAGGCGCGGGCGGAGGAACCTAGAAAGTCCCCCATGAAAATTGCCGTCGTCGGTGCGACCGGGGTCGTGGGGCTCGAAATGGTGCGCGTGCTCGCCGAGCGCGTGAAGCCCAAGCGGGACTACGAGCTTCGTCTCTTCGCCTCGCGCGCGCGGCCGCAAGAGAAGGTGCTCGCGCTCGAGGAGTCGTGGGAATCCCTCGGTGAGTGCGACTTCGTATTGAACGCCACGGGGGACGATGTGGCCCGCACGCTCGAATCGCGCTTGCGCGACGGGCAAGTGCTCATCGACAACTCTTCGGCCTTTCGCATGGGCGCGGGCTATCCGCTCGTCGTGCCCGAGGTGAACGCGCACCGGCTCAAGGCGCGCCCGCCCGTCGTGGCGAACCCGAACTGCACGGCGATCCTGCTTTGCGTGGCGCTCAAGCCGCTCACGGCTTTCGGCCTCGAGCGGGTCGTCGTGTCGACCTACCAGGCGGCCAGCGGTGCGGGTCTCAAGGGACTCGAAGAGCTCGAGGCGCAGCAGCGCGCACTCGGTCGCGGTGAAGCCTTGCCGACGCCCGAAGTTTTTCCCTTTCACCTCGCGGGCAACGTCCTCTCGCACAACTCGAAGGTCCGCGTGGGCGAAGGTCCCGGCCAGGGCTACAACGAAGAGGAATGGAAGGTCGTCGAGGAGTCGCGCAAGATGCTCGAACTGCCGACGCTCTCGATCAGCGCGACCTGCATCCGCGTGCCGGTGGCTCGCGCGCACTCCGAGGCCGTGACGGTCGACGTGGAACGCGATTTCTCGCTCGAGGCCATCCGCGCGGCTTGGGCCGGGGCGCCGGGACTTCGGATCGTCGACGAGCCCGAGCTCAATCACTTTCCGATGCCGATCGAGTCGCAGAACCAGGATCTCGTCTTCGTCGGGCGCTTGCGTCGAGATATCTCGCGCCCGCGCACGCTGCACTTTTTCCTGTCGGGCGATCAGATCCGCAAGGGCGCCGCGACGAACGCCGTGCAGATCCTCGAACGTTACCTCTAGGAGCGACCCGGTGACTTCGCGCTACGTCTTGCGGCTCGAGTTCGACGGCGCGGCCTATTGCGGTTGGCAGAAGCAGGCCGAAGATCGTGAGGCGGCGGATCGCCCCTCGGTGCAGTCGCACGTCGAAGACGGCTTGCGCACCTTTTTGCGTCGGAGCGAGCGCGTCGTCGTGCAAGGTTGCGGCCGCACGGACGCGGGCGTGCACGCCGAAGAGTTTTTCGCGCACTTCGATCTCGACGCGGAGTGGGGGCCCGAGCGGGTCGAGAAGCTTCGGCACGGGCTCAACTGCCTGTGGCCGGCCGGGCTCGCGGCGACGGGAGCGTGGGCCGTGCCCGCCGACTTTCACGCGCTCGATTCCGTGGAAGAGAAAACCTACGAGTACCGCATCCTCCTGCGCCGTTCGCCGCCGACTTTGTTGCGGGGGCGTTGCTTGTGGCTGCCGATCCGCCCGGGTTACCGCGAGGGCTTCGATCGCGACCGCTTGGCCGAGGCGCTTCGCGCGCTCCCGGGCGAGCATGACTTCACGGCCTTCGCCGCGGCCGGCGCGACGACGCGAACGACGGTGCGTAAGATTCTCTCGGCCGAGTTGAGCGCCGAAAAACTTGGCCACGACGAAGGGCAGGGCGAGCTTCTGCGACTGCGTTTTCGCGGCGAAGGCTTTCTCAAGCAGATGGTGCGTAATCTCGTCGGGACACTCGTCGAGATCGCCCAGGGCAAGCGCGAGGCGGGCGATTTGCCTCGGCTCTTGCGGGAGGCGGCGCCCCGTAGCGAGGCGGGATTCTGCGCGCCGCCCGAAGGATTGTTTTTGACCCGGGTCCGTTCCCCCGCCAGTATCGAGTCCCTGTGGACGGCGTCCGAATCTCACGAAGGGTCTGGTGGCTGACCCTCCTGTTCTGGTCTTTGGGCCTGCACGGCCTCGGCGCCTGGCTGTTCTGGCGGAACGCCGAGAAGCCCCTCGCTCCCCGCTCCGCTTTCGCGCCCTCCGCGGATTCGCTTCCCCCGAACTCGTCGCCCCTTGAAACCCGGGTCGTATCGCCTTCCGAACTCCGCGCGGCCGAAACGCGGGCGCTCGTCGATTCGGAGAACGCCGCGCCTCCGCGCGAGACGCCGAGGGATCGCGCGCGTTACCTCGGCGAACGCACCCAGCGGGTCGAACGCGAAAGCGTGGCGGCCGGAACGGGGATCCGCGGCGGCGGCGGTCGCGCGTCGGAGGCCAAGCCCGAAGCCGCTCCTCCCGCGTCGCGCGAGGAGCGGCTCGCGAAGTTCGGGCTCGGGCCGGGGTCCACGCTTTCGCATCCGCGCCCGGCGCCGCCGAGCGCCCCGGGCGAAGGACCCGAAGGCGCGGCCTCGGGGTCGGTCGATCGCGTCGATGCGAACGTCGCGGTCGGCACGCGAACTCTGCTCAACACGGACGAGTACGTGCACGCCGGCTTCTTCAATCGCGTGCGCCGCGAGGTCGCCCCGCGTTGGGAGCCGCTCGTGCGTCGCATCCTCGAGCGTTCGAAGGAACGCATGACGGCGGGCGTTTACCAAACCGGGCTCGTGACAATTCTTGACTCCGAAGGCAATGTTCTCGACGTGGAAATCAAGAAATCCTCGGGCTTTCCGGCCTTCGACGAAGCCGCGCGCAGCGCGATTCGCTTGAGCCTGCGCTTTCCGCGCCCGCCGCGCGAGATGCAGGACGAGGATAAGCTCGTTCGCTTCGAACTGAGTTTTCTCGTGAACCTCGACCCCGGCGGATTTCGTTTCGATTACGTAAGGGACCCTCGCTTATGAAGCAGAAGAAAAAAATGACCTTCGGCCGTCGGCTCCTCGTCGGGGTACTCGTTTTCTTCGGCTTGCTCGTCGTCGTCGAGGCGTGGTTGTCGCGCCGCTGGGGCGCCGACGTCGACGTCGTGAAGATCGAGCTGGACGGTCGCGCTTTCGAGGCGAGCCGCGACGAAGTCGGCGCGTGGAAGATCGTCGCCGAGCGCGACGAAGACCTCTGGTTCGCGTTCGGTTACCTGCAAGGATTGGATCGCGATTTCCAGCTCGAGCTCATGCGCCGGATGGCGCGCGGCGAGCTCGCGGGCTGGATGGGCGCCGGGCAACTCGAGCGCGACGTCATTCTGCGGGCCTCGAGCCGCGTCGCGCGCGACGAGTGGGAACGGCTGTCGCCGGGCTCGCGCGAGCGCCGCTCCGCCGAGGCTTTCGTGGCCGGCTTGAATCGTCATCGTCGCGATCCGCTCGGGGCGGAGATCTTCGAGAGTCGCTTTCTGCCGGTCAAACGGGCCGAGCTTCCCGCTTGGGAAGCGTGGGAAGTCCTGGCCGTCGCGCGTTTGCACGCCTGGGAGTTTTCGTACGACTACGGCGAGGAGCTGCGGGCCCTGCGAATGCAGCGTAACTTGGGCGCGGATCTCGCGCGGCTGCTCCTCCCCTCGGAAAGCGCTGCGAGCCCGTCGCTTTACGGGCAGAGCGCGCGCCCCGAGCTGCATTCCTCCGGTCCGCGCGGAACGTCGATCCCGGCGCCGGAAGCCTTCGTTCCGGTCGAGAGCACGGCGTCCTGGCCTTCGCTCCCCTCGGGCGAAAAGCTCGCGTTGAACGGCGAAGAGTGGGAGCGCGAGGCGCGTCCGGTCTCGAACGCTTGGATCCTGTCCGAGCCCAAGACGGCGTTGCCGCCCACGCTCTGCAACGATCCGCATTTGAGCACGGCTTGGCCCGCGCCGCTTTACCCTATCCGCTACGAAGTGCGCGGCTTGGAGCTCAAAGGCACGGGCTTCATGCTGCCGGGCGTGCCCGTGCTCGCCATCGGTACGGTCGAGCGCGGCGCCGCCGCCGCGAAGACGTCTTTGAGTTGGGGCATCACGCTCGCGACTTTCGCCGACGTCCAGGATCTCGTGACGCTTTCTCCCGAGACGCTCGGGAAGGCCCAACGTCGTAAGGAAAACTTCGAGATCCGCGACCCGCTCTCCGGCAAGGTCGAGCGCAAAGAGATCGAACTCGAATGGACGGAGCACGGGCTGCGCGTGGATCCCTGGCTCGCGCTCGGCGAGACGGCGCCGCTCGCGTTGGACTGGATCGGCTTCCGCCGCTCGGCGAGCCCCTTGGGCTTTCTCCTGGATCGAAGTCTCGACGGCCTGGAGGGGCTCGACGAAGGCCTCGCGAATCGTTGGGTCTTTCCGGCCGTGAACTATACCTGGATCTCTCGACGGGGCGACGCGCCCACGCGCGGCGGTCACGTGCTGACGGGCCTGCTCTACGAACGCGAGCGCCCCGAAGTTCCGCGTCGACCCCTGAGCGAAGCGGAGGCGCGCGCACGCAAGCTCTCGCGTCCCTCGGAACGGCCGCACGTGGAAGGCGTCGTCGAAGGAAAATCGATTTTCTTCGCGACGGGGAACCAGCGCGTCTACGATGGCAAGCTCGGCGTGCGGGTCGCGACGGATTGGTACGACGGCGCGCGCGCGGAACGGATTCTCTCGCAGAAGGAAAAAACGCTGTCGGAAGGTCCGGAATGGTCGCAGACGGACTTTCATTCTCCGGCCGTGCTTGAGTTCGTGCGCCTGGCGCGGGCGCGCTTGAACGCGGATCGCTTGTGCGCCGAGGGAGACGCTTCGCTGCGGACGGGCTGCCAGCTCATGGTCGGGCGTCTCGACGCTTGGGACGGCGAGATGGCCGCCGAGGATTGGGTGCCGACCGTCGCGATGGCTTGGTTCGCGCAGGCCCGCAAAGGGCTGTGGGGCGCGGCGGGCGACGGCCTCGAATCCACGAAGGAAGGCGAGGCCGAAGCGCGGGCGGACTCCGTGCGGCTGCACATCGCTTGGCAACGGACGAGCGCTTCCTACCGCGCGCTCCGGAATTTTTTCCGCGATGAGAAGGCGCGCAAAGCTTGGGAAAAGACGACCGGACGCGATTTCGACGACACGCTCGCGTCCTCCTTCGGCGTCGCGCTCCAAACGCTGCTCGACCAGCTCGGCCCCATCCCGGAGCAGTGGCTCTGGGGCGACGTCCACCGGGTCCAGTGGGCGCATCCGCTCGCGATGCTGCCAAACGTGGGCGATTGGATGGGACGCGGTCTCTTCGGCGACCGGCGCGTCGGCGGCGGCGTGGACAGCCCGGGGCGCATGGACAGCCGTTGGGATCCCCGCCGACCGGCGGCCTTTCCGACGACCCACGCGGCCGTCATGCGTTCCTGCGTGAGTTTCGGGCCGACGCCGGGCGAGACGCAGATTCGTTGGGCGAGCCTCACGGGACCCTCGGGGAATCCGTTGAGCCGTTGGGCCCGCGTGTTTCCGGACGCGACTTACTTCCGCGGCAAGCTCGCCCCCGTGCTCGAAGGCTCTCGCTAGAGGGCGTTCGGCTTAGCGCAAGGTCTTGGTCGGACCGGACGGCGTGGGGCCTTTGCTTCGCGGGGGGATGACGCGCATCCCTCCGGCGGGGGCCCAGTTGGCTTCGATCGCCGGCACGTCGACTTTCACGGCGTCGAGCGCGGCGGGAATCGGGAGCGGGTCCGAGGGCTTGGCGCCGCCTTCGGCGAATCCCCAAAGCCCGGCCTTGACGCCGATCGCGCCGCCTTCCGTCGAGAACTCCACTTCGCCTTCGGTCACGGCGACGTCGCTGCGGTTGCGCGCGGGATCGTAGGCCACGAAGAATCGCGTGCCGCGCACGCCGGCCACGGCGTTCGCCGTGCGGATGCGGTAGCCGCCGGGTTTCTCGTAACGGGCCTCGACCGCCGAACGGACTTCACCCTTTTGCAGAAAAAGACTCGTTCCTTTTTTGCCCAGGCGCAGGTCGTTCGCGTTGACCGCGGTTTCGATCAGGAGTTGGGAACCCGCGCCCAACACGACTTTGTTCGCCCTGCCGTCGCGGCCTTCCTTGAAGACGAGCAGCACGCGCGCGTCGGGTCCCGTGCGCACGGTTTGCCCGACCCTCAACGCGAAACCCGGGCGGAGTTTGGTTTCGCCCTTACCCTCGCTTCCCGCGATCGGTTGGGAGTTGCCGTCGAGGATCTCGACCTTGCCCTGCAGACGCTCGATCGCGCCGACGGGCTCGGCGGCCCCGGCGGCGAAGGAGGTCGTCGATGCGATCGTGAAAAAAAGTCGCGCCGCTAGGCTCATACGGGAATTCTAGGGCTTTCGCCGGGGCGGCGCTCGTTAAGATTCCGTTCAAACGAGGCGCTTAGGGGTAGCAGCAGCGATACGGCATGACTTCGCTGAAGGGGTTGCAGTTGCTCGACCAGGTCGTGCAGCTGCCGCTCGCGCCGGAGCCTCCGCGGCATCCCGCATCGAGATTCCGTTCGGCCGTTCCGGTCAAGAAGCCCAGGCTCGCCGGAAGTTCTCCACAGGCCCGAATCCACTCGTTCTGGTCGCAGAGCCGAGCCGCGGGACTCTTCGTGGCGCAAGCGAGGCTCGCGTCGGCGGACAATCGGTCCGGCGATTCCTTCGCGGTCGAGATGCAATACTCCGTAAGCGGATCCGATCCGACCTTCGTCATCCCGGCGGGACACGTGAGGGCCTCGGGACCGGACGATCCGCACTTCTCGACGCGACCGTTCGTCGCGGCGGCCAGGAGTCGCACGGGAAGCGTGTGGTCGAGGGGCGCCGAGGCGATGCTGCCGAGTTTGGTGGCTTCGAGACGGAAGCGAGCGCTGAAGGCTTTGTAGGTCGTGCCGTCGACCGTCTGGTCCCCGTCGTAGATCGCGCTCGTGATCGCGAGCCCCGTGATCTTGAGGGAGCCCGAGAGGACCTGGTTGCGTACGACGACCGGGGAGTTTCCGTGCTTGACCTCGTCGACCGTGATCCCGCCGGGGGTCGCGGCCGTCACGAGGTTCGTGCCGGGGAGCATGCCGGGCGGAAAGACGAAGATCGTGAGGGCCGCGCCCGTGTAGAGGGCTCCGTCGCAGGCCTTGGTCGAGAAGACCTGGTTGAGCGAGGTCTTGAGGATGTCGAAGTCGACCGCGTTCTGGACGCGCTGTTGGGTCTTGAACGCGCCCGAGAAAAGCTGCGAGAAGGCGAGGGCCAGCACGCCGAGCAGGCCCGTCGCGATGAGCACCTGAACGAGCGAGAATCCCCGCGGTGACGAAAGTCGCCTCCAATAACTCATGGGGCGAGTCTACCCGGAAAATCGCGCGAAGCTAAATCGTTAGTGCGTGCGCTTGCTTCGGAGGGTCTTGGCTTGCCACTCGTCGTAGCGGGCCAGGGCGAGACGGCTCGCGTCCTCGACGGACTCGGCGACCTCGAAGGGGTGCGCGTCCTCGAAGGCGCGGAAGAGGCGCAGGAACTCCGTGCGCACGCCGCAGTAGCTGGGCTTCATGCGGTGCGCGTTGAAGACCCGCATGTTCTTGATGAAGGAGCTGATGCCCGAGCTGCCGACGAACTCGAGGCCCCGCAGGTTGATGACGAGACGGGTCTCGCCGTCCTTGCGGTAGATCTCGTCGATGGATCGGCTCAAGGAGTGCGCCGTTTCGAAGTCCATGTAACCTTCGATTTCAACCAGAGTGACTCCGGCAGCGGTTCGGATGTTAGCGCGCATATCCCTGTTACCCCCGACCATCTATCTTCGCCTAAGGTTCGCATGGCCGGTTGCCAAAAAAATGTCGCGACGAGGTGCGCCTCGCGTCCCCCAAAATCGTGGATTGCGCCGAGAATACCGGGGTGGTGGAGAAGACGAGCCTTCCGACGATCGTCCGCTTCGTCGCGGTCCCGCTGGGGAACGCGGCGGATCTGAGCCCGCGCGCCCGCGCGGCGCTCGAAGGGGCGGACGTCCTTTTCTGCGAAGACACGAGGAAAACCCGCGACTTGGCCGAACGCGCGGGGATGACGCTCGCGGCTCGGCTCGTCGCGTTGCCGGGCGATCGCGAAAGCGAAACGCCGTTCGCGAACTTTCCCGGCGGCGCGTGGGCCTTTTGCTCCGACGCCGGAACGCCGGTCGTGAACGATCCGGGACGGGCCCTGCTGCGCTGGTGTCGGGAGCGCGAGATCGCGGTCGAAGCCGTGCCCGGGCCTTCGGCGCCGATCTTGGCTTGGCAGTGGTCCGGCGGCTTCGGCCTGCCCTTCGTCTTCGCGGGCTTTCCGCCGCGCTTCAAATCTTCGGCAAACCTCGATTTTCGGGATTTCTTCGCTCCGGCCAAGCAAGCCGGAACCTTCTGCTTCTTCGAATCCAAGCACCATCTGCCGACGACCTTGCGCGCGCTCGCGGACTCGGAGTTTCGGGAATCGCGCATCCACATCGCGCGCGAGATGACGAAGCCCCACGAGGAGCTCATTTCGGGGAGCGTTGGCGAGGTCGCGGCGCTCATCGAGTCGCGTTTGGCCGCGGACGATCGCTTCGGCGAGGCGACGGTGCTGCTCGAAGGGCGGCGCGAGGCCGGCGGGGGCGCGGGCATCGCCGTCGAGGATCTCTTCGCGCTCCGGCGCGCGGCGCCCAAGGAAGCGGCCAAGATCCTGGCCCGGCTGAGCGGCCTGGCCGTGAAGGAAGTCTACGACCGGCTCGTCCGGGAAGGGAAGGAATCGTCATGAGTCGTTGGAAGTCGATGGGGTCGTCCCTCGGGATCTCGGCCGCCGTCTTGTCGGTCTTCACGGTGGGGCTCGCGCTGAAGGACGGCGCGCGTTTCAGCGACGCGAGCCACGTGAACCCGGTCGTGCGCTTTCTCAACACGCTCGAGTTCGCGTGGTACGACTTCAAGTTCCGCCGCCGGGCGCCGCAGCTTTCTTCGGACGTCTTCGTGGCCAAGATCGACGACGCGAGCCTGGAGCGCTTCGGCAACTGGCCTTGGCCGCGCGCGGTTTACTCCGAGATCTTGGGGTACTTGCACGATCTCGGCGCCGACGTCGTCGCCTTCGACGCCGTCTTCGCGGCGCCGGAGTACCAGGAGCGCTACCTGAAGGAATCCCTCACGACGAAGGTCGAGTCCCGCCCGGCGAGCTTGCAGCAGGAGACGGGACTGAGCGACGACCACGTGAGCCTCTTGTCCTCGGTGCTGCCGAGCATCGGCACGCAGATCTTCGCGTCTTCGGTGCGTCGCTACCCGAAGACGGTACTCGGATACGTTTGGCAGTTCGGCCGTGACTGTCCGCCGCTCTTTAATCCCGACAACCCCGAGGACGTCGCTTGGGCGGAGCGCGGGGGCCAAGACATCGAGCGGCTCAAGACGCGCGAAGGCGCGGCCTCGGCCGGCGTCCTGCACGTGGAGACGCTCGTCGATTCCGTCGCGCAGCTGAACGCGCAGAGTCTCACCGTGCCGAACGTCGAGCCGATCAACTCGAAGAGCGCGACCTCGGCGCATATCTTCCAGTGCCCCATCGTGAACCGCAGCGAACTCAACGCGTGGGCCAAGCACCAAGGCTTCTTCAACGCCGTCTCGGATTCGGACGGCCTCTTTCGCCGCTCCTTGCTCGTGGCGGCCTTCGAAGCGTCGTTCGTGCCCGACGGGCACCGGGATTTCCTCGAGCCGCTTTGGTACAAGCAAGCGACTTTCTTTCCGAGCCTCGCGCTCAAAGCCGTCGCGGCCTACTGGGACAGCCCCGGCATCGACGTGAAGCTCGCCAAGCGCGGCGACCGGCTCGATATCGAGTCCGTGAGCATCCGCCGCCAAGAGGGCGAGCCCATCCGGATCGACACGCTCGCCGACGGCACCGTGCCGATCAACTTCTACGGCACCCAGGCCGCGAAGGACCAGCCGATCCCCGAGTTCTCGCTCGCGCGCATCGGGACGGACCTCAAGGATCCCGCGCTCGCTTCGCGCGTGAACCCCGATCCGGAAAAACCGCTCAAGGGCAAGATCGTGCTCATCGGTCCCACGGCGCTCGGCGTCTACGACTTGCGGCCGAACCCCGTGCAGGGCGACGGCGCGGGGGTCTTTCTCCACGCCGCGATGGCGGCGCGCATCCTCGAGCACGCGCGGCATCCCGAGTCGGCCTACGGCGTGAACTTCGTCGACATCAAGACATCGGTCGCGGTGCTCTGGGCGATCGGCCTCGCGCTCGGCGCGTTGCTGGGCGCGGCGCGCGCGCTGCAGGGCGCGCTCGCGATCTCGGTCGTCGTGGGGGCTTACCTCGCGTTCGACGTTTGGGTCTTCGGCGCCTCGTCGCTCGCGCTCGACGCGATGACGAGCTCCTTCGCGTTCGCGGCGATCTTCCTGACGGTCTTCGCTTACAAGTATTTCACCGAAGAAAAAGACCGCGCCTTCGTGAAGGGCGCCTTCGAGAAGTACGTCTCGCCCGACGTCGTGAGCTCGATCCTGCAGGATCCGAAGAAGCTCAACCTGGGTGGGCAGCGCAAGGAACTGAGCGTGCTCTTCAGCGACGTCCGCGGTTTTACGACGATCTCCGAAAAGATGACGGCCGTCGAGCTCGCCAAGTTCATGAACGATTACCTCTCGCCGATGACGGACGTCGTGCTGGAGAACCGCGGCACGATCGACAAGTACATGGGCGACGCGATCATGGCGATCTTCGGGGCCCCCATCAACTACGACGAGCACGCGCAGAAGGCGGTCGACGCGGCCCTCGGCATGATGGCCAAGCTCGAGGAACTCAAGGTCGGGTGGATCGCCGCGGGCGTGCCGCCCGTCGACATCGGTATCGGCATCAACACGGGCGAGATGAGCGTGGGCAACATGGGCTCGACCCGCATCTTCTCGTACACGGTCATGGGCGATTCCGTGAACCTGGGCTCGCGTCTCGAGGGCATCAACAAGGAGTACGGCACGCACATCATCGTGAGCGAATTCACGCGCGCGCGGCTCCCGAGCGAGTACGTCGTGCGCGAGCTCGATCGCGTGAAGGTCAAGGGCAAGAAGCTTCCCGTGACGATCTTCGAGGTCATGGGGAAGGGCGAACTTCCGGAAAGACGCCTCCTCGCGCAGAAGTTCGAAGCCGCGCTCCAGCTCTACTACGCCGAGAACTTCGTCGAAGCCCAAGCCCTCTTCCAGGGTCTGGCGGACCAAGATCCGACCTCGGCCATCTACGTCGAGCGCTGCGAGCAGTGGCGCGCCGAGCCGCCCGAATCCGGCTGGGACGGCTCCTGGACCATGAAAACGAAGTAAGCAAAGGAGCTGACGCCTTGCTGCACGGCGGCAGGGCCTGGTGCCTGCTAAACTGAAACTCGGAGGACCTCGTGGCGACGATCCAGATCAGCGAAGAATTCTTCAAGAAGTTCGGGAAGAAGTTCCCGCCCGAGGCTTTCCTGGCCCGCGAAGGCGAGCCCGGAAACACGATGTTCATCATCCAAACGGGTAAGGTCGCGATCGCGAAGAACACCCCGGCGGGCGAGAAGATCCTCGCGACGCTCGGCGACGGCGATTTCTTCGGCGAGATGGCGATCATGGGCATGCAGGATCGCCGCGCGGCGAGCGTGAAGACGCTCAGCGAGACGACCGTCCTCGAGCTCAGCCGCGAAGCTTTCGAAGGACTCATCCGTCGCTCGCCCGAGATCGCGATGAACGTCATCCGCACGATGACGGAACGGGTGCGCGACGCCAACGGCAAGCTCGCCGCGCTCATCCACAAGAACGACTGGTACCGGCTTTCGGCGTACCTGCAGTACATGGCCAACGATCGCGGCCACCCCGCGCCTCGCCAGGAAGCGGGCAAGGTCTTCACGCTCAAGGTCGAGGGGCTCGCCCCGATCCTCGGCGTGACGCCGGAGAACGTCTCCAAGTACTTCACGGCCGCGCGCAAGGCCCGGATCCTGGGCCAGAACGGCGCCTGGATCTGGATTCCGCAACCCAGTTACCTCATTCCCTTCGCGGAGTACGTTTCGAGTCGTTTGTAAAGACGAGGCGGGGCACCGTTGGGGCGTCCCGCGATTGACGGATCCGTCGGGCTTTTGCAGGATGTCGTCACGATGGAAGTGGAAGGGATCTCGATGAGCCGAACGACGCGATCGACGCCGGGAATTCGAAACGACGCGAGGGCACCGTCCCCGTTCAAGGCCCCCGAGGGGTTCTGGACCCGCTGCGAGACCTGCTCGGCGATCCTGCAGACCGAACACGTCGAAGCGAACCTGAACGTGTGCACCGAGTGCGGTCACCACTTCCGCATCGCGGCCCGCAAGCGCCTCGTCGCCCTTTGCGACGAAGGCAGCTTCCAGGAAGTCGACGCGGACCTCATCCCGAAGGATCACCTGGGCTTCGTCGATTCGAAGCCCTATCCCGATCGCGTCCGCGCTTCGGTCAAGAAGACCGGACATAACGATGCCTTCGTGAGCGGCCGCGGCCGCTTGGACGGGCGCGACGTCGAGCTCGGCGCCTTCGAGTTCTCCTTCATGGGCGGATCCATGGGCACGGTCGTCGGCGAGAAAGTCGCGCGGGTCTTCGACCGCGCCTACGAGCGCGGCGTGCCGGCGGTGATCTTCCACGCGAGCGGCGGCGCGCGCATGCAGGAAGGGATCCTTTCCCTCATGCAGATGGCCAAGACGAGTTTCTCGCGGTCGCGTCTCAAGGAGCGCGGGTTGCCCTACGTCTCGGTCATGACGGACCCGACCACGGGCGGCGTCGCGGCCTCGTTCGCGATGCTCGGCGACGTGCAGATCGCCGAACCGAACGCCCTCGTCGGCTTCGCCGGACCGCGGGTCATCGAGCAGACGGTCAAGCAAAAGCTGCCGCCGGGATTCCAGCGCGCGGAGTTCCTGCTCAAGCACGGCATGATCGACGCGATCGTGCCGCGTCCCCAGATGCGCGGCTACCTCGCGCGCATCCTGGGCTTCCTCTCGGGCCCCTGATTCCCCGGAATGAGCACGGGAAGGCGTTCGATTCTCGCGGTCTCGCTGGCGCTGCTCGGCGCCCCCGTTTTCGCGGCGGACATTTCCTTCGAGGCCAAGGGCGAATACCGTACGAACGTCGACACGAAGATCACCGAGGCCGAGGGCGGCGTGAAGGTCTTCGTCGACGACCAGCAGATCGACGCCGAACGCATGCGGCTCGACGGGGCCGCGAGCCGGCTCCGGACCGAAGGGAAGGTCCTCTACCGCCGCGCCGACATCACGATCGAGGCCGAAGCCGCCGAGTTCGACCTGAAGAGCGGCCTGGGCCGCTTCGAGAAAGCCATGCTCCGCATGGGGACCTATTTCTACATGGAGGGCCTCGAGCTCGAGTCCATCGGTCCCGACATCTACCGCGCCAAGCACGGCAAGATGACGTCGTGCAAGGATTGCCCGCAAAGCTGGTCCGTGACGGGCGTCGACCTCGAGATGCGCGTCGAAGGTTACGCCGAGATCCACCACGCGCTCATGCAGATCAAGGACGTGCCCGTCGCCTACGTCCCGCTGCTCGTGTTTCCGGTCAAGACGATCCGACAATCGGGATTCCTGATTCCGCAAATCGGTTACTACGCGGACCTCGGCAACGAGTACTACCTCCCCTACTTCTGGGCGATCAACGAGAGCTCCGATACGCTACTCCGTTACCACTACTTCACGAAGGGCGGTAACCGCCTTTCGGCCGAGACGCGCTACCGTTACTCGAACCGCACTTGGCTCGACTTTCGCGGCAGTTGGCTCAGCAACGACGGACGGCTGCCGGAGCTCCCCGACCAACGTTACAGCTACATCATCTCGCAGCGCGCGCAGATCCTGCCGGGGCTCACCCAACGCTTCGTCGGCGAGCTCGCGAGCGACGGCGCCTACACGACGACCTTCGAAACCGAGTTCCCGAGCGCGGGCTATCCCACGCTCGCCAATAACGTTTCCTTCGATTGGAACTCGCCCGGTTTCTACGCGGCGATGCAGTTCCGCTTCAACAAGGACAACCTGACGCGGAACCTCGCGGCGGCCGAGACGTCCGGTCTGGTGCCCTCCGGGGTCGTGCGGGGCGAAGCCATCCACTCGTTGCCGTCGATCGAGGCGGCTTGGCCGGTCCTCCCCCTCGGCGGGGGCCCCGTGCTCTTCAGCGCGAACGTGCGGACGCTGAGCCTTACGCGGCGGGGCTCGGCCCTCGATCCCGTCACGGATTGGATACGCGTCGGCCAGCGCGGCACCCTCGAGGCGCGCCTCGAAGCCCCGCTGCAGATCGGTAGTTTCCTGAATTACCAGCCTTCCATCCTCGCGCGCGGCGACGCTTACCTCTTTCCGACGGAAATCACGCAGCGTTTCCCCGAGGCGACGAACGCCGCGCAGCGGGCCCGCGTCGTCTTCGAGCAGAATCTTTCCACGGTCTTCGATCGGCTCTTTCCGATCGAAGGCGCCGACCTCAAGGTCCTTCGGCACTCGTGGGAACCCTTCGTGAAGTGGAGCTATTCGCCCGCCGACGCGCTCTCGGCCCATCCGTTCTTCGGGCAGTCGGGCGCGCCGCGTTTCGATCTTTTCGATCCCAGCGAAGAGAGCGTAACGACGGCCTTCAGCACGACGAGCGCGGAGCAGCGGCTCCGCAAGCACCACATCCTGACTTACGGCCTCGGGACGCGTTTCGTGGGCCGCTTCGGCGAGACGGACCGGCGTTACGAAGAGTTCCTGGGCGCGTCGATCCGCCAAGACATCGATCTTTTCGTGGGCCGCTTCGGTCGTTTCATCTTCGCCGGCCGGGCCGGCTACGCGGGCGTGAGTCTCTCGTCCGAGATCGCGTTCGAACCGACGCGCCTGAGCGACGCCGAGTTTCGGAACGTGCTGAGCTACACGCGGCCCAGCTATTCCGCGAACGTGGGACAGACCCTCATCGGCGACAGTCTGCGGCAGTACTCGCTCGGCGGCTCGTTGAACCTGCTGCGCCCTTGGTACGCCTCGGGGAACGTCGTCTTCGACGCCCGTGACGGCGCGGCCGCGGCGGGCAACCGCCGGATCGTGGAATGGGCCTCCCTCGTCGGTTTCGACGGCGGCACGTCGAAGTGCTTCTACGTCGGCGTCACGTTCAAGCGCCCGGCGGGCGCGGTCGAGATGAACGTCTTGCCGAGCTTCGGGATCTTCATCAACGAATCGTCCCAGAACACCTTGTTCTGAGGAGGGAGGAAACGTGGACGCTCCGTCGCAGTTGCTCTGGTTCGCCACTCCGACCTTCGGCGCGGGCACGCGGGTGGGCGTGCACGTCTGGAAGGCCAAGGGGCCCGCGCGCCACGCCCCGCTTTTCGTCGTGCACGGGATCGGCGAGCACGCGCTCCGCTACGCCGATTTGGCGGGCTGGCTCGCGGCGCGCGGCTACGACGTCTACGCGCCCGATCTTCCCGGACACGGCAAGAGCGCGTCCGAGGGCGGACTACGGCGTTGCTACGGCATCGACGAGATGGCGGACCTTTGCGAACGCCTGCGCGTCGAGATCGCGGCGGACGGGCGCTACCACGTCGTCTCGCACAGCATGGGCGCGCTCGTGTCGCTGCTGTGGCGGCTGCGGGCCGCGCGGCGTCCGCTCTCGGCTTACGCGTCGGCGCCACCCCTCGCGCTGCGCTTGGCCGTGCCCGGGTGGAAGCGTGCCGCCTCGAAGCTGCTCTTTCGCGTGTGGCCCGATCTCAAACTGACGAACGAGATCGATCCCGAGATGCTCAGCTACGACTCCGAGAACGTGCGACGTTACCGCGAAGACCCGTTCGTGCACCCCTATTCGAGCGCGCGCCAGTACGAATCGATCCTCGCGGCCGGTGCCGAGGTGTCGCGGCGGGCCGGCGAGACGGGGCGGGATCTCGTCGTGGCCATCGGCGCCGACGATCCCATCGTGGACGTCGCGAGCGTCGAAGTCTTTGCGCGGGCCGCGGGGGCGCCCTTCATCCGGGTCGCGTCGGCCAAGCACGAGATCTTGAACGAGGCCTCGCGGGTCGAGCGTTACGAAGAAATCCTCGCCGGGCTTTCGGCCGCGGAAGCCGGAACAAAATCTTAGGGCGTCCACTTCGATTTCAGTAAAATCATATAGATACCGTGTACTTGGTACGCTTTTTTCGAGAGGCCAAGGCTCGCCCGGGACAAGTCGCCGTAGCATGGTGACCCATGGTGGGCGATTACCGGGATTTGCTGCGGAAGGAACTCGATGGGCGGAAGGCAAAGAACTCCGCCTATTCGTTACGGGCTTTCGCGCGCGACTTGGGACTCTTGCCGGCGGCGCTGAGCGAGATTCTCCTCGGTCGTCGCGGGCTTTCGCGTCAAAGCGCGCAGCGCGTGGGTAAGTGCTTGGGACTGCAGGGCGAAAAGCTGGCCGATTTCCTGGACCAGGTGCAGGCCGTGAGCGGTCGCAGCGCGCGCGAACGAGCGCAGGCCCAGGCGAGGTTGGCGCGCCCGCGCGAATCCTCCTTCTCGGAAGTCTCGATCGATCGGGCCCGCGTGTTCCTCGAATGGGAACACCTCGCGCTCCGCGAAGCCGTCACGAATCCCACTTTCGTCTGGGACGCCAAGCTTTGGGGCAAGCGTTTTGGGATCGGCGAAGCCCGCGCCCAGGAATGCTGGGATCGTTTGCGGCGGCACGAGATCGTTCAGTGGAGTGCGAACGGTCGCTGGGAGCACGACGGCCCCCTGACCATTCCCGACAGCATGCCCGTCGAAGGGCTGCGTCGCCTGCACCGTGCCCTCGTCAAAAAAGCGGCGGAGTCCCTCGAGGACATCCCTCTCTCCCACCGCAGCCACACGGGCGCGGTCTTCTCGTTGCGCGTCGAGGACATCGAGGACGCCCGGGTCATGCTGCGGGATTTCCGGCGAAGCTTCACGCTCCGCTTTCAGGCGAATCCGGACGCCCGGCTCGCGAAGCCGAAAGAGTCGAAAGTGTACGGATTTTGTCTCCAGCTTTTCCCTTTGGAAGTCGATGAGTCGATGAACACGATCGACAAAGGCGAAATGCCGAAGGAGAACCCCGCTTGAAACGCTTTTTCCCTGGCCTCGTGCTCGCTTCCCTTCTCGGCACGGCTTGCTCGTCGTCCTACGATCGTCACCCCAACCAAGTCGATATCGGCGAGGTGCAGGGGCGCCTCTCGACCATGGGCGTCCCGACGGAAAACGTCGTGGGTCGCGTCTCGTACTACGACGTCGATCTGGCCGAAAAGGTGCCGAGCTACCGCGACATCGCGCTCGAGCAGTGCGGCGGCCAGGTTCGCGTGCAGCTCCAGAACGGCAACGTTTATCTTAAGTTCCGCGGCGTCAACGTGGGGGTCTGCCCGACTTTCCGCCTTCGCGCTTTCGGCGGCACCGATCTCGGCTACCCCGACAAGCCCTTTCCGAACGCGAACGCGAGCTTCACCATCCCGCCCCGCTATTTGACGTGGGGTCGCGGATCCGTGCAGGCCGTGATCCTCGGCGAACGCGGGAGCGAGGATCGCATCGCGCTCAAGTTCGAGATCCCGACCTGCGGCCTTCGTTTCGAGATGAGCGAAGAGGGGCGCCCCGTCGCCTACGTTTGGCGCGGTCTCGGCGATACGGAATCCACCCAACCCCGCTCGATGACGGAAGCGCTCGGGGCCCTCGAGACGGCGGTCGGCCGCGGAGTTTGCGAACGGCCCCGCGCGACCCCTTGCGAACTGCGCACGAAGAGCCCGTGGAAGGAAGACGCGTGGGCTTTCCACCGCGGCGGTTTTGACGAAGTTCGTTTGAAGCATCCGGTGAACCCGGAATGGGAAACCCTTCTCTCCATGCTTCAAACGCGCGGTTACTGCCGTTTCTGAGCGCGGAGTTTTTGAAGCGATGGACGAAGATATTTTCGAAGGAACGCTCGTGCTCGAACAGCTCGCCGAGATCGACGCGGTCGAGGCCTTTTACGAGGCCGTCGATTCGGACGACTTCTCGGGGGCGGCAAGACTCATGCGCCGCGCCGGCGTCGATGCCGCCACGATCGATCGGGTCCTCGCCGAAATGCAAAACGGCGACGGCGAGCCCTAGCGATCCATCTGAATTCCTTGCTTTCTTAAGGGGCGAAGCCTTTTTTGGGCAAAGCACGAAAGCCCGCGGGTGGGGCCTTGACCGCCCGCCCGAATCTGACTACCAACAGAGGTCTCCAGCGTGCTCGCTTAGCTCAGTTGGTTAGAGTACTTCCTTGACATGGAAGGGGTCACTGGTTCGAGTCCAGTAGCGAGTACCATTTCCTTATCTTCCGACATCTCCGAACGATCTCGAGCGCCTCGCAAGCTTGGCCGCGGCCTTGAGCTCGGGCGACGGGATGCCGCTCTCGTCGCGGCTTTGCCCTTCTTCCCGGATGCTTCCTTCCCGAAGGTCCCTGGGGTACTCTAGGTCAAAATTGAGGGGTTCGATCCCGATTCGCGGGGTTGAAGTGGGTCAGTGGTAGGGTCGCCATTGGATTTCTGAGGAAATGCCATGGCGTCGCCGGCCGATCGCATCCGATTTCTTTCCGTTTGCTCTTCGTCGCTCACGCGCCGCCGGCGGCTTTTGCGCGCGACCGGAACCGGGGCTTGAATGGGAACGAACGAGAGTCTTTTGGTGGGCGCTTCGCTTGGCCTGGCCACGTGGGCTTCGGTCTCGCTTCGCGCCGCCGGCTCGATCGGTCTTTTGGATCAACGGGAGCTCCGCAAAAGATCCCGGCGCGGGACCGCGCTCGCGCTCGGGTCGGTCGCCCTCATGGCCTACGCGGGAACGGCGCTTTTTCGAAGTTTCGCCCTGCCCCGTACGGCGAGTCTCGGGAGCGTCTATCCGCTCACGCTCTCGTCCCTCTGGCTCCTCGCCTTCGGAATCGGGCGACTCAGAATGAGCGAGGGGCTCGTGCGGGGGCCGATCCAGACGGCGATCGTCATGACCTTGGTCGCTTGGCTGATCGCTCGCGAACGCGCCTACTCCGCGGGCGAGGTCGCGCTCTTCCTGGCCTTGACGATTTGGGTAAGTTTTCGCACGAAGGCGTAGCCTATTCAAAATGCGTAGTGGAGCGAGAGGCTCGAGAGCGTGGCGCTTCGCTCGTCGCCATCGACGCGCCGGAGCTCCGCGCTCAGGTCGAGGACCTTGCGCCGGAGCGGAAGGACTTGGCGGAGCGTGAGGTTGCGCAGAGGCGATCGCGGTACGTGCGGGAGCCACGTGAGGGCGTAGCTCAGCTGGGTTTTCATCGCGAAGACTTCGCGCACGAAAACGCCGGTTTCGGGTTGCGCGAAGAAACCGCCGAGCGCCTGGTCGAGCCCCGCGTTCAGTTGCAGGTAGAAATCGATGTCGTCGAGCAAGCGGTAGGTCTTGCCCACGCCGCCTTCCGCGAAGAGACCCCCTTCAAAATCCGCCGCGCGCGACGGGCGGTTCTCCCAACCGAGGCGGAACTTGCCCGAGAGCGTCGGCAGCAACGCGTCCGACGGCGCGAAACTCTGCATGGAGTACACGACGATCGAGTCGAGGCGAAGGCTTCGCGCCTCGACGTCGTAACGCAGCGTCGGCGAAAGGAGCGCGAGCTCGAACTCTCCCAGGTACTCGCTCGCCGTCGCGCGCAAGGCGTGCGCGGCGGGCAGGAAGCCCACGAGCAGGCTCCTTCGCCCGCTTCCGAAACGGGCGCCGAAACTCAGCTCCGAGTCGGGCGCCGTACGGCTCGGGAGCTTGAAGCCGGAAACGTCGATCTCGCCGTCGGGAAGGAGGTCGGCTTGGGCGCGGGCCAGTCCGTCCTCGCGGCGTCGCCACGCCGTTTCGCCCAGGGTCCCGCTTTCGAAGGCGTAGGCGTTCACGGCGCGTGCGAGCTCGTAGGTCAGAAAGAGGCGTTCGGGCGAAGTCGCGTCGGGCTCGAGTCGGACGACGTCGGGGTCGAGGACGCGGCGGCGGAGCGCCCGGTCCGGCCGGACGCTGCCCTCGAGCGAGCGGATTCTCCACTTGCTCGACGAGACGGCGTGCGTGCCGTCGACGAGGCCGCGGCCGGAGACGCTACGGACGACGTCGAGGGGCGTCACCCAAAGGCCTCGATCCTCCCGCATCGCGGGATCGAGCACGCTCAAAAAGTCAAAGACGAAGGTGCTGCAGTTGTAGGCATGGAAGAAGTAACGGAACTCGATTTCCTTGAGCTCGTAGAGGTGGAACGCCAAGAGACGCCGGTCAAAGTCGCTCAGCCTGAGTTCGTGCTCCCAGAGGTTGCGTTGCTCGCGGAAGAGGTAGTCGTGCTTGACCTCGGCGTAGGGAGACAGCGCGAAGTAACCCTTCTTTCCCGTCAGGAGACTTTCGTAGACGAGCTTGGCGAAGTTGCCGTCGCCGAGGTCGGTGTAGAACGAGAGCGCGTGCTCGACCGCAATCCCTTTCGCGTTCGTGCCCGACATCTTGAGGAGCACGTGCCCCATCATGCTCGAAGCCTGCGTGAGGTTCTCCGAAGCGAAGACGACGTCGAGCCGATCGATCGGGGCGCGTTCCGTGAACGCGCGGAGCTCGGGACAGAGCGAATAGTCGAGCGCGGGCCGGGATTCCCGTTCCCCCACGTAAAGGAAGCGCGCGGGGAAGCGGCAGTAGAAATGCGGGTTCGAGTAGTGGTCGCGGACCGCTTGGAGCTCCGCGGACGAGGAGCGTTCCGCGCTCAGGAAGAACTTGGGATCTTCGACGCGGGAGCGCGCCGTCGGCTTCGGAAAGCGGAGCAGGGCTTGCCATCGCGCATCGTCGGGGGCCAGGAGAGGGGATTGCGCGTGCGCGGCGAGCGCCCAGAAAAGCGAAAGGGCGAGGAACGGGAAAAGTCGGCCGGTGAGCTCGACCTTTCCCATCCCGAGTCGCGAGCTTACTGGCAGCTGACGACGACGTTATCCTGGTAACGCCACATTTTTTCCGTGGAGTAGTCCGTCGTCGAGCCGAAGGTGCCGCCGATCAGGATGTTGATGAAGAACTTCGGATCCACTTCGCTGTTGAGCACGGTGGACTTCGCGCAGGAGCGCGTCGAGGTCGAGACGATCTTGGAGTCCTTCGCGCGCTTCACGGCGACGACGCCGGGACCGCTAAAGGTCATGCCGTCGATCGAGCCTTGGAAGGGTTTCCCGTTGCTCGACGTGACGTTGATTTGTTGCGTGTCGCCGTTGAGAATCGTGGCGCACGAAGCGAAGAGCAGGCCGCTCGCGGCCAAAAACACCGAACCCAGTTGTTTGTTCACCATAAAATCCTCCGAGGCCTTACTATACGGGCTCTTCGCGCTCTGAAAAGGGGGAGGGCTTGGCCGTCCCGAGAAAACGTGGTCTACGTGCGCCACGTCGCGTGATGCGGAGAGGGCGGTTCGAAGGCTTTGTCCCCGCGCACGATTGTCGCGACGTGGACCCGCTCCGGCTTCGTGTTCACGCCGAAGTCGAAGCGGATCGCGCATTCGTGGCTTTAGGGCGCGACGGTCTCGTCGCCGACGTAGGTGTAGGTGTAGCTGCCGTTGGCGGGCATGCCGGCGAAGCCGCTCTGGTAGCTCAGGCTACCCGAAGTCGTGACCGTCGGATCGAGTCCCGAAACGGCGAGTTCGCCGGACCCCGAGGTCGCCGTGTAGAGACTCAGGGTGCCGTCCGTCGCGCTTTCGATCTTCGCGATCTTGCCGATCGTGTCCGAGATCGCGAGGCCGTTGCGGCCCGAAAGCATCTTCGTCGTCGTGTTCACGCCGTAGATCTTCGTCAAGTCGTCGTTGAGGTAGTAAAGCTCGACGCGGGTTTCCAGGAATTCGCTCGGAAAGGAGATCGTGTAGACGCGACGCTTGGTCGTGTCGCCGCTTCCTCGCGGAACGGGCGACAGCTGTAGCATGGGGACCTCGATGCCGCTTCCGTTCGCGCCGCGAAGGTTGCAGTTCGTGCAGGGACCCGCCTTCAAGATGCCCTCGGGATTGAAGGCCAAGTCGACCGTGAGGCTCGAACCCTCGGCGAACACAAAGGGCGAAGTGAACTTGTAGAAGGTGCCGCCATTCGAGTTGATGACGTGCACGTCTTCCGAGGCACCGGTGCCCTGAAGGTCGACCGAAACGCAGCTGTAACGCGAGCCGCTCGAGGTGTGGCTCAGCCCGGTCGCCAGCGTGCGGTAGGTCGTGCTGTCGTCCAGCGCCGTGACCTTGCCGTTGACCAGGACGTAGGGAACCGAGGTGATCACGGCGTAGTTGTAGGTGCCGGCCGTGGCCGTCGTCGACTGGTTGAGCGTCGCGCGCGAAGTCGAGCTCATGAGGTCGATGGGGCTGCCGGTCGCCGTGATTTCGTCGAGACTTCGGCTCGTGAGATCGCCGAGATTCTTGAGCGCGTCGTTGCCGTAGGGCTCGGTGCAACCGCTCGTCTCGGAGAAGGCGCTCCCGCTGTAAGTGACGTCTTGGCAAAGCGAGATCGCGACAAAGTAGTAAGCGTACTTCGTGAGCTGGGCGGCCGTGTTCTGGCCCGAGTCGTTCGCCGCGAAGGGCGACGCGAAGATCGTGGGCAGAGGATTCACCGACTCATTGGCCTTGAGGGCCGTCGAGGCTTTCGTCAAAAGGTTCAGGGCGACGCTCGTCCCGCCGCTGCCGGAGCTCCCTCCGCAGGCCGCCAGACCGAGCAGAGAAGCCAAAGCTAATGATTTTTTCATAGAATCCTCCCGTGGGCTGGATTCTACCTCTCGGCGGAGAAAGTACTCGCTCCCCGCTTAGCGAGCTTTGAGAAGGCGGAAAGTGCTCTCAAGCCCCGTCGCGGAGTGAAGTCCCGCGATAAGCGAGAACATTCCGGGCTCGACGACGTAGCGCATGTCGCGGTCATGGAAGCCGAGCTCGGTGTAGGCGAGCTCGAATGTGACGAGCTTCGTTTCGCCCGGCTCTAGGTACACGCGGCGGTAGGCCTTGAGCTCTTTCACGGGGCGGGTCACGCTCGCGGCGTGGTCGCGCAGGTAAAGTTGCACGACTTCGGTCGCCCGGCGGATCCCCGAGTTCGTGATCTTCACGCTTGCGCGCACGGGCTCGCCCGCGCGGATCTCGGTGTTCTCGATCTTGAGGTCGGCGAGCTCGAACTTCGAATAGGTCAGGCCGTAGCCAAAGGGGAAGAGCGGATCCGACGAGAGATCGATGTATTTGGACGAGTACTTGTTGTTCGGGTCGGGCGGGCGGCCCGTGTTCTTGTGGTTGTAGTAGATCGGGATCTGGCCGACGGCGCGCGGGAAGGTGACCGGGAGCTTGCCGTGGGGCTCGAGGTCGCCCATGAGCACGTCGGCAAGGCCGTGACCGGCTTGCGTGCCGCCGAACCAGGCCTGGACGACCGCGGGGGTGTTCGCGACCTCCCACTCGAGCGCGAGCGGGCGGCCGCTCATGAGCACGAGCACGACGGGCTTGCCCGTCGCGAGGACGGCGCGCAGCAGGTCTTGCTGCCGACCGGGCAAGTCGATGCGGCTGCGCGAAGCGGCCTCGCCGCTCATGTCCGAGCGTTCGCCCAACACGAGCACCGCGACGTCGGAGGCCTTCGCGGCTTCGACGGCTTGCTCGATCTGGTCGAGACCCGAGCCTTCGACCTCGACGCCTTTGACGAAGCGCACGCGGTTCGCGCCGGGCAGCTTGGCGCGCAGGCCTTCGAGCACCGTCACGACGGGCTCCGAGCGGCCGTCGCCGAGCCACGAGCCGAGCGGCGCTTGTTTGTCGTTCGCGAGCGGACCGATGAGCGCGACCGACCCGAGCGATTTGCGCAGCGGCAGCACGTCACGCTCGTTCTTGAGCAGCACGACGCTCTTGCCGGCGGCTTCGCGGGCGAGGCGGTGGTACTCGGGGCGATCGAGATCGCGCGCTTCGCGCGATTCGTCGGTGTAGGGCCGTTCGAAGAGCCCGAGCTCGGCCTTCTTCGTGAGGATGCGGCGGACGGCGTCGTCCACGGCCGTCATCGCGACTTCGCCCTCGTCGAGCAGGGCGGGCAGGTGTTCGGCGTAGGTGCGGCTCACCATCTCCATGTCGAGGCCGGCGAGCAGCGAGTAGCGGGCGGCGTCCTTGGCGTCGGCGGCGAGACCGTGCGCGATCGTTTCCTTGACGGATTCGTAGTCGCTCACGACGAAGCCGTCGAAGTTCCATTGCTCCTTGAGGATCCGGCGCAGCGTGAAGGGGTTGGCCGTGGCGGGCACGCCGTTGAGGTCGTTGAAGGCGCTCATGAAGGTGCCGACGCCCGCCTCGACCGCGGCCTTGAAAGGGGGGAAGTAAACCTCGCGCAGCGCGTGCTCCGAGATCTCGGTCGTGTTGTAGTCGCGACCGCCTTCGCCGGCGCCATAACCGACCCAGTGCTTGGCGCAGGCCATGACGCGATCCGGGGCGGCCATGTCGTCACCCTGGAAACCCTTTACGCGGGCGCGCGCGAAGAGCGAGCCGAGGTAGGGATCTTCGCCCGAACCCTCGACGATGCGGCCCCAGCGCGGGTCGCGCGCGATGTCGACCATGGGCGCGAAGGTCCACTTGAGGCCGACGGCCGTGGACTCGATTGCGGCCACGTGCGCGGCACGCTCGGCGATCGTGGGGTCCCAGGTCGCCGTCTCGGCGAGCGGCACGGGGAAGATCGTGCGGTAGCCGTGGATGACGTCGAAGGCGAAGAGCACGGGGATGCCGAGCCGGGACTGTTCCATCGCGATGCGCTGGAGCTCGTTCGTCGTCTTGGCGCCGCGGACGTTCAGCGTGGAGCCGAGGCGCCCCTGGCGGATCATGGTGGCGTGTTCGGCGCGCGGGTGGCCTTCCGAAAAGCCGTCGAGCTGCTGGAGCTGACCGAGCTTCTCTTCGAGCGTCATGGCGGACAGCAGTGCTTCGACGCGCGCCTGCGTGCGGGCCTTGGCGCGGGCGTCGGGCGCCGCGCCGGCCGTGAACGAAAGACCCGCGACGAGCGCGAGCAGAACGTGGCGAACCCGAAACCCCCGACCCCTCATAGCTTCTCCTGTGTCTTCGTGAAGAGGGGGACAGGTAGCCGGGCCTTGGGTCAGATGTCAAAATTGGCTCACCGCGGCGGGGACAGCGCCGTCACGAAAAGGCCCGTTTTCCCTCGTTTTGGGGAAAACGGGCCCGATCTTGATCGAGGAACGAGGGACAGCGGCGTTTTACTTGGACTTTTGGCAACGAAGCGCGGCCGGATCGAAAACGTCGCGGTGCGGGCCCGTGCCCTTGTCGGCCCAGCTCACGTCGCCCGCCTTGTTGCCGCCCATGCGGACGTTGTCGAGGCAGGTATCCACGCACGACGGGTGCGCCAAACGCAGTCCGTGGCCGAGCGAGGCGTTCATGGCGCCCGAGCCCGAGATGACCGAGTTGCGCAACACCATCTTCGTGGGGCAGGGACCGACTTCGCTCGGCGCGAAGAAGAGGCCTTGGTAGCCGTTGTCGACGATGCGGACGTCGTCGAAGGTCAGACTGTCGAGCGAGCGGGCGAAGACGCCCTGGTGGTCGTTCTTCACGAGATCCACGTTCTTGAAAAGGTTCTTGCTGAAGTAGATGTCGAGCGAGAGGCCGGCGCCGCGGTTGTTCGTCATGATGCTGTCGACGAACTCGCTGTCTTCCGTCTGGTAGCCCGCGAAGCCATCGAAGTAGTTGTTCGCCGCCGACATGCGGCTCACCTTGAGGCGTTTGCAGTGCTTCTCGGTGACCATGCCGCCGGAGCGGGTGTTGTCGAGCACGACTTCGGAGACCGTCACGTCCTCGGCCCCGCGGATCGTGATGCCGTTGTTGCGGATCGCCGCCTTGCCGCGACCTTGGCAGCCGCCGAGCAGGTGGCCGTCCCAGCACTCGTCGCTTTGCGTGGCCTTGTTGCCGTCGACGTTGAAGTTGCGGACGACGATGTTGCGCACGATGTAGGGCGTGTGGAAATCGCGGCGCGACTCGTCCCAGTTCGTCTCGATGCTGCCGATGACGATGGCCGGGATGTTCTTGGCGTCGGCCACCTTGATCGTGACGAGGTTGTAGGCGCCGATGTTCTCGCGACCCGAGGTGGGCGGAGTTTGGCTCGTCTCGCCGATGAGCGAGAGGTTGTCGGACTGCAGGAGGATGGGTTCCTCGCAGACGTAGGTGCCGGCCGCGACCTTCACGACGCCGCCGCCCTGGGCGGCGGCCGCGTCGATGCGGCCTTGGATCTCGCGGCAATCGCGCTCGGCGGCCGCCGGCATACGTCCGCCGGAGGGGGTGCTTGCGCAGGCGGCGAGGAATCCGAGGCCGGTGGCGACGAAGGCGAACGAGGCGGACGGGCGATGCTTGGGCTTCATGACTTCTCCTGCTTCCTTATTTCTTCGGGGCGGCTTCGGGATAGAAGGCCGTGGTTTCGTACTTAAAGCGGACGAAGTCCGAGGGATCCTTGGACTTCGCGACGTCCTGGCGGAGGGTCGAGGCTGCGACGATGTTGTCGCCGTACTCGCCGTCGGGGTTCGATTCGTAGAGCGTCACCGCGGTCTTCGCGTTGCTCTCGAGGATGCGGACGCGGTAGCTCACGCGCTTGTCGTAGTTCGTCGAGCCGAGCGCGGGCGCGAAGTGGGCGTAGTGGGCCGGGTCGCGGTCCTCGTTGTTGAGCTCCCACTCTTGCACGACGGCGGTCTGGCCGGTCGAAGGGAATTCCTGCACGCGAAGCCGGTCGTCGGGTTGGTCGAGCGAGACGCGCTTTTGCTGGCCGTCGGCGTACTTCACGACGAGCGTGTCGGAGTCGTGGGCTTCGTCGTTGTCGTGCTCGGGCGTGTGCTTCTCGGTTTTCCACAGCATGCTGCTGTAGGCGACGAGCGCCGTGTGCGGGTCTTCCTTCCACTTGTGGTCCTTGCGGAAGTAGAACGCGTTGTCGATCGTGAGCTTGGCCTCGGCGCCTTCGAGCATCTCGATGTCGAGCGCCGCGCAGAAAAGCTCGTTCTCGAGGATGCCGTAGGCGTGCGCCGTGCGGTTGTCCTTGATCGTCATGTAGAGACGACGCAGCACCGGAAAGTCCTCGGACGGCGTCTGCTCGGGGCTCGCTCCCTGGCTGAAGATGCCGTGGGCGCCCAGGCGCAACGAGGCGCCGGTGATCTGCGGAGGGTAACCGGCGAAGCGCACGTAGGCGCTCGAGCGGAAGTCGAAGAGCTGCGGGTAGCCGCCGTCCGGCGCGCGGTGTCCGACGATGACTTCCGTCAGCACGCGACCCGCTTCGGGGATCTTTTCCCGGTCGATGGGCGGCTGGATATCGGGCGAGCCGTAGTCGAAGTTCGCGTCGGCCCAGGTCTTGGGTTCGTAGCGGCCGTCGCCGACCGGATCGACGAAGACCTCCATCGGGATCTGGTTCACGGCCGCGCGCGGCAGCGGCTTCACGTAAAAGTCCTTCTGGTCGAGCAGGTTCGCGCGCGCGCGCACGGCGAGCTCTTCCTGGTAGATCATCCCGAGCGTGCCGACGCCGCTTTCCGTCGGCGGATCGAGCATGGGGATCGCTTCGGGCTGGGGTTTGCGGAAGGGACCTTGGCAAAGCGCGAAGGCGTCGGCCTTGACCTTGGCGAAGTCGACCGGGACGCGCTTGTCGCCGGGGTTCGCACGACCGAGGGTTGCGAAGCCGGCGATTCCGGCCGTCGCCGCCGCAAAAGTGAGGGTGGGGAGGACGAAAATTTTCAACTTTGGCACGCCTCGTTTATCGGAGCTCGGGCCGGCGAACTTGAGGGGCTTAACCCGCTGATTTCGGGCGGATAGGCGTGGGAGCTAGAGCGCTCGCAGGCGGACGTCGCAGAACTCGCTCGTGCCGCCGTGGTCCTGAAAGAGGATATGGCCGCGCGGGGTCTTGTAGAAGCCGGCCCAGTTCTTGAACTTCGACTTCGCGATTCTGGACGACATCGCGTCGGGCGCGAGCGAGCTTTCGTTGAGGAGGATCCCGTTTACGGCAAAGCGGAGCTGTCCGCGGTAGACGCTGAGTCGGGCTTCGTTCCAGTCGCCCAAACGAAGTCGGGCCTTGGCCGTGGCCGAAGGCGCCACGAGCCCGTAAAGCGCGCCGAGCGACGTCAGGGGATCCTTGCCGTCGGGGTGGCGGGCGTCGTCGAGCAGCTGCACCTCGGGGCCGCTCATGAAAGAATAGTAGCCGTCCGTCTGGACGGCGAAGAGCACGCCGCTGTTGCCGCCCTCCGAGAGGCGGTAGTGAAACTCGAGCTCGAAGTCCTCGAAGGTTTCGCGGGTCATGAGGTCCGAGCCGAAACCGTCGCTGTTCAGCACGAAGCAGTTCGGCGTCGCGCGCCAGGTGGGCGGGGGAAAAGCCTCCGAGACGTAGCCACGCAAGTGTCGCACGGACTCCGCGTGGAGGTCGATCCAGGGGGAGTCCGACGAGACTTCGCGCCGCGACGGCAGGGCGCTGCAGGACGCGAGGAGCGCGAGGAACGGGATCAGGCGGGCGCGGTTGGGCGACATCCCGTCATTCTAGCGGAGGCGTCGCGCCTTCTTCCAGCGCCTCGACGACGGAAAGGCGGTCGAAAATCCGTCCCTCGCGTCGCGATCGCAGAAGTTTGACGTACTCCGCGTGGGCCCAGCCGAGCGGGGTCGCGGCGCCGGTGGGTTGGCCGGCCCGATCGCCGGCGTCCCAGACCTGCTCGGGCAGCATGAGCGAGGGCGTCGCGAAGGCCTCCATCGCGCGCAGGGCGGGCTCGACGCGCGCGCGAAGGGACGCGCGGTTTTCGCCGAGGGCGCGACCGCGCTCGAGCTCGTAGTGGCCGCGCTCGCCCGTCAGCAGGGGCCACAACATGCCGGGGGCGGGGCGTCCGGTCGCCTCGTCTTGGTTGTAGAGGTCGCCCCGGTAGCGTTTGAAGCCGGGGCCTCGACCGGGGACTTCCGTCCGCAGAAAGGCGTCGTACTCCGGCAGCGTCTCGAGCACGCTCGGCGCGAGGGCCGAGCGGACGCCGAAGCGGACGAGCTCGAGGAAGCCCCCGTCGACGATGTTCTTTTCCTTCTTCAGCCCCGAGCCGTTCGCGCCGGGGTACTCGAAGTCGTCGTTCGGATCCCAAGGTTGACCGTGGAAAGACGCGCCGTCGAGACGTTCGAAATAGCGACCGTCGCCGAGCGCGCCGCTCGTCGTGAAGGTCCAGCTCTCGAGCTTGGACGACCAATCGCGCGCGAGCGCCCGGTAGCGAACGGCCCGCGCTTCGTCGCCGAAGGCGCACGCCATCTCGGCGCCCGCCGCGAGGGCCGCGATCTCGGACGCGACGGTCGAGGGCGAGATCCCGAAGAGCTCCTCCCAACGTTCCTGTCCCGACCACGGGCCGTAGTTCGCGACGAAGTCCGTCGCGCGCGTGACGAGGTCGCGGAACTCGCCCAGGTCGGCGTGGCCGAGCTTCCACAAGCGGTAGGCGAGCACGACGGGCATCGAGACTTCGTCGAGCTGGAGATCGTCCCAGTAGGGCGTGCCGTCGACCCAGAAATTCTGCGGGAAGCTGCCGTCGCGCGGGATGCGACGCTCGCCGTGAACCCAGGCGCCGTCTTCGGGCCCGAACTGCGCGGCCTTCAGGCGACGGAGCGTCGCGAGCGCGCTCGCGTCGTCGCCCACGGCCAGGAATCCCGTGGCCATGTTGTAGAGGTCGCGCGGCCACACGAGGTGGTAGCCCGCCGTTTGGTAGTTGCGCGGGGCGTCCGCGTTCGCCCAGTCTTGGCGGTGGAGCCCCCAAGGAATGCTGGGCGAGGCGATCGAGGCGCCCTCGAAAGTCTTGTCTTCCATCGATTTGAGCAGGGGAATCGATGCCCAGTAGAGGTCGCCGCCGTCGGGCGCCTCGTCCGAAAGATCCTCGAGGCCGCGGTGGTAGAGGCGCCAGTCGCGTACGTAGGCCTCGCTCGCGCGATCCACGCCTTCGCGGAGGCTAGCCCGCGCCGTCGCCAACGCGTCCGCCGCGGAAGGGCCGAAGCCGAGCGCGAGATCCGTCGCGTGCTCGCCGAGCGTCGGCGGCACGGAGAGGCGCGCGAGCAGCGAGATGTTGCCGTTCGTCGCGCGCGTGAAATCGTGGTCCATCCGGTAGTCGGCCGCGAGATCCGAGTAGCCGTCGTAGGGACCGACGAAAGCGGCCGAGGCGCGGTCGAAGCCGCCCGAAGCCACGAGCGCCTGCGCCTCGGCGCCTTCCCACGCGAGCAACGCCCCGTCGGGCCCCGCGCTCGCTTCGGCGTGGTCGTGGAGGGGGGTGTTGCGCGCGGCGGGTTTGTGCAGCACGTAGAGCGAGAGCCCGGGCACGAAGGCGCGGAACCGCACGCGGACGATCACGACGTCGCGCGTCGGATCGGCGAAGACGACCTTGCGCAGCTCGAAGCGTCCGCGCGGGTCGCGGTGCGTGATCCCGAAGACGGGGACGCCGCGCTCGAGCCATTCGATCGAAGCGGCGGGCTGCGCGCGTTCGTGGAAGAGGAAGCTCTCGCCGTCGCTCACGAGGAACTCCGTGTCGCGCGTTTGGGCGCGGTCGATCGTCGGCCAGTAGCTTTCGCTCAGGAGCCCTTGCGAGCCCGTGAACCAGACCTTGGAGAGCGGTGCCGTCGCGGAGCGTGACGAGTAGCGGCCTTCCGCATCGTAGGCCTCGTAGGCCGTGCCGAAGATCTCCTTCACGCCCGAAGCCCAATTGCCGCGCTCGGCGGCGCCGGCGCGCGGGGCCTCGCGCGAGCTGGTTTCGGCGGCGAGCCGCGACGAAGCCGCGAAACCCGCGAAGATCGCGAAAGCCATGAGAAAATTCAAACGAAAGCGCGACAAGTGGAGTCCTCCCGAGCGGCGCAAGCTAGGCTCGGGCGCGACGAGGGTCAACGGAGCGGGGCCTCGCGGTGGCACCGCTCCGACCGAATCATGACGCGAGGCTGAAACGGCCCCCTTGGCGAGCGCCGCGCTCGTCGTCTATAGCAAAGACCAAGAGGGGGACTCCCATGAAGATCCGTTCGAAGCTTTTGGCTTTGGCCTTGCTCGCGCCCGTTTCCGCTTGGGCCCGCGGCGAGACGCTTTGCTACATCCCGGGCGCCGGCGGCGGCAGCGAATACACGATGAGCGAACTGCCCGTCGCGTTGGCGCGCAAAGGCATCCCGACCGTGACCTTCAACGTGGGCCGCACGGGACTCGTCCAGGAGCGCGCGCAGACCTTCGTGCGTTTGCTCGAGGCGGAGATCCGTCGCGACGCGAGCTTCCGCTGCCACGTGGCGGCCTTCTCGATGGGCGGCGTGCTGATCCGCTACGCCGTTTCGCATCTCGACTACCGGGATCCCTGGAGCGGGCACCGCGCCAAATCCGTGCGCGATCGTATCCTCTCGATCACGACGCTCGCGACGCCCCACCGCGGCACGCCGCTGCCGCGCATCCTGTCCCGCTTCGCGCGCGGCAAGTACGAGATCGACGAAGGCGACTGGCAGATGAACGAAGACGTCATGGCGCGCTTCAACGACCCGAAGTACCCCGAGACCTACTCGCCGCTCGAGACCTCGATCCCGTTCTACAGCGTTCGCCTTTGGATCCCGAGCGACAAGGAAGCCCTCCACATCATCAAGCGCGTGAGTTTCCGCCTTCTGCGCGGGGATCTGCTCGGCCGCGGCCTCGACCCGATGAACGACACGGTCGTGCCGACGGCGTCGCAAGGCTTCGGCCGCGAGATCGCGACCTTGCGCCTGCCGCACGCGTATTTCTCGGCGCTCCGCAAGAGCTCGCCCACGCCGGTGGAGTTCTACGAGCGCGTTTGGAAAAACGCCCGCGCGCCCATGGTCGAAGGCGACTTCGCGCGAGGCTTGCGCTTCCGCCAACACCCCGAGGATCTCGGCGGCGAAGGCGATTTCGAGACGGCCCGCTCGAACGACGAACTCTTCTAGGTCTCAGGCGGCTTTTTTGGGGGCGGCCGCGGTCGGGTCGCCCTCGAGGCGCTCCACGGCGGCGCGCGCGCGCCAGATATCGGCGAGCGCGTCCCAGCGATCATCGCTGGGGGCGTGTCGCCGCCCCAGGTGAATCGCGTCGGACGCTTCTTTCATGAGACCTTCCGCGAGCGAAAGCTCGGCCCAGGCCTCGAAGAGCTCGGAGGAACTTTGTTTCGCGTCGCGCGCGCTTCGGACGCGCTTGGCGGCTTCGCGGAACTCTTCTTTTTGGATGCAGCCACGAACGTAGCGACGCAGGGCGGTGGGATGCGAGGGCTCCGCATCGAGGAGCTGCGTCACGAGACGGTCGCGCAGATCCGTCGTCCAAGTGGCGGCCGAACGCAGGGGCGCCGGCGATTCCATGGCTTCGTAGAGCGCCGCGAGCGAGGCCTTCAGCGCGAGGCGGTCCTCCGCGGACCGCTCGACGGCCTCGAGAAAGAGGGCGAGCTCGTCGGCGTTCGGTTCGCGGCCCGCGAAGTTTTCGAGCGTGGCGAGACGCCAAGCCCTCGCGCGGATCGCTTCCAGGCGGGAAAGCGCCGCGAGCAAAGATCGGAATCCCTTCATCGTCGCGCGTTCCTCGCGGAGCCGTTGGGCTTCGTCCAGGGCGAGCCGAAAGTGGGTCGAGTTCGGGGCGGATTCGAAGAGGCGGACGTAGGCGAGGCTGCGCGCCTCGGCGTCGCCCAGCTTGTCGTGGGCCTCGGCGAGCAGTCGCTTCGTCTGGAGGCTGCGCGGATGATCGCGGTCCAGGGTTTCGAGCAGGGACTTCGCGCGCGCGACCCGTTCCGGTCCCATTTGCAGCCAACAGCGGCCGAGCTCGATGCCGACGCCGATGTCGCTCGGGCTTCGTTCGAAGAGTTTTTCGAAGCCGTGCGCGGCTTCCTCGAACTTGGATTGCTCGAGCATCGCGCGTAGCGCCCGGCGAAGGAGGAGCTCGGGCGACGGCGCTTCCACCCAACGGGCGGCGACTTCGATCCGCTCGCGCAGATCGCGGATGCCCATCGGACGGTGGAGCACGAGACTCGCTCCCAACTCCGAATAGACGAGGGCGTCCTCGGGGCCGCGACCTTCCCCCATGATCACGACGAGCACCGTTTGCGCGCCGATCTTGCCTTTTTGGCGCAGCGCCTCGATATACTCGGTCAGATGCAGGGCCTCGGGTTCCGAGGTCGCGCGCTTGGCGGCCTGCGGAAAGACCTCGAAGCGCTCGTCGATCAAGAGGAGGTCCAGCCGACCGGGCATGAGCAGCTCCCGGTGGGCATCTTCGTTGTTCTGCGCGAAAATGAGCGACGGAAAATCTTTGAGTTGCGAACGGAGAATCTGCCGCTCGTCGACGTTGTAGAGAAGGCCGAAGGCCCGCTTTAAACCGGCGCTTGGGGTCATATCTTTTGAGGCTATCCCGGCCCGTCGGACGACGGGCGTTAAAATACGGTAAATCTGGGACTTTAGGGCGCTTTTTGACGCTTTTCCCGTTCCTTTATCGGCGGTGCGGCTTCAGGGGAACGGAGAGGGCCGTTATGATCAGGTTATGGTTGAGACGGCAAAGCCCTGGCTGAAGAGTTACCCCAAGAATATTCCCGCGAGCGTGAACGTCGACGAGTTCAAGTCCGTCGTGGAAGTTTTCGAGAAGAGCTGCCACAAGTTCCTGGGCCGTACGGCGTACTCGAACATGGGCGCCTCGCTGACCTTCGCCGACGTCGATCGTTTGAGCCGCCAGTTCGCGGCTTATCTCCAAAAAGTTCTCAAGCTCAAGGCCGGCGATCGCATCGCGATCCAGATGCCGAACCTGCTGCAGTACCCGATCGTGCTCTTCGGGGCGCTTCGCGCGGGACTCGTCGTGGTGAACACGAACCCGCTCTACACGCCCCGCGAGATGGCCCACCAGTTCAAGGATTCCGGCGCCAAGGCCATCGTCATCCTGGCGAACTTCGCCAAGAACCTCGAGCAGATCCTGCACGAGACGCCGATCGAGCACGTCATCGTGACGGAAATCGGCGACATGGTCGGCTTTCCCAAGCGCCTCATCGTGAACGCGGTCGTCAAGCACATCAAGAAGATGGTCCCGGCCTACGACCTGCCGAAGGCGATTCCTTTCATGGACACGCTCGCCGACGGATCGCGGCACCGCTGGGATCCCGTCGCGCTCACCCCCGACGACATCGCCGTGCTCCAGTACACGGGCGGGACGACGGGTGTCTCGAAGGGCGCCATGCTCACGCACCGCAATCTCGTCGCGAACATGCAGCAGATCTCGGCGTGGATCTCGGGCAGCCTCAAGGACGGCGAAGAAGTCGTCGTGACGGCGCTGCCGCTCTACCACATCTTCTGCTTCACGGTGAACTGCATGACCTTCATGAAGCACGGTGGCCACAACGTGCTCATCACGAACCCCAAGGACATCCCGGCCTTCGTGAAGGAGCTCGGCAAACACCGTTTCTCGGTCGTGACCGCGGTCAACACGCTCTTCAACGCGCTCCTGAACAACGCGGAGTTCGCCAAGCTCGACTTCAGCCACCTCAAGGTCGTCGTGGGCGGCGGCATGGCCGTGCAGTCGGCCGTCGCGGAGCGCTGGAAGAAGGTGACGGGCTCGGCGCTCGTCGAGGGCTACGGCTTGACCGAGGCTTCGCCTCTTATCTGTTGCAATCCGCTCGACGGTACGGAGCGGGTTGGGACGATCGGTCTGCCGGCCCCGGACACGGAGCTTCGGCTCGTGGACGACGACGGCAAGGACGTCGCCTCGGGCGAGCCCGGCGAGATCATCGCCCGCGGCCCGCAGATCATGAAGGGCTACTGGCAGCGCCCCGACGAGACGGCCAAGTGCATCGACAACGACGGCTGGCTCAAGACGGGCGACGTCGGCGTCTTGCTCGACGGCGGTTTCGTGAAGATCGTCGACCGCAAGAAGGACATGATTCTCGTGTCGGGCTTCAACGTCTACCCGAACGAAGTCGAAGACGTCGTCGCGACCCACCCGGGCGTGCTCGAGGTCTGCGCCCTCGGCGTGCCCGACAAGAACTCGGGCGAGGCCGTGAAGATCTTCGTCGTGAAGAAAGACGAGGCCTTGACCGAGGATCAGTTGCGCGAGTTCTGCCGCACGCGCCTGACCGGCTACAAGGTCCCGCGCCACGTCGAGTTCCGCAAGGAACTCCCCAAGACGAACGTGGGCAAGATCCTCCGCCGCGCCTTACGTGATGCTTAGGCCGTTTACGGCTTCCCGGAGGCCTGCTAGACCTTCGGGCCATGGGACGAGGTTGGGTTAACGCCATTCGGGTCGCTTCGGCGTCCAAAAAAGGCAAAGCATTCACGAAGATCGCCAAGGAAATCGCCGTCGCCGTTAAGCTCGGCGGGCCGAGTCCGGAGTCGAACGCCCGTTTGCGCTCGGCCCTCAAGGACGCGCAGAAGAACTCGATGTCCAAGGACACGGTCGAGCGCGCCATCAAACGCGGCCAAGGCGGTAGCGACGAAGCTCAGCTCGAAGAAGTCGTTTATGAGGGCTACGGCCCCCACGGCGTCGCGGCCCTCGTCGAGGTGCTCACGGATAACCGCAACCGCGCCGTTTCCGACTTGCGCAACATCTTCAACAAGAACGGCGGCACGCTCGGCGAGTCGGGCTCCGTGCAATGGATGTTCGAGCGCGTCGCGATGGTGTCGACCCGCGTGAAGGCCGGCGTCGACGCCGAGGAAGCCGCGATCAACGCGGGCGCCAACGAAGTCGAAAAACTCCAGATTCCGAACGAGGAAACGGGCAAGGACGAAGAGCAATGCCACTTCGTCGGCTCGCCCACGGAACTCGACGTCATCCAAAAGTCGCTCGCCGAACAGGGATGGGAAGTCCTCAAGGCCGAGCTGACCTACCGGCCCAAGACGCCCGCCACGCTCGACGAGGCCCAAGAGAAGGAGCTTCGCGAGTTTCTCGAGGCCGTCGACGACTCCGACGACGTCAAGCGGGTTCACCTCTCCGTCTAATGGACTTCGTTTCCACCCTTCGCTTCGCGAAGCGGCTACCCAAGGCCGCGGCCCTCGGTGGAAACGACGTCGTGCTCGTTTACGACCGCGTGCTCGAAGCCAAGGTCCCCGGCTTCCGCGCGTGGGCCCGCGGCTTCGATCGCCGCCTGGCCGTGCGGGCCGGCGAAGAGCTTAAGGACCTGCGCGCGTTCCCCGCGCGATTGGAACGTCTCCTCTCGCTCGGCGACGGCTTGTCGCGCGCGAAGTTCACCGTCGTCGCGGTCGGCGGCGGATCGGTCGGCGACTTCGCGGGTTTCGCCGCGAGCGTCATCAAGCGCGGCGTGCGGCTCGTGCACGTGCCTTCGACTTGGCTCGCGGCCCTCGATTCCGCCCACGGCGGCAAGACCGCGCTGAACGCGGCCGGCGCCAAGAACCAGATCGGGACTTTCTATCCGGCCGAGACGGTTTGGATCGTGGACGAGCTCCTTGCCGGCCAAGGTCCCCGTCGCGCCGAAGAGGCGTTGGGCGAGCTCGTGAAGATGGCGCTCCTCGCGGGCGGCGGCTGGGCCAGACGTTTGTTCGCCGCGCGCTCGACCCCCGCCAAACTGCTCGACCCCGCGCGACTTCTCTCGCGCTACTTGAAGAAAGCTATCGACGCTAAACTCGCCGTCGTGGCGCTCGACCCCGAGGAACGCACGGGCCGGCGCGAGATCCTGAACTTGGGGCACACGGTGGGCCACGTTTTCGAAGCGGCCCACGGTATCCCGCACGGCGTGGCCGTCGGGGCGGGGCTGCGCTTCGCGCTCGAGTGGAGCTGGGCCGAGGATCTGCTGGCGGACCGCGACTTCAAGGCGCTCTCCGCGGCGCTCGAGACTTTGCTGCCGCCGCTGCCGCGTCTCAAGCCCCTCGACGCTAAGAGCTTCGAGCGGATCCTCCGCCGCGACAAGAAGAACGCCTCGCGCGATCGCCTTCGCTTCGTTTTTCTGGAAGGGCTCGGCCGGCCGCTTCGGCTCGAGGTCCCGGTCGCCGCGGTCGTGCAGGAAGCCCGCTCGCAAGGGTGGATCGAGTGAAGCCTTTCGACTTCGAAGGGGCTTTGCCCGCCTCCAAATCCCTTTTCAATCGCTGGGCCGTGGTGGGTTCCTTCGAGGCGAAGCTCAAGCTGCTCGGGGACTCGAACTGCCACGACGTCGTGCGGATGAAGTCCGCGCTCACCGCGCTCGCGAAGGGCGAGGCGATGGATTGCGGCGAGGCGGGCACGGTGCTGCGCTTTCTCGCGTTCCGCGCCGCGCGCGTGCCGGGTCGCCACCGCCTGATCGGACATCCGCGTCTCTTCGCGCGGCCGCAGGCGGAGCTCGTCGAGCTTCTCGGGGCCGTCGGGGTGAAGGCCACGCTGAGCGAGAACGAGCTCATGATCGAAGGCTCGGGATGGCAGAAGCCGGCCGGTCCGATCAAGGTCCGTCGCGAGCGTTCGAGCCAGTTCTTGTCGGGCTTCGTGCTGAGCGCCTGGGACTTGCCCTTCGCGCTGCCCCTCGAACTCGAGGGCGAAGCCGTCTCCGAATCGTACTGGAAGATGACCCGCGCCGTCGTTTTACGCGCGGGCATGAAGCTGAGCGGGGGTCGCCCCGGCTCCTTCGAGGTCCTGCCGCGCCAGCGCGTGCGCTACGAAACGATCGACGTCGAGCCGGATCTGAGCTCGGCCTTCGCCGTGGCGGCGCTCGCCGCGCGCGGCGGCCGGGCGTGGATCAAGAATTTTCCCGAGACCTCGCTGCAGCCGGATCGGGTTTTTCCCGACCTCCTCAAATCGATGGGCTTTCGCGTCGACCGCAAGCGCGAGGGAGGCCTCGAGTTCCGCGGCCCCGAAGCCGGGCTTCGCGCGATCGAGGCGGATCTGCGCGAGACGCCCGATCTTTTTCCGGTGCTCGCGGTCCTCGGTGCGCTCGCCGAAGGACGCACGCGACTCTTCGGGGCCCCGCATCTTCGCCATAAGGAATCCGACCGCGTGGCGGCCACGGCTTCGCTGCTCGCGGATCTCGGCATCGAGTCGCAGGCGAGGGACGACGGGCTCGAACTGACGGGCCCCGTCGCGCCGAGTTCGGCCACCGAGGTCGAGGTCGACGCCCATGGGGATCATCGCATCGTCATGGCGGCTTGGGTGCTCAAACGCGCGGGCTTCGCGCTCCGCGTGCGGGGCGAAG
>ERZ761607.816-NODE-816-length-45374-cov-5.240230_pt1 | contig 45374 bp, 41 predicted proteins | sample MGYA00511164_ERZ761607 | MGnify/ENA primary metagenome ERZ761607 (study PRJEB28899, sample SAMN02445080) | bioreactor sludge metagenome | biome: EBPR sludge | place: Australia: Brisbane, Thorneside Wastewater Treatment Plant | collected 2011-06-22 ...
CCCGCAGACGTCGAAAAATTCGCAACCGTTGCAGAGAGGCTGGAGCGGGGTCGCAAGCTGCTCGACGTGGTCGCCGAGGGCCTTCGCCGCGAAAGCCGGCCAGTTCGCGGCCATCTCGCGGACCGTCGAAAGGGGCCGGATATAAGTCTCGTCCGGGCAGAGGCCCACCGTGGCGTCCGCGTTCATCGTGAAGGTACGATGCCGGCAGCAGTTGCACTTGCACTGGTAGATCTTGTTCTCGACGAAGCTCTTCGTGAAGAGGTCGACCTGGGGGAGCGCCCACGAGGTCCGGTTCTCGGCGTAGTGGCGCACGATGCTCGCGAAGTAGCGCGACCACTCCACGTTCGAGACCCGGAGGTCGCGGGTTTTCTCGTCGAAGAAAGTCAGGAACTCGAAGTCGACCGATTTGGCGCCGTCGAGACGGCGCACGACCTCGAGGGGATCCGTCTTGAGGAGGTGGCGCTGCACCGTGATCGCGACGGCCATTTCGATGCCGGCGTCCGCGAGGAAGCGGAAATTTCGGAAGAAGAGTTCCTCGCCGAGGCGCGGGCTCCCCGTCTCGAAACGGATGCCGGGGTCCCACGAAACGCCGATCTGTCCGGCGTACTCCCGCTTGAGGAAATCGGCGAAGGCCGCGTCGACCGGGTACATGAGGTTCGTCTGCGGGATGATGTCGAAGCGGCGACCCGCGAAAATCCGTCGGATGAGCGCGTTGACCTGCGCGAGGTAGGCCTTCGGCGCGAGGAAGGGCTCGCCGCCGTGGATGTAAAAGACGTTCTGCCGGGTGTCGAGCCGCTCGCGCAGCGTCGTCAAGAAGAGCTCGATCTCGCCGAGATCCGCGAGCCGGAAGGCGTCGCGGTTACCGAGCGTGAAGCAGTGGGTACAATTCAAGTTGCAACCTCGCACGACGCGCAGGTAGACGACGTTGAAATCGCGGTCGAAGTGGTCCGTGGCGTCCTTCACGCGCGCCTCACCCGAGCACATAAGGCTCCAGTTCCTGGGCTCGCCCGTCGCGCATGCGTTCGTAGACGAAGGCCGGAAAAATCTGACTCGAGCGCCCGCGCAGGGAATCGTTCACGAAGATGCAGCCGTAGCCCTTCGCGACGTTCTCGTGGAGGAGCTCTTCGTAACGTCCGGCGAAGACCGTGGCCGTTTGGAGGATCGGGTCCATTTTGGCGTCGGGGTCGGCGCCCCAGGCCCGCTGGAGACGCGCGTGAAGATCCGAAAACAGATCGACGGGATAGCGGCGTCGAATTTCGTCCCGGTGCTCAAAGTCGAAGTCCTCGTCGACCATCCAGCTGAGCAGGGGGTGCGATGCGAGCGTCGCCGAGACGGAGGCCGGCGATTCGAAGTCGACCCGCAAACCGGGAACGATCCGCGCGACATCGTGGAAGGAGTTCAGGATCTCGCCGCGCAGGATTTCGACGTCGTTGAACCAGACGCGCCAGGCGAGCTCCTCGAGCCGCGCGAGAAAGGCCGCGCGGTAGGGACCTTCGGGACGGGCCGCGTAGTCGGCCAGTAGATACTCAAAGCCCACCGCCGACTTGTCGAGGGAGCGGAGTCCTTCGACGACGGGCAGGCGTTCGAAGAGCGCGAGGATCTCGGCGTCGGGAGTGCGCGCCTGCGCGAGGAGGGCGCGTTGAAGATCGGCGCGCGTGACGGGGCCGAAGTCCTGCTCGGCGAAGGAACGCAGCCATTCATCGCTCTGCCAAAGACGGGCGAGACGTAGGACGTCGGCGCCGCTCGCGCGCGGGAAGAGCCCCTTCCAATACTGAAGCTGAAGTCGAAGGTAGAGCGCGGGATCGGCGTAGACGCGTTCGCGTCGTCTTTCGAGCAAGGCGGCCCAGAAAGCCTCCTCGCTTCCGCCGTGGTGTTCCTGCAAGTGTTCCTCGAAGGTCGGGACGTGTCCGATCGCCTGCCCGACCCCCCGCGAGATGGGGTGCGCCGTGGCCACGCTGCTCAGAACGAGGGGGTCTCCGCCTGTGGCAAAGAGACACTCGTGCTCGAGGTAGACGCGGTGGGCGAGGTGGAACACTAACGGCGTCCCCGCGATCCGTGGCAGTTCGAGTGGCAGTTCGAGTGACAAGCCACGGCCTGGGCGCCCGTGCCGACCCCGAGGTCCTTCGCATTGCTGGTGTTGCTGCGGGCCGCCGTGAAGGCCGTCAGCAGGTTCGCCATGAAGGTCGTGATCTGCGCGGCCGTGACGGGATTCCCCGCGGCCGGCGCGGGGGTACCCGGGGGAAGGGTCAGCGTGAGCTTGTTCGCGTCGGAAAGCGCGGCCATGACGGGCGCGCCGAAGTAATCTTGGATGCCGCCCGGCGCGCCGGGGACGCCCGTCACGCGGAAGCGCGCCCGCGCGAGGCGGATGCGCGTCAGCTTCTCGGCCATGCTTTGGAGGGCCACAAAAAGGTTCGGGAGTCCGCCCGGCGGCGTCGCGGCGGCTTTGTCGCCGGCGGCGGCGAGCCCCGCGAGCGTCGGCACGGGTTCGTTGCGGGGGCCGAGCTCGAGGTGAGGCGATCCCGGCGCGGTCGAGGGCGGCAGGTTGTACGTGTGCACGTTCGCCGTGACGTTTGTGATGGTGTAACCCGCCGGCACGGGTACCGGGATCGTGCCCGAGATCGGCTGGCCGGTATACCAAACGGCGACGTTCATCGTCGGGGTATGGAAGTCCGCCGTGAAACGCTGAAGGATTTCCGTGAGGGAGAGTTTATTGCCGGGCGCGGTCGGAGGGGGCGGGGGGGCCGTCATCTCAAGACTCCTTGTGGTGGCAGCCGAGCCCGTAATGGTGCGCGGCCATGAAATAGCCTTTGCCTTGGCAGTGGCGTAATTCGGGGCAGTTTTCGCAGTCGTCGTCGACGGGCAGATTCTCCGCCTGGAGCCGGGCGTAAGTCGATAGGTAGGCGTCGAAGCTGGGGGCCGAGAGCGTGAAGGCCGGATCGTCGACGAAGAGATACTCGTCGAAGGGGAGAATCGGGGTCAGGAAGATCCGTCCGTCTTTGAAGACAAAGGAGGGCTTGCGGAGGAGCGTGCGCTCGGTCAGCGCCGGCTCGCGGCGGCTCATTTCGGCGCGCAAAAAACGCACAAGCGGGAAGCTCCCACGGAGCAAATCGCGACGCGTGGCCTTGGGCAGCTTCGCGTTGAAAAGGTAGGTGAAGTTGAGCTCGAGGATGCGGTCGTCCGAGCCGCGCTCGGCGAAGCCCGCGAGCGTGCCGAGCTCGCGCTCCGAGTGCTTGGCCCCCGTGTTGAGGGCGAGGTTGATCTGGATGCGGCCCGCGTAACGGGTCCGTAGCTCGCGGAGTTGGGCGAGCAAGAAGCTCTCGTAGGCGGGGTCTTCCAGCCGCGCCTCGATGAGGTTGACGTGAAGCTCGATCCCCTGCCCGGGAAAATCCGCGAAAAAAGAGTCGAGGAACCGGGCGTCGTAGCCCTCGCGCAGGGTCGAGGCGAGGCCGACGTAACGAAAGCTTCGCAGGGACTCGCGAAGCTTCTCGTCGCGGAAGATGTCGTAGTTGAAGTCGTTCTCGAAGACGTCCGTCGGGAGCAGGTAACACGTCTCGAGCTGGAAACCGTTCGCGCGGAGATCCGTGGCGAGCGCGAGGACGTCGTCGTAGCGCTCGACCCGGTTGTCCGTCTTTCGGTAGTAGCAATGCGCGCAGCCCCCGCCGCACTCGTTGAACGAAAAAAGACGGAACTCGACCAGCCGGAACGGGTCGCCGTATTTTCCGTAGAGTTGGGGGGCGGGTAACGCGCTCATGCTCACTCTTGGCCCATGAAGCCGTTCATCATTTCCTTGTAGAGCCCCAGATTCTTTTCGGCCGCGAGCTTCATCATGAGCGACTTCGGCGCCGGACAGGCGTCGTCCCACGCGAGTTGGTGGCAGTCGCCGTTGCAGATGTCGTAGACGGGGCAAGTGCCGCACTCGGGGTGCCGCAGGCTCTCGCTCTGGATGTTGCAAAGCCGGCACGGGCTGTAGAGGACCTGCTCGATGGGGTCGCGGATCGTGCCGTAGAACTTGTTGGGCGCGTCGTTCGGGCAGCCGCCGATCGTGCCGTCCGCGTTGATCGTGAAGATCTTCTGCTCGCACTGCCGCGAGCGGCAACCCGAGTAGGTGTTGTGGACGAGCGAGGTCAGGATCGAGTCGAGGAACATGTTGTCGACGCGTTCCCAGCTGCGCGTGGCCACGCACTGGTCCCACATCTTGAGGAACCAGCCGTCGAGGGCGCGGTTCGTCGGGAAGATGCCGCGGTTGCCGAGGGCGTTGCCGTTCGGCGTGATGCGCTCGAAGTTGACGTGTTTGATGCCGAGCTCGGCCATCTCGTCGAGGATGCGGATCGGCTCGTAGTCCGCGAGCAGCGCCGAGTTCAGGCTGACCATGGCGGTGATTTGGTAGCCGTCTTTGGCGAGCTGGCGCACGTTGTCTTCCCAGAGGGCCTTCTGCATCGGGTGCGTCCAGCGGATCTTGTAGTCCCAGGAGGTGCCGATGGACTTTTGGCAGATCTTCTCGAAGACGGAGAGCTTGTCGGGATTGAGCAGGTAAGTCAGGTTCGTCTGCACGCCCCACCAAACTTTGGGCCACAGATCCTTGATGCCTTCCCAGGCTTCGAAGAGCAGTTCGGTGGGGGCGAGCATGGGCTCGCCGCCGTGGAAGGAAATGTTGCCGCCTTCGTAGTGGGGATGCACGCGATGGAGCTCGCGGAAGAAGCGGATCGTTTGCGGGACGTCGAACCAGCCCTTCTTGCCGTTGCTTCCGTTCGTGAAGCAATGGTCGCAGTTGAGTTGGCAGGTGTCGGTCGTTTTTAGGTAGACGATGAGATCTTTGGTCATGCCCTCTCCTGTGCGTGCGTCGCGACGAGCCTCGCTTTCAGCTGAAGCCTTCGACGAACGCGATCCCCCCCCTCGTTATGCTCACGGTAAAGGAGCCCCGTCCAGACCTGGTTCGCTTTTGGGAGCATGGCGTTGTCGACGTAGACGCAACCGAAGTTGCGCTGGAGGTTCTTGTCGAAGAGGAGCTCCCACTCGCCGCGCTGAATGGCGTCTGTGATCCAACTCAGGTTATCGAGCGAGACTTCTTCTTCGGGCGTGCGGCCCACGGGCGCGCGATAACGAATCCAATTATCATAAAGCGTCGCGAAGATGGAAAGGTCGTAGTTGCAACGCACGTAGTCGATGTTGTCGTAGTCGAGGTTCTCGTCGAGCAACCACGAGAGGTAGCGGTTGTTCGGGATCTGGTACTCGACGTCTTCGCTCGGATCGATCTTGTGGCCTTCGGGCAAAAGAAGGTTGATGTCGTTATAGAGGCCGTTGATGACCTGGGCCCGGATGACGCCGAACTCCTGCAGGATCTGCTCCCACGAGAAGAGCTCGATCTTGCGCAGAAAGGCATCGCGGTAGGGGCCCCGACGCTCCCCCAAGAAACTCGCGAGCAGATATTCGAAGCCGATGGCGTCGGGGCGAAGTGGGACTTCGATCGGAGGGACGCTCGCGGCGGCCTCGGCCGCTTCGCCGCGGTCGAGGCGGGCCGGGCGACTGGGTCCGCGGGCGTGGTTGAAGGAGAACCCGAGCGGATTCGCCTTGAGTCGTTCGTCTTTGTTGGCCGTTTCGTGGAGCCAGGCCAGGTTTTCGCTCGAAGTTTCCTCGAGCACGGCTTTCCAGAGGGCCGCCTGCACGCGTAGGCGCGAGAAGCGATCCACGAAGAGGACGCGCTTCGTGCCGCTTTCGTCCCATTCGAGCAGGAGTCGTTCCCAACGACCGCCGCGTCGGTCGAGGAAGGCCTCGAAGCTCGGGGCCTCTTCGAGCACGCGCCCCGAGCTCGGCTCGAAGACGAGCACGGGGGCCCGCTTGGCCAGGAGCTCGCGGGGACGGCGCTCCGTGTCTTCGACGTAGACCCGACGGAGGCAGTGAAACACGGCTTAGAGCAATTCCCACTCGCCCGCGCGGGCGCGGAAGACGAGGGCGAAGTCGGCCGCCACGTCGACCTCGAGATCGGAGAGGCTACCGAGGATGGGGCGTCCCGAGCCGCCGATGCGGGCGGGGGCCGCCGCGTTGAGGGCCGTCGAACGGAATCTCACCGTTTCGCCGTCGCTCGGCGCTTCGGGCAGAACGCAACGCTCGCCCGCGCTCAGCGTCCAGGGGAGGGAGCGGGCGCCCGCGTTCGCGTCCCCCGCGACGCCCGTCGCGCGAAGGAGGGTGGGCGCGGCTTCCCCCGCGAGCGGCGCGCTGGCCAATCCCGTGAGCAGGTTCCTGAAGAAAGTTCGACGATCCATCGCGGTCTCCCCTCCCGGCGTTCCAGTTGTTCCAAGCTTCGGATAGTATCAAAATCGGTAGGAACGAAAAGGGGGAGTCTCGCGATGATGTGGCCAAGGAAATTCGGAAGCCGGTCGGGCATTTCGCTCGCCGCGGTCCTCGCCGCGCTGGCGGCCATCGGCGCGCTCGGCCTCGCGTTGTCCAACCTGACGACGAGCATGGGGACGAACTTCAAGCGCTCGCAGCTCCTCTATTCGAAGACGGTGCTGAACTCGGACATCTCGACGGTGCTCGTGGACGCCGAGGCTTGCGTGAAGACCTTCACGGGCGTGGCTATCTCGAACGGCTCGACGGTCCCGGGTATCCGGAACCGGAACGACACCGTCCTTTATCAGCCGGGCTCGACCTACGAAAACGGGACCCTTCGCATCGACGGGATGGAGATCCAGTCCGTCGCGTCCGTGCCGGGCGGCGGAACGGATTTTCGTTTGATGATCCGTTATTCCTTCCCGAACTCGGGCGTCACGGGGATGGCTTCGACGGGGGAAGTGCGCGTGTCGACGAACACGGTCGCGGGCATCTTCACGTGTAACTCGGACGAAATCCTGCGCTACGACACCTTCTACGTGAACAAGAACCGGAGCGACGAGATGCAGGGCGACTTCACGATCAACGGGGCGCTGCGGGTCGAGCAGCGCTTCGTGGGCGGCTTGCCGGTCGGCGGCTACGTGCGGGCCCAGGAATTCCTTTCCTTCTCGGACCGTCGTCTCAAGACCGACATCCGTCCCCTCGTCTCGGCCCTCGACGACGTCGGCCGTCTACGGGGCGTGACCTTCAAGTGGAAGGCGGACGGGCGCCCGGATCTGGGCTTCGTGGCCCAGGAGGTCGAGCGCGTGCGGCCGGAACTCGTGCGCGCCGACGCGTCGGGATGGAAGGCGCTCGATTACTCGGGGGTCGTCGCGCTCTCGGTCTCGGCGCTCAAGGAACTCGGGGAAGAGAACGCCCGCCTCAAGCGCGAGTTGGCGCGGTTGAGGGATCGGGTCGAGGCTTACGAACGTCGGGTCGATTCGGAACGGGGGAGATAACATGTCCAAGCTTTCGCAGTTTTTGAGCAGCCTTTTCATTCCGGGTCCCGCGCACGCGGCGGACCTCATTCTGCAGCGGGCGAGCATCAACTCGACGACGGGCGCGGCCACGGCGAACTCCGCCGGCACCGACGTCGTCCTGACCTCGACGTACGCGACGAGCGGCGCGATCACGCCGAGCGGCCAGCTGCTCGCGACGAAAGTCTGGGGCGCGGTGTGGAACGACTACGCCGACTTCCAGGAGCTCGCGGGTCCGCTCGAGTACGGCCGCTGCTACTACGAGAGCGTCGAGGGCGCGCGGATCTGCGAGCGACGCTGCCAGATGGCCGTCGTGGGCATCGCGAGCGATACGTTCGGCCACGCCGTCGGCATGGGCCTCCACCCGGGCCGCGAGGTGCCGATCGCCGTGGCGGGCTGGGTGCTCGCGCACGTCGACCGCGAGTACGACCCGGGCACGCCCCTCACGAACGACGAGCAGGGACGCTTGACCGAGATGACCCTCGAAGAGAAGCGCGATTACCCCGAGCGTCTCGTGGCGACGTACAAGCGCAAGGAACGCGGCGAGACCTTCGGCGTGGGCCGTCAGCGCGTGGCCGTCAACGGTCGCCACTGGGTGCGGGTCCGCTGATTCTCGCTCAGACGAAGATCCGGTAGGCGACGAAGGCCGCCACGTACGCGACCGCCGTCATGCCGACGAAGACGAGCACGGGGATCTTGTTGCTGCCCGTTTCGCGGCGAATCGTCGCGAGCGTCGACACGCACTGCATGGCGAGCGCGTAGAACACGAGCAGGCTGACGGCCGTGGCGAGCGTCATGCCGCCCGCGGAGAGCCGTTCCGAGAGCGTAGCGAGATTCTCGTCGGCGGCTTCGATGCCGTAGAGCGTGCCGAGCGTCCCCACGAAGACTTCGCGCGCGAGGAACGACGTGAGCACGCCCACGCCGATCTTCCAGTCCATGCCCATGGGGGCGAAGATCGGCTCGATCCAGTGGCCGATGCGGCCCAGGTACGAAGTGTCGAGGTGGCCGTTGCCGTTCGGGAAGTAGCCCAGGAACCAGACGACCACGACGACCGCGAAGATGACGCCTCCGGCGCCCTTGAGGAAGCTCCAGGCGCGCGTCCACGCGTGGTAGAGGATCGGCTTGGGCGAAGGCAGGCGGTAGGGCGGAAGCTCGACGACGAAGGGAGCGTCTTGCATCTTCGCGCCGCCGCGCAGGACGCGGTCCATGAAGGCGCTCGCGAGCAGGGCCGTCAGGAGGCCGAGCGCGAAGAGACAGAAGAACGCGAAGCCCTGCAGGCCGATGAGACCGCCGAGGATCGTCGTCGCGGGCACGAAGCCGCCCACGAAGAGCGCGTAGACGGGCAGGCGCGCCGAGCACGAGGTAAAGGGCACCGCGAGGATCGTGAGCAGGCGCTTGCGCGGCGACTCGATCGAGCGCGCGGCCATGATCGCGGGGATCGCGCAGGCGTGGCCCGAAAGCAGCGGCAGGAAGCTGCGGCCCGACAGGCCGAACCAGCTGAGCGGGCGGTGCAGGATGACGGCCGCACGCGCGAGGTAGCCCGAGTCTTCGAGGATGCCGATCAGAAGGAAGAGCACGAAGATCTGCGGCGCGAAGACGACGAAGCTGCCGACACCCGCGAAGAGCGCGTCGCGCACGAAGTCGGCCAGCATGCCCTCGCCGAACCATCCCGACGCGACTTCGCCCGCCGAGGCGACGACCCCTTCGAAGAGGTCCATCAGCGGCGAGGCCCAGGTGAAGATGGATTGGAAGAGGATGAGCATGAGGAGCGCGAAAACGATCGGGCCCAGGAAACCGTTCAGGAAAAAGTCGTCCAGGCGGTTCTGCGACTTGAGCAGGATGTCGCCTTTCGGGCCGTGCGCCTTGGCGATCTCGCGGGCGCGTTCTTTCAGTTCGATGACGGGGGCCGGCGCCGGCTCCGTGAATTCGGCCGTCGCGCGGGCGGGCAGGGCGGCGGTCCAGGCTTTAATCTCGTCCAGCCCGTTGCCCTTGCGGGCCGAGGCGCCGAGGACGGGCGCACGGAGCGCTTCCGAGAGTCCGGCCAGATCGACTTTCGAGCCGCGCGAGACGACTTCGTCGAGCACGTTCACGACGACGAGCACGGGGCAGCCGGCCGCGCGCGCGACCGGCAGGATCTGCAGGAGCAGGTAGAGGCTACGTTCGAGGCGGGTGGCGTCCAGCACGCAAAGGATTCCGCGGGTCGAGGCCTTGCGGAGCGCGCCCTGGAAGCCGCGGATGGCGACCTGCTCGTCGACGGTGAGCGGGTTCAGCGAATAGACGCCGGGGTAGTCGTGGTAGCGGCTGCCGTCCGAGGCGCCCTGCCGGATCTCGACGGTGACGCCCGGGAAGTTCGCGACCTTCTGGCGGAGGCCCGTCAGACGGTTGAAGAGCAGGCTCTTGCCGGAGTTCGGATTGCCGAGGATGAGGACGTCGGAAAGCGCTTCTTCAGACATGGAGCAAAACCTTCTGGGCGACGCTGGATTCGAGCGAGAAAACGGCGCCGTTGATCTCGAAGACGTGGGGGCCGCCGAGGGGCGTCTTGCGCAGGCAGCGAACGAAGGTCCCTTCGCGGAAACCGAGCTCTTGGAGGCGGACGCGGAAGTCGTCGGGGAGCTCGGGGGTAAAGCCCGAGATCCGCGCTTCGTGCGCGGTCTGGAGTTGGCTCAAAAGTTGGGGCGTTTTCACACTTGAGAAACGTTCTCAATTTCGGCGGGAGCGTCAAGGCGAAAATAGGTTGGCCTTCATGAAGGCTTTATTTGAGTCGAAAATCGCGTTTCCGCACACTTGAAAGGATGGCGGGCCAGGGTCTTTCTTTGTGCGTGAAGGGGGTCGCGTTGACCCTAACGCTGGGCCTCGCGGGCTGCTTCGCCGAGAAGGCGGGGGTGAAGGTCGCCGAGGCTCCCGCCGCGAAGACCTGCCCGGCCTCGACGAGTTCCTCGAAGCGGGCTTTGGCGCCGGGACCCTACAAAACCGATTTCCGCTACCAGCAGATGTCCTTCGCGTCTCGCGTCCAGGGCCTGCTGTCGAACGGGCTGCTCGCTTCGGGGTCCGACGCGTCGCTCTTGGCCGGGCATCGCGTGAGCCTGGGCGTGCGTCGCGCCTGCTTTCTGGAGCAGCTCGAAACCCACGTACGATCGCAGGCGGATCTGCTCACCTTCGAAGACTTGGCCGAGTTGAGCGCCTCCGAAGGGGCGCGCGGCGTCGTGCGTGCGCGTCTCGCCCGGGACGTTTCCGTGCTCGAACTCGAGGACCGCGTCCGGCGCCTCGACTGCGTGCGCTGGCTCGCCGACGATTCCGAGGCGACCCGCTCGCGCGTCGGCGCTTACTTCGAGGCGCCGGCCGCCGGCGAGAGTCCCGGCAAGAATCCCTACCTGAGCCACCAGAAGTACGTCCCGCAGCTCGAGGCCGCGGAAGCCTTCGAGTATTTCTACCACGCCGAGAAGGGCATCAAAGCCGAGGTCGTGATCGGCGTCGTCGACTCGGGCATCCGCACGACGCACGTCGAGTTCCGCGAGGGCGCGGGCGGCGTCGCGCGCGACGTCCTGTGGAAGCGTCCCGGCACGAACACGGTCGGCTACAGCGCCTTCGGGACTTCGCGTTCGGCCGAGGACACGGCGCCCAGCAACCACGGCACCAAAGTCAGCGGCGTCATCGCCATGGCCCACGACAACTCGCGCGGCGGGGCCGGGCTCACGCTAAGCCACGTGAAGATCATGCCGCTTCAATTCATCCAGGCGTCGGCGGGCGACCCGATGGGACAAAGCGGTTACAGCTCGGATCGCCAGAAGGTGCTCGAGCTCGGCCTCGACTCCGGCGCGCTCGACGTGCTCAACTTCTCCTTCGCGAGTTCGTCGCCGCAACAGAGTTTCCTCGACGAGATCCTGGAAGCCACGACGAACCGAAACATCTTCATCGCGGCGGCCTCGGGCAACGAGGCGGCCAACATGGACTCGACGCCCTCGTACCCGGCCGCCTGGGGGCCGCAGGTGCCGGGCCTCATGTCGGTCGGGGGCACCGCGGAAGACGACACGTCGGCCCGTTGGTACGGGACTTCGGGCGCCTCGGCTTACGGCGCGAATTATTCGCCGACCCTCGTCGAAATCGCCGCCCCGGCCGAGGGCGTCTTCACGACGGCGGGGTACCTGCGCGACGATTCGATGGCCGTGAGCGACTCGCGGCAGTACACGGACTACGGCTACGCAATTTCGGACGGCACTTCGTTCGCGACACCCATGGTGACGGCGGCGGCGGCCCTCGTCATCGGCATGCTCAAGACCCACGGCATTCCCTACACGGCGGGGCTCGTCGAGGAGATCCTGGCCGACGGCGCGAAGGTCTCGGCCTCGCTCAAGCCCTACTTCCGCGGCGGTCGTCGTTTGAGTCTGCTCGGCGTGGCCGAAGTCATGAAGCTGCGCTATCCGCAGACGGATCCGAACGCCAAGGTCTCGGCGCCGGCTCCCGCGTCGACGACGACGAGTTGTCCCTAAGGCTTCGCGGACGCCTAACGGCGTCGCGCGCTTCGCTCGGGGCGCGCCGTCCCGCGCGTGATCCCGGGGGCAGGGCGATAGCGAAGGTAGAGGCCGGCCGTATCGCTCTCGACGGATTGGCCGAGGGTGATTTCGTGGAGGGCCGTGTCGTCCTCGAACTTGTACCACGCGCTGCCGCCCGTGCCGGCGGCGCCGCGCGGGCCGCTCGGCAGGACGTAGTAAAGCGTCTCGAGCGTGAGCCGCGGCGCCCGCGTGCTCGAATAGAAGGTCGGCACGAAATGCACGAGAAAGCGGCGCGACGCGTTCCCCTCGCCGCAGCTCACGCGCCAGTCCCAACGGATGGCGTCCACGGCCGCGTGGGTGCAGGCCAGCGATTCGGATCCTTCGTAGGACTCGAAGCGGAAACTGAGTTCTTCGGGCGCGGGCTGCACGCCGCCCGCGGCGCGGATTCCCGGCGGGCTTCGTTCGGCGCCGGGCCGCCGAAGGGTGGGCGTCGCGAGAGCCTCCGTCGCTAGGAAGCTCGTCAGGGCCAGGGCCGCCAGACTCGTCGCACGTCGCATGGGGATCCTCCGCGCCTCAGCATCTCCGGCCGGGCGGCAAAGCGCAATCGCGCACGGAAAGATTCGGCTCAGGCTTGGAGCGGCTTTCCGCGGAGCGTGCGGAACCAAAGCCGGAAATCGGCGCGGAAGGACCACCACGGATAACGGAACGTGGCGGGGCGGTTGCGTTCTATCAGAGCGTGAGAGATCCAAGCGAAGGCGTAGCCCGCGACGAACGGCAGCAGGAAGGCGCCCCACGAAGGTCGCGCGAGCGCGCGCGCGAGCAGGAGGACGGCGAGGGTCGTGCCCACGAAGTGCCAGTGCCGGGTCCCGGGGCGCGCGTGCTCGCCTAGGTAGTAGGGCCAGAACTCTTCGAAGTTTCGGAAGCGGGGCTCGCTCATGCGGGTTTCCTTTTCTTTTTCTTCGCCGCGGGAGCGCGGCCGAGGCGGGGATCGCCCGCGCGGACGAGCGCGCAGGCACGAAGGACCGAGGCCTCGAAGTCGGGCTCGTCGAGCGGGAGAAGCTGCATCGAGGTCGGGTCTTCGCCCAAAAAAGAGATACTGCGCATGGACGGGAACTCCCGGCGCAGGCTCTCGTGGTGTTGGCGCGTCGTCGCGAGCCAGACGCCGTTGTCGCGCGGGAACTTCGCGTGTTGACGCAGGCAGAAGGTCATCTTGTCCCCGACGTAGACGGCGTGCACGCCGAACATCGGCTGCAGGCGGACCGCCAAGCCCTCGAGCTCGTCGAGCACGAAAGCGAAGGGAACGGGGCGTCGGCTCATTCGCCGGCTTTCGGATCCTGGAGCCAAGCCTCGCGCGTGAGTCGGAACTGCGGGCTCGCGGTGATCTCCGTGGCCTGGCGTTCGAGGTCGCCGAGCCGCGGACCGAGTCGCGCGGCCAGGCGATCGCGCGAGCTACGCACGCGGGCGTCGAGGCTCGCGCGTCCGCCGTCGCCGGCTTCGAAGATCTGCGTCCACTTCCACATCGGGAAGGTGAGCGCAGAACTGCGGCCGAGCAGGCGGGGCCGCGCGACGGCGTCGCGTCCGCCCGCGATGACTTGCCGCAGGGCCCAGCGCACGCGTTCGGGAGAATCGCAGAGCTGTAAGTGGAAGCGATCGAGGAAAACGGCGCCTTCGTGCTTGCGATCAAAGCGCTTGAGGTAGACGCGCTTGGCGGCGATAGCGAGCGTCGTGCAAAGGCTCTTGAAGCTGCGTTCGAGCTCCTTGGGGTCTTTGGCTTCACAGAAGAGCTGAATGCGGCGAGGATCCACGCGGTACTCGATGACGCGAATGCCGAAGCGGCGCGCGCGCAAGGTTCCGCGGTAGAACGCCTGCCACATCTCGGGATCGCGGAAGGACGGCATGTCGCGACGCAGCCGTAGCGTCACGAGAAAGGGACAGCGTCGATCGAGCTTAGGTCGACTCGCATGCGGAGCATGAAAAGGATCGGGATGTTTTTTTCGGCCGGCGCCCGCGCGCGCGCCGCCCCACGTGCCTTTCGTGGCCATGCGCTAATTTTATCAGCCGCGACTTCGCTTGCAAACGGAGTCTTGTGGCAATCGCGTCATCGTCGCACCGAGAAACGGGGCTTTTGGGGCGTGCCAAAGTGGAACCGCGCGACGCGCTATCGCGCACTTTACGCGCCCCAAAAACAAGTCAGTTTCTTTAAGGCAACTTCGTCTTGAGTGCGCGGCGCGCCGAGGAGCAGGACGGTCTTAGACATTTGGGTTCGGCCGACCGCGGGTCACGCGGAATTCTCTTCGGGGCTCAGTCGATGCGGGCCGGAACTCAGGAAGGAGTGTCTGAAATGAACGCAGTCGTCCATTGCACCAACTTCTCCAAGACTTCGGCGATCGAGAACTTCGTGAGAGAGAAGTTCGAACCGCTCATCGAGCGCATCGCCGCGGAGAAAGTGCGCCTCTTCGAAGTTCACCTGTCCGTCGAGAATTCGCGTGAACAACCCGGAGAGGATATCTTCGTTTGCCAGGTCCATATGTCCGGTCGTCGTCTTACCGAAATCGTGCTCAAGAAGACCTCGAACAACATGTACCGCGCGATTTCCGCGGCCGCCAAGGCGCTCCATTCGCTCGTGCCGAAGGCGAAGGATCGCTACCGGAAAAAGGTGCGTGGGCTCCACCACCGCACCGACAAATGGCACCGCTGGCAGGCCCTCATGGCGGGCATGACGCCGGCCCTCACGGCGAGCCACGGCTGACGAAGTGATCGAAGCCGCACGACGCGGCTTCCCACTTTTGATCCCCCCGCTTTAGGCGGTAACCGGAACCGGGTTCGGTGAAGCGGCCGACGAATACGAGCCTTCGCGCTTGCTTCGCGAAGGCTTCGGTCAGCGCGGCTTCGTCCTCGGGGCGACAAGCCCCCAGCAGCGCGAAGTCCTCGCCTCCGATCCAAGCGTAATCCGCCCGCGCGTCGAGCTTTCGCTCGCGCGCGTGGCGGATGAGCTCCGGCGCCACGGGTAAACGCTCGATGTCGACCTCGAAGCCGAGGTCGCCCGAGGCCCGGGCCATCTTCGGCAGATCGGCGGCGAGCCCGTCGGATACATCCATGAGCGCGAACCCGCGGCCGAGCGAAGCCAGGATGAGTCCCGCTTCGAGGTCCGCGCGCGGCGCGAGCTGCGCCTCGACGAGTCGGGCGTCGTCTCCCCCCTTTTCGTGGGCTCCCGCGACGAGGAGTTCGAGACCTGCCTTCGCCGAACCGAGCGGTCCCGTCACGAAGATCGCGTCGCCGGCTTTGGCGTCGCCGCGGCGGCGCACGCGGTCCCGCGCGACTTCGCCGACGAGCGTCGTGCCGATCGAGAGCTCGCCGGCGCGGCTCAGATCCCCGCCCAAAACCCACGCGTTCGCTTCGCGAGCCCCCTCTTGGACCCCCTCGAAAAGCTTGAGGCGCTGCTCGTCCGGAAAGTCGGGGGGGAAGGCCGCGCTCAGGAACGCGAAGCGCGGGCGGGCGCCCATCGCGGCGATGTCGCTGAGCGAGACTTCGATCGCGCGGCGGCCCAGCTCGCGCGGCGAAATCCAGTCGCGACGGAAGTCGACGCCTTCCACGAGGAAGTCCGTCGTGAGGACGTAGCTCGATCCGTCCGGTCCCGGAAAGACGGCGGCGTCGTCGCCGATGCCCTCCGTGCCCGCGGGCTTCGCGGGGCCGCCGTCGAAGGTCGCGCGCAAACGCGCGATGAGCTCCGCTTCGCTCAGCATCCCGCCTTGGCCCCGCCCCCGGCGAACTGTGGATGCTCGCGGAGTCGCGCGAGAAGGTGGCGATCGTCCGCGCCGTCGAAGGCCGACGAACGCGTGCAGCGCTCGAGGAACTCCGCGGCGAGAAGCGGATACTCGGTCGCGGCGGCCGGCGTGAGCGCGACCGTGGTCTCGCCTTTGGGCGGCGTCGCCTCGCCGCGCGCAACCCAGAAGCCCGCGTTCATAAGGCGGGCCCGCACGAGCGTCGAGTTCGTGTAGTTAAAGAGCCGGCAGGGGTGCCCGTCGAGCTTGGCGAAGATGCGGCGGAAAACGTCTTCCTGCCACATCGGGGCGTCGACCTTCACCGAGAAGGGGTCGAAGAAGATGAGGTCGGGTTTGGGCGCGCCTTCGAAGGTCGCCAGGAAGTCGCCTTCGAGCAAGTCCCAGCGCAGGCCGGGGGCCTCGTAGTGAGCTTTCTCGATCAGGGCGTGCGGGGCGGGGTGACGCACGTGCGGAAGGCGATCGGGGTAGTGCAGCGCCAGGCGCAGGGCATCCATGTCGATCTCGAAGCTCACGAGGTGAAGCGGACGTGCCGTCGCTTCGGCGACCGCGCCTTCTTCGCGGCGCAACTTCGTGGGCGCGAGGCGATCGATGATGGCCATCGCGTTGAAGCCCGCGCCGAGGCCGACGTCCCAGACGACGAGTGGCTCGTCGGAAGCTTCCTGGAGTCGCGCGAAGAGCCGCGATTGCGCGACGTAAAGCTCGCGCGCTTCGCGCATGGGGTCCGAGCTCGGGTGCATGATCTCGCCGCTCGCGATGTGGCGGATCGAGGACAGTTCCGTCGAAGCGTCGACGAGCTCGAAGGCACCCAGGCTCATGGGGCGTCGACGCGGTCGCCGGCCGACCTTGGGGATCGAATCGCTCGGGATGCGGTCCTTCCGGTCGAGCTTCTCGCGGCGTTCGCGGTAGAGTTCGAGAAAGCGGCCTTCCAGGATCGACGCGCGGATGTCGCGCATGAGCGAGTGGTAGAAGACGAGGTTGTGCTCGCCGAGCAGCTGGGTCGCGAGCGGTTCGCAGGCCTTCACGAGGTGGTGCACGTAGGCGCGCGAATAATTCCGGCAGGTCTCGCAGGGGCACTTCGCGTCGACCGGCGTCTCGTCCGTGCGGTAGCTGCCGCGGATGAGCTGAAGGCGACCTTCCGAGGTGTAGGCCACGCCTTGCTCGGAGAGTTTCGTCGGGATGATGCAGTCGAACATGTCGACCCCGCGGTGCACGGCCTCGAGCAAATCGATCGGGGTGCCGACGCCCATGAGGTAGCGCGGACGGTCGCGCGGCAGGAACTCCGTGACGACTTCGGTAAAGCGCTCGCGTTCTTCCTTCGTCTCGCCCACGGCGAGGCCGCCGATGGCGAGGCCGTCGAAGGGTTGCGCGGCGATGAACTCGGCGCTCTGGCGGCGCAGGTCCAGGTGGCAGGCGCCCTGCACGATGCCAAAGAGGGACTGCGGCGAGTCGCCGCGCGCGGCGAGGGAACGGAGCGCCCAACGGTGCGTGCGTTCCATCGCGTCCAGCGTTGTGGCGCGGTCCGACGTCGAGGGGATGCAGACGTCCATGGCCATCATGATGTCCGCGCCGATCGAGCGTTGCATGCCGATCGAGGTTTCGGGCGAAAGCAGGTGCGTGAGGCCGTCCACGTAGCTGTGGAAGACGGCGCCTTCTTCTTCGATCTTGCGGAGGCCCGGGAGCGAGAAGACCTGGAAGCCGCCCGAGTCGGTGAGCACCGAACCGGACCAATTCATGAACTTGTGGATGCTCCCCAGGCGGTCGAAGACCTCTTTCCCGGGGCGCAGGAAAAGGTGGTAGGTGTTCGCGAGCAGGATCTGCGAACCCGCGTCCTTGAGGACCTTCGTCCGGATGTTGCGAACCGTGGCCTGCGTGCCGACCGGCATGAAGAGCGGCGTGAGGATTTCGCCGTGCAGGGTTTGAAAGCGGCCCGCGCGGGCGCGGGAGCCCGGCGCTTCGGCCTCGATACGAAGTTGGGTTCGGCTCATGCTGGCTCCGGGTTCAGGATTCGACGACGTTCGTCGTCTTGATCGAGGCTTGGCGGACGGATTCGAAGCCCGCCGTGAGACCGTGCTTGGCGTAGGCGCGGGCCAGCACTTCGAGGAAGCGCGCGCTCACGGGGCCGTGGTGGCCGCAACGGCTCGGGTTCGTGACGAAGGCCGTCGCCTCGACGATGCGGTTGTTCGCGAGCACCTTGATCGTGGTCTCGACGGACGCGCCCGTCACGACGCCTTCCTTGTGTTGGAGGATGGGCCAGGCCTCGGGGCTGATCGTGTAGAGCATTCCCTCGACGTTGCCCGTGGCTTCGAAGCCCTCGAGCGGGGTCAGGCTGACGACGCGTCCGCCCCAGTAGTTGGACGGAAAGTCGAAGGTGTACGCGACGCCCATCGCCTTGGCGCGCTCGCCGTGGGGCAGGCTAAAGTTGTCGTAGCCGTGCGAGGCTTTCCATTCGTCGAAGGCGGCCGTGTCGAGACTGCTCGAGTAGCAAAAGTAGTGGCGCATCCGTTATTCTCGGAAGTTTCCGAACTGCATCGGAACCTTGAGCGAATCGATCTGGCCGCGCAGGAAGGCGATGGCGTCTTGGAGGTCGTCGCGGTTCTTGCCGCTGACCCGAACCTTTTCGTCTTGGATCTGGGCCTGGACCTTGAGCTTGGAGTCCTTCAGGGCGGCGATGATCTCTTTGCCCTTTTCCTTGGAGACCCCGGCCATGACCGTCATGACTTGGCGGACGCTGCCGCCGAAGGCCGCTTCGACCTTGCCCGAGTCGAAGGCGAGGAGCGAGATCCCGCGCTTCACGGCGCGGCCGTGGAAGACGTCGCGGACGGCGTCGAGCTTGGCCGAGTCCGCGCACCAGAGCGTGAGCGTCTTGGCCTTCTTGTCGAGCGTGAGCTCGGTCTTAACCATCTTGAAGTCGTAGCGGTTGGCGAGCTCCTTGGCGGCCAAGTTGACCGTGTCGTCCAGGGCTTGCCAGTCGATTTCGCTGGAAATGTCGAAGGAAGGCATGCCCGAAAGCTGCCCCAGCCGCCGCCCCCAGGCAAGCGGAAGGCGTCAGGCGCTTTTTGGTATCGCAGATGCGTCAAATGACGCATCTGCGATACCAAAAAGCGCCTGACGCCCTTAGCGCCCTTAGCGGATGGGTTCGGGGAGGCCGAGGGATGTGCCGATGCCGGAGGAGGTCGTCGGGGAGACTCTGGCGCCTAGCCCGTAGCCGTAGGTCGTCGCTCCGTTGGCGCCCCAGCACTTGATGATGCCGTCGCTGAGTCCGCAGGTGAAGTTGTAGCCGGCCGCGACGGCCGTGTAGTTCGTGCCGGCGTCAATACCCACCGGCGTTGAACGGGTAGTCGTCGTGCCGTCGCCAAGTTGTTTGTTGGAATTCGTTCCCCAGCATTTCATGGCGCCGGCCGTCGTGATCGCGCAAAAGTGATTCAGGCCCGCCGAGACGGAAGCGTAGGCTACGCTCGAATCCAAGTCGGTGAAGGATGGACTTCGGCAGCGCAGGGTGTCGGCGCTCGTGATGCCACATAAGCTAGCGGTATGCGCACCGGTCGAAATCTTTTTGTAAGTCGTCCCCGTGTCGAGGACTCCGATCGTCGGACTCGACGTCGACCAGCCCTTGAGAACGCCGGAGGTGCGAACGAGGGCGTAGACATAGTTCGGGCTCGCGGCGACCTTGGCGAAATCCGTCGAGGCGTCGACGGCGACCGGCACGAGTTGGTTGGAGCCGTAGCCGTTCCCGATCGAGGCGGAAGCTCCCCAACACTTCAGCTTGTAGGCGCTCGTCACGCCGCAGGAAAAGTTCGATCCGACCGCGATGTCGATGTAGTCCGTCGAGGCGTCGACGGCGACGGGGCTGCTGCTGGCGGTGGTCGAGTTGTTGCCGAGCTGTCCGGACGTGTTGAGGCCCCAGCACTTGATCTTCGAGGCCGTCGTGATCGCGCAGGCGTGGTTACCCTGGAGGCTCGTGACGACCTTGGCGTAGGTCGTCGCCGAGTCGACGGCCACCCAACCCGTGCGGTCGGTCGTGGAGGCGTCGCCGACTTGTCCGGCGTAGCTGCCCGTGCCGGAGTTTCGGCCGTTGCACATGAGCGCGCCGCTTTGACGGATGGCGCAGGAGAAGAGGTTGCCCGTCGAGATCGACGTGACGGGGTCGAAGCCGCCGTCGTCGTCGCGGATGATACGGCGATGCCAGCGCCGGACTCCGGTGCCGCTAATGGACGCCGAACCCGAGGGACTCACGCTCGCGATCTGGAGCTCGACGGCTTTCGTCGTTCCCGAAGTGTCGGGGCTCGTGTTGCCTTGCCAGGTGTACGAGAGCGTCGCCGTCGTCTGTCCGGCGAAAATCGTGATCGGCGTGCTATCCGCGAGGTCGAAGTCCGTCGTCATGATGGCCGAAGTCCGGCCCCCCGAGATAGCCTGGAGTTTGCTCACGTTAACCGTGACGTCGTAGGGCTTCGCCGTCGAGAGGACGAGATCGATGCTCTGGGTATGCGCGTCGTTACCTTCGTCCAGCACGGAAGCGACCTGCGCGAACTGAAGGGTCGCGCTGGGATCGGCGAAGCTGATCGTCGCGTCGACCGAGGTCGACGCGACGCTGGCGTTGCCAGCCGAGTCGCTGACGGCCCCGGCGTCGAGCGCGGGCGCGTAGGTACCCGTGCCGGGACCGGGGGTGACGACCAAAGTGAAATGCTGGTTGTCGCCCGAATTTGAGAGGGTCATGGCGGAAGGGGTTAGGGTGCCCCCCGTGAAGACGAAGTCCGTCGTTGCGAAGGTCGAGGCGTCGATCGCTTCCGAGAACATCACGTCGTAGAGCAGTGGCCATGACGACGTCGTCGCATCCTGGCTGTCGGCGCGCTCGATCGTCACCGCGGGGGCGGTGGCCGCGGCCCCGCTCGCATGGGTGGCTGCGTTCGCGGCACCGACCGCGTTGCCAGCCAGGTCTTTCGCGCCGCCAACCGTCACGGTCAGGTCCCCGCCGTTGAGCATCTTGCCCGCGGTCCACGTCAGCCGGTACACGGTCCCGGAGACCTTCGTCACGAGCGAAGGGTTCGCGGCGAGGCTACCCCGGCCGCTCCCCGAGAGCGTGTAGTTCGAAGCCGTGCGGGCGCTCAGTCCCATGGCTTCCGAGAAGGTCACCTCGATGGTGCGGACGCCATGGTAGGCGACCGCAACGACGTTCGGCGCCGAGTTGTCGAGCGCGGCCGGGACGCTCACGACTTCGGAGAGTCGATCCTGGGCATCCTTGGCCTGGACGTGAACGTAGTAGGTGCCGTCGCCCGCGGCGCCGTCCGCGGTCGCGGTGTCGATCGTGCCGAATTCGCCCGTGGGTTCCCAGGTGGGATTAGGGTCGACGGCGAAGCGGTAGGTGCAGCTTTTCGTGCAACTCCACTTCCAGACTTTCGTCCGCGTGGGCGTCGCCAAGGCCGCGAGGCCCTTGACCGCGGGCGGAGCGCTCGAGGACCCACCGGGCGTTTCCGTAGTCGTATCGGTCGAGCCTTGGTCGGTGGGCGTTTCCGCCGCGCTGCCCGCGTCGCCGCTCGTCACGCTGACCGCGGGTTGGCAAGCGCCCACGCCGAGCAGCGCGATGAGGCCGAAGTAGGCAGGTTTGATCGACATGACCTAACCAGTGTAGGCGTTCGCGGCCACGCACGACGTGAAGTTTTCGGGAAGGCGAAGAACGAGCTTGATTGCGTGAACGCGTGATCCAGCCGCGCTTTAGGGCACGTAGACGTAGCCCGCGTCGATGCCGAGGTCGGTGCCCGTCGAGGAGCTGCCGCCCCAGAAGATGACGGCGCTACCCGTATAGACGGCCGTTTTGCGGTAGGTGAAGCTCGAGGGGGTCCCCGTCGTGGAAAGGCTCGCTCCCCAGGTGTTCGTGCTTGGGTTGTAGCGCTTGCCGCCCCAGCCGCCGCCGACGCCACCCCAGACGATCATTTCCGTTCCCGTCCAGACCGTCGAGTGCATCTGGAGCCCCGTGAAGGCGCCGCTCGTGCTCGTCGCGCTCCAGTTGCCCGACGAGTTGCGTTGGCCGCCCGTGTTCAGGCCCGATCCGTTGCCCTGTCCGCCCCAGACGAGCATCCGGCTTCCCGTCCACACGGCGCTCGCGAAGGATCGGTCCGCGAGCGGGGCGTTCGAAGTTCCGCTCTCGTCGAGGGTGCTGCAGGATCCGTTCGTCTCGAAGGTGTAGAGGTCTCCCGTGTTCCAGAGCAGCACGCTGCTGCCGTTCCAGACGCCCGGCACGCTCGTGAAGGCGGCCATCGAGCTGAGTCCCGAGCTCGTCGTGTAGCAGCCGTGGTTGCTCGCGAGCGAGGTCCAGGTTCCGCTGCTGCTGAGCGACCAGGCGTCGTAGAGCTGCGTGTACCCCGTCCCCCGTCCGCCGATCACGATCATCGCGCTTCCGGTCCAGACCGCCGTGTGGTAACCGCGGGCGGCGGGGCCGCTACCGCTCGCCGCGACTTGGCGCCAGGTGTTCGTCGCGGGGTTGTAGGCCTGCACGTCGCTCAAGTAAGTCGAGTTGCTGGCGCCGCCGAAGATCCACATTTCCGTGCCGGTCCAGATGGCGCTATGGCTGTGGCGTCGCGAGGGCGCGCCGGTGTACGGGGTGTTCCCGCTCCAGGTGTCCGCGGCGACGTGGTTCACGTCGAGGTTTTGCGACTGCGATCCGTAGGTCACGACGAGACGCACGCTCTCGTTCGTGTCGTGGCGAATGTAGACGTTGCCGGCCCCCCCCGCGACGCTGAAGTCGGTCGGGGCGGCCGACGTTCCGAGGAGGTTGCCGCAGTTTGCGTCGGAATAGAAGTTCGTCACCCCCGTGGCGTTCGTCGTCGAGAGCTGGACCGTGGGGGTGCCGTCGGTCACCGCGTTGTCGTGGGCGTCGTAGACGGCCACGCTGAGCGCGGAAGAACAGAAATTACGGATGAAACCGCTCGTGAGGCCGCTGATCGTGGCGTGGTGGGCGGGGCCCGCCGTGACGTCGAAGGTTGACGAAAGCGTGCCTCCGGCCAGGAGCCTGTAACCGCTTCCAACCTTGTTGAGCGAGATCCCGGGGAAGGTTGCGACCCCGGCCACCGCGTTACGGGTGAGCGTGCCCGAAAGCGTCGAGCTTCCGGGGTTCGCATTCGCGGGTATCGAGAGGGTGATCGCGACGGTAGAACTGGTGTCGGGGTTTCCGTTGAAATCGATGACGCGTACCGAGATGTCGGAGGCGAAGCTCTGTCCGGCGGCAACGTTGGCGGGCTGAGTCTGGAAGGCGATCGAGGGACGCACATAAAAAACGGAGGAATAGTCGCCTACGAGGGATCCGGAGCTCAGGACGAGTTGGTAGCCCGACCCCGTGCTGGAGTTGTCGATCGAAATCCCGGGGAACGTGGCGATGCCGTTGACCGCGTTCCTAGACAGCGTGCCCGAGAGCGTCCCCTGGGCGGGATTCGTTCCGATCGCAAGGGTCACCGTGTCCGTCGCGGTGACGACGGTGTTGAAGTAAGCGTCGGTGATTCGGGCTCGTAAGTCGGTGGCGAAAGCTTGTCCGGCGAGCACATCGGTCGGTTGAGTCAGGAATACGGCCCAGGCGGGAGCTCCGACGGTCAAGTTGACCGAGGCGCTAGGGCCGGCCGCGAGGCTCAAGTTGCCGGCGGCATCCGTCGCCGTTCCCGCCGCGAGCGAGATCGTGATACTTCCCCCCGCGCCAACGCAAGCACTCGTGCCGAGGGTCACCGTGCGCGCGGTCGTCCCCGAACCGCTGACGGTGGCCGTACAAGTGATGCCGTTCGTGCCGGTGACCGTAACGTCGCCGTCGGCGAGCGTGACGGCGCTGGCGTTCGCGTAGGTGATCGGGAAAGTGATCGTGCCCGATCCGCGCACGAGCGTCGTCACGTTCGGAGCGCCGATCGTCAGGGTGGGCGGCGTCACGTCGATGAGCTTGTAGCCCGAGCACGCCGAAGCCGAGTTCCCGGCGGCGTCGGTGCTCGTGATCTTGTAGAGGTGGCGCGGGCCTTCCGTGCCGACGAGGGTTTGGGTCGAGGCATTGGCCGACAGCGTGATCGGCGAACCGAGCTCGTTGCCGCTCGTGCAGCCCGCGGTGCCCGTGTAGAACTGGATCGTCTGGCTGACGACGTCGGAGCTCGCGGAGGGCGTCCAGCTGGCCGTGATCGTCGTGGACAGGCCGGCCGTGTTGTTGCTGCCGCCGACCCAACTGCGCGCGGTCGCCGCGGCGGGCGCCGTGTTGTCGAGGGCGGCCGAGACGGTGACGACCTCGGACAGGTTGCCGGCGTCGTCCTGGGCTTGGACGTGCAAATAGAAGGTGCCGTCGCCGCCGTCGAGACTCGTGCCCGTGTCCGTTCCGAAGTCACCCTCGGGCGTCCAGGTCGGCGATTCGTCGACGACGTAGCGGTAAAGACAGGTTTGCGTGCAACTCCAGCTCCAGCTTTTCGTTTTGGTGGCCGTCGAGCCGTTGCTCAGCCCGAGCACGACGGGAGCATTCCCGCTGACGTCGACTTCGGTCTCGACGACGGCTTCGGGCGGCGTCGTGCTCGCGCCTCCGCTGGGGGGGACGAAACGCAGGCTCAAGCTGCCGCCGTTCTTCAGGCGGCCGCTCGACCAGATCAAGCGGTAAACGACGGATTGGCCGGATTGGAGCGAGGCCAGGACGACGACTTCGTCGGGGCGTTCGTCGAGGGTGCCGCGCCCTTCGCCGCTGAGGTGATAGTTGCCCGCGCTCAAAGCCGCGGACCCGGGATCCGCCGAGAAGGCGACGTCGATGATGCGCGCGTCACGCACCGTGACGCCGACGAGCCGGGGAGTTTCGGTCTTGGCGGCGTCGTTCTGCGCGGAGTCGCGGCCGGAGCTGCCGACCGAGTTAAGGTAGCCCCCTTCGCAGGCAACAAGCAGGAAGCCACTCAAGACACACCAGCTTCGGGCGAAGGGCTCCCTTCTCATTCCTCCAGTTTAAGGGCCGCCCGAAACGGAGAGTGATTAAGATTTCGTGAATCGGAGGAATAAAGTTGCGCGCAAAAAGGCCTTGATCCAGCGCCTGAAACGCTCTCCCTCGAAGGGGGAGTGGGGATCCGATGCGGCGGTCCTCTAGAGGTCTTCGAGGCTTTGGCGTTCGCGGATAAGACGGGTACGGCCGGCGTCGAGCAGAACTTCGGGGGGGCGGGGTCGGCCGTTGTACGAGGAGCTCATGACGAAGCCGTACGCGCCGGCCTCGCGAAAAACGACGAGATCACCCTCCGCGACTTCGGGAAGCGCGGCTTCGCGTTCGAAGAAATCCGAGCTTTCGCAGACGGGGCCGCAGAGGTCGGCCGGGGACGGAGCTCGGCGGGTAATCGCGACGGCCCGCCCTTCGGCGTCGCGCGCGAAGACGTCGAAGCGGTGGCGGGCGCCGTAGAGGGCGGGGCGCATGAGCGAGGTCATGCCGGCGTCGAGCCCGACGAAGCGGCGCTCCGCGCGGCGCTTCGTCGCGACGACGCGGGCGATGAGCGAGCCCGAGGTCGCCACGAGGTAGCGGCCGGGTTCGCAGAGCAGTCTCGGCGCGCCGAGCGCGTGGCGGGCGCAGGCCTCCCGCATCGCGCGCGCGACCCCGGCGGCGGCGGCTTCCACGTCGAGCTCGTTTTCGTCGTCGCGGTAGGGAACCCCGAATCCGCCCCCCATGTCGAGGTAGGCGAGTTCGAGGCCGAGCGCGCGCAGGCGAGGGCCCACGCGTTCGAGCAGTTGGGCGACGGCGCGTCCGAAGTGCGCGGCCTCCAGGATGCACGAGCCCGGCATGAGGTGGAGTCCGAAGCGCTTGACGCCGGCGGCACGCGCGCGGGAGTAGGCGGCTTCGACCTCGTCGAGCGAGAGCCCGAACTTCGAAAGCTCGCCGCCCGTGTTGATTTGCGCGAAGGCGCCGCGGCCCTCGTCGGGGTTCACGCGAAAACCGAGGGTCTCCGGCACACCCAGGCGCCGGAGCCGCTCGAAAGCCTCGAGGCTGTCGAGGTTCAGGTAGAGGGCGCCGTCGCGCGCGGCCGCCAAGTCGTCGGACGATTCGAAGTTGCCCGTGTAGGAAATGTCCGCCGGCGCGAAGCCCGCGCGCGCCGCCGCGCGCAGCTCGCCGGGGGAGGCGCAGTCCGCGCCGGCGCCCTCGGCCCGCAGCAGCTTGAGGATCTCCGCGTTCATGTTCGCCTTCACGGCGTAGTGGGCGCGCGTGACGAGCCCCGTCGCGGCGAAGGCCGCGGCCAGGCGTCGGTAACGCGCGCGGATCTCTTCGGCGTCGTAGACGTAGAGCGGCGATCCGTAGGTTTCGACGAGGGCGAAAGGATCCGTGCCGCGCGGGAGACTCATGCCGTTCAAGATAATGAGTTTTTCTGATGGAGGGTATTGGACCTTCTCATTTTTTGGCGTCGCGGCCCTCGGATACCCTGCCTCCATCATGGAGACTCTCGTTCACGAAGCCCAGCTTCGCGGTCGCCGTTTGGAGGCCTTCGTCCTTTGGTCGAGCCTCGTGCCCGAAGATCCCGCGGGCGCGGCGTTGCTGCGTCTCTTCGCCGAGACCGGGGCCGACGCGCGCGACGTGGCCTCCTTCGACGCCTTCGTCGAGTCGCTCGATCTCCCGGCCTGCCTGGAGTGGTCCCGCCTTGAGGCCCGATCCCGCGACGAGCTGCACGTCCACGTCTACGGCTTCCAAGGCCAGACGCTGGCGATCAAGCGCCGCTTCGCGGAGCGCTTCGGACCGCTCGCGTGGAAGAACCACGTCGGCGCCGTGGGGCCGCATCCCGAGCCCATGATGGAAACGTGTCTGCGCGTCGCCGATCGCGAAGCGGCGCGGGAAATCGCAAGGAGCTTCGCGGGCCGCGCGTCTTTCTTCGTGCACGAAGCGACCGAGAACGACCTGCGCGATCACACGGTCCTGGGGGAGTGGGTCGGCGAGCCGATCAAGCTCAAATTCGCCCACTTCGGGCGCTACGCGCGGGCGCAGCTCGTCAAGCGCCGGGAGACTTCGCCTTCGTCAGGCGCTCGCTGAGCCAGGCGTCCGCGAGCTTCTTGAGCGCGGCCTCCGAGCCGTCGTTCTTCCAGCGCTGCGTCGCGACCCGCTTCATGAGGTCGTCGTCTTGCATGGCGAAGAGGGCCTCGACTTCGAGTTTGCCCATCGAGTCGCGCTTGGCGATGCGATTGACCCGCTTGGTGAAGTCCGTCTCGACGAGCAGGATGCCTTTGGCGACGCGGTGAAAGCCGCTTTCCGCCAGACGCGAGCCTTCGACGAAAGCGAATTTCGCGCCGCGCTCTTTCCAACGGGTGCCTTCGCGCTCGATGTGCCGGAGCACGAGGGGATCCAGGATGGCCTCGAGGCTTTCCTTCTCGCTCGGGTTCGACATCAAGCGCTTCATCATGGCGCGCTTGTCGAGTTGACCCAGGGAATTGAGGACGGAGGCGCCGAAGAATTTGTAGATCTTCTCGAAGCCTTCCTTGCCGGCCTCGGTGTTACGGTCCACGACGAGGGAGCCGACGCGGTCGGCGTCCAGCGTCGGGTAACCGAGGCTCGCGAAGTGGCGCGAGAGAGTGGATTTGCCCGATCCCGAGAGTCCCGTGATTCCCCAAACTTCCATGGGGACCTTCTAGCAGGGCCGCCCGTGCCTTGCTAAGCTCAAAACCGAATGCGTGCGATATTTCGTTATCCCGGCCCCCTGTGGAAACTCACGTCCGCGGTGGGTTACATCGGCGTCGTCCTCTCCGTCATCCCCTGGACCATTCTCATCGTCGGCACGGTTATGCTGGGCGTCGGGCGAAAGACGCAGACCGTTTTTTTGCGATCCTGGTTTAGCTTCGTCTCCTGGTGCCACGGACTTCGTTACGTCGTCGAGGGAGCCGAGCACTTCGATCCCTCCCAACCTTCGCTCGTCGTGAGCAATCACCAGGGGCTCTACGACATCCCGGCCGCCTACGCGGCGTTGCGCGGCGACCTGCGTATGATGGCGAAGGCGGAGCTCTTTCGCATCCCGGGTTTCGGCCACGTCATGGCGCACACGGAGTTCATCCCGGTGCACCGCGAGTCGGCGGCTTCCAGCCGCGGCGCCGCCGAGGCGTTGCTCAAGCGGCTTCGTAGCGGCCTGCACGTCTGGGTCGCGCCCGAGGGCACGCGCTCGGAGACGGGCGTCCTCGGCAACTTCAAGCGCGGTTCCTTCGCGATCGCGATCCAGGCCGGCATTCCGATCCAGCCCGTGCTCGTGCTCGATTCGCGTCTCGCGTGCCCCAAGGGGTCGGTCCTCCCGCGCCCGCGTTCGACCATCCACGTTCGCGTTTTGCCCCGCATTTCCGTCGAGGGTTACACGATGGAGCGTCGCGCGGAACTGGCCCAGAAGGTCCGCGAGATCATGCTCGCCGAGATGTTCCGCGCGCCCACTCCCCGTCCGGAACCGGACGTTTACTCGTCGCCGCTCTTCCCGGCCGGGGGCGACGCGCCCGTTATGGCCGAGCCTCGACGGATTTGAGCTCGGGCGAGCAGGCCGCGGCGCCCGCGCCGTAGTCGCAGGCGGTCGAGGCGTCGTCGCTCTCGAGGATCGCGCGGTAGCGGAAGTAGCGCTCGGTCGGGTCCGCGAGGCCCGTGAAGCTCGAGAAGAGCAGGTTCGCCCATCCCGAGAGCACGTTGCCCGTGGCGACGCCGAGGGCGCTCAGGACATCGTTATTGTGGTACTCCGAAAAATACGAGGCGAGGTCTCCGCCGGGGCCGATCCAGGGTTCCGTCGTCTCGTTGCAGGTCGTCGTGGCGCAGGCGCGTACCTGGAACTTGACGCGGTTCGCGCCGCGACGGTAGAGCTGCCGGACTTCGCCCGCGTTCAGGACGCGCGACCACATCGCGACCTCGTCGAGGCTGCCGCGCATTTGGTTGCTCGTTTCGGAGAACTGGAGGTTGCCGCTCGGGGTCGTGAGCGTCGTCGTACCGGTTTGCCGCGACTCGCCGTCGACGTAGATCGTCACGTTGCCGCTCGCATCGACGGTCGTCACGACGTGGACCCATTGGTTCAGCTTGGTGAGCGCGGCGGTCTCGACATCGTGGCCCACGTCCTTGCGGCCGAAAGAGACCGTGCCCGAGTTGCGGAGGCAGCTGAAGTATCCACCCGTTCCGGTCCAGATGATCGGAGCCATGCAGGCCGTGTTGTAATTGGAAGGGCTGGCCCAGTACGCCCAAGTGAACCCGCCGTCGAGCTTGAGGGCCGCGGGGCTGCCGAGATCGACGTAGTCGTTCGCGCTCGCGAAGCGGAAGGATTGCCCGATACGTCCGGGCGCGTAGGCGATCGTGTTCGTCGCGTCGTCGTCTTTGGCCGCCCCGTGGGTCGGCGTCGTCGCGCCCGAGGCGTCCGCGAGGACCGCGTCGTCGTCGATCGTGCCGATCGGCCCGTCCAAGTGCCAGAGCGCCGCGATGCCCGTCATGAGGTTGGATCCGATATCCGCGTAGTCCGTCGACGTTTCGCTCGTGCCGCCGCTCGGAAGTCCCTTGCCGAAGGGAAGGGTCGTGATCCATTTGAGTCCGTCCCAGGCCGTGCTCGCGCCGGCGTCGAAAGCGCGCGACACGTAGCTGCCCGATGCTTTCGCGGACTGCCGCTCGTAGACCGCCCGGATCTGCGCGGGCGTGAGGACTTTGGACCACATCGCGAGCTCGTCGATCGCGCCGTTGAAATAGCGGGGAGTCGTTCCGGCGTCGTAGTTGCCGATGATCATGGGGTTCGTGTTGGCCGAGCCCATCGTGACGGACGAACTCCGGCCGACCTCGACGCCGTTGACGTAGAGAACGGTTTCGGAGGCGTTCGCCGTGACGGCGACGTGCTGCCAGGTGCTCAGACCGATAACGCGGATCACGGTCAGCTGGCCCGTCCCGATGAGGGCGAGCGAGGCGGGCGAGGAACCGTTCAGGTTCCCGATCTGGAAGTCGAAGGTTCCGGCTTTACGGGCGATGCGTCCAAATCGATTCGAGCCGGAGAGGTACCCGAAAGTCGTCGGATTGATCCACGCCGACATCGTCATTTCGGTGGGGTTCAGCGAAGCATCGTTCGGAACGCTCACGTAGTCCCCGCTGCCGTCGAGGGCGAGGGACTGGCTGCCGATGCGCGCGGCCCCGCTCGGGGCCGCGTCTCCCGACGCCGTGCCGTGGTTGCTGCCGCGCGAGTCTTGGAGGTTACCGTCGAACTTCCAGTAGGAGGTCAGGGAGTCCCACTCGGGGGTCCAGTCCGCGGCGAGTTCGGTCGCGTTGGCGGACGTGTTCAGGATGAGCTTGCCCGCGATCCGCTGGGTGCCGGCGTGGGTGCCGGAGAAATCCCCGTCGTTTTCGTCGACGTGGGTTCCCTCGCCGCCCGAAACGGCGTTGACCGTGATCGAAACCGTGGCGGCCGCGGAGTTGGCGCTTCCGTCGTTGACTTTAAAGGTGAAGGAGTCGGAGCCCGTATAGCTCCCGGTTGGCGTGTAGCTGAACGAACAGTTGCCGTTGACCGTGACGGATCCGTGTCCGGGGTCGCTTTCCTTGGCGCAGGTGAGCGCGCTTCCCTCGACGTCCGATCCGTCGAGATGGGGCCGCGTCGATCCGTTCGAGGTATAGGTCGTGTCCTGATTCATCGAGAAGGAGGCGGCGCTCGCGACGGGAGCGTCGTTGACCGCGGTGATGCTGAGCGTGGCCGTGGCGGAGTTGGAGCTTTGCCCGTTCGTCGTGACGGTGTAGGCGAAGGACGCCGATCCGAAGTAGTTGGCCGTCCCCGTGACCTTGAGCGTACAGACGCCCGATCCGTCGCAGGCGCAGGCTTGCGTGAGCGTGACGTTCGAGAGGGCCGAGACGGCGCACGAAGTCGCGAGGTCGTTCTCGTCGTCGGTGTAAGAAAGCGTGAGGACGCCGCTCTCGGCATCCTCGGCGAAGGCGGCGGGCGAAATATTCTCCGCGACCGGCGCGGTGTTCGGAGCCGCACTCGCGGTCGGCGAGGGGCTTGGCGTCGGAGAAGGCGTCGAGCTCGCCCCGGGGGTCGGCGAGGAGGGGACGCTCGTGATCGGAGCTTCGATCTAAACCGAGATAGGGTCCGCAGGCGCCGACCGCGAGGAGCGAAAGTAGGAAGGGGAGCCCGCGCGTAATCTGGATCATGCTATCAGTGTAGGAGGCCACGATCGCTCGCCCCGTGAAGATCGCATGAAGATGGGATAGTTCGTGTTAGCCGGCGGCTACGTCGATTCAGGCGTCGCCGCCGAGCTTCCGGTAGAGCGTGGCGAGGGAGAGCCCAAGGCGTCGCGCGGCTTCCTCTTTGTCGCCGCCCAGGCGCCGCAGCGTGGCCGCGACGTACTCCCGCTCGAAACGCCGTACGACTTCGCGGAGCTGCTCGGACTCGGGCGTGGCCATCGTCGCGAAGCGGACGGCTTCCGGCAGGTCGTCCGGGAAGATGTGCGTGCGTTCTTCGGCCCACGCCAAAGTCGAGGCGAGCTCGAGCACGTTTTCGAGCTCCCGGACGTTGCCCGGCCAAGGGTAGAGGAGGAACTTTTCGATCGTGCTCTCGCTCGGCGTGGGGACGGGCCTTCGGTGGCGGCGGGCGAGGCGCTTGAGCAGGGTCTTCGTGAGTTCGGGCAGGTCGCCGCGTCGCTCGCGGAGCGCCGGCAAGGGGATCTCGATGACCTTCAGCCGAAAGTAGAGGTCCTCGCGCAAGCGTCCCTGCTCGACGAGCGTTTCGGGCGGCACGCTCGAGGTCGCGACGAATCGCACGTCGACCGGCACCGGCTTCGAGGCCCCGACCGGCAAAACGTGACCCTCTTGGAGGACCCGGAGGAGTTTGACTTGGGCCTCGGGCGAGAACTGGCCCAGGTCGTCGAGCACGAGCGTGCCGCCCGAAGCGCTTTCGATGTAGCCCTTGCGGTCCTGCAGCGCCGAGGTGAAGGCGCCCTTCACGTGGCCGAAGAGCTCGGACTCGAGCACGCCCGCCGAAAGCGCGCCGCCGCCCAACACGACGAAGGGCCCCTGCGCGCGGTCGCTGTGCCGGTGGAGCGAGCGCGCGACGAGTTCCTTGCCTGATCCCGTCGGACCGTGGATGAATACGGGGGTCGTGAGCGGGGCCGCGCGGCGTACGAGCGAGCGCACGGCTTCGATGGCGGGACTCGTGCCCTCGAGTCCGTCGATGGGGAAGGGGATCGCGTGGCGCGGGATCGGCTCGCCCGTCAGGCGCGGCGCCGATTCCGTGCGCTTGCGCGCGAGCGGCACGACGTTATCGGGTAAGCCCTCGGCGGGGGCGTTTTCGCGGGCGAGCGCTTCGAAGTTCGCGAAGCCGCGCGGGGGCTTCGCGCCTCGTTCGAGAAGCTCGTCGATCTTCTCGTTGAGGAGACTGAGCTTAGTGATGTCGCGGGCGCCGATCTTGAGCGCGACGACGGCGCTGTCCCAGGTGGGCTCGCGCGTGTACGCGAGCACGAAGGGGCTCGACCCATCGGGATTCGCCATGCGCGCGACGAGGTCGGAGAGCCCGCGGCGCCAAGCCTTGAGGGCCCAGTCGTCGAGCGGCTGCGTCGTGCGGATGGCGTCGACGTCGACGAGCAAGAGCCGTCGCGGCCCCGAGCTTTCCGAAGCTTCGGGCTGCCACTCGTGCAGCGAGAGCAGATCGAGACCTTGCGTCGTGAGGTCCGATGCCGGCTCGCCGCCCAACTCGGCCCATGGACTCGGGTCGGGCTTTCGATTCAGGTAGTAAATGCGCAGCGTCAGATCGCCCTCCCTTCTTTGTCTTCTTTTCGGCGTTCGCGCTAAGGTTCTTGAACGATGGAGAGCTCGCCGATCCAAGTACGTCCGATCGACTTCGAACTCGAGGGTCAGTCCGCCTACGAACTCCTGCGGGAATTGCGCGGCGGGCTCGCGTTCGAGGACTTTGCCGCGATCTATCGCGAGGCCTCGAAAAGCGACGACTACCGTTTTTGGGGGGCCTACCGCGGCCACGAGCTCCTGGGTCTCATGGGCGCGCGCGTTCTGCACGACTTCGTGCACGGCAAACACTTCTACGTGGACGACCTCGTCATCGGGAAGGAGTTCCGTTCCCAGGGGATCGGCCAGACCCTGCTCGCTTTCGCCGAAACGCAGGCGCGCGAGTGGGGCTGCCGCGGCCTCCGTCTTTGCACGGGTTTCGAGAACGAAGGCGCCCGCCGTTTTTACGAGCGCGAAGGCTGGGCTCCCCGCGCCATCGCTTTCAAGAAGAAGCTCTGAAGAGGCTCTTTGCCCCGCGCGGGGCCTTCCGGCGTCCGGGATCGCTAACGCGCTGCCGAAATTTTGAATTCCTGTGTCTTCTTTGACACTTGTCGCGGGGCTCCCGGGTTAATTTATCAAAGAGGCTTATGGCGATTTCTCTTCGCGCGCGAAATTTTGGATGGCTCTTCGCGGGCCTCTTGGGCGCCTGCTCCCTGGGCGGGCCTTTGCGCGTCGACAAGAAGGCCAAGGACTACCGCACGGGTCATCCCGGCGGCGGTTGGCTCGAGCGCCGCGTGGATTCGAGCCAAGAGGCCGCCGACAAGATCTTCGAGTCCTCCCGCGGCAATGCGTTGCTGGCCATCGGTTCGGCTTGCGGCGTCTACCAGACGACGACGCTCGAGGCGCTCGCGCGCGATCTCGTCGGCCCGCTCCGCGAGGCCGAGATCCTGCTTCAGCGCACGCGTCCGCTCGACGGCCGCGAGGGACTGTTGACCGAGGCGCGCGGCCGCGTCGACGGCGTCTCGGTGGGAATGCTGGCCTTCGTCCTGCGCAAGAACGATTGCCTCTTTGATTTCACGCTCACCGCGCGCGAGCCGCTTCGCCCGGAGGACCGCGTCGCCTTTGAGAACGTGCTCAAGGGTTTCCGCTATGAGTGAGGGGCTCATCCGCGGCGAGCTCCGCCGCTCGATCGACTTCATCGGCGGCGCCTCGCTCATGGTCCGCGACAGCTACCGCAGCTTCGTCCGCCGCCCGCCCACGCTGAGCTCCGTCACGAACGAACTCCACCAGGTCGGCGTGAAGTCCTTCGTCATCGTCGGCACGGCGGCGCTCGCCGTGGGCCTCGTTATGGCGCTCCAGTTCGGCTTCGGCCTCGCGCGCTTCGGCGCGAAGCTCTACGTGCCGAAGATCGTGGCCGTCTCGATCATCCGCGAACTCGGCCCCATCTTCACGGCGCTCATGCTCGCGGGGCGCGTCGGGGCCGGCATCGCCTCGGAAGTCGGTTCGATGCGCGTCACCCAGCAGATCGACGCCATCCGCGCCCTCGGCACGGACCCCTACCAGAAGCTCATCAACCCCAAGCTCATCGCGATCGTGCTCGCGACGCCCCTGCTCACGATCATGGCCAACTTCATCGGCATCTTCGGCGGCCTGCTCATCTCGTCGTCGCAGCTCGGCGTCTCGTCCTACGACTACTTCTTCAAGTCCTTCGAGATCATCCGCGGCTTCGACGTCTGGGGCGGCATCCTGAAGTCCGTCGTCTTCGGTTTTCTCATCGGCGTGACGGGCTGCCACCTCGGGCTCACGACGGAAGGCGGCACGAAGGGCGTGGGCGAATCCACCACGCGCGCCGTCGTCGTGGCCTCGGTGCTCGTGATCTTTTCGGACTTCGTGCTCACCAAGCTCCTCTGGGTGATCGAGCACGCGCGTCGCACGGGGCAGATCTAGGCATGGACGCGGTCATCGTCGTCGAGAAGTTCTCCAAGAGCTTCGGTTCGAAGCAGGTCCACCGCGACCTCGACTTTCACCTGAACGAAGGCGAAGTTTGCGCGCTCATCGGCGGGTCGGGCTCGGGCAAGAGCGTGCTTTGCCGCGCGCTCATCGGCCTCGAGAAGCCGGACTCGGGCCGCATTTTTTTTCGCGGCCAAGACGTGACCGACTACGACGAGAACGAATGGCGCCACGTCCGCAAGAAGATCGCGTACGTCTTCCAGTCGGGCGCGCTCTTCGACTCGCTCAGCGTCGAGGAAAACCTGCTCTATCCGCTCGACGCCCACCGGCGCGATCTTTCGCGCAAAGAGAAGCAGGCCAAGATCGACGAGGTCCTCGAGATGCTCGGGCTCAAGGGGGCCAACCAACTTTTGCCCTCGTCGCTCTCGGGCGGCATGCAGAAGCGCGCCGGCCTCGCGCGCGCGCTCATGCTCGATCCCGAGATCATCCTCTACGACGAGCCGACCGCCGGTCTCGACCCCTTCAACACGAAAAACATCCAGGACATGATCAACGACATGAAGGCCACGGGTCGCGCGGGGGTGCTCGTCACGCACGACATGCCCTCGGCCTTCGCGACCTGCGATCGCATGTCCTTGCTCATGGAAGGCCGCATCGCCATCGAAGGTCCCACCGCGGAGCTTCGCGAGAACTCGTTCGTCCAATCCTTCGTCACGGGAGAGATCGCCTATGGAAAAGCCCAACAGTAAGGGGTCGGAAACCTTCGTCGTCGGCCTCTTCGTGCTCGTCGCCGTCATCGTGTCGTCGGGCTTCGTCGTCTTCATGGGCGGCACTTCGTTCTTCGGTTCCGAGATGAACGTGCGCACGATCTTTCGCGACGTGCGGGGGCTCAACGTGGGCGCCCCCGTTTTCTTGAGCGGCATTCAGGTCGGTCGCGTGTCGAACTTCAGCTTTCCCGAATCGAGCGGCTCGGTCGAGGTCGAAGAGCAAGGCGTCGTGACGACCCTCACGATCGAAAAACGCTTCGCGACCCGCGTGCGCGCTTCGAGCCAGGCCTCCATCACGACGATGGGCGTGGTCGGCGACAAGGTCGTCGTCGTCTCGCCGGGCGAGCCGGACTCGCCCGCGATCGACCCCGAAAAGGATTACCTTGTCGCGGAGAACGCGAAGGAACTTTCGGACTACTTCGCGCGCGGTGGCAATCTCGTCGAAGAACTCAACAAGCTTACGGCCAACCTGAATCGCCTCGTCGACGAGGTGCAGGGCAGCGGCCGCTTAGAGCGCATCCTGGCGAACGTCGAAAAGTCCTCGGCGAATCTCTCGTCGATGACGGGCAGCCTGCAGCAGCTCTCCAAAGAAGACCTGGGCCCCGCGATCCGCGACCTGCGCATGGTCCTGAACAAGGTCAACCGCGGTCAGGGCACGCTCGGCGCGCTCGTGAACGATTCGAGCCTGCACGAGGACCTGCGCATTTTGCTGGGCGGCGCCAAGCGCTCCCAGCTCGTGCGTTTCCTCGTGCGCGAGGCGATCAAGGGCAACGAGCCCAAAGTCCCCGAAACGCCTCGGAAGTAAGATTAGGGCCGCTCGGACATCCGCTGGATTTTGGCATCTCCGTAGGCTTTGAAAGCATCTTTGACACCCGTACGGATCGCTTCGGCTTTGATCGAGTCTTGCTCATACCCGAGACCACGGATCATCGCTTCCACTCGTGTCTGATCGGCCTGGTAGCGGCCGTCCACCGCAACACCGTTCGAAAGTCGAGAAACGATGGCTTCGGAAAGACTGATACCGCGCGAATCGCCCACCGCGGCTTTCCCGATCCAGTTGGCGGATCCAAATTTTTCGGTCGTCGTAGGTTCTTTCCACGGCAAACCTGAGTTGGCCTCCGCGATCTCCTTGGCGACGACATCGCCAACCGAAGGAGCCGCGCTCGTCGGCGTCGAGGGCGGAACGGACGCCGGGGCGGGCGCGGCCGGAGCGGCCGGCGGCGCTGCGGCGGGTTTAGTCGATTCTCCGGTCGCAGCGGGTGGGGATTCGGCTGTTTTAACAGCAGTGGATTTTGGTGCCAGGGGCGCCTCTACTGGTTTGGGCGAGGAGGCGGCAAGTTGCTTGCCGCCTCCTCGCGGGTTCGGGCTAATCCCACGCGGCATCTCGGTGTCGGCGCCGCGTCCACCTCCGCCCATCCGCGGCGTGTTATTTCCCATCGGGGGCTTGATCGAAACGGTCGGAGTTAGCTCCTTTTGCGCTTTTGCGCTTCCGACCGGAGCTTCGTTAGCGGGCTTCGGCGGCTCTGCCTTGGCGGCGGCGGGCTTGGCAGCGGGCGGAGTACCCGCCACTCTAGGCGCCGGGTAAGTCGGCGGAGGGGCTTGGCCTCCACCCCCTTCCGTAACGTTAAAGGCCCCTTTGTCGCCGGGGGCTTCGTCGCCGCCCTTGTCGACGGGACGAGCTCCCGCTCCTCTCTCGTTGGCTTCGAAAGCATCGGCCTCGTCCGAGTCCCCCGCTGCGGCCACGTCACGCTTAGCTCCAGCTTTGCCAGCTGCCTCGTGACCCTGGGCTTTGTAGTTCTCGACGTCGATCGGTTGGTCGCCGGCCTCCGTGAGTCGGCGGCGCTTTTCTTTGTCGTCGAAGAGCTTGCCCGCGGGTTGGTCGCAAATTTTCTTGGCCTCGTCGCCGTTGTAGGTCTGGTACGCGTCCTTGAAGGCCGTGCGGTACTGCTTCCAGCCGTCGTTCCACTCTTTCACGAGCGAGGCTTTGTCCTTGGCCTGGCAACGGCTCAGGTAACCTTCGACCGATCCGTTATCGGCGTCTTTGGCGTCGACCGTGCCGCCGCACGCCGCGACGGCGCGGATGTTAACCCCCGCGAGTTTGCGCAGGGCCTCGCCAACGCCGCCGAACTCCGCGGCCAGATTGCCTCGACCTTGGTTCATGTCGGAGACGAATGCGTTGTTGAGCGCGACGAGGTCGTTCTCGCTCGCGCTGCCCTTCGCGACCTCGGCGAGCCGTTGACGAAACGCGCGGAAGACGGGGCCGAGTTCGGCGACTTGGACGTCGGCGTTCGGTCCGTTCCGGTAGGCCTTGGGATGCAGGCAGCGCGTGAGTCGCGAAAGCTCGAAGCCCGTCTCTTGCAAGAGACGTTGGTAGGCGCCTTTGGGGCCATCCGCGGCCGGGCCGCCCGCGACTTCGGAGCCCGGCGCCGACGTCGCGGTCCCCCCGACAGGAGCGGCCTTGTGCGAGCCGGGAGCGGGACCCGCGGGGAGGGCCGCGCTCATCGTCAGCGAAGCGAGGGCGACGGAAGAAAGAAAAGACGAAGCTTTCATGCCTCCATTGTACGGAAGGAAGCCCGTTGAAATGAAGAACGAAAGGGCCCCTCACGAGATCTTCTCGCGAGGGGCCTTTAGGGAGGCTTTTTCAAGACTTAGCGATCTTTCTCTCGTTCCAGCGATTGGAACGACGGCTCGTTATTGTGCTTGCGGAACCGAGGCCTTCTTCAGGTTCACGAGCTGGATCTGGGTCTTCGAGAAGCGACCTTGAATCGCGATCTCGGCGCGGGTCGTGGGAGCGCGCACGCAGCGGACGCGATTGCTCGCCTCGTACTGGATCTCGGTCGCGCCGATTTGCACGAGGACGCGTCCGAGGACGGGGCCTTCGACCGACTTGAAGATGTCGCCGACGAGGTGGTTCATGCAGCCGTGTTGCATCTCGATCGTGATAACGGTGTGGGTCACCGGGCGATGAACCGCGGGGCAGGCGAGCCCCGGAGGGCATTCCGCGTTGCGCTGCTCAAGGCGCAGATCGACGATCTTAAAGCGCTCGGCCGCGACGGATTCGACCCGGGCGAGGTCTTCGACGAGACGAGCTTCGGCTTGAGCAGAGGCGCCGGCGACGAGACCAAGGGCCAAAAAGAGGGATTTCAGCGGGTTCATGGGGACTCCTTTGTGAGGTTGGCGAATTTGTGGAGTCCATCAGCAAAGCCCGGGCCAGGGCCACGCGCGCGCGAAATCAGAGCTTTGGGCGCGCGGGAGCTGTTGCAGTTTTGTTCACTGGCACCAATATTTGGTTCCAGAATGGAGTGCGGCGCGTGATGGGACTTAGTTCATCATTTCGGACTTGGACTCGAAGTAGCGCAGCATCTGCTCGACGTGCGCGATTTTCTGCGGGTCCTTGCAGAGGCTCAGGTAGCGCCCCAAATCTTGCGTGGCGGCCGAGTAACGGCCCATGCGCGCGAGGATGAAGCCGCGCTCGCGGAAGGACTCGACGCGGTCGGGACCCGAGATCTCGATGAGCGCCGTGAGCGTGTAATAAAGGCGGGGCAGGTCTTCTTTTTCGGCGAAGATGGCGCGCAGGTTGCGCAAGATGCGCGCGACGATGTCGGCCGGGTGGGCCGGGCGCAAGGCATCCGGACCGAAGGCCACGACCCCGCGGGTCCATTCCTTGAGGCGCTTTTCGCACTCGTCGATGCTGAGGATCTTGCCGCCGTCGAAGGCGTCGATGAACCACTGGCTGCGCCAGTCCTCGACCTCGAACTGCTGGCCGGGGGCCGGCACGAGGCGCACGAGGAAGTGGCCGGGGAACGCGATCCCCACGCTGCGGATGCCGAATTCCTTGGCGAGCGCCATGAACACGAGCGAAAGCGTGATGGGGATCCCCTTCCGACGCAGGAGCACGTCGTTCATGAAGGAGTTCTTGATGTTGTAGTAGTTGGCCCGGTCGCCGCCGAAACCCAGGACTTCCGAGAAGACCTTGGCGAGCGCCTGCGCCTGATCGCGCAGAGGTGCGTCCGCCGGAACCTGGGCCCGGTGGGTCGCGACGAGCTCTCGGAAAGCTTTGCGGTGTTTCTCGACGTCGAGGTCTTCGTACTCGAGGCGCGCGACGAGCAAAGAGAGCTCGAGCGGATCCCAAGTGTCGACCACGGGATCCTGGCAACGGGTCAACAGCCCCCGAAGGGTCTCGAGGGTCTCGTTCAAGCGCCCGCCCACCAACATGGCCCCCGAGTGTAAGGGGGACGGAGGGGGCTGTCCAGAGCTTCGGGGGCTCGTGCTAAGCTCAGCCGCCATGCGCAGCTACGGAGTCTACGTGAACGGCCACTATATCCACCCCTCCCAAAGTCGTGAGGTGAGGGCTCCGTGGGCGCTTCCCTCCGATCCGCCCCTCCAAAAGCTGGGTTTCCTGGCCGCCGGGGAGAGTTCGGACCTCGAGATCGTGGAAGCCGCTCTGCAGGGGGCCGCCGAAACCCAGGCCCAGATCTTCGGGGGCTTCTTCCCGCTCGAGGAACGCCTGGCCTTCCTGGCGCGCCTCAAGCTCCGTCTCGAAGCCGAGGCCGACCGCCTGGCGCTCCTGCTCGTCCACGAAATCGGCAAGCCGCTCGCGCTCGCCCGCACCGAGGTCGCGCGGGCGGCCTCCACGGTGGATTGGACGATCCGCGAGGCGACGGCCTTCCTCAAGCCCGAAGGCCTCAACGCGGACGCGACGGCGCTGGGCCGGACGGAGGGGGCCCTGGCCTACGTCGTGCGCGAGGCGAGGGGTCCACTGCTCGCGATCACCCCCTTTAACTTTCCGCTGAACTTGGCCCTCCACAAGATCGTCCCGGCGATCGCGGCGGGTTGCCCCGTCGTGCTCAAACCCTCGCCGAAGGCCGCGCTCATCGGCCTGACCATCGCGGATCTCTGCCATAGCTGCGACTTGCCGGCGGGGATGCTCTCCGTGCTGAACGCCGACGACGAGATCACGCGTCGCCTCGTGCGCGACGAGCGGCTCTCGCAACTTTCCTTCACGGGCTCGACGCGCGTGGGTTGGGACCTTGCCCGTGAGCTCGAAGGGCGTCCCGCGCACCTCGAGCTCGGCGGTACGGCTCCCGCGTGGGTCGACGCTTCGGCGGACCTCGCCGGGGCGGCGAAGAAACTCGTGCAGGGGGCCTTCGCCTTCGCCGGGCAGGTCTGCATCTCGGTCCAGCGCATCTCCGTCGACGCGCGGGTCGCGGCCGATTTCGAGCGCCACTTGCGCGCCGAAACCGAGGCCCTGCCGTGGGGCGATCCCCAACGCGAGGATTCCTGGGCCGGCCCCGTCATTGACGCCGCCGCGGCGGAACGCCTGAAGGACCTGCGCGCGCGCGTGCTCGCGGGGGGCGCCCGCGTTCTGGCCGAGGCCGCGCCCGCCCGAGGAAACGCGGGCGAGCATCCGAACTTCCTGCGGCCCGCGCTCTTCGCGGGGGCGAGCCTCGACGGGCCGATGGACGTCGAAGAAACCTTCGGCCCCTTCGCGGTCGTGCACGCCGAAAAGAGTTTCGACGAATGGTGCGAGCGCGTGAACGCGTCGAAGATGCGCTTCCAGGCGTGCGTCTTTACCACGAAACTCGAGCAGGGGCTGCGTGCGGCCAAGCGCTTGCGCTACGGCGCCGTTTTCGTGAACGAGCCGACGAGCTTCCGTCTGGAGCCGATGCCCTTCGGCGGCCGCGGATTGTCGGGGACGGGGCGCGAAGGCCCGCGTTACGCCTTGGAAGCCTTTACGGAGCCCAAAGCCGTCGTCTTGAGGCCCTGAGCCTTCAGACCCTGTCCGAGGATGCGGAAGACGCTCGCTTGAAGGAGCGGCATGGAGCGGAGGCTCCGGGCGCCGAACTTCGTCTCCCAGCGCTCCTTGCCGACGATGGCCTTCGCCATCGAGCGGTGCCCGCCCGCGCAGCCGAGGCCGCCGTTGAAGAGGCTCTTGAAGAGCTCGCCGCAGTGGATGTTCGGACCGAAGGCCCGGCCCGAAAGCACGACCTTGTCGTCGTAGATGCCCACGGCCACGGCGAGCTCGGCGCCTTCGACCTGCAGGCCGAAGTCCGCGGTCTGCGGGATCCACTCCTCGCGCTCGACCTTGCCGAGCACCATGAGCGCGAGCCCGTCGCGGACCTTCAAACGCCCGAGCGCCTTGCGGAAGACTTCGAGGTAGGCGAGCGGGAGCTCGGGGCGTTCGATGCGGCGAAGGATGTTGCCGTTCGAGCGCGGGTAGAGGTGCACGAAGGCCGCGAGGTCTTGTTCGGAGACTTCGCGGTTCAGCAGCAGGGTGTCCGTCTTGATGCCGTAGAGCAGGGCCGTCGCGAGGCGCTGCGAGATCTCGATGCCGAGCGCGCGCAAGTAGAGCGTCATGAGCGTCGACGTCGCGCCGAGGTCCTCGCGGATCTCGACGAAGTCGGGCTTGCGCAGCATCGGCACGGAGGCCTTGGGGTGATGGTCAAGGATGACGTCGACGGGGAGGGTCTTGCCCTTGAAGAAGCTCGGTTGGCAATCCACGAGGACGACACGGTCGAAGGCTTCGAGGTCGGCCGGCGAGTGGATGTGCTCGACCTCGATCTCGAGGAGACGCGCCATCGCGACGTTCTCGGGACGCGTGATCGAGCCGAAGCTCACGAGCGGCGCCGTCTGCGGCTTGCGGCCGAGGATCTTGCGGAAGGCGAGCGCCGACGCGAGTCCGTCCGGATCGGGATCGTCTTGCAGCAGGATCGCGATGCGCTCGGCGCCTTCGACGCTTTTCTGGAGTTCGCGGGCGCGCTTCTGGAGCGCGAGCAGCTCGAGTTCCTCGTCGACGCCTTCGCCGAGCAGTTCCGTCCAGCGGACGTCACGGCGAAGGGACTGGCGGGGGCCGGCGACCCGCGCGCCGAGCTGGAGGATGCGCATGTCGGCGAAGCGGGACTTCAGCGTGGCCACGACCGAGGCCGAGGTGTCGGAGTCGCGGAAGCCCACGATGGCGACCGTCTCGTCGGCGCCGCGCGCGTCGCACTCGAAAGATTCGAGCGCGCGGCTGATCTGCGAGGCGCCCGTCGTCGCCTTGGGCGGGATCTTCTTGGCGTCGCGACGCGCGCCCAACCAGCCGCGCCCTTCGACGAAAGCGTCCACGTGGGTCTCTTCGGCGAGAGCCTTGAGCAAAGATTCGACCGGCCAGCTTTCATCGCCGAGCACGAGATAGGCGGGAGACTTAGACACCGTCTTCTCCGCTTAGCCGGGGGCCTTTGCGAGTCAAGAATGATGCGCGGTGTTGCGGTTTCGCTTCGCTCTCCGGGAACTTGGGACCCCTCAAACGCGGGATTCCCATGACTTCTAAAAGCGGTAGCTCAGGCCCGCCCGCACGAAAAGGCCCAGGATGGCCTTCTGGGAGGTCGTGGCGGCCGTGGCGGGGTCGGCGTATTTCTTCGCGCTGAGTCCCGAATAGGAGGCGCCGGCTTGGGCGTGGAGGGTCGTTTCGTCGTTCCAGGCCACGGCGACGCCCCCCGAGGCGTGCCCGGTCAGGTAACCCACGTTTTCCTCGAAGGATTTGGAACCGACGATCGTCGAGCTGATGCGGGCCTTGCCCGTGGCGTAACCCGCGCCGAGCTCGAGCTCGGGCACGAAGGTTTCGCTTTGGCCGAAGCGGTAGCGGAAGAGGGCCCGCACGGGATAGGCCGTCATCTCGACGATCTGGAGATCCTGCGTGGAAGGGCTGATCTGGACCTTCGAGCCGTAGGACTCGAGGCCGAGCTCGACGCCGACGTCGAAGCGATCCGTCCAGCCGTAGAGCAGGCCGATGGCGGCCGTCACGGGGAGTTGAAAGCGAAAGCTCGCGGTGGGGATTGCCGTCCCGGAGATCTCGAAGGGGCTCGAGAAGGGGATGGCCGTCGATAGGGCGAGACCCAGGTTCCAGCTGCCGGCCTGACCGGTCTTGGGACCCTCGGCCGGTTCCTCGCGCACGGGGCGGAAGACGCTCGTCGAGGGTCGGGACGTCTCGCCGCGCGGCGCCTGGGCGAAGGCCATCGGGGCCCCCACCGTCAGGGCAAGCGAGAGGGCCTTCGAACTCCGGCGAAAAGACGGCATAGGCTCAATTATGCGCCCGCTTGTCGAGGAAATCGACGGCACCCGGCCAAGGAATCCGAGGGTTTTTTGTCGGCCCGGCGCTTGCTTGCCCTTCTTCGCCGGGATCCGTCCTCGGACGGTCGCCCGGCGCAAGGAGGCTCGGATGTCGCGTACGCTTAAGTGCCGCAACCTGAAACTCGCCCTGCGGGCCGACTCGGGCCTGCACGTGGGCGAGGTCTTCCCCCTTCTGCAGTCCCGCAACCTCATCGGGCGCCGGGTCGATATCGGCGTCCCGCTCGACGACACGAAGGTTTCGCGCAACCACGCCGCGATCGATATCCAGGGCGGCCAGCATTACCTCGTGGATCTGGGCTCGACGAACGGGACCTACCTCAACAGCCGTCGGCTCGAGCATTCCGTCGTGTTGACCGTGGGGGACCAGATTCGCGTCGGCTCGACGGTCTTCACCGTCTCGCTGCTCGAGGAAGTCCGCCAGAACATTCCCAAGCATTGGAAGGAAGCGACGCGGGCCATCCCGCTCTCGGACATCGCGGACCTGCCGCCGGCCGCGAAGCCCGCCGAGCGTCCGCGGGCCGCCGACGCGGGACCGCGTTGGACCCACCTCGTGCTGCCCCGCCAAGACGACGCGCAACGGCGCCTGCAGCGCGCGCGCATCCTCTTCGGGGCCTTCGGCGTGATCGTGATTTTCGCGGCGATCGCGACGAGCTTCGCCGCCCGTTCCTCGGGTCCGACTTGAGGCCGGCGTCGCGGCTCAGCGCGCGCAGTCGCGCAGGTGGTCCGCGAGCTGGGCGAAGGTCATCGACTTACGGAGTTCCTTCTGGGCCTTGAGCCCCAGGCAGGCCTTCGTGCTCTGCGAGTTCTGCGCGAAGTCTTCGCGCACGAGCTCCACGAATTCCCGCGACTGCGCGACCTTCTCGGGGTCTTCGCCGCAGAAGGCGAGGCGCTGGCAGATCGCTTCGGAAGCGCCGCGGATCTCGCGGAGCTTGTCGGCCGCCAGGCCCAATCCGCGCACGAGGTTAAAGCGTTCGACCGAGCGGCCGAGGATCGAAGCGCTGTCGCGGCCGGCGGGGAAGCGGGTGAAATCCGTTCCGCCGTCCTCGGAACGATCCGAGTAGGCGTCGCCGCCCTCCATCGTCGGGGGCGTGCCGCTCGAGCAGGCGGCGAGGACGCTCGAGGCGACGAGCGCGAGATAGACGGAACGAAGTTTCAAGCACGACATGGATCACCCTCCCTCAAGGTGAGTTGAGCTTAGCCCGAGCCGAGAAAATCACCCGGTCAAGCATTTGACTCCCGCGATAAATCCCAAAGCGAACAAGATAGGAGCCTTGGGAGGAACGACGATGCGTCTCGGTCGACTCAGTTATTTTGGACTTATGGTGTTTGGATTCGTGGCCGGCCCCGTGCAGGCCCAGCCCGGGCCGCGTCGCGAGGGACGCGGGGCTTGGAGCCGCTACAACGGTCCCGATCCGGAGCTCCGCTTCGGGCGCGAGCGCCCGGGACGTCGCAACATGTGCCGCGATCGCTACGCACGCGACGGCGTGCACGCCCGCGTCCTGGCCGCCTGCGAAGACGGCCGCGACGCCGCCGAGGCGGCCGCCGAACAAGTCGCCCGCGGCAACGGACGCATGGACGGCTACCTGCGCGGCTACGCGTGGGGCCTCCACACGATGGCCCAGGCCACGCAGCACGACCGCGCCGAGTTCGGCCGCGGCAGCGCCGACGCGCTCAACCTTCGCGCTCCCCTCGAGACCGGCCTCGCGGCCGTCCGTTCGGGCGCGCAGGCGGACGGAAACGTGCGCGGCTCGCAGGACGCCGTGGGCCGCTGGAACGCCGCCGTCAACACGGGCGTCCGCCCGGATTCGACGCCCGTGACGCCGGCCGTGAGCTACACCCCCATGAGCAACGCTTACGTCCGCTACGTCGGCGCGTTGCCCTCGCTCAAGCAGCTCGTCGAGCGCGAGTCGCTCAATCGCGGCGAGCTCCGTATCTACCGCGACTACCGCGACATCGACGCGGTTTACTACGACGACCTCGGTCGCTTCCGTCCGGACGGTCTCTGGTTCGACGACGGAATCTATCGTCACGGCCGTCGCTCGTGGTCGGACTCCCAGCGGGTCATGGAAGTTTTCTTGGCGCGTTCGCCGCGCTACGGAACGATCTACGAGCGCCTGAACCGTCCGCCGCTCGTGATCGAGCGCGTCGTTCGCATCGATCCGCCAGCCGGCGACAATCGCCCGGGCGGCGACACGCGTCCCGGTGGCGATGAACGCCCCGGCGGCGGTGATCGTCCGGGCGGCGGCGATCGTCCGGGTGGTGGAGATCGTCCGGGCGGCGGC
>ERZ761607.820-NODE-820-length-45087-cov-6.391744_pt1 | contig 45087 bp, 37 predicted proteins | sample MGYA00511164_ERZ761607 | MGnify/ENA primary metagenome ERZ761607 (study PRJEB28899, sample SAMN02445080) | bioreactor sludge metagenome | biome: EBPR sludge | place: Australia: Brisbane, Thorneside Wastewater Treatment Plant | collected 2011-06-22 ...
GTGAACTTCTCCCGGCAGACCCGCAGCATTTCCTCCGAGATATCGAACGCACGGACACCTTTCACATATGGGGCAAGCATACAGGCTAACCGTCCCGTACCCGCCCCGAGGTCCAGCACGAGGCAGTTTTCGAGGGCAGTGATCTCTCGCAGGGTCTTGAGAATATTTCCCTGATGGTCCTCGCGCGCGATCAAGGCTTCGTACTTATCCCCTTCGGTTTTGTAAATTTCTTCTTGAGTAGGCATCTTGAGATTATACACAAATAGTTCTCGGGTAGGTATTTCCCATGCAGCGGGTATGCTATTCTGTTTCGAGCAAAGGAGAATAACATGCAACCTGAAAGACAATTTGATTTTTGGCTGGGCGAATGGGATGCCGTCTGGGAAGGCGGCAGTGGAACGAATCGGGTCGAGATGGGGTTTGATGGAAAAGTGGTGCAGGAAAATTTCAATGCGCCGGATCTGATTGGGATGAGCGTTTCGGTTTATGACCTGGAACGGCAGGTATGGTGCCAAACCTGGGTGGATAACACCGGCTCGTATCTCGACTTTACCGGCGGCTTCGAAAATGGAAAAATGACTCTCAGCAGAGACGCGATCGTTAAGGGCGAGGCATGCAAACAGCGTATGGTTTGGTATAACATTACACCAAACGAATTTGACTGGAATTGGGAACGCTCGGATGATGGCGGGAAAACCTGGCAAGTGAAATGGCAAATTAAATACACACGTCAATAAGATGTTTTGTATAATTGGCAGATGTCCACACTTTCCCCCTCTGCCCAAAAAATCCAAAACCTGTTGAACGAGCTAGGCTTTGCTTATACCGTGATCGAACACGCCGAATCGACCCGAACCGCACAGGAAGCCGCAGACCAGGCTGGCTGTGAGTTGGGTCAGATCGTCAAATCGCTGATCTTTCGTGGAAAGACCAGCGGCAAACCGATCCTGGTACTTACTTCGGGTCCGAACCGTGTGAATGAAAAACAGATCAGCAAATATGCCGGGGAACCCATCGGCAAAGCAGATGCAGACTTTGTCCGTGCTGTGACAGGGTATGCCATTGGCGGTGTGCCTCCCATCGGCCATACCCAACAAATGGAAACCTATCTCGACGAGGATTTCCAAAAATACCGCACCATTTGGGCGGCGGCAGGAACACCCAATGCCATATTCGAATTAAAGACCGAAGACTTGCAGCCCATGACGGGCGGAAAGTTAGTCCGGGTGACATGAAAGAGATTTACAATTTTCTCTTTTATCACGATAAACTAACGAGCAGCGGTATGCCAAAGCCTGAGCAGATCAGATCGATCGCTGAGGCGGGTGTGGAATTGGTCATTAACCTTGCGCCGCACGATGTACACGACGCCGTTCCGGATGAGGAAAAAGTTGTCACTTCGCTCGGTATGGAATATGTCAACATTCCGGTCAATTGGGGTACGCCGACAAGAGACGGGTTAAACCTTTTCATGGACAAGATGGAAGCCAACAGTAAAAAGAAAGTACATGTCCATTGCGAGGCGAACTTCCGTGCCAGTGCATTCATCGCCATTTACCGAATTTTGAGGCTGGGCTGGAAGGAAGAAAATGCCTTTGTGATCATGCACACGATCTGGGATGAGGATGCGTACCCGGTCTGGAAGATGTTCATAGAAGATGCGATAAAACGAAGCCCGAGCGGCAATTGAACCAGGAGGATTTTATGATCGAGCTATTTTCCGTCACAACCACAGATACCCCACTGCAAGTTTTTGGTCCCAAGCACCTGACGGTCATTGCGGTCTTTGTGGTATTTTGGTTGTCCTTTATTTATCTTCGAAACGCATGGAATGAAACCCAAAAACGAAAAGTGCGAATTGCACTTGCAATTGCGCTTGCGACTGCCGAGATCAGCATCCACATTTGGTGGGCGTATTGGGGTATTTGGAGTATTCAAACCACCCTGCCATTACATCTGTGCAGCATAATGGTCTGGGTCACCGTCTATGTGGCGTTTACAGGCGACAAAAACCTGTACGAGTTCACATATTTTCTTGGAATCGGCGGCGCGTTGCAGGCTTTTCTCACGCCTGCTGATGGCGCAATGTACGACATTCCGCATTATCGCATCATGCAAACCCTGATCGCCCACGGATTGTTGATCACCATACCCATCTATATGGCAGTGATGGAGGGATTCCGACCCACACTTTCCTCCTTCAAGCGGATATTCATCTGGACGAACATTTACATGGTTGCCATCTTCATTCTCAACCGCATCATCGGCAGCAATTATCTGTTCATTGCCCAAAAACCACCATCCCCCACCCTCATGGATATTCTATCCCCGTGGCCGTGGTACATCCCGCAATTGGAATTGGTGGCGTTCGTGATTTTCTTTGTATTGTATATTCCGTTCCTGATCAAGGACAGGCTGCGCCAAAAGAGTGTGGTCGAGGTTGTATAATCCTTGCGCCGGATGGAGTTGGAAGGGTATTTGAATTAACTCCCATAATCAGCGCCGGGCATAATCACACGCAAGCCAAAAGGACGGTTGCTCTTGCACCTGTCCTTTTTTATTTGCATTCGGACTTTCTTTGTCGTAAAATCCGGGCACCTGACCAAAGGAGAGAAAATGGTAGCAAAAGAAAAATCTGATTCCCGTCCCATGACCGAGGAAGCCGATTTCCTCCAGATCAAATCGTTCGACCATATCCACTTTTACGTGGGCAACGCCAAACATGCCATGTATTACTGGTGGAAGGCATTTGGCTTCAATCCCATTGCTTATTCAGGGTTAGAAACCGGCAACCGCGACTTCGCTTCATATGTACTTGAATCGGGGCAGGCGCGCTTCGTTGTGTCCGCACCCTATTCCCCGTCCAGCCCGCTCGCCTCTCACCACATGGTTCATGGTGACGGCGTCAAAGTCATCGCCCTCGAGGGGGATGATGTCGAAAAAGCCTGGCGCGAAACGACCGCCCGCGGAGGCAAATCCGCCTGGACGCCTCGTGAAGAGAAAGACGATCATGGCATTTACAGAACATCCGCCATTTATACATACGGCGAGACCATCCACGCATTTATCGACCGCGACGATTACAAAGGTACTTTCGCACCCACCTACCGCCCGCTCAAACATGAAACCCAATCCACCGGGCTTGCTGCCATCGACCATATCGTCGGCAATGTGCAGCTTGGCAAGATGAATCACTGGGTTAATTTTTACCATCGGGTGATGGGATTCCGCCAGCTCATGCACTTTGACGACAAGGACATCTCCACCGAATACTCCGCGCTCATGTCCAAGGTCATGCAAAACGGCAACGGACGAGTCAAATTTCCGATCAATGAACCGGCAGACGGCAAACGCAAAAGCCAGATCGAGGAGTATCTCGATTACTATCTGACACCCGGTGCGCAACATGTCGCAATCATCACCGGTGACATCCTCGACACCGTCGATAAACTCCGCCGCAACGGCGTGGAATTCCTGCGTGTGCCAGATACCTACTACGAAATGCTGCCCGATCGCGTGGGCAAGATCAAAGAAGATTTCAAGACCATTCATGAGCTTGGTATCCTCGTCGACAAAGACGACGAAGGCTACCTCCTGCAGATCTTTACCCGCCCCATTCAAGACCGCCCTACCATGTTCATCGAGATCATCCAGCGTCACGGCGCACAGGGCTTCGGCAAAGGCAATTTCAAAGCCTTGTTCGAATCTCTGGAACTGGAACAGGAACGCCGCGGCAACCTTTAACCGGACCCTTCCCACGCGTCTTTCAGACCCGCTGCCTGGATCAGTTTCTGACAGCGGGTCTTGTCTTTGAGTCCAGCCTCTCCAGATCGTTTGCCCACCGAAACCCTCCAAATAGTATCTTTGGGTCATGGGATAAATCCAAGCCTCCGCATAGACTCGTCAATCATCTAACTAATACATTCAAACTGGAGACATCCTTATGAAGAAAAAACTGGCAATCCTCTTTGGCTTGTTCATCATCCTTGCCTGCGGAGGGACCGTACCTGCTGCGACTCCAAACGTCGACTCAATAGTGACTCAAACCCTGCAGGCGTTGACCGCCGCCCCGCCAGTGGAGACTTCTCAACCAGAGCAACTCGCTCCGGATGGTACCCAGGTCGATACCGCCGAAGTTACCTTTCTCATCCCCAACGGAGTCGCCAACGATGCCACTTCGGTAACCTCCACAGAGATGGAACTGCCCTACATCACCCCAGGGTTTGGCGATATGCCGTCTCACATAAAGTTGACGCTTAACCTCTATGCTATCTCTGGCACAAGGCTTGAGCCTGAGATCCTGATCTTCCGGGCAATTGAATATGCGGGATACAGCGAACTGACTGGGATGATGATGGAAGAGCTGCGGTCACTGCAATATGTGGATGGGCAGCCCCTGCCCGAACATTTGGAGAGCGACTTCAGCGCGCAGGTCCACGGCGTGAATTTTCAGAACGGACATGGGGTGCGCTACCTAACCCAGATCATGACCAACTTTATGCCGGTAAACAATAGGGACCTTTTCTATTACTATATGGGCATGACGAACGACGGGAATTACTACGTCCAAGCCATTCTGCCGATCAATACCGCCTACCTGCCCGCGGACGATAGCCCCACCACCCCATTGCCCGCCAACGGCATCCCGTTCAACATGGACGACTTCCCCGGCTATTTGGATGCGGTGGCGCAAAAACTGAATTCAACCGACACATTTGATTTCAACCCCTACCTCGACGCTTTGGACGAAATGATCTCCTCAATGCAGGTGAAGGGTTTCTAGGAACGCTTTTTTAAAAAAGGAGTCCGGAAGTAGAACTTCCGGACTCCTTTTTTTGTAGACTCACAAGTTCTACTTGCGGGCTATCCAAACAACCTGCCCAACCCCTTGCCGCCGGTCTTTTGGATCGTCTTCATCAGTTTCTGCGTTTCGCGAAATTGTTTAATGAGTCGATTTACATCCTGTACATCCATGCCGGAACCGGCGGCAATGCGGCGGCGGCGCGAAGCATTGAGAATATCCGGGTCACGACGTTCCTTCACCGTCATCGAGTTGATGATGGCTTCGGACTGCTTGAATTGTTTCTCCACCAACCCTGGGTCGATATTCCGCGCTGCCTGCCCCATCTGCCCGGGCAGCATATCCATGATCTGCGCGAGCGGACCCATTTTCTTCATTTGATTCATTTGTTCAAGCCAATCTTCCAGAGAGAATTCCCCCTTCATTAATTTCTTCGCCTGCTTTTCAGCGGTCTCTGCATCATAGGCAGACTCGGCTTTTTCAATGAGCCCTATCAAGTCGCCCATACCCAAAATTCGCGATGACAAACGAGAAGGGTCATAGGTTTCGAGCGCGTCGAGCTTTTCGCCTGTACCGATGAATTTGATCGGCACGCCCGTGACAGACCGTATGGAAATCGCAGCACCGCCGCGCGAGTCGCCATCCATTTTCGTCAGGACAAGACCCGTCAATGGAATCGCATCCTTGAATCCCTGGGCGATGTTCAACGCCTCCTGACCGATCATCGAGTCGATGACAAGGAGAGTGTCAACCGGCTTGACATTCCCAGAGATGGCTTTGACCTCGTCCATCAACTGCGCATCCAGTTGGGACCGTCCGGCTGTATCGACCAACACGAGGGTGTAGCCGCCCTTTTCAGCTTTGTCTAAAGCTCGCTTCGCGAGTTCCGGCGGAGACACAGAAGCGTCCGCTTCCACCTCCACACCAACCCGCTCGCCGAGTTGCTGCAACTGTTTAACCGCCGCAGGGCGATACGGATCACCCGCCACCATCAGAATCCGCTCACCTTTGGATTTGAGTAACCGCGCAAGCTTTCCTGTGACAGTAGTTTTCCCTGAGCCTTGCAAACCGACCATCATCACCACACGGGGTTTGGGACCAGTGAGATTCAACGGTGCCGGTTCACCCAATGTTGCAATCAGTTCTTCGTTGACGATCTTGATGACCTGTTGACCGGGATTGAGCGCCTTGGATACCTCGGCTCCCACCGCCCGCTCGCGGACTTTGGCAATGAAGGTTTTGACAACACTGAAGTGCACATCCGCTTCAAGCAAAGCAAGACGCACTTCCTTCATGGCGGCATCCACGTCGGCTTCGGAAAGTTTTCCGCGTTTTCGAAGTCCGTCAAAAATTTGGTTAAGTCGTCCGGTGAGAGTTTCAAACATGAATAGATGATCCTTGGGCAGGGAATTTGTCAGCGCAGGAAAGGCATTGTAGCGTGTAGCAGGATGAGGGTCAAGCAGGATGCGAAGCGAGTTAATACATCGTTTAACCACATCCGCTTTACATCCCCGCCGAAACTCCTTATACTGACACGTGTTCTTTCATAAAATCCATCTCGCGGAGGAATCATGGCAACAGAAGCAATCGTCAATGATCGAAAAGAGATTTTTGGCTGGGCAATGTACGACTGGGCGAATTCCGCCTTCAGCACCACGGTAGGGACGGTATTCCTGGGTCCGTATGTGGCGAGTTTGGCACGGACGGCAGCAGAAGCAGCGGGGACATCGACCGTATCGTTCCTCGGCATACCCGTCGCACCCGATTCATTTCTGCCGTACTGCATTTCATTCTCGGTCGGGATGCAGGTCTTGTTCCTGCCAATCCTCGGCGCAATCGCGGATTATTCCCACCTGCGCAAGCGCATGATGCAGATCTTTGCAACCATTGGGGCGCTGGCCACCATTATGATGTTCCTGCTGACAGGCGGATTGTGGTGGCTGGGTGGAGTGTTGTTTATTATCGCAAACTTATCCTTTGGTGCCGCGATCGTTTTTTACAATGCCTATCTGCCAGATATCGCCAGCGAAGAAGAACGTGACCGTGTTTCCTCCTACGGCTGGGCAATGGGCTACATGGGCGGTGGGATATTGCTTGCGCTCAATCTCGCCTTCTTTATCTTTAGCGAGGATATCGGTGTCCCCGGAGATCTGGCTGTTCGCATTAACCTTGCTTCGGCAGGTGTCTGGTGGATCGGGTTCGCGTTCTTCACCTGGGCAAGGCTGCGCCCGCGCCATGCTGCCCGCTCCCTGCCGGAAGGCGAGACCTATGCCAGTATTGGTTTTAAACAATTGCGCAAAACATTCAGCGAAGTACGGCACTTCCCAGAAACGATGAAGTTTCTCCTGGCTTACTTCCTTTATAACGACGGTATCCAGACTGTGATCGCAGTTGCCGCCACCTTCGCCGCCGCGCCGGTCATCCAGGGCGGATTGGAACAGGATCAAACCACACTGACCGCAGTTATCCTGATGATCCAATTCATGGCGTTCTTTGGAGCGTTATTCTGGGGCAAATTGGCAGGTTGGATCGGCGCGAAACAATCCGTAATCGTCAGCCTCGTCATCTGGGCAGGCGTGGTCATTTACGCCTACGGCGGTTTGAAAGGCGACAGCGTAACAGCACAATTCTTCGTCCTTGGCGTTTTCATCGCGCTGGTGATGGGCGGCTCGCAAGCCATCAGCCGCAGCCTTTTCGCACAGATGATTCCCAAAGGCAAGGAAGCCGAGTTCTTCGCCTTCTACGAGATAAGCGAACGCGGCACCTCATGGATCGGTCCGTTGGTCTTTGGTCTGGCAAATCAGATATTCAACAACCTGCGCATCGGCATCCTGTCGTTGATCTTTTTCTTCATTGTAGGCCTGATCCTTCTTCCATTCGTAAATGTCGCAAAAGCCATTGCAGATGCAAAACTTTACGGGGAAAAGTCAGCAAACGGCCAACTGTAATAAGAATCATCAGCGCGGACCAAAAGTCCGCGCTGATGATTCTTATTTTGGGTGTACCCTCTTCAATAGAAGCAACTTTGGCAATTTGAACTTCGGTGCGCGGTCACTTGACCAGGGTGCCTGCGGCGCCATGACCATGCTGCACAACACAAGCAATGTCCGGTCGTAGTTGACCCGCCACCCGGCAAAATCCATCCAGGCTTTTTCGCGGTCTTGTTTGATGGGAATGCCTGCAGCGGCAAGGCGTTCGATCAAGTTGTCATACTCTTCGCGGGTAATGCTGATCGGGGTTTCGGGGAAGGTTGGGTTGTGGGAATGAGGAATATCAAAATAATGGGCAATGCGGTCAAACGCGATAAAACCTGCACGGATGCACAAAGCTGCGGACATTTCGGTGGGGATATCAACAGAGGATAAAACAATCGACGCTGAATCCAGAACTGCGCCCGCAGATGTTACCCAGGATGCATCAGATCGCGGTGAACGGAAAAAGACCAGGGCAGGCAGTGTGGTATGGCTTTCCTCTACATCTGCAAACCAGGCCTCCCATCCGCGCCAGAGGTCAACAAGTTTATCCAGCCCGTGGATGCGATGGTAACGGGTCAACATATCGTACGGATTTGGCGGATTCCCTGCCCGAACCTCGAGCATGTTGACCAACTGTTCACGACGCGAGAAGGCTGAATACATGGTCGGGAGATAAGCGATCAATAATGCAACCATGATCAGACCAAGCATGGCTTCGGAAAAAGCCAACAGCGTAATCAAAGGCTTATCGGAGGCTGTGAATCCCAAAGTCAATAGTGACGAGCCGCTGAGTCTGAAGTCAAAGAAAAAATCTCCCGCACTCAAAGCCCAATAGATGAACGCATATCCCAAAGCGATCAAGGCATACCAGGTCGGGACAAGCAGCATCAACGCGATTGGGGCGTAATAAGCCATGATGGCATCTCTCTGCTCGTAGGTCTTTGCGAACCGAGAGAGGAATTCGATGATGTAGCGCATCAGACCGAAGACCAGGCGGTTTAGTTGGCTGCGGGCGCTGCGCGGCAGGACAAAGGTGGAAATTGCGGAAAACAGGGTGGCAAGAATAATGCCAATACCAGCTAGACATGCCAGAATATGTAGAAAGGTATCCATAGATGGGAATTATATTGGATGCGGAAGAATTTCCGGGTATATTTGGTGAATCCGAATGGAGGCAGAATGTCCCCGAAAAACCTAAGCTTGTCCGATATTTACGGCTCGGATCCTTTGGCGAAGGTGTTCGTTACCAAATGGAACGTCTCGCCAATTGGAGCTGGATTATTTTTCATCCTCTCCGGGGTGATTTATGCGGGATTTCTTCCGCGTTTTTGGGGTTATCCGCTTGATATTGATGGTGTAAACCTCTTGAATATAATCCTGGTTTTTCCGGTCGCCGGATATTTTTATGTTTCTCAACCCAGAAGCATCCTGAAAACATACGAAAGTCTTGCACGTTACTTGAGGGAGGAGGAGGATCACGATGTATTCCATATCTCCAAAATCAAGTCCACTCATAATCGTCCCCTCTGGTGGATCATCGGGATTCTCTTCGGCCTGCTTGGCGCCGGTCTGGGAATATCCTTCAGCGTTGCCCACTTCAAGGAATTTTGGTACAGTGCCAACGGCTTCGAGATCGTCCTCGTGCAGGGAGTGCGATTCCTCGCTTATTATTGCATCGGGGTTGCAGCCAGCAGACATATCGCCGCCTCCCTTGAACTCAACAACCTGTTCGAACACACCGACCTCCCATTGACGGCAGACGCAGATCGGTTGGAGATTTTTCGTTCGGTTAAAAATTTTGCGCTGGAGTTCGTCGGTGTTGCTGCGATCATTGCCTTGAACCTTGGGCTTCAACCTTTATTGATCGACCCTCCAATCCTTGAATACTCGATCTACGTCAGTCTTTATTTCATCGTTGCCCCGGTCAGCTTCTTTCTGCCTCTGTGGGAGGCACACATGACGATGGTCAGGACAAAAGACAAAATGCTCGACAGGCTAAATTACGATTATCAAGAGGAATCACAGAGGCTCTTCCTTAAAATGGGAAACGATTCGAAAATATTCTCCTATGTCAGGGAAGCCGATGCCTTGACCCGGCTGGAGCAGACCATCCAGTCCGTTTCACGCGCAACCGACTGGCCTTTTCAGGGAACGACGGTTTACAGGCTTTTTGCAACCGTGGTCTCGCCATTTCTGCTGGTGGTCTTCGAGATATTCATCAACATCGTCAGTAATATCTTCGCCCCGAATTGATTATTAATCCGGTACTGCAAGGTTTAGCTTGCAACACGAGTTGCACCAATGGTAATGAAAAGAAGGCTCCCGCAAAACAGGAGCCTTCTTTTTTACACAAAAGAGCTATTGGAGATGTTCGTTGAACAGACTTCGAAACTCATCCTCTGAAACAAAACCGACCAGCTTTTTCAACACATTCCCGTTCGCATCGAGTAGGTAAAATTCCGGTTGATACACAAATCCAAGCGAACGCTGGAAGGATTCCGTGTTGGGATCGTCGGCGTCGAGGTAACTGAATTTGACCCTGCCAAAATATTCTGCTTCAAGCCCATGAACCATGGGCGCCATGGCGCGGCAGGTACCTCAGGTAAAGCGAAAAAACTCGACCAGTTGCAATTGCCCAGAGGCAAGGTTGACCGTTGTCGGGTCTGTCGCTTCGAGGGCATCGCCGCGGGACGTTGCAACAGGCAATACGGCGGGCGCTTCCGTCACAACTGCGGGAACTTCAGTTGAAGCGGGAGACTCCACAATCGGTGCTTCGGTGACTGGAAGCGCTTCGGGCTGGGGTGCGTTTTCAGTGACGGTGCTTGGGGCGCAGGAAACCGCCAGAAGGACAGCAACCAAGCCAAAGGCAAGTCCTGAGGCGCGTTGTCGCTTTCGTTTCGACGGCGGTCGATTCATACCGAGTCTGTTATTCATTGTTTCTCCTTTGGGTCTCTGACGTCCTACACCAGCATCGCCTTACAAATCCTCATGAAGTTCTAAAGGAGCGGGGTTTTGCTAAAAAAGGAGTCCGCAAGTTGAACTTGCGGACTCCCAGATCGAATTTTTCGCATCAATCTTCTTCGCCGGAAAGCAACTTAATGCGTTCCCAGGGTTTCAGGCTTTCATCCTCCGCAAGCAGACTCTTCAACTCGTATAACTCATCACGCAAGGCAGCCGCTCTTTCGAATTCCAAATTCTTGGCGGCATCCTTCATCTGTTTCTCCATCTCATGCATAATCTGGCGCAGTTCATTGCGCGGCATCTCGCCCTTGCCCTTCACCTTATATTCGCCCTTCGACTCACCCACCGCCATTGACGTCACATCTTCCGTCAGGTCGTGGATCGCCTTCGAGATGCTGAACGGAACGATGCCATTTTCCTCGTTGTATTTCACCTGCTTCGCGCGGCGGCGGTTGGTTTCATCGATGGCACGCTTCATCGAGTCGGTCATCTTATCGGCATACATAATGACTCGTCCGTTGACATTACGGGCCGCGCGCCCGATGGTTTGGATCAGGGCTGTATCCGAGCGCAGGAACCCTTCCTTATCCGCATCGAGGATCGCCACCAGTGAAACTTCGGGCAGGTCCAAACCTTCGCGCAAAAGATTGATTCCAACTAGGACATCGAAATTGCCGAGCCTCAGATCACGCAGGATACCAACCCGCTCGAGTGTTTCAACCTCGGAATGGAGATATTGAACTTTGATCCCCAATTCGGACATGTACTTCGTCAGGTCCTCTGCCATGCGTTTGGTGAGAGTCGTGACCAGGATGCGTTCGCCTCTTTCCACCCGTTGCTTGATCTCTCCGACCAGGTCATCCACCTGACCCTTGACTGGGCGCACGACGACTTCCGGGTCGACCAAACCTGTCGGGCGGATGATCTGCTCGACCACCTGCTCTGCATGCTTCATTTCATATTCCGCTGGCGTAGCCGACGTATAAATGGTCGACCCCATCACCTCTTCGAATTCGTCGAATTTGAGCGGACGGTTATCAAGTGCGGACGGCAAGCGGAAGCCATACTCGACAAGCGTCTCTTTTCGCGCACGGTCGCCGTTATACATACCGCGGATCTGTGGAACGGTCATGTGACTCTCATCGAGGATCAGCAAATAGTCGCTCGGCAGGAAGTCGATCATCGTCCACGGGTGCGAGCCGGGCGGACGCCTATCCAAATGGCGCGAGTAGTTCTCAATGCCGGAACAATATCCCACTTCTTTGAGCATCTCAAGGTCGTATCGGGCACGCTGCTCAAGCCGCTGCGCTTCCAAAAATTTGCCTTCACTTTTGAACAGGGCAAGCCGCTCTTCGAGTTCCTTCTCGATATTAATAATGGATTCTTTCAGGCGTTCACTGTCTGTCAAAAATTGCTTGGCGGGGTAAATGGAAACTTCATTGGGTTCATCAAAGATCTCACCGGTTAACGGGCTGAACTGCATGATACGTTCGACCTCGTCTCCAAAGAAGGTGACCTTATATCCTTTTTTATCTTCATAAGCCGGGACGATCTCAAGCGTATCGCCTCGCACGCGGAATGTGCCTGGACGCAACTCCATGTCATTGCGTTGATATTGGCTCTCGATCAATTGCCGCAACAACGCATTACGCCTGTAGATCTCGCCAACTTTGAAGGTCACCGTTCCTTTGCCGAACTCCTCTGGGGATCCCAAGCCGTAAATACACGAGACAGAGGCGACGATGATCACATCCCGCCGGGAAATGAGCGCAGTTGTCGCCGCGAGCCGCAATCGTTCAATCTCCTCATTAATCTGGGTTTCCTTCTCGATATACAGGTCATGCCGGGGAACGTACGCCTCCGGCTGGTAGTAGTCGTAGTAGGAGACAAAATATGAAACAGCGTTCTCCGGGAAGAACTCGCGGAACTCGGCATATAACTGGGCGGCAAGCGTTTTGTTATGCGCCATGATGAGCGCTGGTTTTTGCAGCTGCTGGATGACCGAGGCGATCGTAAATGTTTTACCGGTCCCTGTTGCCCCGAGCAAAACCTGATGCTTGAGTCCTCGATTCACACCGTCCACAAGACCGCGGATGGCTTCGGGCTGGTCGCCCATGGGTTGAAAGGGTGCTTGAAGTTTGAAGTCCATTTTCACTCTGCGTTGTCACCCTGAGTGGCGCCCTGCGCCACGAAGGGTCTCTTATAACATTGTAGAGATGCTTCGTTTTACTCGGCATGACATACTAAAACATTAGGGGAACGTGTGTTCTATTTTACCTCAAAAGGTTTGATTTTTGATGAGGGTATAATCTCCGGCACATGGATAAGATAAAAGCGTTTCTACAAAAGTCTGATCTCAGCGCTCCTGTCGCGTTTCTAGTCCTCGGCTTTCTGAGCTTCGGTCTACTCATCCCGCGCCTAGGCTTTTACATGGACGACTGGCCCTATGTTTTCTACGCGAATCTCAAGGGGATCGACAGTCTGCGTGAAATGTTGACCTACGATAGCCGCCCGAATGCTGCCTGGCTTTACATGTCCGCGTTTCGGCTGCTTGGGTTCAACCCGATTGCCTGGCATATCTTTGCCCTGCTCATGCGATTTGCTGCCGTAACAGCTTTTTGGCTCTTCCTGCGCTCTATGTGGCGCGAACAAAAAAAAGAAGTCGTTGCTGTATCCCTTCTTTTCGCAGTCTTCCCATTCTTCATGCTCCAACCTTTTGCGGTTGGCTCGACCCACCATTGGTTTGGTTTTGTTGCGTTCAACGCCTCCCTGTATTTTATGTATCTGTCGTTCCAAGGCAACCTGCCATCAAAATGGCTATACGCAAGCATTGCGCTCATTCTCGAGGCTTCACACCTTTTCACCAGTGAATATTTTGCGGGTTTGGAACTTATCCGCTTCATTATCCTTTGGGTACTGATGTCTCGGATCGAATCCGGGGTTACCAAAAAAATATCCCGCACCTTCTTGAACTGGCTTCCCTACCTCTTCGTCCTTGCGGCGTATTTTTACTGGCGCATCGTCGTTTACCAAAACCCTGAAGGCGTGACTCGCAATGAACCCGTCATTCTCGCTCAGCTATTGAGTGAACCGTTCAAGGCGATCCTCTTCCTCATCAACGCTTTTATTTCAGACACGATCTCTGTCCTGACCCTTGGCTGGGGAAAAGCCTTCGACGCCAGCCTGCTCGAGATCACATCCCCGTTCGTGCAATTCAAACTCGCGGTTTGCGCTTTGACATTCGCTCTTTCATACTACTATCTGCGCAACATATTCTCACAAGAAGATACATCAACACCATCGGATTGGAACAGGAACTCCTTTACTCTTGCAATTTTCTCTTTGATGACGGGTGGTCTCCCGATCTGGTTCATCGGGCGGACCATCGTCGACAGCAAGAATCTGCTCTCCGCCTCCCGCTTCGGGATTCCGGCGATGTTTGGTGCAGCGCTGCTGACCTTTATCCTGGCTGAAACTTTTGTCTCCGATAAGAATAAACGAAATATCCTGATCGCTTTTCTTCTCGCGTTGTCCGTCAACTTTCACCTCGACAACACGAAAGAATTCCAATACTCGTGGGAGAAGCAGACACGCTTTATGCAGCAGTTGATCTGGCGTGCGCCGACCATCGAACCGGGGACTGCCATCCTCACCGACCAGGAAGTGATGGGCGTCATGGGCGAATATGCAGTTTCATTTTCGATCAATACCGCTTATCAACCCACCGGTTTCGGAAACACGCCGCCCTATTGGTACTTCCCATTCACATATACAAATCCCAACGTGGACGACCTGCTTCAAGGCGCACCGCTCGAATATCAAAAACTGACAATGCAATTCAACGGGAATAGCAAACAAATGCTACTCGTCGACTTCAACCCCGAACTAAAGCGCTGCCTGTGGATTCTCCAGCCGCAGGATGTCAGCCTGCGACTCGTCAGCGACGATGTGCGCAGACTCTCCGCCGGGTCGGATATCTCATTGATCGGGCAAGCCGCAGGAGATACCCCCAACCCACCCGAAGAAATTTACGGAAAAGCCGATACCGGATCATGGTGCTATTACTTCCAGAAAGCCGACCTTGCGCGACAATATGGTCAATGGGAAGAGATCGTCCGCTTATGGAATGAATCCGAAGCAAACGGCGAACGTCCCGATAACGGCTTTGAATACATTCCATTCATCGAAGGCTTTGGCAACACCGGCGAATGGGAGACCGTCAAGGAAATGACCAAATTTGCCAACCGGGTCACTGCCGGTTTGGAACCCAGCCTATGTGGTGCCTTGGATCGACTTAATGTATCCGCATCAACGTCTCAAGAAAAAGATGGGACGATAAAGGGCTTGAAAGAAGATCTGGATTGCAGTTCGTATCAATAACTTAATCAGGCGACGGTCACTTTTGAGGTGACCATCGCCTTTTTTGAACTCACAGATAAGCAAAACCTTCAGAAAGCAGAATCAAGCATCGGCGCGTCAGGGAACCGGGTTTGGCGGGAAGGTTCCGGATGGAGCGTAGAAATCTCCCGGGTTGATTCCCTGAGTCACTTCACCGTCTTTAACTTCCACTGGGATCAAGCTATGGTCTGCGCAACTGGCATCCAGCCCGCAGGGAACCGCTGCCGAATAGCCACCCGGATAAGATGAATCCCCGCCGGGATAAGCAACCACATAATAACTTCCAGCCGGAAGGCCGTCGATCTGATAGGTGGATGAATTTTCATTGGTAATGACATAACGAAAATTCTGACTGCTGACCTCAAATGCAACCACAACCATCGACGGAATAAAACTTGAGGGGTAGCTTAATTGACCCGCTATGCTTCCACCAGCAGGCATGGGTGCTGAGTAGAATCCGCTGCCGCTTGCCTGCCCCGGCTCATAACCCGGCATGGGCGGATAATTTTCCGGACCGCCATACCAGTTGCCTGGGTCTACATTCGGGGTCACAACGCCCGCCTGTACCTGCACATCGACCCAACTGTCATCAGCGCAGCCCTGACTCAGCCCACAAACATAAAATTGATCGTAGCGCCCAGCTAGTGATCCATCCGGCAAGATGTACGCAACAACATGATACGTTCCGGCAGGCAATCCATCCATTTGGTACGCGAATTGATCTTGCGCGGTTTGGACCCAATAATATTCATCCGAATCCACTTTGAAGGCGACCACAAGCTGAGGTGGAATCCTCTCAGAAGGATATGAAAGCTTGCCGGAAATACCGCCCGTTTCAGGCGAAGAAGTCGCTGCCGGAACTTGAGCCGTCATCGCCTGGAGTGTGGACTGTACAATATCATCAAGATTCGGCGCGGGGGTTGCGCCCTCTCCCGCGCAAGCGGAAAGCAACAAAACGACAACTATACTTAAAATTAAAATATTCCTTTTCATCGAATTCTCCTTTGACTCTCTTTGTTGCTATTCAAACCCGGTATGGGTTTTTCACACATCCCCCAATTGTGCCAACACATCCAGAAGCTTCGCAGTCCAGATTTCGTCTTTTGTAAATGCGACCCAATATTGACCTTTGCCTCCTCTCACGCCGCCCGGTAAATCGGGCAGACGCTTCGCCTCCGCGCCGCTGGCGGGTGGTGGGTATTTGAGCAACGCCTGCCCCGCTTCCCATCCCACCGACGCCAGCCCAAGCTTTTCCGCGCGAAGTTTAACCCGCATCTGATAAAGCAAGTTTTGAGTCATCTCAGGTAGTTGACCGAAGCGGTCGCGGAACTCGGAACCGAGCGCATCCAGTTCGGTCTCGTCACGCAGATCCGCCATACGCCGATATAAACGCAGGCGCAGGTCCTGATCGGAGACGTAATAAGCCGGGATGCCAACCGCCAACGGCAGGTCAACATTGACCGGTATCGAAAGCGGCAGATTGAAAGTGGAAAAAGCTCCATCCAACTTTCCGCTTTCAACTTTCAACACATCCGAAGCGATTTGCCTCAGCCTTCTCACCGCATCCGCAAGCATTCTTGTATAAAGGTGGAATCCAACCGATTGAATAAACCCGTGTTGGCGCGTACCTAGTAATTCACCCGCGCCGCGGATCTCCAGGTCGCGCATGGCGATCGAGTAGCCGGAACCAAGCTGGGTGTTCTCGGCTATGACTTCAAGCCGCTGCTGGCCCTCGATCGTCGGCGCGAGCTTCTTATGCCGGAAGAAATACGCATACGCCCGCATGGCCCCACGCCCGACCCGTCCGCGCAGTTGATAAAGCTGGGCAAGACCGAAGGTATCCGCGCGATCCACGATGAGTGTGTTGGCGTTGGGAATATCCAAACCAGATTCGATAATGGTGGTCGACAGAAGGATGTCAACCTCGGCATTGCCAAAGCGGTGCATAACCTGCGAGAGTTGATTCTCCGCCATCTGCCCGTGGCCAATGTCGATCCGCGCTTCGGGGACAAGTTTTTCGAGGTGCGCCTTCATGGCTTCAATGGTCTGCACGCGGTTATGGACGTAGAAGATCTGCCCGCCGCGTTCCAACTCACGCAGGACCGCCTGCCGAACCAGGCGTGATGAGTAAGGACCAACATGGGTCACAATGGGCAGGCGTTCCTCAGGCGGCGTATTGAGGTTGGAAATGTCGCGGACTCCGGTCAATGCCATATAAAGCGTGCGCGGAATCGGTGTAGCAGTCAGAGTCAATACATCCACTTCAGTGCGCAGTTTCTTGAGATGCTCCTTGTGAGTCACCCCAAAGCGCTGTTCTTCGTCAATGACGACCAGGCCCAGATCCTTGAAAACAACATCGGAGGAGATGAGGCGGTGCGTTCCGATAACGATGTCTAATTCACCGCTGGCAAGCTGGTGGAGAATCTCCGTCTGTTCGCGAGGGGTTCGGAAGCGCGAAAGCATCTCCACTTTGACTGGGAATGCAGCCAGACGCTGGGAAAAAGTCTCGAAGTGCTGCTGCGCCAACACAGTGGTCGGCACAAGCACTGCCGCCTGCTTGCCACCCATCACCGCTTTGAACGCGGCTCGCAAAGCGACTTCGGTCTTGCCATAGCCTACATCCCCGCATAACAAACGGTCCATCGGGCGCGGGCGTTCCATATCACGCTTGATATCCGCGATGGCGCGTTTCTGGTCTTCGGTCTCAACATACGGAAAACTGTCTTCAAGTTCTTTTTGCCACTGGGTGTCCGCCGCAAATTCAAATCCCTGCACCACCTGGCGGCGTGCATACAGATCAAGCAAGTCTTCAGCGACTTTTTGAACTGCTTCTTTGACACGCGACTTCGTCTCCGCCCACGCCTGCCCGCCGAGATTATCCAGCGAGGGTTTGCCACCATCCGCGCCAACATATCGCGTGAGACGGTCTGCCTGGTGGACAGGGACGTAAAGGATATCGCCGCGTTCATATTCGACGGTGAGATACTCGCGTTCATGCCCATCGAGTTGACGCTGGATCAACCCTGCAAAGCGCCCAATCCCATGGTCGACATGCACCACATAATCACCAACTTGCAAGTCAGCATATAAAGACTCAGGTGTGTCGGCAGTCTGGCGTTGACGTGTGCGGGGTTGGGGACGTTCCCAGCCGAAGACCTCTGAATCGGTGATCAAGTGAATGGCAATTGGTAATTGGTGATTGGAGGTTTGAGATTGGAAGTTGAGGGTGAAACCTTCAGAGAGGGAGGCTTCGATGAATTCGAGGTTGGGCGAGATCGAATCGGTTGTGTGTTCGTTCCAGAGTTCCTGCAAGCGGGGAGCCTGGCGCGACACGATGAAAACCTGTTCGCCGCGTTCGACAATGGGCACGAGATAATCCACAAAAGGCTTCAGCCTGCCGCCAAAACGCTCATCATGACCGAAGCGCGAACCCAGCCCATCCTCCGCTTCAACTTCAACGGAACGACCGAGCTCAAGCCGCGCAAAGTCATCCAGCGAGTCATTCATCTCCGACCACGGCAGGTACGGGACTGGGAAATCTGCAGATAGAGTCCCTTCATTGATGCTTTCCTGCCGAAACTTGACCGCCTGCTCCTCCACCTCATTCGCCATCAGATCGATCATGCTGAGATCGTCGATCACAACCAGGGTCTTCTGCGGCAGGTAATCCAGCAACGATGCAAGTTGCGTATGAAGCAATGGAATATGAAACTCTGAAAGCTGTGTGTCGCTTTCAGTCACGTCGGCAAGGAATTCGCGTGCAGGTGTGATCAAAATCGATTCGAGTCTGTCGAGCGTGCGCTGGGTGGCAGGATCGAAACTGCGCATGGTCTCGATCTCGTCTCCGAAGAAGTCGAGACGCACCGGATTCAGGTCGGTCGGCGCCCAGACATCGAGGATGCCTCCACGCCCCGAGAATTGCCCCGGCTCGAGGACTGTGTTCACACGCTGGTAACCGATCCTCGCCCACTCGCGCATCAGGGCGTCGGGTTGGCTGGTCTGGTTGACTGTGAGCTTTTTACACGCTTTGAGAAAATCACGCCGCGGCAGGGTGCGCGTCATCAAGGAGCGGACGGATGCAACGATGACGGGCGGCGTTTCAGGTTTTGACGTAAATGGCAAATGGAAAGTGGAAAGTGTTGTTAGTGTTTGAAGTCTTTCGCGGCGTGTGGTCACACCCCAGGCGGCGTCTTCGTAAAAAAGCGGATTCGGTTCAGCAAACAGGTAACGCGGCGACTTGACCCAGAACCCCAATTCATCGAACATCGCCAACGCATGGTCGGCGCGATCCGTGATCAGCAGGATGGGTTGATTCAAGTCCGCATGGATTGCGGCGAGGATGGGTAAACGCGCCGCACGTGGCAGCCCAAGACCAGGAATCGATTTACGTCCGCCAAGATTGGCGATCACCGATTTATATTCCGGAAGTCCGCGCAGAGTATCGAGTACTGAGATCATATAGAAGCATGAAAGAGAGCTTTTTACGTTTTACGCAACACGTATCACTCCACCGCCCCATTGAATTTATTCATCGCTGCGTTCAAACCACGGAGGACAAACTCGAGGGCGGCATCGGAAGCGCGGGTTAGGATCTCAGGCAAGATCTTTTGTTCATCCTTCGAGAAGTTTTGCAAGACGTAATCCTTTGGCTCCATCCGTCCGGGCGGACGACCAATGCCGAGACGCAGGCGCGGGAAATCCTTTGTGCCAAGCAGCTCGATGGTGTTCGCCATGCCGCGCTGACCGCCCGGCCCGCCTGTGGGACGGATTCGGATCACGCCGAATGGAATATCCAGGTCATCGTGGGCAACGATCAAATTTTCGAGAGGAATTTTGTAGAAGTGTAGTAACCCCTGCACCGACTGCCCGGAGAGATTCATATACGTTTGCGGTTTGGCAAGGATGAGTTTATGCTCCTCGAACAAACCCGAGGTGATGATGGCTTTGGATTGCACTTTCATTCCCCGCGCGCCGATCCGCCCGGCGAGATGGTCGATGAGCATGAAGCCAATGTTGTGGCGGGTATCCTTGTACTCGCGCCCGGGGTTGCCGAGTCCGATAATGAGATAGGGGTCGTGGGTCATTGGGGAGGTTCCAGGTGTCAGGTTTCAGGTTGGATGATGTGAGATGTAAGTGGGAATTGGTCAGGCTCAGGGTTTTCGAAGGCGAAGGACGAGGGAGAAAAATGCGAACAATAGGAGGGCAGCCAGGGCGCTTTGCCAGAAGATGTTGGAAATCGAAGAGGTTTTCAACGAAGCCGGGTTTGCCGGGAGCGGGGTGGCGGCAGGAACTACGGCCCTTTGTGTTGGCGTCATATCCACTACGGCTCCCTGCGCAGGATCGAGAGGCTGAAAGTTGAAATCAGCCAACGTGGGCGGAAGTGTGGCAGTAGGAAGCGGCTCGTCGTTGCGTATTTTCACGGTTTTGACAATGGCATCCAAAGTTGAACCGTCTTTAAGGAAAACTCTTAAACGAAGGGTGTAGTCTCCGTCTGTGACAGCAGTCGTGTCCCAGGATGCGATGACCGGATTCGCTATCGACTGGGTAAAGGTCTGGATGGGGAACCAACCTGCGGCGGGGTCTGACGCGGACGTGTCGTAGGTAAAAGCCAGTTCCGCAGATGAAAAATCGGGGGCGTCCATCCTCCCTTGAATCTCGATCAAACCGCGCACTTCAGCCCCCGGTTGTGGAGCCGTAATAACGACCGGTGAATCTTGTAGGAAAAGAACGAGAAACAGAAGGAACGCGCGCATGACAATCGGTAAGTTTAACATGAAGGAGAGGCAAGGTCAAATTTTCCTCGCGCTCAAACAGATTGATAGGTTGCTGATATGAGCAGGCAATTCTCGATTGAAGATTTTTCTGGTAAACTCTAGCCGTTCAATCATCCCATAGGAGAGCAATTTATGGCACCATCCCGCGCTGAACAACTCGTGGAACGACTCCGCACCATGCAAGCTGCCGCTCCCGATATCGAAGCCTCCGCCATCGTCTCGGTGGATGGTTTGATTATGGCGTCCGCCCTGCAACAAGGCGTGGAAGAAGACCGCGTTTCGGCGATGTCTGCCGCAATGCTGAGTTTGGGTGAGCGTATCTCTGGCGAACTGGGGCGAGGAGGGCTGGAACAGGTCTATATCAAAGGCGATAAAGGGTCAATCGTGTTGACCGCCATTGGCGAGGAAGCAGTCCTGACCGCCATGGCTCGCCAGGAAGCCAAACTCGGTATGGTGTTCCTCGAAATGCGGCGCGCTGCCGAGGACCTGGTTAAATTGGTCGGATGAAACGAAAAGAGTTCACGCAAACGAAATGAAGCAAACCCCGAATGGGGAGGGCAGAACGCCCTCCCCATTCTCTTTGTAATTTATGGAGATGCGAGGAGAAACGAATGACTACAAAATATTTATTCTTTACCGGCGGCGTGGTGTCGTCTGTCGGCAAGGGTGTGACCGCAGCGGCAACCGGTTTGCTGTTGAAGGAACGCGGGTTCAAGGTGGCGGTTCAAAAATTGGATCCGTACATCAATGTGGACCCCGGTACGATGTCGCCGTATCAACACGGCGAGGTCTATGTGCTGGATGACGGTGCAGAAACCGACCTTGACCTGGGGCACTACGAACGGTTCATCGACATCCGCCTGAGCCGAGTCAGCAACTTCACCACCGGTCAGGTGTATGCTGAGATCATCTCCAAAGAACGGCGCGGCGATTATCTCGGTGGAACAATTCAAGTAATCCCCCACATCACGAATGAGATCAAAAGGCGCATCGGGCTGGTGGAAAAAGAGACCGGCGCGGAAGTGGTCATTCTCGAGGTTGGCGGCACCGTGGGAGATATCGAGTCTCAGCCTTTCCTCGAAGCGCTGAGACAGTTACGAAACGAAGTCGGGCGCGAGAATTGCCTTTTCATCCATGTGACCTGGCTTCCGACCATCGGCGCAACGGGCGAGATCAAGACCAAGCCCACCCAGCATTCGGTGGCAGCGTTGCGATCCATAGGCATTTCACCCAATGTCATCATTGCGCGCGCCGATCAGGATATTGACCGCAGTTTATGCGACAAAATTGCCTTGTTTTGCGATGTTGAAAAAGATGCAGTCATCCCCATGAAGACTGCCAGCGTTCTCTATGAAGTTCCGCTGCTGTTGGATGAACTCGGTGTCGGCGAATTGATCTTGAATAAACTGGGGTTAAAAGCGACTCACAAGCCGGATATGCGCCCATGGAAAAAGTTGATCGAAAATGTCAAGAAGGAAAAACCATCCGTTGTTGTTGCACTGGTTGGCAAATATGTGGAACTGCAGGATGCCTACATGTCGGTCCGGGAAGCCTTGAAACACGCTGCACTTGCAAACCAGGTCGAGATCGAGATCCATTGGGTGCATTCCGCAGACCTCGAGAAAGATAAAGGCTGGGAGATCGTCAAAACCGCAGATGCTGTATTGGTACCAGGCGGGTTCGGCTCACGCGGTGTCGAAGGAAAGATCCTTGCAGCACGATACGCGCGTGAAAATAAAGTTCCCTATCTCGGATTATGTCTCGGGATGCAGACCATGTGCATCGAATTTGCACGCAACGTGCTCGAACATGAAGACGCCAACTCAGCAGAATTCGACCACGGCACAGAATACCCGGTCATTGACCTGATGGTGGATCAGCGTTCGATCACCGACATGGGCGGGACAATGCGGCTCGGACTCTACCCGTGCCTACTCCAGCCAGGGACGAAGGCCGCTGCCGCCTATTCCGAGTCCAAAGTAGAAGAGCGGCACCGGCACCGCTTCGAGTTCAACAATGCCTTTCGCGATGAGTTCGAGAAGCATGGGATGTTATTCTCCGGGCTATCCCCCGATGGTCGGTTAGTGGAGATCGTTGAACTAAGGGACCACCCCTACATGGTGGCGAGTCAGTTTCACCCTGAATTCTTATCGCGCCCAATGAACCCGCATCCGCTCTTTACCGGATTGTTGAAGGCGGCGAAGGAGCGGGCTCACGGCACAGGGAAAAAATAAAGATCTTTCGCTAGGCGAAAAACGTAATACACCCCAAAGGTTAAGCATCCGCTAAAACGGATTTACTGCAACCTTTGGGGCGTATTGTGATCAGGGCACAATGATGGTTACAGAGAGAGTCGCGCCAAAGGGGTTTCCGCCCGAATCCGCCATCCGCCATGAGCCGGTGTACACCCCATCGTTATTGGGTGCGCTCAGACTGACGGACACCTCCGCCCAATCGCCCGGTTTAACATCCCTGCCAAGGCGCCCCCAGGATGAATCGAAATCGTTATCGACAACGATTGCCATTGTGTAGTTATATTGCCAATCGCAGGTCCCTGTGTTTTGAACCTTCCAGGTTTTTGTAAAATCCTCGCCCGGCGAGACGGTTGTACCACTTGGATAGTTCGCATCGCGAACCAGGGCGGCATTGTTACATCCGAAGGCGAGTGCACCGGTGTTCGGGGTTGCTGTAGGCGGCGTGCCGGTGACCGTGGGGGTTAGAGCGATATTCGCTACACCTGTGGGAAAGACCGGCGCAAAGGTCCAAGTGGGAAGTGGAAGCTGCGTATTTGCCACTGTGGGAGGGGGCAGGAAAGTGTTCGTCGGCAATGGCGTGTTCGTGCTTGCAGCTGTCGGTGTGACCATGGCGGTTTGCGTGGCAAAGAAATCAGCGACCATCGTACCGACAGAAAAGGTCAGAATAATATCTTCCTCGCTGAGCGTCTCTTCCTGCTGGGTATTCCCGCAGGCGGAAAAGAACAAACTCAAACCTAGGAGCAGGGCTGTGAATTTATGCTGTTTCTTCATTTTGTCCTTTCACGATGATTGGGATTATACTTGAACCGAAAATCAAGTATTAATTCCCAGGAGCACAACATGGATACAACAATCGAAAGCATCTCCGCGCTGGAAATTCTCGATTCGCGCGGAAACCCCACTGTGGAAGTGGAAGTTCTATTGATGGACGGGTCATGGGGGCGGGCTGCCGTTCCATCGGGAGCATCAACGGGCGAGCATGAAGCGTTGGAAATGCGTGACGGTGACAAGAAGCGTTATCTCGGCAAAGGTGTGGCGAACGCAGTTGCAAACGTCAACGGCGTGATCGCGGATGCGCTCTTCGGTTGGGATGCCTCCGACCAGAAAGGCATCGACGCCGAAATGCTGGCAATGGATGGCACGCACAATAAATCCAAATTGGGCGCGAACGCGATTCTCGGGGTCAGCCTGGCAGTCGCCAAAGCCGCGGCAAACTCATTTGGAATGCCGCTCTACCGCTATCTTGGCGGTGTGTATGCACATATCCTGCCTGTGCCGATGCTCAACATCATGAATGGCGGTGCGCATACCGGCTGGCAGAGCACAGACATGCAGGAATTCATGGTCATGCCCTTCGGCGCGCCTTCCTTTACGGAGGGAGTGCGTTGGGGCGCGGAAATTTACCATGCACTCAAGTCCGTTTTGAAGGAAAAAGGTTACAGCGCCCTTGTCGGGGATGAAGGCGGGTATGCCCCCGCGCTCAAGGCGAACAACGAAGCCATTGAGCTGATCCTAGCCGCCACCGAAAAAGCGGGTTTCAAAGCAGGTCGCGGTCAACAGGTGGCGATTGCTCTCGACCCCGCCGCTTCGGAACTGTACGACGAAAAATCCAAGAAGTACAACCTGCGCAAAGAGGGCAAGGAATTGACCGGCGAACAGATGGTCGAGTTCTGGGCGAAATGGGTCAAGGACTATCCCATCGTTTCCATAGAAGACGGTCTCGCCCAGGATGATTGGGATTCCTGGAAGTTGCTCGTCAAGACCATTGGCGATAAATGCCAGATCGTCGGCGACGACTTGTTGGTCACCAACCCTGAACGCGTCCGCAAGGCGATCAAGGAAGATGCTGCAAATGCCTTACTCGTGAAGGTCAACCAGATCGGCTCGCTGACCGAGACCATCGAAGCTGTGGATTTGTGTCACCGCGCGGGTTGGAGGGCGGTCACGTCACATCGATCCGGCGAGACAGAGGACTCCACGATCGCGGATCTGGCAGTTGCGCTCAATACTGGTCAGATCAAGACCGGCGCGCCTGCCCGCTCAGACCGGGTGGCGAAATACAATCAACTCTTGCGCATCGAGGCAGAGTTAGGCGACACAGCAAAGTATGCCGGCTGGGACGCATTGAAGGTCAAATAACAGCGAAGGCAAAAGCCAAGGAGAACCAAAACAGGCTCAAGGTCCGGTTGGAAGCGGGACTTTGAGCCTGAAATTTTTAAGTTGACAAACAATCCCGAATCGTTATAATTAGTTTGTTGCTCCAACATACTAATTATTAAAATTCAATGAACCCCAGGAACACGGCTGACCAGGCGTTTGTTCGCGAGACAAATCTCTCGCTGGTTCTCAGGCTGATACACAATCAGTCTCCGGTTTCGCGTGCTCAAATGGCAGGCATCACAGGGCTGAACAAATCCACCGTTTCGAGTTTGGTGGATGAATTGATCGAACGACGACTTGTGCATGAGACCGGCAGTAATACCGGTGGGGCAGGACGACCCGCTACACTTCTCGAGATCAACCCGCAGGCGGGAAGCATCATCGGTGTGGAATTGGGTGTGGATTTTGTTTCTGTTGCAGTAACTGATGTAGTGGGGAATATCTTGTGGCGGAAACGGGAAGATGCCCGTCAGGAAGATGGGCAGGAGAAAATGATCAACCAGACGCTTCAGATCGTGAAGGAAGCGATGTCCGCGGGAAAACGCAAGAATTGTCATTTTTTAGGGATCGGACTCTCCACTCCCGGCACCGTAGACGTAGAAAAAGGCATTTTGATCTTTGCCCCCAACCTGCATTGGCACAACGTTCCATTTGTAAAAATCTTTTCTGAACAAACAAAGCTCAAGGTCTTCGTGGAGAACGATGCGAATGCCGCCGCAATTGCCGAGCATCTTTTTGGGACCGCGCGCGAATGCCAGGATTTTTTGTTCGTTTTTGCCGGGGTAGGTATTGGCGGAGGATTGTTCCTGAACGGCAAGTTGTACCGTGGGCGGAACGGCTACGCAGGCGAGATCGGACACTCTCCCATCATGGCGGAACCGTCCCAAACGGTCTGCCACTGCGGCAATCGCGGATGTTGGGAGACCTACGCGAATCAATATTCCATCATTCAACGCATCCAAGCCCGACTAGAAGTAAAACGCTCAAGTATTATCCCAAAGCTCATGACGGATCAAAACGCCCCATTGAGCATCCCCTTGATCAAGCAGGCGGCAGACGCCGGAGACAGAGAAGCCATCGATTCATTCATGGAAGCCGGACATGCCATGGGGCAGGGGTTTGCCGGACTGATCAATATCTTCAACCCGGAACGTATAATTTTGGGAGGACCGCTCAGCATGGCCGGCGAATATCTTTTACCCGCCATCAAGGAAACGGTAAACCTGCACGCCATGCCGGAAATCAACAAGCAGGCTGAAATCCTACTCTCGCCCTTCGGTCCCGATGCAAGTTTGATCGGCGCCATCGCAATCGTAGTAGATGACCTGCTTGCCCATCCTGCAAAAGTGGAAAGGAGGTGATTCAAGATAGTCATTACACATATATATCTCTTTACTGTCAACCGTATGTCAAATCAAAATTCTCACTAAGGAGAGAAGAATGAATAAGAAGCTTTTTGCTCTTTTGAGCCTGCTCGTTGTGGCTTCCATGCTCCTTGCAGCATGTGGAAGCGCAGCAGAAGAACCCGCTTCCGGTGAAAAACTGGCTGTTGGTATCGTTCTGCCGACCAAAGACGAACCCCGCTGGGTTCAGGATGAAACCCGCTTCAAGGAAGCCCTGACCGCTGCTGGCTACGATGTTGAAATTCTCTTCAGCCAGGGCGATTCCGCCAAGGAAAAGGCGAATGTGGAATCCCTGATCGCCAATGGCGTGAAGGTGATCATCCTTACCCCGCATGATGGCGCTGCCGCCGCTGCCGCTGCTGAAGCTGCCCGCGAAGCTGGCGTAAAGGTCATTTCATATGACCGCCTCATCCGCGATACGGAAGCCGTGGACTTCTATGTCACATTTGACAGCATTTCCGTCGGCGCTGCCCAGGCTCAATACCTGGTTGACAATGCCTCGGGTTCCGGCTTGCCGCTCTATCTATATGCCGGTGCTGCCTCCGACAACAACGCCTTCCTCTTCTTCGAAGGCGCCTGGAACGTCCTGCAGCCCAAGATCGCTGACGGCACCTTCGTCATTGCGAACTCCTCCGAAGCTGAGGCTCTCCAGGACAAGGCGACTTTGACCCGCGACGAACAGGCCGCGATCATCGGTCAGGTTACCACCAACTGGGACTTCAACACCGCCAAGACTTTGGCTGAGTCCAACCTCACCGCCAATGGCGCCGATGCCAAGGGTGATGTCTTCATCCTCGCCCCGAACGACGGCACCGCCCGCGCGATCGCTGATGCGTTTGGCGCTGATGCCGATGTCTCCAGCTACTTCGTGACCGGTCAGGATGCTGAGAAGGCTTCCGTCCAGTACATCATCGACGGCAAACAGTCCATGACCGTCTTCAAGGATGTCCGCACCCTCGTTGACGATGCCATCAAGGCTGCCACCACCTTCCTCGAAGGCGGCACCCCCGAAGCGACCAACAGCTACAATAACGGCGCAGTTGACGTTCCCGCCAACCCGACCGTTGTGATCACCGTTGACAAGGACAATGTCCAGTCTGCTTTGATCGACTCCGGCTACTACTCCGCTTCTGACTTCACAGGTCTCGGCGAATCCGCCGCTCCTGCTGAAACCGTTGCCGGACAGGTGGAAGTCTTCTCCTGGTGGACGGGCGGCGGCGAAGCTGCCGGTCTCGAAGCCATGATTGGTGTGTTCAGCGCGCAGTACCCCGATGTTGAGTTCATCAACGCTGCGGTTGCCGGTGGCGCTGGTACCAATGCCCGTGCTGTGCTGGCGACCCGCCTCCAGGCTGGCGATCCGCCGGATAGCTGGCAGGGTCACGCTGGTCAGGAATTGATCGGCACCTATGTTGCTGGCAGCCAGATCGAACCGCTCAATGACCTCTATGAGGCTGAAGGCTGGATCGAAGTCATGCCCGAAACCCTCATCCCGCTCATCTCGCAGGATGGCAACATCTACTCGGTGCCGGTAAACATCCACCGCGCCAACGTAATGTGGTACAACCCGGCCGTGCTCGAAGCCAACAATGTTGCTGTTCCCACCACCATGGATGAATGGTTCACTGCCATGGACACCCTGCAAGCTGCCGGTGTTCAACCCCTCGCCCTCGGCGAACAGTGGACCAAGATGCACCTGATGGAAACAGTGCTCCTCGGCACGCTTGGACCCGATGCCTACAACGGCCTCTGGGACGGCACCACTGACTGGAGCAGCCCCGAAGTCAAGGCTGCGTTGGATAACTATGCCAAGGTGTTGACCTATGCCAACGCCGACTCCGCTTCCCTCTCCTGGCAGGATGCTGCTCAACTCGTCGTCAACGGCGATGCGGCGTTCAATGTCATGGGTGACTGGGCTGAAGGCTACTTCCGCGAACTCGGCAAAGCCCCGATGACCGATTACGGTTGGGCTCCTGTCCCCGGTTCTGTGGGTGTCTTCCAGTTCCTCTCTGACTCCTTCGTTCTAGCGGTCGGCGCTCCCGATCCTGAGGGCGCAACAGCCTGGCTGAAAGTCGCCGGTTCCAAGGAAGGTCAGGAAGCGTTCAACCCTGTCAAGGGCTCGATCTGCGCCCGCACCGACTGCGATCCCACCCTCTTCGGTGAATATCTGCAGTCTGCCATGGATGACTGGGCTTCCAACACAGTCGTCGGCTCCCTCACCCACGGTGTGGTCGCCAATGACTCCTGGAAGACCGAAATCGATACCGCCCTCGGCTTGTACATCGCCGATGGAAATGTCGAAGGCTTCCAATCCGCGTTGGTTGCGGCTTGCGCAAGCTCCGGTCCTTGCAAGTAAACAATGTTAAAATGGATGAGGCTCTACCAAGAGCCTCATCCATTTCTTAGCGAGGCATTCCATGAAAAGAGACAAAGACCGGTTTCTGAACGTCCTCCTAGTTTCCCCATCCATTTTGGCTGTTTTTATTTTTGTTTATGTGTTCATTGGCTGGTCTGTGCGAGTCTCACTAAGTAAATGGAAGGGGTTGAACGCAGATTACACATGGAATGGTATCAATAACTATCTTGAACTCTTCAAAGACCCGCGCTTTCATGTGGATATCCGTAATACATTGATATTCACCGGGGTTTTTGTAATTGGGAGCATGATATTGGGGTTCATTCTGGCAGTCATGCTGGACCAGGGACTCAAAGGTGAAGGTTTTTTCAGAAGCCTGTTTCTATTCCCCATGGCGATCTCTTATATCGTAACCGGTTCAGTCTGGCGCTGGTTAATGAACCCTGCCATGATCGGGTCGCGCGTCACCGGGTTTAACGTGCTTTTCCAAAACATGGGCCTGGATTTCCTCGCGAACACCTGGTATGGAACTCCAGTCTGGGGCATCGCGGCCATTGGGCTTGCCGCGATCTGGCAGATGTCCGGGTATACGATGGCGCTATATCTGGCTGGGCTGAGAGCCATTCCAACGGAATTAAAAGAAGCAGCTCAAATTGATGGGGCGAGTCAATTCGAGATCTACCGCTACATCATGCTGCCTTTATTATCACCTGTTACACTTTCGGCGCTCATCATTCTTGGGCACATGTCATTAAAGGTTTTCGATCTAATCATAGCCATTGCGGGAAAACAATTGCCTTTGGACGTTCCTGCAATCTATATGTGGCAGATCACTTTCGACGGTTTGTTCTATGGAAAAGGCGCGGCCATCGGTATAATCCTTCTAATCAGCGTCGCAATTCTTATCATTCCCTATATTCGTTACACCCTCAGGACGGAGGCACAACAATGAAAAGCAAACTCCGCCTTGGAAGGTACTGGCTTTACATCCCATTGCTCGCAATGGCAATCTTTTACATACTCCCCATGTATGTCATCCTGATAACAGGATTTAAAAGTTTTGCCGAAGTCGATCTAAAAACCATGTGGGTCCTGCCGCAGGGAATTGCATTCGATAACTATATCGAAGCATGGGCAAAACTCTCCCCCTCCCTGAAGAACAGCTTCTTAATGGTAATTCCCGCCACTTTACTCTCCTCGGCTCTCGGCTCTTTGAACGGATTTGTGCTTGCCAAATGGAAGTTCCGCGGTGCGGATGTGATCTTCCCCTTTATTCTTTTTGGCATGTTCATTCCGTATCAAAGCATCATGATCCCGCTTGTGCAATTTATGAACAAAGTGGGTATCACAGGATTGCCCGGACTGGCGCTTGCGCATATCATTTATGGGATCCCCATCACGACATTGACATTCCGCAATTACTACGCCAGTTTGCCTCAGGAATTGCTGGAAGCCGCTAAAATCGATGGCGCAGACATGCTTGGTATTTATCGCTATATTCTCCTCCCGATCTCCTTACCGAGTTTTGTGGTTGTGCTCATCTGGCAGTTTACCTCTGCATGGAACGACTTCCTCTTTGCCGTCATCCTTACCGGCAATGAGCAATGGCCCATTACCGTGGCACTTAACAACATGGCGGGCAGCCAGATCATCGCCTGGAACGTCCAGATGGCAGGATCGTTATTAGCTGCACTGCCTACACTACTGGTCTACATTTTCCTGGGCCGTTACTTCCTGCGGGGTTTGTTGGCGGGTTCACTGAAAGGCTAATTCCCATTATTAAGTCTCTGGAGTTTCTATGAACATTCCTTTATTGGAAATGAGAAACATCACCAAAGAATTTCCCGGCGTAAAGGCGTTGGATAACGTCAGTTTTCGGGTGGCTCAAGGCGAAATTCATTGCCTGGTTGGGGAAAATGGCGCAGGGAAATCCACCCTGATGAAAGTGCTGAGCGGCGTGTATCCCTTCGGGCACTATGATGGCGACATTCTCTTTAATGGAGAGCCTCAACGTTTCCGCCACATCAGCGATAGTGAGAGAGCCAAGATTGCCATTATTTATCAGGAACTTGCCCTCGTTCCTGAAATGACCGTTTATGAAAACATCTTTCTTGGTCATGAGATCAAAAAGAATGGCATGGTAGACTGGAACGAAACCATCAAACGGGCTGGGGAAATGCTCCAAAAGGTCAAGCTGGATATAAATCCGGAACTCAAGGTCAAGGACCTGGGTATTGGAAAACAGCAACTGGTTGAAATCGCCAAGGCGCTTAGTAAAGATGTAAAATTGCTCATTTTGGACGAGCCCACATCTTCGCTCAATGAAAAAGATAGCGAGAACCTGCTGCAACTGCTGCGCGACCTGAAACTTCAAGGCGTGACAAGCATTATGATCAGCCACAAATTAAAAGAGGTGATTTCCATTGCAGATACGATCACCGTATTGCGAGACGGCAGAACTATTTGCACGCTAAGCGCAGCACAAGGCGAAATCTTTGAGAATGTCCTCATCAAAAACATGGTGGGTCGTGAGATCAACAATATCTATCCACCGAAGAAGCATACACCTTCCAACGAAGTAGTTTTGGAGGTAAAGAATTGGAACGCCAGAAACCCCGCACTCGGCAGGGATATATTGAAAGATGTCCATATCACAGTGAACCGCGGAGAGATCGTTGGTCTGGCGGGGCTGATTGGGTCGGGTCGAACCGAGTTGGCGCTCAGCATCTTCGGAAACCCTGCAAAGTACCAGATCCATGGAGAACTGTATATCCAGGGTGAGCTATGCAATTTAGGTCACCCCGAAGAAGCGATCCGTGCAGGGTTATCGTATGTTTCAGAAGACCGCAAAGGGAACGGGTTGATCCTCATCCAGGATGTGAAACAGAACATCACTCTTGCTAATCTCAAGGAATTAACAACACGGATGGTGGTGGATTGCAACGCCGAGATCCAGGTCGCCAACAAATATAAAACGGACCTCAGTATCAAGACGCCCACTGTCGAACAAAAGGTGTCAAACCTAAGCGGCGGCAATCAACAAAAAGTAAGCCTGGGCAAGTGGCTTTTCGCCAAACCAAATGTGCTCATTCTTGACGAACCCACCCGCGGTATTGACGTGGGTGCAAAATACGAAATCTATACCATCATGAGAGACCTCGTCCAAAAAGGCATGAGCATCATCATGATCTCATCCGAGCTTCCCGAAGTTCTGGGAATGAGCGACCGAATTTACATCGTAGCCTCCGGAAGGATAGCCGGTGAACTATCTGCACAAGAAGCAACGCAGGAAAAAATCATGCATCTGGCGACGAACTAGGAGAATAAACAACTATGAGCTTCTTCCAAACCGCCCGAAAACTTTTACAGCAAAACATCCGCGAGTACGGCATGTACATCGCGCTGTTTGTGATCATGGTCTACTTCACCGTCATGACGGAAGGAACCTTCATTTCTTCGCGCAATATCGTCAACCTGGTCAATCAAACCGGTTATATTGCGGTGCTTGCCATTGGCATGACATTGGTCATCGTCATCCGTCACATCGACCTGTCGGTGGGCTTTTTGGCGGGTTTCCTCGGCGCGCTTGCCGCCATTGCCATGGCAGACCCCAAGGTAGTAGCAGCGGGTATGAGCCTGCCGGTCTACATCGTCATCCCGATGACGCTTGGCTTGGGTATTATTGCCGGTCTCATCACTGCCTTTCTTGTGGCGCAGATGAAAATCCCTTCCTTCGTCGCCTCTCTGACGGGTTGGTTGATCTATCGTGGTGCCATTCTGGTCGTCACCGAAAGCACCGGAACGATCATCATCACCAACGACGCCTTTAACGCGATCGGCAACGGATTTATCCCCGACATTCCAGAAATCGGCATTTTACCCGGTGTTCACAAAATCACCTTGCTATTGGGTCTTTTTGCAATCGTTGCAATGATCGTTAGCGAAATCAATGAACGCAAGAAGAAACAATCCTACAACTTTGAAACCCTGCCCGTCGAAATGTTCATGATCAAACTGGTCTTCATCGCGACCATCATTGGGGCGATCACCTGGATCCTGGCTGGCTATCAGGGTCTTTCGTGGACAGCAGTGGTCGTATTGGTGGTGACTCTCGTTTATCACTTCATCATGTCACAAACAGTTCTCGGCAGACACATCTATGCCATAGGCGGCAACCCAGACGCAGCTGAATTGAGCGGTATCAGTGTGAAGCGCCTGATCTACGTTGTCTTCGGCTCAATGGGTATGCTCTCAGCGCTGTCGGGAATTTTATTTGCATCCCGTCTTCAATCAGCCACCACCACCGCGGGGAATCTCTTCGAACTCGACGCCATCGCAGCCGCCTATGTGGGTGGCGTTTCTGCTGCGGGCGGAGTGGGTAAAGTCCTCGGCTCGATCATCGGCGCATTGGTGATGACATCCCTCACCAGCGGCATGAACCTGATGGGTATTGGCATCTCGTACCAATACATGGTCCGCGGAGCTGTGCTCGCCGCCGCCGTGATCTTCGATGTAGCGACCCGCAATACGGGCAAATAAACCACTTGCAGACAACAAATCCAACCCCAATTCGAATCATGGGAAGCAGCAGGGTCTGTATAATCAGACCCTGTTTGCTTCAAAGCCAATGCAAAACAAAACCATAACCCTGTTTCTTACCGCTGTCTGTTTCTTCGCATTCTTTTTGTTCGGGGTCACTGACAATCTCAAAGGTCCCACCCTGCCGTTCATGCTGGAGGAGTTGAAGATCGACTACGTCATGGGCGGGAATATTTTTTTTGGAGAATATCTCGGCTTTCTTATCGCCACCCTAATCACCGGCATCCTTGCAGATCGTTACGGGTTGAAGCTGGTCATCGTTCTGGCAGGGCTGTTCCTGGCTATCGGTGTAGGCGGATACAGCACTTTCACTACACCTGCCCTGCTCGCCCTCTCGCTCTTCATTGTGGGCATGGGTCTGGGCGCTTTTGAACTCGGTCCCAACGCCGTCATAGTCAGCCTGTACCATGAGCAAAAGGGATTGTACCTAAACCTGATGGCGGTCATGCATGGGCTTGGTTCGATGCTTGCTCCAATCTTTGCGAGTCTGCTGTTCAGCATCGGTATCACCTGGCGCGCGGTCTATCGATGGGATTTAGTACCTATTCTCATCCTGATCCTTGGCGCTTTTCTTTTACGCTTCCCTAAATCGGACGAAAGGTCCGCGCTCGATTTTCGCGCCATCCCCAAAGTCGCCTTCAAGCACCGCTTACCGCTCTACTACGCTGCCATGCTCTTTTACGTTGCAGCCGAAATCGGACTCGCCTCCTGGATGGTTGTTTACCTTCAACAAGAGCGCAACATGGATGCCGCTGCCAGCAACAACCAACTTGCCCTTTTCTTTGGCTTGCTCATGCTTGGACGGCTCCTGGGCGGTTTCATCGTCAAACGGTTTGGGTATCTCCGCTCCACGCTCATCGCCTCCCTGCTTGCCGCATTGAGCCTTTCCATTGGTATCTTTACAAACCTGAGCATCTTCATTTCGCTCACCGGATTTTTCTTTTCGATCATCTTCCCCACTCTCACTGCCTCCGTATCAGACTCGGAACACGAAAACATTAATACCGTCCTTGGTGTGCTGTTCACATTTTCCGGCTTGGGCGGCATGTTCGGTCCCTGGCTCGTCGCATGGAGCAGTGACCGTTTCGGCTTGCAAACCGGGTTTTCTGCCGCCATTCTGCTTTCCCTACTGACCTTCCTCTTCATTCTCATTCTCAACCAAAGGAGCCGACATGAACCGGATTCTTAATTGGGGACTCCTTTCGACCGCTCGCATCAACCGGGCTTTGATCAAACCCCTGCGCGCCTCCAAACGGACCCGGTTACTGGGCGTCGCTTCGCGGAGCCTCTCCTCCGCCGAAGCCTACACCCGCGAGTGGAGAATCCCCCGCGCCTACGGCAGTTACGATGATTTGCTTGCAGACCCGGAGATTGATGTGGTCTACAATCCCCTGCCCAATCACCTCCACGCCGAATGGACGATGAAAGCCCTGCGCGCCGGAAAGCACGTCCTCTGCGAAAAGCCGCTTGCCCTCACATTGCAGGAAGTGGATTCGCTCATTGCCGCATCGCAGGAGACCGGCAGAATTGCCACCGAAGCCTTCATGTACCGCCATCACGCCCAGACCCTCAAGGTCAAGGAACTGGTGGACGGCGGCGCAGTTGGGCAGCTTCAACTCATCAAAGGAGCGTTCAGCTTTCCACTCACCCGTCCAGGCGATATCCGGTTCGTCAAGGAATATGGAGGTGGGAGTCTGTGGGATGTAGGTTGTTATCCAATCTCGTACGCGAGGATGCTCGTCGGGGAGGAACCGGCTGAGGTTTTTGGCTCACAAGTTACGGGTCCGGGGGGAAGCGACGAATCGTTCTATGGGCAGATGCGGTTCGGGAATGGAGTCCACGCCCAATTCGACAGCGGATTCAAATCACAACTCCGCTCTTATATGGAGATCGTCGGTTCAGAAGGAATGATTCAGGTCCCAAACCCGTTCAAGCCGGGTGCAATGAGCGAGGTCATCCTTACAAGCGGGAACAAGGCCAAAAAGATCCGCATCTGGGGGCAGGAGCTGTACTTAGGCGAAGTGGAAGATATGTGTGATGCTGTTCAGAAACAGAAACCACCGCACATTTCATTGCAAGACAGCCGGGCAAATGTCGCCGCGATATTGGCGCTGGCGAAATCCGCTGAAACTGGAATCCCTACCAAATTGGGCGATTTTGTTTAACCGTACAACTATCTAGCCTATCGAAAGTATAGGGTAATTGAGCCCTTGTGGTTATAATTAAGTCACCATACTCTTTCAGAATTGGAGGCAACACCATGGCAAGCGTAACATACAACAATGTAGTGAAGAATTTCGGTGACGTGTCCGTCATCAAGAACCTCAACTTCACAGTTGAGGACAAGGAGTTTCTGGTACTTGTCGGGCCCTCGGGCTGCGGCAAGACAACCGCCCTGCGCATGTTGGCAGGCTTGGAGGAAATCACCTCGGGCGAGATCAATATCGGTGACCGCACAGTGAACGACGTGGCGCCCAAGGACCGCGATATCGCCATGGTGTTCCAATCCTATGCCTTGTACCCGCACATGTCGGTGTACGATAACATGGCGTTCGGCTTGAAGTTGCGCAAGACACCAAAGGATGAGATCAAGCAACGCGTGAATGAAGCGGCTGAAATCCTCGACATCACCCACCTGCTGGACCGAAAGCCGCGCCAACTTTCCGGCGGTCAGCGCCAGCGTGTGGCGGTCGGGCGCGCCATCGTGCGTGAGCCAAAGGTCTTCCTCTTCGATGAGCCGCTCTCCAATCTGGACGCCAAACTGCGCGTACAGATGCGCGCCGAGATCAGCAAACTTCACCAGCGCCTGCAAACCACTTTCATCTACGTCACGCACGACCAGACTGAAGCCATGACAATGGCAACCCGCATCGCCGTAATGAACAAGGGCATCCTTCAGCAATTGGATACGCCGCAAGTCCTTTACGATCACCCTGCAAACCTGTTCGTCGCCGGGTTTATCGGTTCGCCTTCCATGAACTTCTTCCCGGGGAAGATCTCAGTCAGCGGCGGCAAGGTTTCAGTGGATATGGATTCGTTCAAAGTTCATATCCCCGATGCCCTCGCAGCGCCCTATAAGAACCTCGACGGCAAGCAAGTCACCTTCGGAATCCGCCCTGAGAACATCCATGATCCCGATTTCGCCCCGCCGAACATTCACGGCGAAAAGGTTACCACCAAAGTGGATGTGACCGAATTGATGGGGAATGAGACCTTCCTGTACCTTGTGACCGGCAAGAATATCTTCATTGCCCGTGTCGATCCACGCTCGAAAAAGCGCGTTGGCGATGAAATGCAAGTCATTTTCGACATGGATAAATTCCACATCTTCGACCTGGAAACAGAAGAAGCCATTCGATAATAACGAAAAGGAGGAGGTTCCATAGCCAAATACCTAAAACAGTTCTTCACGTATCATCCTTTTTAAAAAAATATCACAATGGAGAAAAAGAGAATGAAGAAGAATATCCTCGTTTTGTTAAGTGTGCTAATAATCACCTCCCTCGCGCTCGCCGCTTGCGGAGGCGGAGGCGGGGCTTCATCCACCCAGGGCGAAGTCACTTTCTGGCATGCCTATGCCACCGGCTCGGCTGAAGAAGCCGCTCTTACCAAGCTTCTCGAACAGGCAAAGACCGACCTGCCGAACATTACCATCAACGTACTCCAGGTCCCATTCGGCGACATCTTCAACAAGTATGACACCGATGTTGCCGCTGGCGGCGGTCCGGACATGTTCATCGCTCCGAACGACAATCTGGGTGGACAAGCCCGCGCCGGCACGATCGCGGACATCACCACCCTCGCAGACGGTAAACTCGGCGATTACAGCGAACTCTCCAAGGGCGGCATGATGTATGACGGCAAACTGTACGGGATCCCCGAATCTCTCAAAGCCGTTGTCTTTTGGTACAACAAGGACATGCTCGCTGAAGCACCTGCCACCACCGATGATTTGAAAGCGTTGATGGAAGACGGCACACCGATCTCGATCAGCTTCGGCTGTTACCACCACTGGGGCTTCTTCGGCTCCTATGGCGCCCAGATCTTCGATGACCAGTTCAACTTCGTCGCCGACGAAGCCAATCAGGCAAAGGTTGCCGATGCGATGACCTACCTCAACGACCTCTACCAGATCGCCGTTGAGAATGGCTTGCCCCGCAACGACAGCGATGGTCTCGCTCCGTTCACCGAAGGCACCACTGCCGCCATCACCAATGGGAACTGGGCAATGGGCGATTACCGCGCTGCCCTCGGCGATAAGCTTGGTGTAGCACCGATCCCGGCAGGTCCCGGCGGAGCTTCCAACCCGCTCCTCGGCGTAGACGGCTGGTACTTCAACCCGAACAGCGAGAATCAGGAAGCCGCGCTTGAAGTGGCGCTCTACCTGACCAACAAAGCTGCACAGGAAATGATGATGAACGAAGCCGGCCATGTTCCCGCGAACACCACCGTTGAAGTGACCGACCCGCTCATTCAGGGCTTGCTCGACGCCTTCTCCACCGCCTACTTCCGCCCGCAGGTGGAAGCCATGGGCAACTACTGGGGCAACTTCTGCGGAACCGACCAGGTCTTCGATGCTGGAACCCCAGCCGCTGACTGGGTCGCGACCGCCTTTGAGGGCGCTACCAAGTAAGACGCTCGAAATCGTAACAAGGGAGCGGACAGGTTCGCCTGTCCGCTCCTCCTCTTTTGAAACAACAATGCCTTTAAATTAGGAGACAAATATGGCAGTTGTCACTTCCTCCCCCGGCAAAACAAAACAAAAGAACGCATCCCTGCCATATGTTTATTTATTGCCTGCATTTCTCGTGATGGGGGTCATCACGTTCTATCCGTTGATCTATCAGGTCATCATTTCCTTCACGAACTTTGAATCCAAACACCTGTTGCTTGGATTAAGATCGCCGGAACTGGAATTCATTGGACTCAAAAACTACATTGATATCTTCACCGCGGCTCTGCCCGTCGAGAATTTCAATTTCTTTCGTGTGCTCGAATTCAATTTTTGGTGGGCGCTCAGCAATGTGTTCCTGCATGTTCCCACGGGTGTGTTGATCGCCACCCTGCTCAACACAGAGGGGCTCTGGCTCAAACGTATCTATCGTGCCGCTTACATCCTGCCGGTGGTCGTCCCGCCGCTTGTGGTGGCAACGGTCTGGACCAATATCTTCGACGAGCGTTACGGCGCAATGAACCAACTGTTGACCAATATTTCTGCAACTTTTTTTGGCGGTATCGACCCGATCTACATCCGCTGGTTCGAAGATGTCAACCCGCCCATCCCCGGATTTTTACCCGGCGCGCCATTGACCCTTGCCTATTACGCGATGATGATCGCCAATTTCTGGCTCGGATGGCCCTTCATGTCTGTAGTGGCAACCGGCGCTTTGCAGTCCATCCCCAAGGATCTATACGAAGCTGCCTCCATAGACGGAGCGACTGGCAGTCAGCAATTCTGGGGCATCACGGTTCCGCTTCTGCGCCCGGCCATGATCCCCGCTGCGGTCTACGGCTTTACCCTATCCTTCAATTTATTCAATTTCGTCTTCTTCATGACCGGCGGCGGACCCGCCCGTTCGACCGAACTGCTTGTGACCTTCGCCTATAACCTTGTCCGCAACCTGCGTTGGTACGGCGTGGCAGCGGCGTTTGCCGTGGTCATCTTCGCCGTGGCATTGGTGGTCTTCCTTATCACCAACCGCATTACGCAAGCCACCCAGAACTATCAGGAGTCGTAACATGATTGAACAGAACCAACCTCAAAAGAATTTCATTGTACGCTTCCTGAACATGAACACATCCGGGCAGACCGGGGGACGCAACCTGCCGCTCTGGCGCCAACTGCTCCTCCAACTCATGGCGCTTGCCATTCTCGCCACGGTCATGTTTCCGATCATGTACATCGTCACCCTGTCCCTCAGCTCGAAAACAACCCGACCGTCCCAACTGGAACTCATCCCAAAGGAGATTTCTTTCGTCGCTTACCAACAAGTGCTGGACCGTCCAACGGGCAATCCGGTCACCTTCATCGAACTTTTACGGAATAGTTTTGTGCTTTCCGTTGGCGTTGGCGTGGTCGCGCTTGTGATCGCAGTCACCGCCGCCTATGCCTTCTCGCGCTTCAGATTCAAAATGCGCGAAACACTTATGATCCTTGTATTCATCCCGTTGCTGATGCCCGCGGTCGGGTTAAGCACGCCGCTTTACCTGCTTTTGAACCAGGTGCAAGTCAAGCAATGTAAGGATGGCGCCATCGCCGTCCAGCCCTTCACCACCTGCGAAGACGGAAAAGGCAAACTGCAATTCAACCTGCGCGATTCGCTCTTCGGTGTCGGCATCGCCATGACCGCTTCCGCGCTGCCCTTTGCCGTTTGGAATCTCAAAGGCTACCTCGATACCATTCCGCGTGAACTCGAAGAAGCCGCCGCAATAGACGGCGCAGACTCCAACCAGACTTTCTGGCAGATCGTCATTCCGCTTGCCGCGCCGCAACTCGCCGTCACCTTCTTCCTCGGCTTCATCGGTCATTGGCAGGAATTCGTGCTTACCTGGTTATTCCTGTCGCAGCCCAAAGATTACACCCTCGCCATGACGCTTTACAACATGACTGGTCAATATGCCAACAGCGTCCCATGGAACCGTTTTGCCGCAATGGCTGTCATCGTGGCGCTCCCTGTCGCGGTCGTTTACATCGCATTGCAAAAGCAGATCGTGGGCGGTCTTACCACCGGCGGCGTCAAAGGCTGAACCGAATCCGTTGCCCAACCCATCTTTCCTCTTTCTTCTTTCACAAGAAGGAAGGGGAAATTTTTTAACCCGGACCCGCCCATGCTCAAAAAACTTTTCCCTGCGCTGATACTTTTATCTTTTCTATCTGCCTGCGCCTCACCCTCCCCGATTCCTGTCCCACCCACTCAAGCCTCCATCAACCCCGATGCCTGGTGGCGGACCGCCGTCTTCTACGAGATTTTCGTCCGCTCCTATTACGACACAAACGGCAACGGCATCGGCGATTTCAATGGCATTACGGCGAAACTTGATTACCTGCAAGACCTCGGCATCACCGCCCTATGGCTGATGCCCATTCACCCCTCGCCTTCCTATCACGGCTACGATGTGACCGACTATTATGCCGTCAATCCAGAATACGGCACGATGGACGACTTCAAGAATCTCCTCGCCGAAGCCCACAAAAGGGATATGCGCATCATCATCGACCTTGTTATCAACCACACCTCCAGCCAGCACCCGTGGTTCGTGGATGCAAACGCCAGCCTCGAATCGGAATACCGCAACTACTACCTCTGGGCGGATTCCCCCGGCGCAGGCAACTGGCATCAGGGGCAACATGGTTATTATTACGGCTTCTTTTGGGACGGCATGCCCGACCTGAACTATACCAATCCGACCGTGACTGCCGCCATGTACAAGATCAACGACTACTGGCTAAACGAAGTCGGCGTGGACGGCTTCCGCATCGACGCGGTTAAACACCTCATCGAGCAGGACGGGAAACTGGAAAACACACCCGCCACTCACAGCTGGCTCAAAGACTACAATAAAACTTACGAAGAATCCAATCCGAAATCCTACACCATTGGCGAAGTCTATGGTGCAGGGTCATCGGTTATCAAACAATACACTGGAACAGAACTCGATCACATATTCAATTTCGAAATGGCGTCAGGCATCATGGGCAGCGTTAGAGGAGGCGCGAACTCAGGTATTGTCAGCGCAATGAAATTCGCCCTCATGGATATGCCCGATTTCAATTACGCAACCTTCCTCACCAACCACGACCAGAACCGCGTCATGTCTGTTTTCAATGGCGATGTGGAAAAAGCAAAGACCGCCGCCTTCCTCCTGTTGACCCTGCCGGGCACCCCGTTCATCTACTACGGCGAAGAGATCGGGATGACAGGCGTCAAACCCGACGAAGACATCCGCCTGCCAATGCAGTGGTCAGGCGAAGAGAACGCCGGTTTCACAACCGACAGCCCCTGGCGTGGGATCAGCCCGGGAGCAGAAACAGCCAACGTTGCAGTCGAAGAAGCGGATTCCACTTCCTTACTCAACCACTACAAGACGCTTATCCACCTACGGGAATCCAATCCCGCCTTGCAAATGGGAGATGCAATGCTCCTCGAAACAGGCAATAATGCTGTCTTTGCCCTACTGAGGAGTTGGGGTAATGAGCACATCCTTATTGTTTTAAACCTAAAAGATGAGCCGATCACCGATTACAACTTAAGCCTGACCACTTCAGCACTGACAAAAGGCTCAGCGACCCCCGACGTCCTATTCGGAAACATCCGCCCAGATCAAATCCATATTACGGATAATGGTCTCTCCAATTACCGACCGTCAGCGGAACTGGAACCACACCAGAGGATGATCCTTTTATTGCGATAGTTCTACAACTTACTTAACGATGTACAATTGCACAGCTACATACGCCAGGGTTATAAAGACGCCGAGGGCAGAAAGGATGATCCCCGCCCAGGCAGTTCGGTTGGGCTCGATCCTTAGGCTGAGTATGCCCAGGATAATCCCCAGCGCAGCGATGCTCAAGCCACACATTGGCACGATACCTGCGCATAAGCCGATCGTCCCAAGCGCCGCCGAAGCGATCGCATACTGACGTTTCATCCGAATATCGGGATCGAGCCTGTCAAAATCTTCCTGCATTCACACACCTCGTTCGAAAAGTCTGGCAAGGATAATTCTACAACAAAGGACCAATCAATATATGACCACCACGCCTCAATGGGTAAAAGACGCCATCTTTTATCAGATCTTCCCGGATCGTTTTGCAAAAAGCAAGAGACTGCCTGATATCGGCTTTGAAGCCTGGGAAAGCCCTCCCACTTACAATGGTTTCAAGGGCGGCGACCTATACGGTGTGATCGAGAAGCTTGATTACTTGCAGGATTTAGGGATCAATGCGATCTACTTCAACCCGGTCTTTGCATCGGCATCGAATCACCGTTATCATACCTTCGATTACTACAACGTGGATCCGCTGCTGGGAGGCAACGACGCCCTGAGAGAATTACTGGATGAAGCGCACAAGCGTGGAATCCGTGTGGTATTGGACGGTGTCTTCAACCATGCCTCACGCGGATTCTGGCAGTTCCACCATGTGCTGGAAACCGGCGCGGCTTCACCTTACAAAGATTGGTTTCACTTCGACGATGAACGCCTGAACGGGCAAAAACATTGGGGAACGTACCCGTCGCCGCACGAGCAAAAATTATTGCACCACGAAGACAGCCTGACCGCCATCGGCTACCGCGCCTGGTGGAATTTGCCCGCCCTCCCCAAGTTCAACACCAAGACCCCCGCTGTGCGTGAATTCCTTTTCGATGTGGCGGAATACTGGGTTAAGTTCGGCATCGACGGCTGGCGGTTGGACGTTCCCGGCGAGATCGATGACGATGAGTTCTGGCGCGAGTTCCGCCGCCGCGTGCGAGCCGTCAACCCCGAAGCGTACATCGTCGGCGAAATTTGGCATGAGGCTCAACGCTGGCTGCAAGGCGACCAGTTCGATGCGGTGATGAATTACCTGTTTACCGCGGCTTCATTGAATTTCTTTGCAGGTTCGCACCTGAATATGGGGGTTATCCACCATGCGGGCGGATTGAAGGACCGCATTCACCCAATGAATGCCCATTCGTTTGCAAACGAAGTGGACCGCATCCTAAACCTATATCCACAAGACATCACGTTTGCCCAACTCAACCTGTTGGACAGCCACGACATGCCGCGCTTCCTCTCCTGCGCCAATGGCGATGTCGATTCACTGAAACTGGCATGGCTCTTCCTCTTTACCATGCCTGGCGCGCCCTGCCTCTACTACGGCGACGAAGTCGGCGTGGATGGCGGTCACGACCCCGAATGTCGCAAGGGTTTTCCCTGGGATCGATCAAAGTGGAACAATGACCTGTTCGATCACGCCAAAGCCTGCATCGCCCTGCGTAAGCAACAGCCCACCCTGCGGCGCGGAACCTACCGTAAGGTCCATAGCGAGGACCATGTCATCGTCTACGCGCGTGATCACGAAGGGGAAACCCTGCTGGTTGCGTTCAACGCCTCGGAGAGGCATAAAACCGTTTCGTTGAACCTGACAGGTCAGCCAACGATTCTGTTCGGAACGCCGACGATGAAGGGCGATCAACTTACCCTCCCGCCAAGGAGCGGGGTTGTGATCAAGTAACCGTCCAAACAGCAGCCAGGAACCATGCTCGCCTCGGTCACGCACATTACACATTTCATGGCAATGTCCATCTCGTTGTGGATGGCGTTCTATCTGTTTGCGCGTGGCTTCCCCAGCCGTATCACTTTGCGGGCGGTACTGGCTCTGCTGGCAATCGCAGTTTTCTTTCTCGACACCTATAATCACTTCCAGATTCCGCAAACAACTACGAATACGTTACGCGCGGCGCTTCTTGTCATTGGGTTGAATTGCTGGTACAGCGTCACCTACGCCCTGCTGCCGCATGAAACCCAGACGCGTTACCACTGGATGGAAATCTCTGTCTACGTGCTTGGAGCGGCATCCGTTATACTGCTCATTACTTCCGATGAAGGCGCAGTACGGGACGTCAACACCCTTTACACAGCCAGACTCAAAGGCACCTTCAGCGATATCCTTTACGGAGCCACCCAAATCATAGCGACCATCGGCGTGATCTTCAACCTCTCCATTCAGGAAAGAACCCGCCGCGCTCTGGAGGGAAAGTATTATTTCGCCGCTTCCATGTTCCTTGCCCTGGCGCTTGTTTATGGCATTCTGTCGCTCACAGCCAAAGCGCCCTTTCCGCGTGTCATCGAAGACGGGCTGGTCTTCGGCGGAATATTCCTGCTCGGCGTCTCAGTGGCGCGTCATCAAAGCCTGATCGAGCGCCGTACCATCTGGCAGGATTTCCCCATTGCCATGCTCGGCATGATCAGCATCGTCACTTTTTACATGGTGGTCTGCTTTTGGATCGGCATTTCAGAAAACCTGCTGGGAACTGTCGCCGCATTGGTCATCGTCTCACATTCCATGTACGATCTCGGCCGTGAAGCAGTGGAACGCTGGCGCAGGCTGGAGGAAGACCGATTCAGGCGAAAGCCCAAAATTGCAGGAGTCGAAACCCTCGCTTCGCACCTGGACGAGCAATTGGCGCTGCTTCTTCAAACCTTGAACTCCGCCTCAGGTGTGATTGCCGTCCGCCAGGCTGGGAAATTGGTGGTATCTGCCAGTCGTAATTCCCTGCCTCTGGATTCTGAAACCCCAGATCTCCCCGCGTCAGGCGAAAGCATCTTCCGAACAAAGAACCGAATGCCCGGCATTGTCTGGGCTTCGTTGGCATATGAAGGGATGGAATCCATAGCGTTGGTTGGTATTGGACCGTCGACCACCA